>JAEEGL013104923.1_pt1 | contig 39700 bp, 40 predicted proteins | sample 9134231 | NCBI WGS metagenome assembly JAEEGL01 (sample SAMN16246548, study PRJNA631951) | gut metagenome | biome: gut microbiome; feature: rumen; material: fiber-attached | host: Bos | place: Iran: Karaj | collected 2018-10
AATTGACTTTTTTTCTTACTATACTTTATAATTAAGGTGCGTGATGATATAACTTCACGCCGATATCTCTCATGATTTTTATATGAGAGTATATTCAACCGAACCCCCTGAAGAAGAGCCTAAAGGCTCTTCGCTTTTTTTATTTTAAAAAAATATGTATAATATATATGAGGTGTTCTTATGAAAAAGCTTTTATTATTACCACTTTTTTTAATGATTTTATTTTGTGTAACTGGTTGTGGAGAAGAAAATCCTCTTGATGATCCTTTTATTAAAGAAATAAATGAATATTCTTATCATAACCATTTACAATGTTTTAGAGAAGAAGAAAAAGATACATATCAAATAGATATGTTTCAAGAACCGGAAACATATGAAGTTGTTTTTGGGTCATTAACTGAATATCATGATATATATCCATATGATAATGATGGTAATTATCTTGGCTTTGATCCTGAAAAAGAGTACTGTAGTGAATATGAGAAAGATGCATTTGATAAGTGTAAAGCCGATATGTATACTGTTGGTCAAGGTAATAAAATCAATAAAGCAAGAGCAAGATATTATTATAGAAAAGATGTTTTAAATTCAGAATCAGAAGATTTAAAAGAAGTGCTAGAAACATTTAAAGAATTAACAGAAAAAGATGGATATTCATGTGAAATATTTTATACAGGTGAATAATAAACGAATGTCTAAAGACATTTCGTTTTTTGTTTTTAAGAAAAGATAAATCATGATATAATTTAATTAGAATAGAGGTGGCATATGAAAAAAGTATTAATGTTGTTATTAATTTTAGTTTTACCAATAACAGTTTTTGCTGCTCCAACTAAAGTTGTTGATTATATTCAAGGTATAGCAAACACTGCCGGTGGAGATGATTCCACTAATAATGTTATTGGTGATACAGATCTTGCTTATGATGGTACCGTTGATAAAAATTTACGTTATGTTGGCAAGAATCCAAATAATTATGTTATTTTTAATAATGAGTTGTGGAGAATTATAGGAGTTATGAATAATATAGAGGATGCAAATGGAGTTAAAGCTTCTAGAGTTAAGATTTTCCGTAACGAAACAATTGGAGAGTATTCATATGACTCATCAGCTGCAGATATTGGTGGTGGAAGAGGAAGTAATGAGTGGTCACGTTCATATGCTAATAGAATTCTAAACACGTATTATTATTTGAGCCAAAAAGGTATATGTGCCATTGATAAAAATTTAGAAGAGACGGAATGTGATTTTACAGAAACTGGTTTGAGTGCTGTTGCTAGAAGTCAAATAGAAACGGTTAAATGGAACGATGCTGCTCTTCTTGCACGGACGAGCGGTTATTCTGTAAAGGAAACTTATCCATTAGAGAGAAATTCTAGCACCACTGACACTCGTGAAGATCCTATTATTAAAACTAGAGAGGCTACGTGGATTGCTAACATTGGTCTTATTAATCCAACAGATTTTGCTTTTTCTACATCTGGTACTGATAATACAGTAAGAAATAGTTGTTTAAATACTGCGTTTGTTGGTTGCGCTTTGTGTAGTAATAACTGGGCTAAAAAATATGAATGTGGTTCCAACACTTGGTTTCCTAGGCATACAATGTGGTCACTTAATGGCAGTAATTCTATTTATTATTCCAGTGGTGCAGTTACTTTGAATTTTTACTATTCTAGTCATTATGTGTATGGTAAAACTAATTATCATCCGGTTGTTTACTTAAAGGACGATGTTATGATTTATGGTGGTACTGGAACTGCTGAAGACCCTTATATATTAGAAGTTTATGATGTTACAGTAGAAGATGTTAAAGCTGAAGATGTTAATATTACTCCAAGTGATAAAGATTTACCAGAGGGGACAATTGTTACTATAACTTCTCTTAATAGTAAAAAGAAGATTAAATCTATAACTATTCTTGATGAGAATAATCAAATAGTTGACTATACAAAGGTTGATGATACACATTATCAATTCAAAATGCCTAATAGCAATGTTAAAGTACAATTTAAATATGAAAATGATATTAGTGAAAATCCTAAAACACTTTTTAATTTAATTATCATTGTTATATGTTTCTCTTTATGTATAGTTATATCTGTAATAACACAAGTTACTCTTAGAAAAAGAAAAGGCTTACTAAGTTGATAGGAGAGATAATATGAGTGGTTTTTCAATACTTATGTTTATATTTGGTGCTTTAATATTTCTTGCCGGTTTATATTTATTTACTGGACATAAAAACGAAGTATTATTATGGAAAGTTCCAGATATTAAGAAATTTACAATAGAAGAAACTAAAAATGTTGGTAAATGGACAATGATTGCTAGTATAATTCCTTTTATATTTGCAATTATAGGTTTATTTATTCATGATTAGGAGGAATTATGAAAAGAATTATAGCTTTAATAATAATGTTATTAATATTAGTAGGAGTGATTGTTTTAGTGGTAATTGATAATTCTAATAAAAAAGTAATTACTGATATAAAAGAATTTGAATATACATCTTCAGGTGGAATGGATATGAATGGTAATACTATATATAGAATTAAATGTGATAAAGAGTGTATTGCTACTATAAAGAAGCCTCATGAATTGGAAAAAACAAATGTTAAAGTAGATCAAGAAACTATTGATAAGTTAGTTGAAATATTTACTGAATATAATGTTAGTTCTTGGGATGGTTTTGATAGAGTTGATCAATATGTATTAGATGGTAGTTCATTTTCTTTTAAAGTAGTTACTAAAGATAAAAAAACAATTTCTGCACACGGTTATATGAAATATCCTAATAATTACTTTAAGGTTATTAGTGAAATATCTGATATCTTTGAAGAATTATATGATGATGGTAAAGCTATATATTTATTTGATACTTTCGAATTTAAAGATTTTAATATTAATAAAATAAATAGAGTAGAGATAGATAAAATAACAGAAGGTGGAAAAGAAACAGAAACTATAAAAGATAAAGAAGAAATTAAAAAGATATATAATAAATGGAAAGATGTTGTTCTTACTGATAAATGTGAAAGGGCTTGCGAAGATAATACTATTATTTATAGATTTATTACTGATGAAGAGTATCAATATAGAATAGAAAAAGAATGCAATTGGTTAATTGTTGATTTTGAAAGGTATTATTATAAATAAAAAAGACTATTAAATAGTCTTTTCTTTTTTATTAATAATTTCTAATTGTCTAAATTGTTCTTCTAACATTTCAATAACGCCAGGTATTAGATTATCTACTTTAGTAATTATATTTTCAACAACATCATTTTCCTTAATCTCATCTAAAATACAATCATTTATTTCATTATCGATTAATTCTTCTTGAATACTACCTATTAATTGTTTTCCTTCACTATTATACTTTCTAGTCATAATAATCTTTTTAGGCATAGATTTTTCTTCTCTAAAGATATTATCCTTTTTGAAAGTACCATCAAAGCTAAAATCTTCTGAAGTTTTTAAATATATAAATTCTCCATTTTCAAAACTAGTTCTTATACCTTTTGATTGATATCCTTCATCTAATGGAGTCTTTTCATAAAAACTTAAAGAATTATTAGTAACATTCATTACTTCTTTATTAAATACACCATCTTCTTCAGGAACTGAATATAAGAATTCATCTTCTTTAAAGATAAAGTTATTTCCTTCACTTGTTTTCATTAATAATTTATCATTAGTTATTTGAAGATAATAAGCTATTTCATCCTTTATAAAGAAATATTCATAAGCATTTTCTTTTGGTTGTAATCTAGTTATTTCATCAGTATTACTATTTAGTATTAAATAATCTTTTCCCTTTGTAACTAACTTTAAGTTTAGTAAAGCTAATACTTTATTAGTTTCTGCAATGTTATTCATAATATAACCTCCGTGTAGCTCTATATTATAACAAAAAAGTAATTATTTTTCAACGATAATTACTTTTTTTATTTTAGGAAGAGCCGGTTTATAGGCATCTGTTGAATTTTCAAATAGAATATATAGCTTATTATCTTTATAAAACATACCTTCTGCCATAGGTGGTAATTTCTTTTTACTTATTAAGTTTTCATTAGTAAATTTATAATATGGATATTTTTTATTATTAAGAGTATAAGTACTTGGTTTTTCTTTTAAGACATTTTTATAAGTTAATAAATTAGAATTAATTAAATAAGTAAATGATGTTGTAAATAAGAAATTATTGTTTTTATCTATTTCCATTCCTTGAACCATTTTAGGTAATGATATGATTAGTTTTGGTTCTTGATAATTAATATTTTTTAAATCATAAGCAAGTAGTAATGGATTATTATCAGGTACTTTATAAAAGGGGTAAAGATAAAAATCTCCTATCCATAAAGTATTATTTTTATATAGACAAAAATCTCCTCGTATAGGTAATCTTATATCTTTCTTACTTCTTATAGAGTCTTTCTTAGTAGTAATTATTTCTTTTAGAGAATATTCACTTATTTCATAATCATTAGATATCCATACTGTTTCATCATTAGTAGTTATTCCCCCAACATGATTAGTGTTTTTAGAACTATCTTGTTTTAATAAATCTAATGTTTTTATTAATTTATTATTCTTTAAATTAGTAATATATATTCTACTTACTTGATGATCTTTATTATAGGATGTTTGAATCGCAACATTATATTCTTTAGAATAAGTTATTGATTGAGGTACATATTTATCTATATTACCTTGAACAGAAAAAGCCTCTTTATAATTCTTTTTGTCTATATGATATCTTATATTTATTCTTATATAATTTATAATAAATAGAATAATTATAATACTAAGAATTATTAAAATAGTTTTTATTACTTTTTTCATATTATCACCTATAGTTATTTTATCATAATATGTTATAATTTAATATATGGAGGATTTATGAAAAAAGTATTTAAAGAATATATGAGTGATAAATTTAAATTTGAAAAGAGTCAATTAATAGGAATACTTGCTTTAACATTTGTATTTGCGGGGATGTTTGGTTGGCTATATGAAATAATTTTTTATTACTTTAATAGTGGTATGACTACTTGGTATATGCGAGGAAGTAATTTCATGCCATGGATTAATATATATGCAACTGGATCTATTATGATTTTCTTCTTAACATATAAAGTTCGTAAGAAACCTTGGCTAGTCTTTTTAATAGCTTTTATTTCAACTGGTATTCTTGAATATTGTACAGGATTTGTAATGGATAAGTACTTTGGATTACATTGTTGGGATTATAATAATGAAATACTTTCTTTTGGAAGTATATCTGGCTATGTTTGTCTTAGAAGTGTAACTATTTTTGGTTTATGTGGATTAATGTTAATGTATGGAATAATACCTTTCCTTACTTGGTTAAGTACTAAAATGAATAGAAAATTATTTTTAATAATTAGTTTAGTATTATTTGGTATTTTCTTATTTGATGAATTATATAATTTAATATTTGCAAGAATATTAGATACTCCTAGAGCGGTTAATGTTTATAAAGATTTGGGATTACAATATATGAAATATAAATAAAAAGAAGGAATTAATTTCCTTCTTTTAATATATTATCTAAATAGAATTTAGAAGAGTAGGATAATACATCATTAAATTCATTTAATCCTAATTCTTCAGCAAAAGTTTTTTTATCAGAATATAGATTAGTTCCTATACCAAGTCTATCTCCATCAATTGTTACTCCTAGACTTGCTAGAGTAGTTGGATACATATCCATAGCAGAGAATAATCTATTTTTAGTATTATCAGTACTTACTGCAGAATTAATAAATAAATTATAGACAGTTCTTTCTAAATATTTATCCTCTGGTAAATAGCCAGTTTTATATGTAAAGTGATCTCCTACGATAATTATAGTTGTATCTTGATAGAAATTTTGTTCCTTACACCAATTAATAAAATCTTTTATTTGAGTAGCACTACAATAAATAGAATTAGAATAATTACTATTATAAGTAGTAGGGCAATCCTTTTCTACATATCCATCTGGATGATGAGTATTAGCTGTAAGAATAGTTAAATTAAAGGGTTTATTTTGACTAGCTAAGTGAAGAGCTTCTTCTTTTGAATATTCAAATAATTTAGAGTCTTCATAACCCCACCATACATTATAAGTTTTAGGTATTTTCTTAGCTTCTATAGCTGAATTATAATCGAATATATTCATATTACCATGATTCTCAAAATAAACATCACGGCTACCAAAAGCTTTATCTGAGCCCATCATAAATGTTTGATTATATCCTTCTTTTGTTAGTATATCATTTAATGTATAAGCTCCGGGAAGTAAAGACTTATATTTATGATCTGAATTATCTATATCATCAACTGATATTTTTAGTGGAACTCCAGATGTTTGAGCAACTAAACTAGCTGAAGTATAAGTTGTTCCTAAATAGGAATAAAATCCACCACGATAATCCGTATTAGAAAACATTGTATTTTCATTAGTTAATTCTTCTAATGGAGATAATACATTATCAGAACTAATTCCCCCATGTTCTTCATCAAAATAACTAGTTTCTAAACTTTCAACATAGATATATATTAAATTTCTTTTTTTCTCTGGAAAAGTTATTTTTGTATTCTTTGGATCTATATAATTAGTTTTAAAGAAATCTACAGAGTCATTTAAATAATTTCTTTCTACATAAGAAATTAAATTTATTTTTTGTAAACCAGAGAAAACTATAGTTATTGGTATTATTATTAATAATAAAGTAAATAATATTTTTAGATAAATACTTTTTATATTAAAACTTTTTTTTGTTTTCCATAATCTTAAATTAAATTGAATACTACTAGTATTTAGATAATGATAAATAATTAATACTATAGGTATAACAAATAAAGCAATTATTACTGAAGGGAAAATACTTCCGGCAACATAACTTTTTATAATTGATGATTCTGTTGCTTGCAACGGTGTTGTCAATTGAAAGATAATTTCATCAAAATTTAAAAAAGCGAAAGTCTTTATAGCCCAATTCATTGATGCATAACCTAAGATACAGATAAATAAAAAAAGAAATAATAAGAAGTAGGCTACTTTTTTCATCTTTTATTCCTTTTAATTGTTAAAGTAATATTATTCTTTATATAACCAATAACTTTAGGTAAAATGATTGCTAGAATAGAGCCGGCTATTAAGTAAATAGTTGTAAATCTAATAGTGAATAGATATTCATTAGTTAATAGATGGGGATCTATAAATACTAATAAACAAGCTAATATAATTAGATTTATTAATATTGTGTATTTGGCATATTCAGCAATTATCATATAAGGTTTATCTTTTTCTTTAATGGAGTACTTTAATGCTAAAGCTCCAGGAAAAAACAAGCATATAATATACATAATATTCCTCCTTTATTACCTATAATTATTATGACAAAAAAGTGTTATTTTTGCAAATTAATATATAAAAATCACAAAAAAGTTGTTTTTTTTGATAAAATGTTAATATAGAGGTGGTTATATGGTATTAGCAATCACTTGTGAAGGTGCTCTTAATAATATTTTTTATATTGTTAAGAACATAATGACTATTATTATGATAGTAGCTCCAATATTAGCTATTATTTCTTTTAGTGTGATTTTAATTAAAATGACCATGTCACCTGAAGACAAGAAAATAATTAAAACACTTAGTAATGCTTTAAAAGCTTTAGTTATTATTTTCTTTATACCTATGTTAGTGACAATAGCTATGTATGCTTTAGGAGAAAATACTGATATTAGTAAGTGTTATTTAAAATCTAGCAAGATTAATACTAATAGTACATACAATAATTCTTTATATAAAGATAAGAAAAAGACTAAGGTTACATATAATCCTAATGATTATGAAAAAGGAGATCCTAGACAATTAGATTTTTCTTGTAAAAGTAATATTCTTAAAGCTAATTTTTCATGTGAAACAATACGTATAGTAGAAAAGCATTTGAATGATTTTAATTATTATACTATGGGAAGCTATATTAATGGAAAAGGTGGTTTTAAGAATTATACTAAAGAACTTGGTGGTATATTTGAAGATTATTATGGTAAGAAATTAAATGTTACTAAAGTGTATGAATTCCAAAGAGTTTCAGAATATGTTTTTGGATATATGACTATGTATGGTTTTGATTATTACAATGGTAAGCAATGTAATAAAGATGGTCATAATTGTACTGGTAAATGGTGTAAATGGGGCGGAGGCTGCATGCACTATGAAGACATTTTATATAATAATAAATTACCTAGTGCTGGTACAAGTGATGCGTTTTTCCCAGGACAAATGTTATATGATAGCTATGGTTTATCAGATAAAAAGAATTTTGATAGAATGGTTTCTGGTCAAGATCATATGAATATGACTACTAATTGTAACTGGGCTGTTGATATGGTCTTTTATAAGGCTGGTATATTTGGAACAGGTAGGGTAAAAAACAATTCTTCTTCTAATTATACAGCTATGTATAAAACAGCTAAGAAGGTTATTTATAAACCAGATGATTTAGAAGTAGGAGATATTTTGGCTTTCTTTAATAATCCGGTACCTGAAGGTTCTGGTCCATCATCTTGGCATGGTTGGTATCATGCTGCTTATGTTGGTGAAACTCATAAAGATGAAGGTTATATAGTTATTTATGATGGAGGTAGTCAATTAACAAATAGTAGAAGTCATAAATGGACAATGAAAATGGATGGTAAAGCTAATAAAAAATGGGTTGGTTTTAGAGTTATTGAATTAGAATAAATGAGGATTATTTGTCTAAAATAATAGTTAATAGAATGATGGTGATAGTATGGAAAATAAAAAAATACTATTTATGATTATCCGTGATGAAGTTTTATTACTAGAAGATGATGGTAGGGATCATAAAGAATGGTATGATAGTTTAGGAGAAGATAAAGATTTATTTGATGATGTTATTAGAGGTTTTGTCATCAAAGATAAAATGATTTTCTTCAAAGCATTTTTTAATTATGATGATGATGTAATTAAATGTGCTAAAAAATATGCTATTACTATTAGAAATATGTTAAATAATAATGATTTAAAAGTATATTGTGGTATTCTTACTACAGGAGCTTATAATAAATGGGAACCTATCCTAGAAATAGGAGAAGAAGAGTTAGATGAGAATAGAAAAGGTAAGAAGAAAAAAGTAAAAAAAGATGAAGAAATTCTATTAGCTCAAGAAAAGATTAAAGGTTTAGATGTTAATAATGATTATACTTCAGATGATTATACAAGATTAGGATTTGCTATTAGTATGATTTTTCTAGGGCTTAGTATGATGGTTATTGGAATTGCTATTAGTTCAGAAAACTTACAATTTAAAAGTATGGGAGATGCTTTCTTAGTATTCTTGCAATTTGCTTTATTAATAGTAGTACTTGTAGGTTACAAATTCAAAGCTAGTTTTACTAAGTATTGTGCTTTTGGAGTATCTCTTCTTATGATATTTACTTTCAATGTATTTGAAGTAATACTGGGTATTTTATATTTTCTATTTAGTGTTGATGTAGGGTACTTCACCAAAACTTTTACTTTTATAAAGAATTTTATAAAGAAAAACTTAATGAAAAAGAAAACTTCATAATAAAAAACTATTCATTTTTATGAATAGTTTTTATTTAATTAATAATCTTTGTAATTATCAGATATTAAACTACTTATATTAGTTTCATTGCCATCTTTATCAACAGCAAATGTAGTTATTCCATCATTGTCTTTAGAAGTAAAGTATGATATATCTTCTAATCCTTTTACTTCAGTAGTTTTAGTACGACCAGTTATTAATGAATATAGAGATATTATTTCAACATTTCCATCTTCTTTTACAAGTAATAAAGAATAATTCTTATTAATATCTTGTCCAAATTCATAGACATATATTCCTTTTACATCGTTAGTAGCTAATTCCATTCCTTTAAATTCTTCATTGGCGTTTTGCATTTTTAAATTATCAAAATGATATGGTTGATATGACTTTCTAGTAGTATTTAATGTTTGGAAAGTTCCATCTCCAAATAAAGAATCTAATTCAGTACTACTTCCATAGACATTAACATAGACCTTACCTTTATCTAGAATGGCTATACTATCAGGATAGAATTTAGTAATAGCATAAGAAGATTGTTCAATAGTAGTATCTTCTTCTTTTTGTTCTTTAACTTCTTTTGTTTCACATTTTATGAATTTATCTAATAATTTAAAATTATTTGCCGCTACTAGAGCTCCTACTGTAATAGCAATTCCTAACAAAATACCAATAAATATTTTTAAAAATGTATGTGGTTTCTTTACTTTTTCCATAATAATCCTCCTTTATCTTAACTAAATTATAACACATAAATTTAATTATGATATAATGAAGTTGGTGATATTATGAAAATACTTAAAAATGTTTTGACTAGCAACATTAATATTAGAACGGAAATGGATTTTCCTAAAGAAGGAGTAGAGTTTATTGATATTACACCTTTAATTTTAGAAAAAGAGGTTTTTAAAGAGATTATAAATAAATTTTATGAAGAGTTAAAGAATAAAAATATAGATTATATAGTAGGACCTGAAGCAAGAGGCTTTTTATTTGGTAGTGCTGTTGCGAATAAGTTAGATGTTGGTTTTATTCCAGTAAGAAAAAGGGGTAAACTTCCTCCTAGTGCAATTGAAGCATCTTTTAGTTATACAAAAGAATATGGTGAGGATTATCTGGAACTACCCAAATTAATTGGTACTAATTATGTTGATAAAAGATTTTATATAATAGATGATGTTTTAGCAACATCTAATACAGTTAAATCAATAGAAAAAGCAATTACTGATTTAGGTGGAGAAGTAGTGGGTATTGGAGTAGTTATTAATATAAAAGAATTAAATGATAAAGAAGTGTTTAGTTTAATAGATATAAATGAGAATTGAGTGATAATATGAAGTTTTATGAAGACATTCAAAATTTAAATGATGAAGAATTAGAAAAACTTGTTAAGGAAAGAATAGAAGAGTTAGAAAAAGAGGATAAAGAGGATTGTGGAGAAAATAATGTAATTGGTTTTGAATTAGATTATAATCCATATTCTTATAACTTAACAGGTGAAGAAGAAGTGGATTTTAATCTTAGTTGTCTTCATCCTGGGTATATAAGTAAAGGTACGAAGATAGTATATGGTTTTTGTATTGATGGAAATGGTATTGTTAGTAATAATGGTAATTATTACTATGTTGATACCGATGATTATTTATTAGAGTTTTGTAAATTTATTAAAGATAAAGAACTTGCTAGTGAATATGATCTTTTTGATTATATATTAGAATTTATTAAAGATTATATGGGAGGCTATTTTAATTCAAAAAATCGTGATCAATTATTTAAAATGCTATATAAAGGATATATGACTTATCATGATCCTGGTAATGAACATTATTTTAGTACTTTTGAAGGTACTGGTGGTGGAATGTGTACTGAGTATAGTTTAATGGCTCAAAATATTTTGAGTTTATTTGATGTTGACAGTTATTTCATAGTAGGTAGAGAAAAAACAGATGGAGAAAAAGAAGAAAGTCATGCTTTTAATATTGTGACTTATACTAATGTTTATGGTGCAGAGGTTAACTATTTGGTTGATTTTGCTAATCATGTAAGATTATATGATATTAATTATAATGTTATTGATAATTCTCCTTATGTAGCTGTTTTGGATCAATTTGAAGAGGAAGATGCCTTATCACTTATTAATGGGGATCGGCATTATATTTTCGAGGATTATGATTATATATTAGTTGGTGATACTTTAATACAATTAAGTTATGAAGCTAATAGAGATTATTATGTACCAGATGATTTTTTGGGTGCGGTTGAGAGGAGCGATATCAATGACAGGGTACAACATGATAAAGGAGTATCCAGATGATACTGAAGAAGTAACTTCTTATTTAATTGATGAAGCTATAACTCTATCAAAGAGATTAAACAATAATAATATAGTATTGGGAGTAGATTGTGGTGTAGATAGAGAATATGATGGTTTAGAAGAAGTAGAGCATAATTCTAAAGCTATGTGGGCTGGATTCATAAGAGAAGAAGTAAAAATTGTCTATAAGTTTGTTAAAGATGAACAAGGTTTTACAATTAATGATGGTTGTTATTATTATATGGATGATTATAAGTATATATATGATTTCAGTGAATATATAAAAAATAAAAAAATTAATAATGATTATCAATTCTTAGATTATGTATTAGAATTTTTAGATAATTATTTATATAAAAATTTAGAAAGAAATAAATCAGATTTAGAAATGTATCCAATATTATATGATGTAAATGGTATTTCTGTTGGCGATTATAATAATCATTCAATAGAAGATTTTTATGATGCTAGTAGTGCTCAATGTAGTGAATATAGTGCTATGGCAACTAACATTCTAAGTACATTTGGATATAATGTTTTATATTTAGGTGGAAGTGTTAAAAGTAATGAAGGATCAGGTGGACATGCCTTTAATATAGTTATTTTGGATGATGGATATGCTATAGTAGATTTCTCATTACCTGTAGTTAATTGTGATATTAATGGTAAAGTTACAAAGACTAGTCCTTTTATTGGAATACTTCCAGAAGACTCAATGAATTATATTTCTGATAAAGCTATTAATCATGAAGAAATAGAATTAGTAGATTATGAAATAGTTCATTTTGGAGATGAAGTATTATATATGGCTACTAATAATAATAGATGTTATGTTATTGGTAATGTAGAATATTATAATAATAAACAATATAAAAAATAAAAAAGACTTTTTAAAGTCTTTTTTTATTCACCATAAGTACAGTTATAACCTGAAAAATATTTTTCTATATCTTCTTTGTCTATTTTTTGTTTAAATAATCCTTTGTCTTCAGCAGTTTTCATATTAACATCAGCAGTTAATTTTAATTGTTCACTAGTTACTTGTTGTTCACAATTAGCAAAAGCAGCTTCTAATCTTCCTAATCCTTTTAAGAAAGCAGCACAGAAATCTTGTTTCTTTAAAGCGTTGATTTGAGTTTCATTATATTTACTTAAATCCATAGTTGCTAATAAACTTCCTTTTTCATCATACATTTTTTTACCTTCTAAATAAGTAAAGTTCATAGAAACTTCAATGCCACTTGTAGTAGTAGAACAAGTTACTTTAGTTGCTTTGTTGCTTAGACAACCTACTGTTAATAGACAAACACAGATAATGACAAAACTAAATATATACTTTTTCATTCTTTCACCTCTATAGATATTGTACCATATTTTTATTTTTTGGTATAATAAAAATAGGTGAATTATATGAAAAAGAAGAATTTGTCGTTAATATTTAATATTTTAATTGTCATAGGTGGTTTACTTGGAATAATATTGCAATTAAGTAAAGGTGGAGTAGATCTTATTTATTACACTAATTTAAGTAATATATTTGCCATGATAGTCTCTATATTATTTATAATTTTTTATAAGAGTAAAAAAGAATTTATTAAAGATTTAAGATTCATGGCTACTAGTTGTTTGACAGTTACTTTCTTAGTAGTATTACTTGTTCTTTCTCCAATGTATGGTTTTAATTATAAACTATTAATGTTTACAAATGTATTTTTCTTATTTCATACTTTATGCCCATTACTTAGTATTATTTCTTATTTATTCTTTGAAGAAAGAAGTAAAAAACTCTATTTGGGATTCTTATTTACATTAATATATGGTGTTATAGTAATCACGTTAAATATATTTAGAGCAATAGAAGGGCCATATCCATTCTTAAAATTATATGAACAAAGTATTGTAGTATCTGTCTTCTGGTTTATCGCAATTACAGGAGGAAGCTATTTAATAGGTATAATATTAGATACACTAAAAACGAAAATAGAGAAAAAGAAGTTAAATTAACTTCTTTTTTATTTTGAAATTATCTATTCTTTTTAATCCACTACCAAGTAATAATATTATTAATATATGTAATATATAAGCATATCTAGGAGATATTTCTATAAACATATAAATACCTAAATAGATAAAGATAATTATTTTAATAAGTAATTCTTTATTATTAATATTCTTTTTGTTTGGATAAAGACTAATTAAAAATAATAGTAATAGTAAATTTAAAATACCTTGATTGATTAAATAGATAATATTTAGATTAATTTTATTATTTATTCTTACATCATAATTAGTTTGTGTCCAAAGAATAACTTCTTTCTTTAAAAATAATATTGGTAATTTTATATTTTCTTCTTTGATTCTATCAATTAATAATTCTTTTTGATTATTAGAATTAAAGAATACTTGTTCATCATCTTTATTATATCTTCCATTATATTCATAGTTTAATCCACAATAGAATTTCCATAATGGAGAATTATTCTCTAACTTAGTATGAAGAGGAGAATTTAATAATATTATATTTATTAGTATTGGTAATAATATAAATATAAATGAAATAATACATATACTTAATAAATTATATTTAAGAGATTTTTTATTTATAGTTATTACATAATATATTATTAAAGATAAAATTATAATTATTGATTCTGTTCTTAATATATTACTTATTACTAATAATATAGTGATTATAATTGGTATTTTTAAATTATTTTTATTTTTTATTATTAAATAGATAACTACTAATGTTATTAATGCTGGTATATGTTGATTAGTTAGAATAGTAGTTAAATATAATGGATATAAATAAAATAAATAGAATAGAGAAATGATCTTAGCATATAACTTATTAGATAATTCTTTTACTATTAAATATATAAATATAACTATTAAAGTACTAACTAAAGCATTAATTATTTTTAAAAATAAAACACTATTAAATATTTTTAATAATAAAGTTTGGTATAAGACATGACCTAATTGATAAGAAAAATTTGTAAAATAAAAAGTATTTAAAAATGATAGGTCATTATTCATTAATTTAATAGAAGCATCATACATAGTTTTAAAGTCATCAACAATAGGAACTTTTAAATAAATAATAGTTAATATTTTTATTAATATACTTATAACAAATAAAATGATAATAAAATGCTTATCTATTCTTTTAGCTAAAAATATACAAAAGAAAAATATTGGTAAAGCTAAAAGAATAGTATATTTGTCTTTAGCAAAAATAATAATTATTAGAAAAATAATAAACAATAAATATTCAAAGAATTTAATTAGTTTTTTCATCTAATCACCTTAGCTTGATATTAACATAAGTATCTTTTATTTTCAATAATACTTGTGATATTATATAGATGGTGATTATATGAAGAAATTATTCAATAAAAAGAATGGTTTAATAATAATTATTACGGTTTTAATAGGGATGATTATTCATTTTTCTATTTATACTAAAAGTTTAATAAGCGCTGATATTTTGCTTTATAATTCTTTTTATAATTCTTATTTATGGGAGATTAGTCTAGGTAGATTTGGATTATTTATTATTGGATTATTAAAAGGTTATTTATCAATACCTATAATTGAGGTATTAGGTAGTTTGATAATACTAGGTATTATTAATGTATTATTAATTGACTTTTTAAAAATAAAAAATAAATATTTAAATATAGTATTTATTGTTAGTACTCCTATAATATCTAGTGTCTTATTATTTTATTATTGTAGCTTTAGTTATATGATTTCTATGTTAAGTATTATACTTGGTATTTATCTATTATATAAATTAAATGCTAAATACAAGTATTTAATTAGTATATTACTTACTATTATAGCTTTATCAATTTATCAAGCATCTATATCTATTGGTTTTACTTTATTAATCGTTTATTCTATTAAATTATTATTTGAGAATAAATTTAAATTTAAAGAATTATTATTTGATATTATTAGTATATTTATAGGATTAATTATTTATTATATCTTAGTAAAGATTAGTATATTAATATTTAATATAGATATGACTAGTTATAGTAATGCTGATAAATTAAGTATAATTGAATTGATAAAAACTATTCCAGCAAAGATTATTATTTCATATCAATATTTTTATTATTATTTCTTTGGTAATAATAGTGATATTATTAAGAATTTCTATATGAAGAATCATATCTTAAATTATTTATTATTTATAATTGTTGGTATTAGCATAATATTTAAATTAATAACAAGTAAAATAAGTATTTATAATAAGATTTATATAATAATCGGAATAATATTGTTACCAATAGTTATGAATACTGTTAGTTTTATGATACCGATTGCTAAGTTCCATTTACTTATGGCTGGAAGTTATTTAATATTTTATTATTTCTTATTTAGTTTAATTGATACTAAAGGTATTAAAATAATAAGTATTATATTAATATGTTTATTAATAAGAAATTATATAATCCAAGATCAAGCAACATATTTAAGTTTAGAGAAAACTAAAAATAATTATGATACTATAATTGATAGTTGCATAAATAATAATATTAATAATTTAGATAAGAAATTTATGGTAGTAGGAGTATTACCTAAGGCTAATAGTGAATTAGATAGAATATATAAAATGAATTATGGATTTATTGGAGATTTAGATATTTTCTGGGGTAATGATTATACTAATAGTAAGAATGGATTCATAAGATATATGTATTTTTATAAAGGAATAAGTATTAATTATGTTAGTGAAGAAGAATATAAGGAAATATTAAATAATAGTAGTTTTAAAAACATGAAAAACTATTATGAAATAATTGAAAATAATATTGTTATTAAGTTCTCATAATGATATTATTAAATAGAGGTGATAAGATGGGAAGTAAATTATTTGCAATATCAACATTTACATTAGTTGGTTTGTATGCACTATTAAGTGTAATTGTATTGGGAGTATGTTTATTTACTGGTACTAGTATGTATATAGGACTTGGTATAAGTATAGCTATACTTATTATTCAATTCTTAATAGCTCCTTGGTTAACAGATCTTTCAATGAAATGGTTTTATAAGGCTAAGTTTGGAGCAGAATTACCAAGTTATTTAAATGAATTTATTAATAGTATTTGTACTAAATATAATATGAAGACTCCAAGAGTTGCTATTATAGATGATGGAGCACCTAATGCTTTTACTTATGGTAGAACTAAAAATGATGCTAGAGTAGTACTTACTCGAGGAATATTTGAGTTATTATCAGAGGAAGAAGTAAAAGCCGTAGTAGGTCATGAACTTGGACATGTAGTTCATTATGATATGTTATTTATGACTGTTGCTCAATTAGTTCCATTAATTTTATATTTTGTATATCAGGTATTAATTGATAGTGACAATAGAAGCAGTAATAATAACAATAGTGGTTATGGACAATTAATTGGAATTATTGCTTATATACTATATATAATTTCACAATATGTAATATTATGGTTATCTAGAACAAGAGAATATTATGCTGATGAATTCAGTGTACAAGAAACAAGAAATCCTAGTGCTATGGCATCTGCTTTAGTTAAAATAGGATTTGGTTTAACAGTTAATTCTGATTCAAGAGCTGAGGCTATTGAGGGTGAAGGAACAGAGAAGGTAAAGAAACCTCGTTCTACAAAGAATATCGGAGCTTTAGGTATCTTTGATTCTAAAACTTCTAAGAGTTTAATTGTTTCTTCTAATAATAATGTTAATGATAAAACAAGTATTAAGAATGCTATGAAATGGGAGATGTGGAATCCTTGGGCATTTATTTATCAATTACAATCTACTCATCCATTAATTTCTAAGAGATTACTTGCTATTAGTAATGTGAGTAAAGATTATGGTCAAGAACCATACATAGTTTTTGATTTAGAAAAACCAGAAAGTTATGTAGATGATTTCTTTATAGAATTATTAATTAAGTATCTTCCTGGAATATTCTTCTTAGCAGCATTTATAGTATTTGCAGTTTTCATGGGATTAGAAAATGTAAATATGAGTTTCTTATGTGCTGGAATTCTTGGAATTATTGGAACAATCTTCTTATTTATTAGATTTAAGAGAAGCCACAGAGGAGGATATAAAGCTACTACTATTAGAGATTTACTTGGAGAAGTAAAGGTTAGTGGAGTAACTTCAGTATCTTGTGAATTAGAAGGAAATGTTATTGGTAAAGGAGATCCTGGATGCATCTTTAATGAAGATTTTACTATAAAAGATCAAACAGGAATTATCTTCTTAGACTATAATCAACCATTATGGATATTAAATAAGATATTTGCTTTATTTAAGTCTCATCAATATATAGATAAAATTATAAAAGTAAGAGGTTGGTATAGAAGAAGTCCTGTACCATATGTAGAAATATATGAATATGAAATAGATGGTAAAGTAAAGAAAATATTTACTTATGGATTAACTATTGCTTGGTATATTATTTTATTAATTATATTTGCAATAATAACATTTTTAGGAATTTAAGGGTACATGTGTACTCTTTTTTCTTTTCGTGCTATAATTAATCTAGGAGAATAAAAATGCGCAAGAAGAGAAGAAGACAATTTACTAATAAAAGAAAACGTTTACTTATAGTAAACGGTTTTTTGGTGTTGTTTTTATTCTTAGGAATAGGCTTTTCTTCCTTAAGTACAGATTTAAATATATTTGGAGATATAACAATAGAAAAATATGATGTTACTCTTTATGGAGTATTGGAAAAAGAAGCGAAGACAGGTACATACGCAAGAGAGTATAATGGAAATCACCATGATTCTTTTACTGAAGAACCAACAAAGAGTATATATTATTGGTATGCCTTAAATAATAGTACTGGTGACCCTTTGGCAGCTACAATCCAAGATAAATGGAATGTAATATTTGGAGGCGTTTGCTGGCAAATGATTAGAACAACTGATACTGGCGGAGTGAAACTAATATATAATGGTAGAGCTGAAGATGGAAAATGTCTTAGTACAAGAGGTAATCAAGCAGGATATCGTTCTTTAAAATGGATTAATAAATCAACTGATTACTATTATGGAACGAGTTATGACTTTAATAGTACAAGTGGTAGTTTTTCATTAACAGGTGATGTTGTAACTGGAGAGCCCCCAGTAGGATCTTATACTTGTGCAAGTACGGATATTAATGGAACATGTACTAAACTTTATTTGATTCTTGAATGTAATAGCTATGCTTGTACTGTTTTACCAATAACAGGAGAATCAGATTATTCAGAATTTGGATCTGTAGAATTTAGTGATACTAGAGATTCACCTGCTTATGTTGGGTATATGTATAATAAAGTATATGCAGAAAATAGTATAATGAATATGTATAATATGATAAGTGGTAGTTTTATCAATAATAATTATTATTATTCAGATACAATAGATTACAATAATTTAGTACCTGGAAAGTATTCTTTGGTTAATCCTCAACCAGTATCGGGGTTAAGTGATCGTAGTCTATTAATAGGTAAATATTTAATTAACAGTGAAGGAGTTACTTCTGATTTTGATGCTTGTTATGTAGTAGCTGCTGATGGTGATGATATTTCTTGTAGAATTTTATACGATGGTGATTTATCCATATCTATGACAATGGGAGATTCTTATACTGAAAGTAATGGAGTATATACATTGACTAATCCAGAATACGTTACGGCTATTGATTGGTATAATACGAGTGATTATTCTTCTTACAAAGGTAAATATGTATGTGATGATAATAATACAAGTTGTACTAATTTGAAACAAATAGATTATGCTTATTCTGGTGAATATTATTACTTTGATTCTAGTAGTAATAATTATTCTTATGCTGAAAATGTTTCTTATAGCAATGGCATATATACATTAACTGGTGATATCAAAACACTTTGGAACTTAGGAGATAGTAATTCGCAAGATATATTATCCACGCATCATTATACTTGTTTAGGAACAGGAACTACTTGTGCTAATGTTAGTTATGTTAGTGGAATAGATAATGGAGATATAAGTTGTTTTAATTTAGGTAGTGGAGATAACATAACTACTGCTATGGCTGCTATGCTTAATCAAAATGGTGTAAACCAAAAAGATTCAACAATAAAAATAGCATTGGATGCATGGTATAAAGATAATTTATTAGATTACACTGCTCAAATTGAAGATACAATATATTGTAATGATAGAAATATAACTAGTTATGGAGCTTTTAATCCAAATGGGGGTGTCTTACCAGAAGTAGATGAAAATTATTTAGGTTTTACAAATAGTAATAGTTCAAATACTGATTTAAGTTGTTCTAATGTTACTGATAAATTTAGTCTAAATAATCCAGCAGCTAAATTAGATTATCCAATTGGGTTAATGACTTATCCAGAAATGAAACTTATAAATAATAATAATCTTAGAGCAACAGGAAGTAGATATTGGTTACTATCACCAGATGCTGTAAGTGGTGATGGAAATCCTTATATGCGTAATATTAGTGCTGCTGGTAAGTTTGCTAAAGCAAGCGCAGGAATTTATGTATATGGTCTTGTTGCAAACGAACTTGGTCTTCGTCCAGCAATATCATTAAAACCTGGAACAGAATATATTGCTGGTGATGGATCAAAAGAAAATCCATTTATAGTTGATACTGAAGATAAAGCTATTTTAAAAAGAAATCATGCTACTAATTCTCCAACTACAGTGACAACAGTAAATTACAATGCTACGACTTTAGGAGAAATAGAAGTTTTACCTGAAAGGGAACATACTATTTCATTTGATTTAAATTCTAGTGGAGGAAGTGCTACTACATCCGATATAACGGCAACATATACATTTACTGGTTGGTATAATGATGCAAATGCTACATTAAGAGTAGCCGATAGTTCTAATCCACCTGTCTTAGATGCTAATGTAAGTGGATTTACAAATAGTGAAGGTAAATGGATTGCTCATGGTCCACAAACATTATATGCAGGATGGAGTGGTGGTAATATTACATTGCCTACCATAACTAAATCTGGTAGTACATGCTATTGGAATACTAAGAAGGATGGATCTGGAACATCTTATCCAAGTGGAAGTACATATACGCCAACTAGTAGTGTTACACTATATGGAATGTGTTTTGCTTCTGATAAACCTAATGTTGAAATTCTAATTAAAGATTCTATGTATGGTAAGGCTCAAGTACCAGTTACTATTCAAAATACAACACAAGGTGAAACAATAGAAAATGTTTATCGTTATGGAAATATATATTATAAATCTTCTTATCCAAGCGGAAGTGGTACTACTATTATAAATTGTTCTGCTACTAAAGGAAAAGGAGATTCTACTAAAACATTTGATGCTTCAAAATATTCAATGGTCTCTAATACTGAGGGTAATGGTTATAAATTTGATTTACATCTTGGCGCCGGTGATGCCTATGTTATAAATGTTAATTGTACTGCTACAGCTACTGACAGTAGTGGTGCAAAAACAAGCACCACGACTAGACAATTAATATTTGGTAATGGCTGGGTAACTACTACTCATAGTAATACTGTATGTCCATATCAAGCGGCTTATTACCTTGATACCGGAAGGTATCTAGATGATTACAGATATATGTTTAATGGTACTTATTTAACAGGATGGGGAAGAGTATATTGGTATAATCCTTCATTCCCTGCTGGACGTTATGATTGGTACTATTATTATGATGGTACTGAGACCTCTTCTAATAATAGTTGTTATCCAGGAGTTGAAAGTGACGGAAGTAAAGCTATTGGTTATTCCGCTAATGGTTGGTGTAAGAATTTAAAAGATATTTCTGGAAATACTTCAACCTATGCTGGAAAATGGTTCTATTTTAAAACCACTTCGCTAGTTTCATCTAGTGCAAATAATTGGTGGGCAGTAGGTGGAATGCTTGCTGGTGAAACTGTTCAAATAACTAATTATTATGCTCCTGGAGGTTCTATTACTCATACAAATACATATACTTTTGGTTCAAATGGTGTTTGTATATCAGGACCAGATTGTACTTAGGGGGTAAATATGAAAAAGAAAATATTTATTATAATAGTTCCTATAATTATTATTGCTTTAATCGTTTTATTTGCTTTTCCAAAAAACAGTTCTAAAATAGATAAAGCTGTTAAAACAGATAAAAAAGTTAATGAAGCACTAGAAATAATAGTTTTTGATAATGATGTTGTAAAAAGTAGTGATTTAGAATTTGTTAAAGTTGATGAAAAAGGTCGCTATGTATATAAAGTAAAGAATAAAAAAATATATTATTATGTAGACTTAGTAACTAGAAGTTTTGAATATTCCGAATATTAAAATTGTGATATAATATTGGTGGTGATGTAAAAATGAGTAAATCTACTTTTACGGCGTTTCTTACTTTATTAATAATATTAATAGTAGGAGTAAGTGCTTGGTATATTATTGATAATTATAGTAGATATACTAAACATGTAGAAGAACAAGAAGAAGTATTAAAAGAAGAACAAAAAGAAGAAGCAGAAGAAGAATTTAATACTGTAGTAGAAGATGCCGGAGTAATAAAATCTGTTAATGAATATCAATTTAAAGATGAGTTTGGTAGTGGACAAAAGATGATTACTATTAAGGCAATAGAGTGTGATCGTCTTAGCGGATTTACTGGAGCTTCTAGTAATGTATATTGTGTTACTGGTAACAAAGAATTAATTCATTTAGAATTAGTTAATTTAACCAATAAAGTAGTCGCTACTAATATTGATATGATGGAAGTTAATAGTAATGGAGTACTTGCTTACTATAAAGGTAATTATAGTGCCAAAGTAGAAGATGGTTATGTTACTTATGTAGAAAAGGATTAATATTTTTAAAACGATGTACTTTTATACATCGTTTTTTTTGTTTTCTATGCTATAATTTATAATAGGTGATGCTATGAAACTTAATAATAAAGGATTTAGCTTTGTAGAACTTTTAGCTGCAGTTGCGATACTAGCAATTTTGTCTAGCATTGCCATTGTCGGAGTAACTAATATTCTAAATAAAGCGCATGATGAGTATTATAATAATGAAGAAAAAAACTTAGTACTTGCTGCGCAAGCTTATTATAATACTAATAAAAGTGAATTACCTAAAGTAGTTGGTATTAAAAAGAAAGTAACGGCCAAAAGATTAAGAGAAACTAATTATTTAAAAGAAGATCTTACAACATATGATGGAAAAACTCCTTGTAATCCTGTTGACTCATATGTAAAAGTATTTAAGTATGGAAAAAATGACTATTCTTATACTGCTTATTTAACTTGTGGAAATAGAAAAGCTGCGGAACAAGAAAAGTTAGAAAAACCTGCTATTGAAGTACTATTTCCTGGAAAAAAAGAGGATGTTGCTACTTCTAAAGTAGTTATTACATTTAAAGGAGAAGCAGGCTCTGATACTAAATTATTAAGTTATAGTTATATATTATATAAAATAGAAGATGGTAAGAGTATCCAATTATATAATAGTGGAAATATGGAAACCAGACAGTCTGAAATAGTTAAAACAATATCTTTAAGTAGATATACTATTAGTGGAAATGCTATGTTAAAAGTAAAAGCCACAGCCACTAACATAAAGGGAAATACTATATCTCGTGTATTTATTAATAATTATAGTGATAAAAAACTTCCAACTTGTACATATAAGAATAAAGAAAATGATCCAAATAGTCCATTTAGAAGAACTGGTTGGATTAATCATGATGATGTAGTAACTATATATTGTCATGATGGAGATGGATCTGGATGTGAGAAAAATTCATATACTAAAACATTTACTAATGATGGACCAAGTGGAAAGATAAAAATTAGTGATAATGCTTTAAACACTTTTGATTGTCCAATAGTTACACATATAGATAAAACACCACCAAAGATTGATGTGGTTGCTTATAAATGTAAAAAAGATGGAAATAGTTATGTTCCTGATACTACTCAGAAAGTTGGAAGTATAACAGTTGAAGGTTCAAGTGATACGCTTTCATCAAGCAGTTTTACTGGTAATGTAAATGGCTGGTTAAATAGAGCTAATTATCCAAATGGAGTATGTTTTGATTTTACAATTACGGATGCAGCTGCTATAAAAAGTACTAAGTGGTCTTGGAATAAAACTGATTATAAAAAGAATGCTTCTGGATACAATGTTCTAGATGGAAGTGGTTCACCAATTTCTAAGAATTATGATACTACTGGAATGGAAACAACAAAAAAAATAACAGAAGAACACTCTTTAACAGCAGAAGGTCATAGATATGCTAGATATGAAGTAACAGATGGTATTGGAAACAAAACTACTTTGAACTTTAATATTCTAATTGATAGAACGCCACCTACTATGACTATTACTGCTGGAAGATGTAATGATAGAGTTCAAGCTAACTGTCTAACATCTAGTATGACTGCTTCACAAACTAAAACATTAAATAAAGATAAATTATCAGATACAATGAATTTTGATGGCTGGATTTCTAAAGGACTTAGAATTAATTTCAATATTTCAGATAAAAATGATACTACTAGAGATTGGAAATATAATAAAACTAAAAATATGGCATCAAGACCAGCTGCTACAACCGCTAGTAGTACTAATCCAAGTGCTACTTCTAATGGAGTTCTTACACTTACTGGAAATGGTTATAGACAAGGAATTATAACAGCTACTGATGAAGCGGGAAATGCTGTACAAATGACTATAAATGTTGATATAGCTAATACTTGTAAGGTTACTTATAGTAAAAACGGTGGTACTTTTAATAATAATAGTAATGATATAGAGGAAGTAAAAGATTATGATTCTTACTTTGGAAGTCAAGACAATGGTCTTAGAAATGCTCGAGGATCTGGTGGCTTCTATTATGCTACTCATAGTAGTAAAGTAGTGGCTAAAGGTACTGAGTGGAACCTTCAAGCAAATGGAAGAGGAACTGCTCTTGATCAAGATAATAGATATAAGAGTCAACATATTTGTTCTAACATGGAGAGTGGAGATGATCAAACCGCAACTCTATATGTTAGATGGCTTACTAATGATAAAGCCTTAAGTATATATGCATGGAAATATCAAAGTAAAGATTGTGATTATGACGAAGATGGAGATACTCTTAAGAAAACACATCCATATAGAAGATATCATTTCCATTCATATAAATGTTATTGTAAATATAGTTCGAATAATTCTTCTTTACAGGCTAAAGCTTATTTTAAAAGACATAGTTCAAGATCAGAGTGTTCAAATATAATTAATTATAACGATGCTAGTTGGAGTCAGCGTTGTGACGATGAAGAAGAAAAAATAAAGACAGCGAATGGTGAACATAATTGTGCTAATACTAGTCCTATTAATCACTGCTTTAGAGAATTTGCTAATATTTTTTATGAAGCTAACGATAAAGGAAAAGCTGCTTGCAATGCTAGTAACTATCAAGTTAATGAGTATGTTTATCAAGTCTGTTCAACACCACATCCGGGCGGTACATTTTTCTTCCATGGGGTCTACTTTTATAAAACAACGGGAAGCCAAACCCCACATTTTAATAGATGGTTAACTAATAATAGTGCTTTTATGAATAATGGATATCATAGAAGGATTATACCATCTAGTTCATTTGTTACTTCTAAGTTTGCTGCCAACAAATTTAGCTATAATAATAGTACTGATAATGATGTTCAAACTACTTGTACTGATTATTGTACAAAAGTTTGGGGAAGTTATAGAACAGAAAAACAAGATGCTTATGTTGATGAAGATGAAGCTGATTTAGATGATAGTGATTAATAAAAGTTAAGTAGAAATACTTAACTTTTTATGTTATAATAACTCCTTGCGTGGTGATACTATGTTAATTTTAGAGAATGAAGATATTAAAAATTTAGAACATCTTGGTTGTGGTACTTTTGGTAGTGTTTATAGATATGATGATGAAATAGCTCTTAAGATATACCATCCTACCGTAAAAACAACGTTTGGTAATTTAAGAAAGAATCCACAATTAAAGAAACGTGAAAAAGCTTTAAGAATGAGAAAGATTGATAAAAAATTAAAATATACAGATTTAGTAAAAGACTTAGTTTATATAGATGGTAAATATGCTGGAATAGTTATTCCATATTATGATGGTATTACTCTTAATCACATGATGGATGCTCCTTTAGAATTAAAAATTGATATATCAAGACAATTAGTACGTAATTGTAAGGAACTAACGCATAATCATATTTATCCATTAGATTTTAAACTTAATAATATGATCTATGTAGATGGAGAAGTTAAATTACTTGATTTAGATGATTGCTATACTAAATATATGTTATTTGATAGTGAAATACATAAAAGAGATGCTATATGTGGATTAGATGAAACAATTAAGACTTATTTTGGGGAATATCGAGATAGTGGTCATACTAGTACTTTTGCTTATTATTTACAAAGAGAAAGAGTTGAAGGAAAAAGTGAATATAGAGAAATTGATGAATACTTAGGAGAAAAAGAAAAAGGATTAGATTATTTATTTATTGATATTAATAGTGATATAGATGAGATTAAAAGAATAAAGAATAATGGTAAGTATCGTATTATATTATTATATGATTCTCCTGAATATAATAAGGAATTGTTTGAAGCATTTTTTAAGGTATTGGATAAGAATAATGTATTTGTATATGATTTAATGCGTAGATGTGATTTTGATTTATATTTTACTAATAATAAAAGTAATAATATGCAATTTGTTAAAAGAAGATAAAAAATCTTCTTTTTTTGATATAATAGATTAAGGTGATTATAATGGAAAAATATAAAGCAATTAAAATAGCTAGTATTTTAGGAATAATAGGTAATATATTTTTATTAATTATTAAAGGTTTAGTTGGCTTTTTCACAGGATCTTTAGCTATGATTGCCGATACAGCTAATTCTGCTGGAGATATCTTTTCTTCAGTACTTACTTATATTGGTAATAAGATTAGTTCTAAACCTAGAGATGATGATCATAATTTAGGACATGGTAAAGCTGAATATATTTATTCAATGTTAATTAGTATTATTATGTTACTTATGTGTTATGAAGTATTTAGTAGTTCAATTAAAGCTTTATTCACTAATAGTAGATATAATTTTTCATATCTTTTAATAATTGTATGTATTATTACTATCCTAGTTAAATTTAGTTTATTTATCTATACTAATCATTTGGCTAAAAAATATAATAATATATTAATTAAAGCTAATAGTTATGATCATAGAAATGATTGTATAGTAACTAGTGCTAACTTATTAGCTTGTATTTGCGCTTTATTTAATATTTATATATTTGATAGTATTGTAGGTATTGGTATTAGTATTTGGATAATTATTACTGCTTTAAAGATATTTAGAGAGAGTTATGATGTACTGATGGATAAAAGTATGGATGCTGCTACTAAGAATAAAGTTTTAGATATTATTAATAATCATAAAGAAATATATAAGATTAATCATTTTAATGCTACTCCAGTAGGATATCAATATCAAATATCTTTTACAATATTTGTAGATGGTAATCTTTCTACTTTTGAGTCACATGATATAGCTAATAAATTAGAAAAGGAAATTGATAAAAAGGTAGAAGAAATTTATTTAACAGTAATACATGTTAACCCAATTGATAAGAAAATGTGATATAGTATATGTAGGTGATAAAATGATTTTTGCAAGTAATAATAAAGAAAAATTAAAGGAAGTAAGAGCAATCTTTAAAGATGTAGAAATTACTAGTCTTGGAGATATGAATTTAGAAGTAGATGTCGAAGAAGATCAAAAGACTTTTTTTGAGAATGCTTTAAAGAAAGCTAAAGAGATATATGAAGTATGTAAAGAACCTGTAATTGCAGATGATTCAGGATTGTGTGTTGAAGCTTTAGGTGGTTGGCCTGGAGTATTAACAAATAGATTTTTAGATGCTAACTGGGATTATAAGAATGATTATATTATTCGTAAAGTTAGTGATTATGATGATAAATCTTGTGAAGTAGTATGTAATGTTATTTACTATGATGGAGGAGAACCAATAGTTGGTAAAGGAACTATAACTGGTAATATTGTTAATCCTCGAGGAGAAAATGGTTTTGGATTTGATCCAATAGTAGAAATTGATAAAAAGACATTAGCTGAATTAACTCCACAAGAGAAAAATAAAATAAGTGCTAGATATTTAGCATTAAAGGATTTATATAGAAAATTAGTTATTTCTGGTAAAATAAAAGTATAATTATGATATAATATAATAGAATAGGGAGGGACTTATGGAAGAGAAGTTTGATGTAAAGAAAAAAAGAATTAGTATTTTAGATACATATGGTGATAACTTTCAAGAAAAAGACTATATTACTAATCCAGCGATTGGTAGAGATGAACAAATCAAACAATTAATTTTAATATTACTTACTCCAGATAAGTCTGCTGTATTGATTGGTAAACCTGGTGTTGGTAAAACTGCCTGTGTAGAAGGTCTTGCTTATCGTATTCAAAAAGGTATGGTTCCAGATGTATTAAAGGATTATCAAGTAATTAAAGTTAATACTTCAGCATTACTAGGAGTTGATCCTGTTACTGGTGAAGCTAAGATCAATAACTTAATTGAAGAAATTAAAAGTAAAAGTAAACTAATATTATTTATCGATGAGATTCATACTCTTATGGGAACTAAAGGAGAAGCTCTAGACTTTGCCAATATGTTTAAACCGGCATTAGACCGTGGTGATATTAAAGTAATAGGTGCTACTACTACTGAAGAGTATGAAAGATATATTTTAAGAGATAAAGCCTTTGTTAGACGTTTCCAAAAAGTTGAATTATTTGAACCAACTAGAGAAGAAAATATTCAAATATGTGTAGGTACTCTTCCAAAGATTGAAAAGAGAACTGGGGCTAAGATGATGTATACTTCTTTTATTCAAAGAAGAATGATGGAATTCTTAACAGATATTACTTCTGAATATAAAAGAGTATATGAAATTGGATCTAGATATCCAGATGTTACTTTAACTATTATTCAACAAGCTTTCTCTAATGCTTTATTTGATAATAGAAGAGAAGTAAATGTAGTTGATTTCAGAAATGCAATAGTAAATTCTAAAAATATTTATCCAGATGTTATTAAGAAGAATCTTCCAACATTTGATACTATGTTTGCTGATCAAATAGAAGAATATAATCAAAGTAAATTTTCTGGTCATGTCGATAGATTGGGAGACTAATGTAAAAAAATGTCTATTTACATAAGCAAAAAGCTGATTTTTGCTTATTTTTTTTGTTTATGGTAGTATAAAATTAAATACAATTGTAGAGAAGGAGAGTAATAATTGTATAGCGCCAGAGCCACAGGCTTGACGAGGTTAGTAGGTAATCGAAAATTCGGCGGGTACTACTACGGTTTAGTGAATCGTTAGATATATTACAAAAAATAAAATCAAAATTATAACAAAATATATATCTTCACTTGTTTTCATAGTGGAGGTATTTTTATGTGTGGAATTGTCGGATATAAAGGCAATAAAGAAGTAAAAGATGTTCTAATAGAAGGATTAAAATCATTAGAATATCGAGGATATGACAGTGCAGGAATCGCACTTAAAAATGAACAAGGAGTAGAGATAATTAAGAGTGTTGGCAAAATTGCTGATCTAGAAAAGAAAATTAAAAAAGAAAAATTAATAGATTGTGATATGGGTATAGCTCATACTAGATGGGCAACACATGGTGGACCAAATGAAGTTAATGCTCACCCACATACTTGTGGAAAAATCACTCTTGTACATAATGGTATTATTGAAAATGCCAGTGACATTAAAGAAATGTTAACAAAAGAAGGAGTTAAATTTAAAAGCGAAACTGATACAGAAGTAGCTTGTGCTCTTATAAATTATTATTACAAAGGAGATATGGTTAAAGCTATTAATAAAGCTATTAGTGAAATAATTGGTAGTTATGCTTTTGCTATACTTTGTAGTGATGATGATGAAATTTATGCTGTTAGAAAAGATAGTCCATTAATCTTAGGAATAGGAGAAGATGAATTATTTGTTGCTAGTGACATAGCTGCTATTATTAATTATACTGATCAATATATTTTACTTGATGAGGGTGAAATAGTTGAAATAAGTAATGATGGTTATGTTATTACTAAGAATGGTCGTAATGTAGATAAAAAAGTGTTAAAAGCAGATATATCTAAAGAAGCTAAAGATAAATGTGGATATGACCATTTCATGTTAAAAGAGATAATGGAAGAACCAACAGTATTACAAAATACTTTAAAGCCATATTTAGAGGATATGAATAAATTAATAGATTTATCAGAATATGAAGAAATTCATATAGTGGCATGTGGTTCTGCATATTATGCTGGTATGATTGGTAAAAGTTTATTAGAAGAGAAAGCTGGAATTAGAGTAGTATGTGATGTTGCTTCCGAGTATCGTTATAAAAAGATAATTTATGATAGAAAAACATTAGTTATTTTAATTTCTCAATCAGGAGAAACAGCTGATACTATAGCAGCTATGAGAAAAGCTAAATCTGAAGGAGTAGATACTTTAGCAATCGTTAATGTAAAAGGAAGTACTATTGCTCGTGAAAGTGATAAACAAGTATTTATTGAAGCTGGTCCAGAAATAGCTGTAGCTACTACAAAAGCTTATATATTACAAGTAGCTATGATATCTTTAATGGCTTATAAAGCAGCAGTTTCTAAAGGCCTTGAAAAAGGTAGGGAAGTATTAAAGGATTTTGAACTATTACCTAGAATGTTAAAAGAAGTATTAGATAGAAGAGAAGAATGCTTAAAAATAGCTAATAAGATTTATAATAAGGAAGATATCTTCTTCATAGGTAGAAAAATAGATTATTCAATATGTATGGAAGGTAGTTTAAAATTAAAAGAAGTATCTTATATTCATAGTGAAGCTTATCAAGCTGGTGAGTTAAAACATGGTACTATTTCTTTAATAGAAAAAGGTATGCCGGTATTTGGTATTATTACTGATAAAGATATCCGTGAAAAAACTATTTCTAATATAGAAGAAGTAAAATCACGTGGAGCTAAAGTAATAGTTATAAGTAATGAAGTATTATATAAATATGATTATGAAATAACTGTTCCAAAGGTATCAGATTATTGTCAAGGAGTATTAGTAGTACCAGTACTTCAATTAATTGCTTATGAAGTTGCTAAAATAAGAGGTTGTGATATAGATAAACCTAAAAACTTAGCTAAATCAGTCACAGTAGAATAGTGTTACTATTCTACTTTTTTTATGATATAATTTTTCTGGTGATTTATATGTGGATATTATGTACTAGTATAGCTTTTATTACCTGGGCTATGGTATCAATATTTTATAAAGTAACTAATAAAGTAGATGAATATACTCACTTAAAAACAGGTATATTAGTTGGATTAATAATGGGAGCTCATGCTTTATGTTATATGATTTATAAGGGAATGAGTATTAATTTTCTAGATGTATTAAAATATTTCCCAATATCGGTATTATATATAGCTAGTATGATTATTGGATATAGAGGTTATAAATTTATAGAATTATCTATATCTAGTCCAGTACAAAATAGTAGTGGTGTTATTACAGCTTTACTTTTTGTATTATTCTTTCATGAGGTATATGATTATCCTTTCTATATAGCAGTAGTATTAATATTTATTGGAATAATTGTCTTATCAATAGATGAGATAAAGGCTAGTAAAGAGAAAAGGCAAAGTTTTTTAAAGAAGAATGGTTTTAAGAAATTATTTACTTTAGCAATTATGTTTCCATTATTCTATGCCTTATTTGATGGATTAGGTACTTTCTTGGATGGAGTATTCTTAGATAAATTAGAGCTTATTAGTGCTGATTCAGCTCTGATAAGTTATGAATTTACTTTCTTGGTTTATGGTATTATTACTTGGATTTATTTAAAGAAGAAAGAACCTAAGATCAAAATATTTAATGAATGGAATTTAGTGGCTGCAGCTATGTGTGAAATGATAGGGCAAGTATTCTATGTCTTCGCAATGGCTGAGAATGCAACTCTTGCTGCTCCTATAATTGGATCATATTGCGTAATGACAATGTTACTTTCACGATTCTTCTTGAAAGAAAAGCTCAATAAAATTGAATATTGTGGTATTTTCTTAGTACTTATAGGTGTCATAATACTGGCAATTATGGATGTTTAAAAAGAATAAGAAATTATTCTTTTTTTATTGCTTTTTTTTATAAAAGGTATATAATACATTTTGTTTTAAAAAAAGAGTGATAAGGTGATAATATGATATATAATCGTGATGAGTTTGCTAGAAGACAAGCTGAATTGATAGATAGAATAAATGTATTAAGTAAATATTATGATAAAGATGTAGCTGATTATTTAAAAAGTTTGGTTTCTTTAGATGAAACAGTTTTAAAAGATGTTGACTTTTTAGATAATTTTGGATCTTTAGATATAATATATGATTTAATGAAATTTAATCTAGTAGGAAGAATTTATAATTTAATAGATAGCGATAAAAGTTTAATGCAAAATAGGATTGCTAGTAATAATTCAATAGATACTCTTGATATTAAATATGAAAGAGGGGATGGCTCTCGTTTTACAATAGTTTCAGCTGACTTAAGAAAACAATTAAGTTTTGGTTATGAAAAAGAGCAAAAGCCACATTTAATTGTTAAAGAAGTAGAGGATAGAACAGATTATACAATTGAAAGTATTGAAAAAACTATTGAAAGAAGTGAAGACTATATCGCTGAATTAACAGAGGAATTAGCTAGTCCAGAAAAACCAGTTTTTAGTCTTTTCCAAAGAAGAGATAGTTATAATCCTAATTCGTTAAAAAGAGATAGAATAAAATCTGAATTAGAAGAAATAGAAAGATTAAAAGATAAAATAGAAAAAACAAAGAAATATGGTCATCTAGAAAGTGAAATTTGTAATGATATTGGATGTGCTATTATTGAGGATTTAGGAATAAAACCAGAAGAATTTACTAAAAGCATAAATAGAAGCTTAGTAAAGAAATATAAATATGTTGATATTATAAAAAGAATAAGATAATATTGTTGGTATAGTAGGTGAATATAATGAGTTTATTAGTTACTTTTATCTTAGGACTGTTCTTTGTATTTGGTGGTATTGTTGTTAAAAAGGCTAAGAATACAAAGTTTATTGAGAATATGAGTGTAAGTATTGCCCTAGGTACAATGGCTACTTTAGTAATACTTGATTTAATACCAGAAATGTTGGAACATATGGAAGGTATTTCGATTATTTATTTGATAATCTTAATTGTTGTTGGTATTGGAATTTTAAAAATATTAGATTTATTTATACCAGAACATGATCATGAACATGGTTTACATCATGATTGTAGTGAAGGTAATTTAATTCATATTGGAATTATTTCTTTAGTAGCAATAGTGCTTCATAATATTATTGAAGGTATGGCTGTATATAGTTTATGTAGTGAATCTCTTAAAACAGGAGCCTTGGTTGCTTTAGGAGTAGGACTTCATAATATTCCTATGGGAATGATTATTACTTCTACTTTGGAAAGTGAAAGTAAAAAACATAAAATAATTGCTTTTTCAATGGCTGTATTTTCTACATTTATAGGTGGATTAATAATGTTATTATTGAGTAATATTGTTACAGACGTAGTTATTGGAATATTAATTAGTATTACTTTAGGTATGATTTTATATATTGTTTTATTTGAATTAATTCCTCATGTTTTGCATGGAGAACATAAAAAACAATCATTACTAGGAGTAATAATTGGTATATTAATAATAGTTATTAGTAGTATGTTTGAATAAAGAGTGTAGACACACTCTTTTTTATATATTATACTTAATAATAGGAGGATACAATTTATGAAGAAGTTTAATAGGAGGATACAATTTATGAAGAAGTTTAAGATACTATTAACATTAGTTTTATCATTTGCATTATTAATTGGATTAACAGGTTGCGGAAAGAAAACAGCTATTGGGCCAGAAGATTTTAAAAAGAAAATGGAAGACGCTGGATATAATGTAACTGATGTTACATCACAATATGCCAATTCAGAATATGCTATGGAAAAAGTATATATTGCTTATGACAATGATAAGACTCATCAATTAGAATTCTACAAAGTCTCATCTTCAGAAGAAGCTGATAGAATTTATGAATCAGAAAAGAAAAAGTTTGAAGCAACAGCATCAGATAATAAAACATATAGTAATGTAGAACTTGGAAATTATAAAAAATATGTTTTGAAAAGTAATGGTACATTTAAATTAATTTCTAAAATTGATGATACATTTATTTATTGTAATGTAGATGATAAATTTGGAAACAAAATGGCAGAATTTGTAAAGAACTTTGGTTATTAGAAACAAAAAAACTCAATCAATGATTGAGTTTTCTTTTATTAATGGGGCGTCGTATGAGAATCGAACTCATGCATACTAGTGCCACAAACTAGCGTGTTAACCACTTCACCAACGGCGCCATATACATCACATGTATAAGTATTTTAACAAAAAAGACGTTTTTTTTCAAGCCCCAATTTATATTTTTTTATATATTTGTTATAATTATAATGGAGATGATTAAATGATACCTTTTAGCTACAATAGTGATGAGACAATTAAATTCATTATAGATGTAAATGGTATTAGTAAGAAATTTAATGAAATAATTAGTTATGATAAATTAAGACGTATAAATAAAGAAGAGTTATTTGAAGTCATTAAGAAATTCTATAGAGAAGTATTTCCAGAATTAAATGAGGATTTATCGAAAATACTTAGTATGGATGCGAAAGGATATATTGATAGAAGTGGATTTATTACTAAAAGAATAAATAATAATATAAAGTATATGTTTGCTAAAGAACATCAAGATTCAATTAGTAATAGTGATTTATCTGCTGAAATATACTTAGTAGGTAATATTAGTGATTATTTTACTTTGGCTCATCAATATATGCATTTAATAGGATATTATAATCATGGTATTAATAATGATTTAATAGAAGTAGAAGGTTATTATATAGAAAAACTATTAGGAGAATACTTAGTTTATACTAATATTATTACTAAAGAGGAACAAATAAATTTGGAAAGATTAAGAGCTAATAGATTAAATGATTCTGTTAAATATTGTAATTCTATAGTTAATGGCATAAGAGGAGATACAGATGTTTTTACTAAATGTATGAAGATAATATATGGAGAAATATTTGGTACTTTAATATATAGGTCTAGAGATGGATCTATTAAAGAATTTAAAGAATATATAAAGAATAAAAATATATATAATAGTATAGATGCTTTTATTGAACTCTTTAATTTAGATAGTAATAATATATTAACTGATTATAAAAAACATATTAACATGATAGGAGAAGATAATAATGAAAAATAAGAAATATAAAATTACAATAGGTAATTTCTTTAGACATTTACATGTTGTTAATAAGCATAGATTTAATGTATTTAAATTATGCTGTAGAGCAGGTATTCCGCTACAAGGATTAGTACATGATTTATCTAAATATTCTCCTACAGAGTTTTGGGAAAGTGTTAGATATTTTCAAGGTAATTATAGTCCCCTTAGAGAATGTAAGAATGTAAATGGTTATAGTGAAGCTTGGTTACATCATAAAGGAAGAAACAAACATCATTATGAATATTGGTATGATTATGATGCTCCTGAAAATTCTCCAGTTATGCCATTTAAGTATTATGTAGAATTAATATGTGATACTTTAGCTGCTGGAATGGTATATAACGGAGACAAATGGAAAATAGATACGCAATTAAAGTATTGGAATCATGCAAAAGAAAGAAATGGTCAATATATTCATCCTCAAATGGTAAAATTAATTACTAGAACGTATGAAGATGTTGCTAAATTTGGAATTAAAAAAGTAGTAAAGAAAAAGTATTTAAGAAAACTGTATGATGAATATATAGATTGATATTTTAGAGGTTATGTGATATAATATGTACACATATGGAGGAGAGATTTATTTATGAGCAAGACTAGAAAAGTCATGCACGTAGAAGTTTTTGATTTTGATAGTGACACTATGGCTTATGCTAAAGATAGTGGAAAAAATCAATTTGGCTATAAATGCTACAATGAATACTTACAAGGTGGTGAAGTGATTCGTAAAGGTCCTGAATATAATCATGTTGAAGCAATGTCATTTTATAATAGGACATTTAATATGAATCCTGATCAATTGAAATCTCTAAAAAAGAAAGTAAACAAAATGCTTACTAAAGCCTTTTGCTTTGTAGATGAAGACAATAGTGTTGAAGTTGTAGTCCGTGGAGGATCAACTATTACATATAATGGTAATCATGTAGATGATTTTATGGAAAAAGTATTAGAAATAAAGAGACCAAAACAGTAGTCTCTTTTTTCTTTTTGTGATATTATTATCCTAGGAGATGATATTATGAAAGCGCTTAGAATTGTAGGAATAGTTTTATTGAGTATAGTTATGGTTATTTTTATTTGCTTATTTTCTGCTAGTTTTGGATTTAAAGATGTTGCTAAAAGTTTTGCTACTGAAGCAATGAGTTTTACTAGTCTTAGTGAATCATCTAGTTTTACAAATGGGCTTGGTGATATTAATGAAGAACAAAAAAATCCTAAAGTTAAAGAAATTATAGAAGATGAAGAAGTTCAATCTTTTATTGATAAATATATAGATATAACTTTAGAGGGTTTTAGTGGAAAAGATATGAAAGATGTTGATTTTTCTAAAGACTTAATTGAATTAATTGAATCTAAAAAAGATGAATTGAATGAAGCAGGAATAAAGATAACAGATGAAGATATAGAAACGTTTAAAAACAGTGATGAATATAATGAATTAAATGAAGGTTATAATCAAATGTTTACTGATATTACTTCTGATGTTAGTAATGAAGGATTACAATTTATTAAGGCATTTGCTTTTTTAGGAACTAATACTTTTAGAATTATATGTTTAGTTATAATATTTATATCAGTATTATTAATTGGATTATTGAGTTGGTCTCCATTTAAATGGTTGTTACCTGTAGGTATAGATTGTATTGTTGGTAGTGGTCTTACTTTAAGTGGAGGAATTATAATTAAGAGTATGATTTCAGCTGCTGTAGAAATTAGCAGTACTAAATTAATGGGCTTATTCTTACCAGGCTTTGTGTTATTAATCTTAGGAATTATTATGCTAATTATTTATGCAATATTTAAAAGTAAGGAGAAAGTCAGTGAAGTATCCGAAGTTTCTAAGTAAAAATTCAACTGTTGGAGTAGTTGCTTTATCAGCAGGAGTTGGAGATAATTTAGAAGGTTATGATAAAAGCATTAATCATTTAAAAGAAGAGTTTAATATAGTTGAAACATCTAGTGTAAGGAATGTTGGAGAAAGACCAGCTACTGGAGAAGTAAGGGCTAAAGAATTAGATGAATTAGTTAATAATGAAGAAGTTGATTTGATTATGTGTGCTTCTGGTGGCGATTTCTTATATGAAATACTTCCTTATGTCAATTTAGATAATATTAAAAATAATCCTAAATGGTATATGGGAGCAAGTGATCCAACTAGTATTCTATATATGATTACTACTAAATGTGATATTGCGACTCTTTATGGTTTTAATGCTCATAGTTATGATCAAGATGAGTTAAGTGAATGTCAAAATATTAGTATTCAATATATGATGGGTAATATAAAAAAACAAAATAGTTATTCAATGTATGAATCTGATAAGAATTTAAGAGTTAATAATAATTTTTGTTTAGATAAAAAAGTATACTGGGATAGTTTTAATAAAGAAGTAGATATTACGGGAAGAATTATTGGTGGTTGTTTTGAATGTTTAAGGAATCTTCTTGGAACAGAGTATGATGCTACTACTTCATTTATTGAAAAATATAAAGATGATGGAATAATTTTCTACTTTGATATATTTAGTACGGAAGCAACAGAATTTTATTTGACAATGTTACAAATGAAAGCAGCTGGTTGGTTTAAGTATCTAAAAGGAGTCGTTGTTGGTAGAGTATTATTCCCAACTGAATATGCTATGACCTATAAAGAAGCATTAACAGAAGCTTTTGATGTACCTGTAATTTTTAATGCTGATATAGGACATGTATATCCTAAAATGACAATTATCAATGGAAGTATTGCACATATTAAGTGTAATAATGGTAAGGGAAGTATAGAGTTTGAGGTGAATTAAATGAATGATGAAGAATTAGAAAGAACAGGTATTTTACAAGCTATTAATAAATATGAGGATGAAGATTCTGATATATTAGAAATAGTTGAAGAATATGAGGATAGGATTGATTATTTAGATTTAGATGAAAAAGAAAAAGAAGAAATAATTAATCTATGTGAAGAAATAAAAGAAGAAGATAATGCTGAAAAAAGAGAAACTCTTTATTATCAATTAAGAGATATTGTGGAAAAATAACGTAAAATATATGTAAACTGGGGTTTGGACTAGAAGAATAATCTTAAAAACATGATATAATAAGTAACTCGGGAGGGGAGATTATGGTACTATTCGATAATTTTGTTAAATATTTAAGTAAGATTACAACTATAAATGAAAAGTTGCTATCTGTTATTTTAGCTACTATCTTTGTACTATGTATTTTTTCATTAATTAAAAAGTTAATTCAAGTTTTTGTTAATAGAAGTATGACTGGTAGGAAAGGGTTCCTTACTAATCATTTTTTACAAGTATTAATAAATTTGATAGAAATTCTAGCATTGCTTTCTATATGGAGTGATTCTATTAAGAGTGTTATGACTCTAATTAGTGTTGTTTCAGCAGCTATGACTATTGCTTTAAGGGAATTAATTTTAAACTATTTCTGTGGATTATATATTAAGATTAAAAAACCTTTTAAAGTAGAAGATAGAATAGAAATAGATGATATAAGAGGAGATGTTATGAATATCTCATCTTTAGAATTTGAAGTAGTAGAAGTATCTACCAAGGAAGAACATGGTCAATCAACTGGTGTTGTTGTAACATTCCCAACTTCAGTAGTATTATCAAAACCAATTAAGAATATTACTAAAGGATTTAAATATGTTTGGAATGAAATAGTAGTTAAGGTTGATATGGATTGTGACTTAGTTAAGAATAAGAAAGAAATATATAAAATTGTTAATAATTTGGAAACAATTAAAAACATTCCATTAAAGATGAAAAAAGAATTAGAGCAGATTAATTCAACAAATAGAATTTATTTTAATCAATTTGAACCAATGATTTATACAAAAATTGTTGAAGATCACGTAGAGCTTACTGTTCGTTATTTAATGCATCCAAAGAAAGCTAGATATGTAGAAAGTGTTATTTGGAATAAAATATATTTAGCTTATAAAGATAAAAAAATTAACTTATACACGAAATAAAAGATTATTTAATAATCTTTTTTTTGTTTTATGTAAAGTGTAAACACATTTATTGTTTGTGTTGTTTAACAAAGTTAATAGTGTTAAAATGATAATAGAGGTAGTTTATGAGTAAGCTAAAAAGGAAATTTGGTCAAAGAATGAAATATAATTACAAAAGAACATTCTTCGTATTGTTCCTTTTTCTGTTGCTTGGAGGTTTCGGATTAGCTTATTCATATTTAACTACTAATTTAAGTATAGATGGAACAAGTAATGTAAA
>JAEEGL012039872.1_pt1 | contig 39699 bp, 38 predicted proteins | sample 9134231 | NCBI WGS metagenome assembly JAEEGL01 (sample SAMN16246548, study PRJNA631951) | gut metagenome | biome: gut microbiome; feature: rumen; material: fiber-attached | host: Bos | place: Iran: Karaj | collected 2018-10
GAAATCAAAAAAAATAATACCAAAAAAGCAGAATTATTATCAACTCCTAAAGGGAAGGAATTTTTGAAAAAACATCCTATTATTTCAATGGAAATATTGATTACTATGTCACCTTCGGATAGTATAGACTTTTTAACAAATACTTCTTTAAGTGAAACAACAAAGCAAAAACTTATAAAAGAATTTATCCAGGAATTATTTAAAAATAAAGAAAAATTTGAAACGTTCTCATCTAAAGAAATAGATCGAAAATTTATAATAGATAATTTTAAAGATATGGATATCACATCAGAGGCTTTTAGTGTAATAATATCAAAATATAATATTAAAATGCAATTATCAATTCTTAGTAATCTGCATAATTTTGATTATTTAGCAAAACTTAGCAACGATGAAATTAAAGATTTTATTGAAGTAATGAAAAATCCTGATAATGTAAAAGATATAAAGGATACTGGTAAGGGTACATTAATAATACATAACATGCTAAAAAGCATTATTGTTTCAAAAAAAGTCGACAAATTATTTGAATATAATAAGCCTAAAGAAATAGTCGATGCAATAGTTAATTCTGGTGATGATATTAAGTACAGAGCAGATGTCCTTATAATGCTAAGTAAAGAGTGCCCTAGCAATAAATTAGAAGAATTATTAGCAAATGTTACAAAAATATCATTACAAGCTAGTATGATAAATACCATAAGTAGCTCTTCTACAATAGATGGAAAAATGAAGATGGTATGTTTTGCAATTGCTAAAACCCATCAAAATATAATATTAAACGTACTAAATAGTACAAAATTAGAAGATAAAGATAAAATGGCTTTATTAACTAATTTAATAGTTAATAACAATAAAATAGGAATAACTGAGCAGCTTTCTAATACATTAATAATAAATGCTGCTGAAACTTTAATTACATTTATGAGTAGTTCAATAAGCAATCCGGCCAATTTTAAGCAAATTGAACAAATATTTAATAAACTATCAGATAAAAAAAAGAAATCATTTATTAGTAAAGCATTTGATGAAAATAGATCAAATCTACGTAAATTTTTCGAATCATGTAACAATAAAACCAAAGTAGAAATACTAAAAAATTGTTCACATGATAGTGGAAAATATATAAGTAGAGGATTAGACAATGATACCAAGTTTAAATTAAGACAAGAATATGAGGCAGAACGAGAAAACAATAGAAAAGCTAACACTCATATAGAAGAAAGAGCCGAAAGAATAAAAGAATCTAGAGAAGATATAAAAGATGCAAAGAAAACAAATAGAGCGAATAAATGGAAAAATATTCCATCAACAAAAGTAGCAAGGTTTTTGGCTCAAAAAAGTATTGAGTTTCGTGAAATGCAAAGAAGATTTTGGAGTTGGATAAGTGATAGCCAAATATGTAAAATAGGCTTTATCGATAATTTCGTGGTTGGCAAATTAATGAAACATGATAGAAGAGTTCGAGAAGCAGAAGAGCATCTAGAATCTGTAGAGACACATTTAAAAGATTTACAACAAGAAATTCAAGATGGAAAAGAAACAATAAAGCAAGCAAAGGAAACTATAGAAGCTCAAAAGACTAAAATTAGACAAGAAACTCGTGAAAGAATAAAAGCACGTAAAAAGGATCTTGACAAAACAAGAGTCAAAAGAATGCAAGACTTACTGAAATCTAATCCTGAAACAAAGATGGATAGATCAGGAGCCTTTATATTTAAACCAGAAACTATAGAACAAGCATGGGGATATATAGTATTTGAAACCGCCGGATCTATTGATAATGAAAAAATGAAGACGATAATTACCGCGCATAAAGCAGACTTAACTTTGTCAGAAGAAACTTTATCATCCTTTATTAAAGAGATGCAAAGAAGATTAGCTGTCATAAAATCTGTTTCTCTAGGAGATGCTATAAAAGAAAGAGAAGAAGTAGAAAAAGCAGCAGGAATGCGTATGGGTATTTCAAATGCTATTATGATAGTTGCTGTTACAGCAGCCGTAATAATGGGTTTAATACTTCTAGTAACATTAATATTAAGCTAGTTTATACTAGCTTTTTTTGTTATAATTTTAGTGGTGATATAAATGACTCTTAAAGATACATATAGATATTTAATTGGTGCTTATTATGGTATTGAAGAAATGGATGAATATAGTACTAAAGAATATATATTAAAAGATATTGAAGATTATATAGAAACATTTTTAAGAGATAATGTTATAGATTTTGATGTTGAAGCAGAAAAAAAAGATGTTGAAAAGAATGTTTCTTTGTATGTTAAACTACATGATGCAGGTATAGTATTACCTAAAATACACGCTCCAATAGAGTTAATTCTATTAGTAAAAGATAGAATAAAAGAAATGAAAAAAAACATGTAAACTAAAAATAATTTTAAAAAATATTATTGAAATAGAAAATTAAAAATAGTATAATTAAGATACTTGATAGGGTAAGATATCATTTGAATGATACTTATATGATTGATTATTGATTATTAGTCGTAATCGTTTTTCAATATTTATATTTATCTACTGTAAATGATGTCATTATTATTATATAAAATAGCAATTATTATATAATAAGCTGGATTCTTAGTCTTGTTAGACTATCAAGTTGCACGTACATGTGACACTTTTGATAAGAAGCAATAAGATTACTGTTCCTTTCTTATTGTTTACGCATTTGTCACAAAAGAATATATTGTTAGACAGAGCAATATATTTTTTTTGCTTTACTATTATTTTTATTTAAACTATAATAACCACCTAAGAGGTGGTTATATGATTAACATAGATAATCTAAAAGTTAATTTAGAAAGCCATGTATTACAAAGTAAGAACATTATAATAGTACCTCATAAAATAGCAGATTTTGATGCTATAGGTTCTGCTCTAGGATTAACTTTAGCAGTTAGAAAGCTAAAAAGAATATCAAGTATAATAATTGATGATAGAACTTATGAATTAGATAGAGGAGTTCAATCTATAATAAAAGATACTAAAAAGGAATATGGAATAATTAATAGTAGAGAAATGCCAAATGATAAAGATTTATTTATTTTAACAGATGTAAATAAAAGTTATTTAACTACTATTTCTGATTCTCTAACTGATCCAGATAAAGTAATAATAATAGATCATCACGAAAGTGATAATAATACTATAAATTCTAATAACATGTATATAGATCCTAACGTATCTAGTGCATCAGAAATAATTAGTAAATTATTATTAAGAATGAAAGTTAAAATACCTTCTAATATAGCAAATTACTTATTAGCAGGTATCTACTTAGATACAAATAAACTAACTAAAAATGTTAGTGCTGATACTTTGTTTTTAGCAAGCAAATTATTAGAATTAGGAGCTAATACTAATTATGTTATGGAATTATTCTCTGAAGACTTTGATAGTGATCGAAGAGTCCAAGATTTAGTTAATAGAACAAAGATGTTAACATATAAAATAGCTATGATGATAGCAGAGGAGACAGAAGAATATACCAGTAAAGAATTAGCAAGAACTGCTGATTATGGACTTAATTACGGAGTAGATGCCTCTGTTTCAATTGGTCGACTTGATCATAACATTGTTGGTGTAAGTGCTCGCTCTAAAAAAAGTATAGATGTTGGTAAAGTAATGCAACAAATAGGTGGTGGAGGGAACCCATATTCTGGAGCTGCTAAAGTAAAAGACGAAAGTGTTGAAGAAGTAGCTAAAAAAATAGAATTAGTATTAAGACCTAATTTTTATGTAGAATCTAGTACAATAAAACGATAATCGTTATTGATTATCGTTTCTTTTTTCTCTAACTTCCATAATAACTGGTAATACCATTGGATGTCTTCCTGTTAAATTACCAATAAATGGATATAATTCTAATATTATTTGATTTCTTAAATCAGTATAACTATAAGGAGATTTTTGTAATTCTTTATTAACTATTTCTGTTACTTTATTTTCTATTGTATTTATTAACTCTTCATTTTCATTTACAAGTACAAATCCTCTAGTAGTAACATTAGGTTTAATAAGTAGTTTTCTTGTTAAAGGATTAACATTAATAATAGTTATTAAAATACCATCTCTACTCATTAACTTTCTATCTTTAATAACAACTGAACCAACTTCTCCAATACGAGAACCATCTACATAGATATCTCCTGCTTGAACAGTAGGTCCTCTATGTACACCATTATTATCCATAATAAGGGAATCTCCATTACTCATAATAAAGCTCCTACTTAAAGGTATACCACAACTTTCTGCTAATAGAGCATGACTCTTTAACATTCTATATTCACCATGCATTGGCATAAAATATTCAGGTTTTATTAATCTTAACATTAGTTTTAATTCATCTTGTTTAGCATGACCAGATGTATGTATATCACTAAATTCCGAATTAGTAACAACTTTAACACCTTTTAAATATAATTTATTTATAACTCTATTAATAGAAGATGCATTACCTGGTATAGGGTTAGAAGAAAATACTACTAAATCATCAGGTATTAATGTAATCTGTTTATGTGTTCCATTAGCTATTCTAGATAAGGCTGCAAGTGGTTCTCCTTGTGAACCAGTACACAATATACATATCTCATTCTTCTTTAAATTCTTTGCTTCACTTGCTTCTATAAATATACTTTTATCTTCAATTAAACCATTATTAATTGCCATTTGCGTAGCATTTTCCATACTTCTACCAAAGATAAGTATCTTTCTATTATTATTTTTACAAGTTTCAACAATATGCTTAACTCTAAATATATTAGAAGCAAATGTTGCTATAATAATTCTTCCACTATATCCATTAATAATATCTGATAAAGCATCATCAACAACACTTTCTGATTTAGAAAAACCTGAAGATAAAGCATTAGTGCTATCACTCATTAATAGTTTTACACCTTCAGAACCAATCTTAGCCATTTTATGTAGATTAGCCATCGGTCCAATAGGAGTTAAATCGAATTTAAAGTCACCAGTAGATACTATCACACCATTCGGAGTATGAAGAACTATACCAAAACTATCTGGAATAGAGTGTGTAGTAGTAATAAATTCAATAGTAAAATATTTTGATTTTATTACTGAATCTTCAGTAACTATCTCTAAATTATTATATCCTATCTGTCTATCTTCTAATTTATTCTTTATTAAGTCAATAGAAGTTCTCGCTCCATATATAACTGGTATATTAACATTTTGTAGTAAGAATGATATACCACCTATATGATCTTCATGACCATGTGTTATTATTAAACCTTTTATTTTATTTTCATTCTGTTTTAAATATGTTACGTCTTGAATTACATAATCAATACCTAATAAATCACTTTCAGGGAACATTACACCAGCATCAATTATATATATTTCATTTTTATGAGTGAACACATACATATTTTTACCAACTTCTCCAAGTCCACCCAAAGCGATGATAGACGTAAATCCATCATTATTGCTCATTATTAATCTTTCCTTTCAAATACAAATAAAAAAAAGTATAATTCTTCGTACATCTAATTATATATTATTTTTTATAAATTGTCTAATCAATTTTTAAGTATTATAATTATAATAGAATAGAAAGAAGGAATAGAATGGAAAGTGAAAAGAAATCTAATACTTTGGTCTTAATTATCGTCTTTGTTATTATATTTTTAGCAGGCGTTGTAACTGGTCAATTATTAGGTAAGAAAGAAGAACTAAAAGACAATACCAATGTAGAAGAAAAAGAATTAATAGAAAAAGAAGAACCAGAGAAGAAAGAAACAACATATACTACTGATACTGAAAAAGAATCTTCTGATGATTATGAAAAACGTTCTTATGAGCTAGGAATACCATCTGATGCTCAAAGTGGCTATTATAAAGATTTTTCAATCAGTCTTAAAGGAAAAGAGTCATCATTAGAGTTATCAAAGAGAGACGATGGAGATGAAGTAAAAGTTGATGGTAAAAAGATAGATTTAGGAAGCATTTATTCAGTACATAATATAGCAATTATCAACAGTTCAGTATTAGCAATTGATGGTTTTATAATGGCTGGTGACTCAATACTTACAAATTATTATAATAATAATTATGAACTTGTTACTAAAGTAGAAGTTGAAGATATGACAAAAATTGCTTATGAGAATAATAACTATTATGAATGTGAAGTAAGAACGTGTGATGATCAAACTAAAACAACATATAGTTATAAAGTAAATGATGATGCAACAATTACTGAAAAATTAGAAAAAACAGAAAAAACAATGTGTTCTGCACAATGTTAAGTTGAGTTATCTCAACTTTTTCTTTTGTTTACAAAAATTTTAAGTAGTATTAAATATCTTCTATGCTATAATAAATTATTAAGATTATTTATGTAAAAAACAAATAAAAGATATGTGGTGATAACATGAAGAAAAAAGAAATGGAAAAACCTTTTAAAAGATTATTATTTATCTTTTCATTTATAGCAACAATAGTATATATAATATATAGGATATTTTTTACAATACCAACAAGTGGTTTTATAAATATCTTTTTTGCGATATTTGTTTTAATAATTGAAATAGTAGAAGCATTCTTCTTTGGTATTTATTGCTTTAATATCCTTGTCTTTAAAAAAGATTCTCCGGATATTCCTAAAGTTCCCAAAAATAAATTTCCTGATATAGATATTTTAATAGCTACAATAAATGAAGAAGAATCATTACTAGAAGAAACTATTAAAGCAGTTAAAAATATGAAATACCCTAGCAAAAAGAAAGTTCATATCTATCTATGTGATGATGGAAGACGTAAAAGTATGGAAGAGCTTGCTAATAAAATGAAAATTAACTACATAAAAAGAAAAGATAATAAAGATGCCAAAGCTGGAAATTATAACAATGCATTAAAACATACAACTTCTCCTTATGTAGTTACATTTGATGCTGATATGCAACCTTTACCAGAATTCTTAATGAAAACAGTTCCTTTTCTAATAGATGATCCTAATGTTGGTTTCGCTCAGACTCCTCAAAACTTTAGGAATCCTGATATATATCAATGTCGTTTTAAATTAATAGGTCAAATACCTCATGAACAAGATTATTTTTTCAATAAGATTCAAATGGCTAAAAATAAAACTAATTCTGTAATATATTGTGGTACTAACACAGTATTCTTAAGAAAAGCCTTAGAAGAAGTAGGTGGCTTTGCTACTCAGAGTGTTACTGAAGATATAGCAACAGGAATATTAATAGAAGCAAACGGCTATAAAGGCATTTCTTTAACAGACAAAATGGCTTTTGGTATAGCTGTTAATAATCTAGATTCATATATAAAACAAAAATCTAGATGGTGTAGAGGATGTTTACAAACCTTCAAAAACTATAGTGTTATGGGTAATAAAGGTTTAACTTTAAGACAAAAACTAGATTACCTATCCAATCTGTTTTATTGGTCATATGGTTGGAGACAGATAATATATTTATTCATTCCTTTATTATTTCCTTTATTTAATATAAAGATGATAAGAAATAATATTTATATTTTTATTATTCTTTTCTTTACTCAATACATTATGAAACGCTTTGTAAATGATATAGCAGAAAATAGAGAAAATTCTGCTGCTTGGAATAGAATATATGAAACAATTCTTTTCCCAACAATTGCACTAGACTTATTTAGAGAAATCTTTAATGTTGGAAGTAAACATTTTGAAGTAAGCCCTAAACATAAAGAAAAAAATAGTATGTCTAGACGAAATATATATTTATTAATTGTTCATTCAATATTCTTCTTTATAACTTTATACGCTTTAGTTATTTCCATAATGAAAGCTATAAATTTGAGATTGGATTATTATCTTATTCCAATGTTTTGGTTAGCTAGTAACTTAATATATCTATCTTATGCCTTAATTTTTGATTTGAGTTTAAAAGAAGTAGAAGACGAAAATATAATGGATAGAAGAGTAGAAAATTATTCTATTAAACACTATTTTATTTTAATTAAAAATTTCATTGTAGAAGAGATTAAAATTCCTAAGTTTATAACTTTCTTAATAATACTTATTCTATTTATTGGAGGTATTGTTGGTTTAAATATCAACAATACTTACGAAGAACCAGAAGAAGAAGTAGTAGAACTAAGCTTAGTTCATAATAATGGTTGGTTAAGCATAGAAAAAGATAGAATAGTAAACGAAAATAAAGAATTAGTAATGCTAAGAGGAGTTAATTCTCATCATCCTTTTGAATATACAAGATTATATACCTATGATAATTTAAAAGAATTAAGAGATACGTGGGGTATTAATGTATTTAGAATAGCTCTATTTACAGATCCTAATGATGAAGGATATATTAAAAATAAATTTCTTAAAGAAGATGTTAAAAAAATAGTTGATACTTGTATAGAACTTGATATGTACGTAATTATAGATTGGCATATCTTACATGATAATAATCCTCAAACTTATAAAAAAGAAGCTATAGAGTTCTTTGCAGAAATGTCTGAAACATATAGCGATGTACCAAATGTCTTATATGAAATATGTAATGAACCAAATGGTAAAGAAGTTACTTGGGATAAAGTAATAAAGCCTTACGCTGAAGAATTAATTAGTACTATTAGAAATAATTCTAAAAATTCTATAATAATCGTTGGTACTGCTAATTGGAGTAAAGATACACTATCTGTTATTAATAATCCTATAGAAGAAAAAAATATTATCTATGCCGTTCACACTTACCAAGGGGATGATATCTATACTGTTAAAGATTATGTTAAATTAGCTATAAGAGAAAAACTACCAATAATTATTACTGAATGTGCAGCTACTGACGGTTCTGGAGACGGAGAATTATATTATGATTTCTTTAAAGAATGGGTAGAATATTTAGAAACTAATAACATAAGTTGGATTGTATGGCAATTCTCAGATCGAGTAGAAAGTAGTTCTTTATTACTATCTAAAGAAAGAGTAATGTTAGACATGTATAATAGCGGAAAGTATACAAAAGAAGAAATATTTAATAAAAAATATACTGTTGAAGATTTGTTGTCAGAAACAGGTAAATTCACAAAAAAAATAATAACAAAATATACTTTAAAAAGTAAAAAGAAATAAAAGTTCTATTTAGAACTTTTTTCTTTTAATTTTATTGAATTAAAAACTAACATATGATATGATAAATAAGTAGAATAGTAGGTGTTATATTATGAAGAAAATTTTATATTATGTTCTAGTTGTTTTAGTATTATTTATTGGAATGGAGGTCAAAGCAGCTCCCATTGAAGTAAACGATTCTTATAGTGGAGATTACTCAATAGATTATTTAATCAGCCATTATAATGCTATTACACTTGGTCAAAAAAGTAATATTTTACCAAATGTATATAAACAAAATTTACCAGGAACAGTAAAAGGGAATATTAAAAATGTCTCTACTATTCAAGGACCAATTTTGGTAAATGGTAATTATACTTCAAGTGATGACGGAACTTTCGCTAATGACGCAAACTATGTATCATATATTAAGGGTACATTAGGTGAAAATTTAGCAACTAATTCTAAAAGAGCGGTTAAAGATAATTATATAGATTTTGCCAAAATGTACGCTCAAGTTCAAAACGAATCACAAATGTTATATGATAGTGCTGATGCTAAAATTAATAGTTTCGGTTTAACTATTAATGAACCAGGAATATACACTATTACCAATACAAATGATAATTGTTATTCAAATAATACTTATGATTGCCTTAATTATGATGTTATAAGAATGGGAACTCTTTATAAAAGCTATGATTACGCTACTTCAAAATATATTTACGTTAAAAAAATAACAATTAATAACTATGACCCTAATGCTAATTATGTATTTAACTTTGATAATGAAATAGTAGATACTTCATATATAGTATTAGTAAATAATAGTAATTACAATAATCAACCTGTTAATAAACTTGCCTATGCTGGGAATTTTACTAATAACATAATATTTAACTATCCTAATGCTAGATATGTAGAAATAAACTTCTTATGTGGAACATTGATTGCTCCAAAGGCTGACGTATTTATGTATGTTGCATCTCCAGGAAGTACCTACAATCCAGATTCTTCTACGCAAAACTATGTTAAGGATTATGGAACAATAATAGCTAACAGTATTACCGGAAGAAATATGTATACTGGTGCAACTGCAAACTATTCGACCACTACAAAAGCAAATCTTGCCTATGTTCCTCATACTGCAAATGCTGATGTATTAAATGCCGAAGGTCTTGATACAATTGAAGAAGTAGAAGATTATACTGATGATCTTTATTCTGGAAAATATACATTAGAAGAACTATTACAAAGATATAATGTTGTATCATTTGGTAAGAAAGAATATGAAAGTGATTCTAAACTTAAAACACTTAGCAATGATGTTAAAGGTAGTGTTAAAGTATTCCATATTGCTGGAGCTTTCTTAGTAAATGGTAATTTATATGCTGATAGAACCGATTTAGAAAATAATGGTTCTGGAGAGTCTTTTGTTAAAGGAAATGTACCTAATTTCGGTGGTAGTTTATTTGCGTATGGTTCCTATCCAAAAAATTCATTAACTAAATACTGGGGCTATGTTTCAAATCAAGAAAAATCACATGGTTCTATTAATAAAGTATATTTAAGATATAATCCATTTAGTAGTACATCAACAAATTATCCATCTGTTATTAATTCCGATGTTGACTACATAAACATGGATAGATTATATGACTCAGTTATCGAAAAAGAAAGAGCTATAGCTCCAGGTGAGGAAGTTACTAAAACAGGACTTGTTCATTTAAAAATTGGAGAAAATTATACCATTAATGATATATCTGCTATTGATGAAATAGTATTTGATAACTTTGCCGATAATGAAAATAAAACAACGATTATTACCATTAATAATACTGGTAAAATTAATTTCCCACTTATGAGCAAAGATACTGGTAATTATTTAGGAATCCAAACCAATGATTACTTTGGTAAGAAAGAAGCAACATATACTTATGAAATAGGTAACTTCTTCCCAGATACATATTATGGAAATATTATTTGGAACGTTCCTAATGCAACAAGTATAAAAATCGATCTTGATGCTCCATTTGCTGGACACTTAATTGCTCCAAAAGCAGATGTAGAAATGTCAGAAACTCACTTCTCAGGTTGCTTTATTGTTAATAGTTTGTATGCTGAAGGTAATAGTGAAGCTCACTTCTATCCATTAAATAGAACATTATCATACAAAAAGTCAGATTTAAAAGCAGTAATAATACCAGATACTGATAAAGGTGAACTAATATTTAGTGGAAATTTAAATAATGAATCATTACTAGAAGGAGATCTAGTAACATTCAAAGCTACAGGTAAGAATAGATACATATTATCTGGATTTAGAATAACAGATGAATTAGGAAATAAAATTGAATACGAAAAAACTAGCAATGCAGATGAATATTCATTCATAATGCCAGATACAAATGTTACTATTGAAGCCATATATAGCTTAACTTATGAATTTATTGAAGGTATGGGTCAAGACCATGTATTATCTGATGATACTGTTTTAAAATTTAGAATTAACATGAAATACGATGACTTCGTTGATAATGGTAAAATATTTATAGATGAAGAAGAAATAGATTGTAATTGCTACATTCTTAGCGAAGGTAGTACAATTATTACATTTAAAGAAAGCTGTTCTAAGAAATTAGCACTAGGTGATCACGAAATAGTAGCTACATTAGAAGATGGCTCTTCATGTAAAACTAATTTCACTGTATCTAATGTTAAAAAACTAGATGTTAAAACAGAAGAAGAAAAAAAAGAAGATAAGCAGAAAAACCCAGCAACAACTGATAAGATAATATTAGTAATAGTGTTATTGCTTATAGCTTCTGCTATGATTTACTATTTACATAATAAAGAAACAAGAGAATATATTAATTAACAAATAGGTCTAATAAAGACCTATTTTTTATCATTTTTATATCATTTTATGATAAGATATATTAGGAAAGAAGTGAAAATATGGGACTATTTGCTAAACTAAAAAACTTAATAAAAAGAAAAGAAAAAGTAGTAGAGGAAGTAAAAGAAGAATATCAAGTAGATAATATAGAAGATATAGAAGAACCAATAGAGGACTTAAACGAAATAGTAGAAGATGTTGAAGAGGAAAAAGTTGAAGAAGCACCTGTTGTAGAAGAAACTGAAGAAGTATCTGAAGAAGCTGCATCAGATGAAACAGAAGAACCTGAACCAGTTGAAGAACCTATTGAAGAATCAGTTAACGAAGAAGAACTTGAAGATGAAGAACAATTTGAAGACGACGAAGAAATAGAAGATGAAGAAGACGAAGAAGACGAAGAGTGGGCTAAATTCATTCAAGAACAAGAGGAAAAGAAAAAATTAGATCAAGCAAAAGAAATAAATACCTATGATAAAGGTTTAGAAAAAACTAGAAAAGAATTCGTCTCTAAATTGAGTCTGTTAGGTATAAAATATACAAAAATAGATGATGAATACTATGATGAATTAGAAGAAATACTTATCAATGCTGATGTTGGTGTTAATACAGTTATGGAATTTATGGATAAGATAAGAAAAAGAGTTAAAGAAGAAAAAATAACTGATACTAAGTATTTAAATGAAGTAATAGTAGATGAATTATTAGTTATCTATGTAGAAGGAACTAACTTAACCGATAAAATAAATATGGCTGAAGAAGGTCCAACTGTAATCTTATTTGTTGGTGTAAATGGAGTAGGTAAAACTACAACTATAGCTAAACTAGCTCATAAATATATAGAAGAAGGTAAAAAAGTCATGATGATTGCTGGGGATACCTTTAGAGCTGGAGCTGTAGATCAATTACAAGAATGGGCTAAACGTACAGGAGCATTATTTTATGGTAAAGAAAATACTGATCCGGCTGGAGTAGTATATGATGGCTTAGTAAAAGCTAAAGAAGATGAAGTAGATATAGTTCTAATAGATACAGCAGGAAGATTACAAAATAAAGTAAATCTTATGAAAGAACTAGAAAAAGTTAATAAAGTAATAGAGAAGCACATACCTAATGCTCCTCATGAAACTTTACTTATAATCGATGCTACAACTGGTCAAAATGGTATCTCTCAAGCTATTAGTTTTAAAGAAATTACTAATATAACTGGAATAGTATTAACTAAACTAGATGGTACTGCTAAAGGTGGTATTGTTCTAGCCATTAAAGAAGAAGTAAATATACCTGTTAAATTTGTAGGACTTGGTGAAAAGATGGAAGATCTTAAACCATTTGATATAGAAAACTATATCTATGGTTTATTTAAGGATATGATGTAGATGGAAGAAAAATATATTTATTATAATGAATTATATGATATATATGGAGAATTACTAACTGATAAAGAAAAAGAATCTTTCAAAGATTATTACCAAGAAGATTTATCATTAAGTGAAATAGCTGATAATAAAAATATTTCTAAAAGTGCTGTTGGTAAAATGCTTAAAATAGTATTGGAAAAACTAGACAGCTTAGAAGATAAATTACATATCTATAAAACAAGAAAAGAATTAGAAAGTGTTTTAGAACTTGAAGAGATTGACTGTATAAAAAAAAGAATTAACGAAATAATTAAAAGTTAATTCTTTTTAATTATTATCTATTGTGTATTTTGTACACATGTGTTATTATGTATCTAAGGTAGTGGTTAGATGAAAGGTAAGATAATCGTCATTGAAGGCACAGATTGCTCAGGAAAAGAAACACAGACATCTTTATTGGTACAAAAATTAAAGAAAGAGGGAAGAAAAATCGAACGATTTAGCTTCCCGGCTTACGATACACCTACTGGTCAAATAGTTGGAGGTGCTTATCTCGGAAGAACGGGTATGGGAGAATCGTTCTTTAAAGAGGGTGCATCTGAGGTAGACCCAAAAGTAGCATCTTTATATTATGCAGCTGATCGCCGATACAACATAAAAAAAATCAATGAATTACTAGAAGATGGTTATGATGTAGTTCTTGATAGATATGTTGAATCAAATATGGGACATCAAGGTGGTAAAATATTTGATAAGGAAGAAAGATTAAAACTATATAAGTCTTTAGAAGAACTAGAATATGGTTTTTTAGAACTGCCTCGTCCGGATGTAACAATATTTTTGTATGTTCCTTATAAAAAAGTGGCAGAGTTAATGAAAGGACGTACTGAAGTTGATGGACATGAAAAAAGTCCAATACATATTAGAAATGCCGAACTGGCTTACTTAGAATTATGTGAATTACACAACTATAAGAAAATCGATTGTGTAGATAAGAATAAAAAACTAAGAGATATTATGGATATCAACGAAGAAATATACAATATTGTCAAAGAAATACTATAATTTCTTTTTTTATGTATTAATTTATGGTATTATATAAATAGTAAGGTAGTGAAATTATGAAAAAAATAAGAAATATATTATTATTTATATTATTACTTCTAGTAGGTCTTATTACTTTTAATAAACCTAAAATACACATAATTAAGAATATTGCTTATAAAGATGGAGTTACTTTTTCTAAAGCAAGCGAAGCCATAAAAACAATGGCTGAAGCATATCTTAGTCATAAAGATTATATAAAATATGTTACAGGTACACCATCTAATGCTACTACAGGATTACCATATAATCCAGTCAGTTATGGTTATACACCTGAATACGCTAATGCTGATAATAATTTATATTATAACGAAATAGGATTTGTTTATAATATATATTATATGACCTTTACAGATTCTAACAAAGGCATTTATAAAATAAATTCAAAAGAGCCAACAACAATAAGTTTTAGTGGTTCATCGATATGTGGTACTAGTTGGGATTCAGCAGATGCTACTAACCCATGTTTCAAAGGGGAACTACCATATACATACACAGCTGGTTCACCAGAAGCAGCAATGCATGATAATATTTTTGATGTTTATTCTGATAGTAATACAATGGGTATTAGAGAAGGGGATATAGTAGGATTTAATGAAAATGGAACTAAAACAGTCTTCTTAGTATATGAAAAAGATGGAACAGACTTTAATGTAATTGGTATAAAATCATCTGGTATTTATACAGCTAAATATAGCACTTATCGTAACAAGTTCAAATCTTCGTTAGCTGAAGTATATGTTATAAGACCATATAATGAAATGAGAATAACTGGTGGAACAAGTACATATCTTATTAATGATAACGTTACTAATAGAGCCAAAGCACCAGGTTTAGTAATGAACAAAACAATTTCTCCTAAGCAGGCTGGAGCTGCAAAACTAAACGATACAATAACATACAAAGTAACATTAAAAAATACTAGTTCAAATAAAATAGATAATATAAAAATATCTGATACTATTCCAGAAGGAACCACTTTTGTGAGTGCAACAGATGGTGATTCTAAACTAAATTGGACTTTATCACTAGATGCAGGTAAGGAAAAAGAAATAACCATAAAAGTTAAAGTAAATAATAATAAAAGTTTATTAGGAAGCAAATTAAGTTTTGATAAAACAGCGATAAACGATCTAGTTCTTAACAGTTACGAAATTATGGTTGGAAGAGTAATACCTTCATCTACAGTTACATCTGCTGTAAATGAAATAGTAGGTAAGAGTGTTAGTGGAGGAATAGCTTACACATTCTATAGTAAAATAGATGGTGAAGACAACGCCTTTAAAACTCTTACTATTGATGAAATAATTGGTAAAATATTCTCAGAAACAACAATAGAAGGTGAAGTAGCTGTACCAAATTGTGCTGTTATTGAACCAGGTGAAGCTGTACCGAATTGTGTAACAGTAACAAGTAATAAAAAATATGCTGTAAAAACAACAACAGATGCAACTTTTGGCCCAATGTTAATAAGAGAATTAAGTGGTGGAAATAATACATTCTTTAATCCAGATACAAGAATCTATCAACCTTCTATATCAGATTTCCTTCCTGGTGATGTTTTAGTAGTTAATAGTAATGGAAATAAGCAAATGTTTGTAGTAACAGCTGATAATACTATGTTAACAGTTAAAAGTGATAAAGCTGAAAAACTAACTAGTACAGAAGTTAGTAACTTAATAAAAAATCTACCTTCTTATAGCTTGTACTTTACATTAAGACCAAGTTATGTAGGAGAACCAGTTGCTGTATCATCTTCATTTGTTTCTAAACCTACAAAATTAGAATATACCAAAGATGATGATAAAATAGATCTAAAAGGTGGAGTTGTTAAACTAACATATGATAATGGATATACAGAAAATGTTGAATTATCTAAAGCTTCCAATATCGAAATAGAAGGCTATTCTACCGACGAATTAGGTCAAAAAACTGTTACAATAAAACTTAATGGAACAACTATTAGTTTACCTATTACTATAGTAGAAGCTGGTAATGGTGAAGGTGGTTCTGGTGGTGGTGGTCTTCCTGGTGAAGAAGAAGACCCAGAACATCTTGAAATAGGTGATCCTGGTACTGGTGGCGGTTCTGGTACTGGTGGCGGTTCTGGTACTGGAGAAGTAACTATAGATAATCCAGAAACAGTAGAAAATCCTCATACTGGAGTAGTATCTGTAATGGTTTTCCTAATCATCTTAGCTCTAGCTTATTTCAGCTTCAATTATTTAAAAAAGAAAAATAAAATAACATTTAAAATTTAAGTAGTAGAAATACTACTTTTTTTGTATAATATAATAGGTGGTAATATGAAAATAACTATAGATGATTTACCAATTGAAATAGATGACAAAGAATTAGAAAGTAGATATCTAGATGAAGGCAATGAATCTACCGTATATGAATATTACAATGTTGTATTAAAAATATATAAGAAATTTTGTAATAAAGATAGACTAACTAAAGAAGAAGTAGAATTCTTAAGAAGAATAAGAACTAAAAGAATTCTACTACCAGCCAACATAATATATGATCAAGATCATAGTTTTATCGGTTATACATTAAAACAAATTCTTAGTTATTCATTAAAAAGCATTTGTAGAATGAAAGTAAAAAATCTAAAAAAAGAATTAGAACTAATTAGAGAAGATATAAGAATACTAAGTGAAAACGGTATATCTTTAGAAGACTTTCACTATGACAATCTCTTATTTGATGGTAACATATATCTAATAGATCCAGGTAATTATAAAGTGGTAGAAGGTACTAAAGAAGAAATATACAAAGAGAATATCAAACTATTTAATACTTTCTTTTTAAGAGATATATTATTTAGAATAATAAGACTTACAAAAGCCCAAAAAGCTAATTTAGAAATACTTACAGATAGTGAAGGATTTGTAGGAGACATCATAGAACCAAGCGAAAAGAATGTATCAGCGTATATTAGTGGTTTATCAAATAGTAGATAATAGGAGGCTAGAATGAAAAAGAATAAAAAAAATCTTATTAACAGTTTATTTGTTTTATTTCTATTATCTATAGGTCTAGTGTATGCTTACTTAACTAGCAATCTTTCTATTACTGGTTCAACGGAAATAGCAGCAAATTCGTGGGATATTCATTTCGCAAACCTTATAGTAAATCCTAATTCAGTTGTTGCTACAACCCCTGCTGAGATAGATCCTGAAGATACGAAAGCTATAAATTATGCGGTAATACTTAATAGACCAGGAGATTTCTACGAATTTACAGTAGACATAGTTAATGCCGGTTCTTTACCGGGTAAGATAGATTTAGTTACAATAGAAGGAATAACAGAAACGGCTGAAGACTTAATTGGTTACAACGTTACTTATACGACAAAAAACACTCCTGTTTCTGTAAATGATATTATAAATGGTTCTTCATCAAAAAATATAAAAGTAAGAGTATTTTATAATAATGATATAGAAATCAATGACTTACCCGATTCAAACATCCCATTAACTTTGACATTAAATATTAATTTTTCTCAATCAAATAAAGATGATATTAGAACAAATGATATAGTACAATTATTAAAAACGAATAGTTCAAGTTGTTTTACAAAATATATTGGAGACGTAACAGATCAAGTTGGCGTAACAACGGAAGCAAATAACGTTTATTTTAACAAGTGTGAAGAGCAGAGGAACTTTATATTTGGTGGTTTCTGCTGGCAAATGATAAGAACTACAGAAACCGAAGGAATTAAGTTAATGTATAATGGTGAGGTTGTAGATGGTAAGTGTGAAAGTACAAGAAATAATCATAAAGGAGTGGTAACATCTGCGGGCTCATCACAAGAACTTAATAACGAATACTTGTATTCTTCATCATTTTCTTATGATTCTACAAGCGGAACATTTACTTTAATAGATGCAAATTTAGCAACATGGTCTGATTCAACATATGACAACATAATAGGTAAATACACTTGTAAAAATACTACAGGGACTTGTTCAACTTTATATAATGTAAATAGTTACCAAACTAGTACAGAAGCTTTTATTACTCCGCATACAATTAAGAGTGTTAATTATGCTAATATAGGTAAAAGCCAATATAATTCTGATAGTCTCAGTTTATCTAAAGTGGGATATATGTTTAATAAAACATATAATCCATCAATTATTTACCCAGAAGATACTGAAATAAAATATGGTAATACGTTTACATATGATGAAAATAATAATACTTATACATTATCAGGAACAATTCAAACCTTTAATACATGGGAAAATGCAAGTTTTTCCATAAATAATACACATTATACTTGTTGGAATAATACTGGAACTTGTTCATCACTTGCTTATATCTATAAAAGTAAACCTTATGTTGCTTATTATCTAGAGTTGACGAATGGAAAAGATATCAGTGATTTACTTGAAGAGATGTTAAATGCTGAAGACGTAAATAAATATAATTCAACTGCGAAGGCCCTATTAGAATCATGGTATAAGCAGAATCTTAATAATTTTTCCTCTAAAATAGAAAATAATGTCTATTGTAATAATAGAGAAATAGCAGAAATAAATGCATTTGATCCTAATGGCGGAAGTACATACGAAGACCAAGCATTATATTTTCCTACTTCTTCAAGCCTTGCATGCCCAGATATAAAAGACCAATTTGCAGTAAATAATAATAAAGCCAAACTAGAATACTCTGTTGGCATGTTAACTTTTCCAGAATTTGATGATTATGATTATGAATATAATGATTTATTAACCAATTGGAATAGCTATTGGTTTATGTCGCCTAGTCACTACGAATCAGCTGCAGCTGAAGTAACTTACATTAATGAGGATGGACCATCTTCATATGGTTGCAAAGATATAATTGGCATAAGACCTATTATATCAATAAAGAGCGATTCAAGAATACTTGGTGGAGATGGTAGCGAAATAAAACCTTGGATTATTGAATAAGACTACAACAATAGTCTTATCTTTTTATAACTAGAATTTTGATTATAATATTGTTATACTATTAATTGTTAAGGACGTGATAGAATGTTTGAATATATGGGTGATAGGTTATCTAAAGCTATTAAAAATATCAGAGGTATGGGACGTATTACTGAAGAAAATATTAATGAAGCAATGCGTGAAATAAGAATGGCTCTTTTAGAAGCTGACGTTAACTATCAAGTAGTTAAAGAATTTATAGCTAAAGTAAAAGAAAAAGCCTTAGGTATGGAAGTAGGTAAATCTCTAAAACCAGATGAATTATTTATAAAAATAGTTAAAGATGAGTTAGTAGATTTACTAGGTGGCGAAGCAGCCCCATTATATATAGATGGTAAACCAACAATATTAATGTTAGTAGGTCTACAAGGTAGCGGTAAAACTACTACAGCAGGTAAATTAGCTAATTATTTAAGAAAGAAACATGCTAAAAAGCCATTATTAGTCGCTTGTGATATTTATAGACCAGCAGCAATAGAACAATTACAAACTATTGGCAAACAACTTGGTATACCAGTATTTACTGAAGGTAAAATACCTGTTCTTGAAATAGTAGAGCATGCACTTGCTTACGCTAAAGAAAATAATAATGATTATGTAATAATAGATACTGCTGGACGTCTACATATCGATGAAGAATTAATGGACGAATTAAAAGGAGTATCTACTAAATTTAAACCAAATGAGACACTACTAGTAATAGATGCTATGATGGGTCAAGATGCCATAAATGTTATTACAGGATTTAATGATGCCTTAAGTCTTACAGGTTGTATTCTTACTAAATTAGATGGTAATACTAAAGGTGGTGTAGCATTATCAGTAAGACACTTAACTAACGTACCTATTAAATTCGTTGGTGATTCTGAAAAACTAGATGGTTTATCTCCTTTTTATCCAGAAAGAATGGCTGAGCGTATCTTAGATATGGGTGATGTTTTATCCATAGCTGAAAAAGTAGAAGGTATAATGTCTGAAGAAGATGCTGAGACACAAGCTAAGAGAATGATGAGTGGTAAATACGATTTAGAAGATTTCCTTAAAAATCTTAAACAAATCAAAAAACTAGGACCTCTAGAAAACATCCTAAAGATGCTTCCTCAAGCTCGTAAAATGGGCTTAAATAACGTTCAAATAGATCCTAAAGATATGGCTCATATAGAAGCAATAGTACTTTCTATGACTCCATATGAAAGAAAACATCCTGAAGTATTAAAAGCCTCTAGAAAACTTAGAATAAGTAAAGGCTGTGGCCGTGATGTAGCAGAGATAAACAAATTATTAAAACAATTTGAAGAAATGAAAAAAATGATGAAAATGGTAACAAGTGGCAATATGAAATTACCTTTCTAGAACCTCAATAGGTTCTTTTTTTTATATTATAAATGTGTTATACTTAACATAGAGTGTGGTAGCATGAAAAAAAATAGATCAAGAATAAAAATAATTACTATACTTTCTATAATAGTTTCAATTATTAGTTTAGGTTATAGCTATTCCGTATATAATTCTAATAATGAATCTAGCGGTATAGCTACAATAGTAGAAAATGTTTATGATATAAAAATAGAAAATATTAATAGTGAAAAAACTTCTAATGAAGATATTGCTTTTAAAGAAAAACCAGTATCAACGTATAATGAAGTATTCTTCTCTATTACTAATCTTAGCTATGAAAATAGTATATCTTATAAATTTGATATAACTAATAGTGGCAACATAGACATTTTAATAGATAATATTGAATTAGAAGGTATAGAAGAGTATAAAGATAATATTTCTTTTAGTATAGATAATATTAACAAAGGAGATATTATTAAAGGCGAAGAACAAAAAAAGAATAACACTTTTACTTTGTCTTACAACAATCCTATATATGATAAGAATAAGAATTTAATAGCTATAGATTTAAATGATTTAAAACTAAAAATCAGCTTTAAACAGAATAAATAAGGAGGATAATATGAGTAAAAAGGGTACAAATAAAAATGATATTGATTTTACTAAAATGAAAAAAGTAAAATATCGAAATAGACATATTAATAGTGGTTTTCATTTCTATATATCATATAATACAAGAATAATACTATTTACAATTTTAATAATTCTATTATGTATTTTCTCCTATATATTTATTAATAAAAGCTTTGCTGTTTATGAAACTAACAAACTAGAATATAGTGAAAATGGTAGTATAAACTATAGTATATATTTAAAAGAAAATGATTATTATTCTAATAACGTATTAGATAGTGGAAGACAATACGTTTCCTCACTTATCGATAAAATCGAAACAACATTTAAATATAATACTTTCTTCAGCGATAAATTAATAATAGCTAATAACTATAAAATAACTGGTAAATTAAATATATATAGCGCTGAAGGAAACGTTCTATTAGATGAAGATTATGAACTATATAAAGGTACTGTTGATTACAAAGTATCTGATAAATTTAATATAGTACAAGAGCTACCAATAGAATATGAAAAGTATAATACTATAGCAGGTAATTATATTAAAGAATATAATATAGAGAATGCTAAATGTGAATTCGTAGTAACAATGGATATCAAATATGAAGGTAATTATTCTAAATTTTATGATCAAGAAGTAAATCATAATACTAAGTTAATAATGACGATACCACTTCAAGAAGAAAGTATTACCATTGATATAAATGATAAACATTTAAAAGATAATGATGAATATGTAGAAACTAAACTACGTTCAGGAATAGATAATGTCTATTCTTACTGTGGAAGTGGTTTTTTAATACTAGCTACTATAGTATCTATTTATTTAATCTCTTTTATAATTGGTTCTCATCCTAAAAAGACAAAATATTGTCGATTAAGAGATGGATATCTACAAGAATATGATAGAATAATAATTACTACTAAATCACTACCTAAATTTACAGAATATAATGTAATAGATTGTTATGATTTTAAAGAATTATTAGACGCTGAAGAAGTATTAGAATTACCAATAAATTATTATGAAATAGTAAAAAATCAAAAATGTGTATTCTATATAGTTAATGGTAAAGATGCCTATAAATATGTTTTAAAAGAGTGTGACGTAGATTTTTAATACAATAAGGTTTAATACTATTAACCAGAAACATATAATAAATATCATAGATAAATACGACTTAAAGTCGTATTTTTATTTATTTAGATAATCAAATATGCTATAATTAACATGGTGATGATATGAAAAGAGGATATACAGTAATAGAACTATTAGTATTAATTATAGTTCTAGGAGTAATAACAGCCATTACCATAGGAACTACTTCTTATGCCTTTGCTGATCATTCCGAAGAGTATTATAAAGTTAAAATAGCTAATATAGAAAGTAATGCTAAAAGATATGCTATGTCCATAGAGCAATTAAAAACAGATAAAACAATGATTATTACCGTTAAAGATTTAGTAAAAAAGGGCTACATTTCAAAAGATAACTCTGAAGGGGATATAATAGATCCTAGAAATAGCAAAGCAACTCTTAATAATATGAAAATAAAAATATCATATGATGAAGAAAAAGGTTATGATGCCGTTATAATAGAGGAGGAATAAATATGAAAAAAGTAGTTAAATATCTATTAGTTATTTGCTCTGTATTAATTATTGCCGGTTGTGGTGAAATCTATACTGCTCATCTTGTTATTGAAGCCAACGATGAACAATCTGAAAAAATATATAGTGAAAAAGATGGCTTTGCAGTTAATATTCTTGGCGAAGACTATGAGTTTGAAGTAACAAAAGTTACTGCTAAAGAAGTAACAATAGAAGTAGATAGAACTGGTCTAAATGTAATCAAAGAAGATGGTAAAATAAATAAAACTCAAAATGTAAAGACATTTAAAATAGAAAAAGGAAAAACACTTGAACTTGGATTGCAATCTTTAGATGGCAATACATTAGTAAAAATATCATGGGATGAATAATCCTTTTTTTTGTAAAATATTGTCAAAATTTTCACAAAAGACTATGTTATTTACAAAATATTAGTTATTATATTATTGTAAGGACGTGATTGAAAATGTTGTATCCATCAATAGATAAACTACTTAATGTAGTAGACTCAAAGTATAAACTTGTACATATAGCTTCTAGAAGAAGCAAACAAATGCTAGAGAATAAACACTTCCAAATGAAACAAGAAGAATATGTTAGTAAAAAAGAACTTGGTAGAGCTCTAGAAGAAGTAGAAAAAGGATTAATTACACTTAAGTAATTAATCCTTTTAAAATAAAAAAAAAAACTACTATTAAGCAGTCTCTTTCTTATCACATTTTCTAACTCTAGGTTCTTTTCTAAAAGTTCTTGCTTCCCTAGCACTAGTCACAATTTTTTCCCCATTAACTGTATATGTTTGTAAATTAGGCTTTTGGGCATGTTTAGTTGCATTTAATGCATGACTTCTTCTATTTCCAACTAAAGGTTTTTTTGTAGTTACTCTTGTAGCCATTATTCCGCCTCCTCATTTAATAATTTTTTTGCTTACTAATAGACTTTAACATAACTAGTGTTAAAAGTCAAATAGTTTTACCCTTCCTAACATGTTTTTATGATTATTATCTAAAAATCTGTTATAATTAACTAAGGAGAGTGAAAAAATGAACTTAGAAACGCTATTAACGATCTTAATCGTCTTAATAATAGGTATTATATTAATAAAAGCCATTCGTAAAATATTATCGATTATTCTATCATTAGTATTACTATATTTTGCATATTATACTTTTATGACTTATCCAGGTGCAATCAAGTTTGCTTTATTTCAACAAACTTTCTCATTTGAATCTTATCGTTTTGAAACAGAAGACTATGAAAAAGATGGTACATTTGATTTTTCATCGTCTCCAATTAAGATTGATGAACACGAAATAAAAAGCTTATCCTGTAAAAAGTATAAACCTATAATTATCTGTGAAGCAGAAATAATCGAAAAAGAGGAAGAATAACTTCTTTTTTTTGTGAAAAAATGATATATTTAATAATAGAGGATGATAATATGAGATTAGTAAAAGTAATACTATTAAGTATTCTTGTTGTATTCTTATCAACTATCTGGATCTTAATAGCTTATAGCAACAACATAACTAGTTTTAAAACAATTAATGGCTTTGATATAGAATCTCATAAAATAGTAAACTACGATTCTGAGAAAGGCTTAGTAGATTTGGTTGTTACCCCAACTCAAAATGCTAAAGAATGTGGCAAATTAGAAGGTGGAGATAGAGTACAATTTAAAAAATTAGAAGAAAAAAACTGTCTAGTTACAACCGATATCCAAAATGAATTAATATTATATTTTAAAGATAAAAAGAATAATATATCTGTGCCTTTTAAAATAAGTGATTATGTAGTAGATCTTGGTTTAAAAGAAAAATATTATGTCCCACTAGATGTAACCTTAGATATATTAAGTAATGCTGTTTTAGTAGGAAATCCTAAAATAGAAATAAAAAGTGATAGTTCAAATATCGAAATAATTGACAACAAAATTCATACCTTAAGTGCCGGAACTAATACAGTAAACATCTATAATGATGATGAATTAATAGGTACTACAACAATTATTTCTACAGATGTTATTACGTCTGCTCCAGCTGAGTTTAATCTAGAAAAACCATATCTTGCCTGTAAAGAATACAATGGTGAAAAAGCTCAATTAATAGATGAAATATTAGAATATAGAATCAATGAAGTTGGGGTCGGAACTAGGGCAGCAGCAGTTGAAGCAGCCAGATTTATTACTTTAGAATTCCCAAGAAGAATTGCTTATTATTGGGAAAATGGCCGATTATTTAAAACTGGAAACCATTATGTTGATGGAGAAGGTAGATACTATCATAAAGGAATGTATCTAGATGAATCCAAATATCAGGATATAGTTGCTAGTATGCAAGGACCACTTATGTGGGGATGCAAAATGATTAATTGGCAAGATGATCCACCTGATTTTATTCGTTATAATTATTATCCAAATGGACTAGATTGTTCAGGATTCGTATCATGGGTTTTATATAATGGTGGTTTTGATGTTGGTGATAAAGGTGCCGGACCAGTTGGTGGTAATTATGATTTAACAGACTTAGGAGATTTCCGTTACTTAAGTGATCAGCTAATCAATTCTGGTCTTATCAAACCAGGAGATTTATTTAGTACAAACGGTCATATATCAATATTAGTAGGAATAGATGATGAACACTTTTATATTGCCGAATCATTGAATCATTACGGTGGTGTTGTAATGAGAAAATATCGTAAAACAAGAGTTAGAGGCTTCTTCCAAAACGTTGTAATGTTAGATGATTTATATAAAAATGATGGCAAACTAACAAATATGTGGTATTGAGGTGCTTATGAAAAAATATAAAAAATGCCCGTATTGTCGAGCTAAAAATGATATTGAAAATGTTGTTTGTGTAAAATGCAGCAAAGTCTTAAATAAAAAAGCCGAAATAAAGTTTTTCATTAAAAGAACCATTCTCTTAACAATAATTCTTGCTTGTTTAGTAGGAGCTTTCTTCATTACCAAAACCGTTCTCAAACATCTGCCTAAAAAAGAACCAACTAAAAATGAATACCATGACAAAGTAGCAGATGAAGCAGGATTTTTACAAGTAATGGATAATATTAAATATTCATCAGAATATTTAGAAAACAAACTTATACCAGTTAAAGATGACAAAGCTGGCGATCTTAAATATAAACTAATAGATAAAGATGGAAATATAAAATATTCTGACTTTAGTAAATATGTTACTGATTATAATTCTTTTCATATAATATCTAAATATATAGATAATAAAAATACCTATTATATAGTTGATAACAATGGTTTAGAATTGTATTCATCTTCAGAAAAAATATATTATTTTCCTATAACCAATAGTTGGGTTATAGGAGGAGTTCTTTATCATGATAAGAAAGTTATAAGTAATAATATCATTATAAATGATGATAATTACTATGATGGATACTATTTTTCCTATAATGATGGAAATAGCGCTGGTATTATAGATTATAATGGTAAAATAACATTTACTGCTGGTAAAAAAGATTACTTTTTATTAGAAACATCTAATATAAGTAAAGATGAAGATAGAGATTATTGCTTAATAAATGATAACTATCAGTATATTATCATTGATTGTGCTACAGGAGAAGAAGTATATAAAGCAGAATCAAGTAAAATAATACAGATAAAACCTAATATTTTTAAAAACGAAGGTACAACTTTCTATATCAATAAACTAGGTAAAGTAGTATATGATCAAATAGCTTCATACCTTTCTGATGATGTTCATGTCGAATACCTACGAAATAAATACTTAATTATTGGAAATTCTCTTTATAATAGAAAGACATATAATTTTAGTCAATTTAGTCCTCAAGGTATAGAATCTTATGATGATGCTCATATCGAATCAAGATTTGGTGTTCATAAATTATATTGTAAAAACACAAATATCTATTATGGCTTAGAATACGGCTTTAATATGCTAATTGATTGTAATAAAGATAATGTATTCTATCTGTCTTATAATATTATGGATTACCTATTTAACAATGACAAATTATATGTCTTTATCCAAAATAACAAAAGAGTATCTCTATACGATGTAAAAGCATCCAAAATAATGATAGATTCCTTAATAAGTGAATCAATAGATAGTATATTTGTAACATATAAAGAAAATGATACTAAATATATTTATAATCTATATGATAATACTAGATTAGAATATAATGAGGGTGTATTAGTTGATATATATTCCAATTATTTTGTTTTAGAAAAAATTGATGTAACAACAAGAAGCTTAAAAAAAGAATATTATAATAAAGAGTTTGTTAAAATATTTACAGGTGTATAAAAAAGGAAGAATACATTATGGGATTTAAAAATGCGCTAGCAAAAATATTTAAAGGACAATCTAAAAAAAGTGGAGCGAAAATGAGTACTGAAAATATTGATAATATGAGTCCTCAAGACCTAATTAAAAAAATACTAGATGGTATGGAAGAGGTACTAACACTTTTATCTGAAGGGAAAATAGATTCGGCTAAAGAAATGTTAGAGAGCTTAAAAATCTATATAGATAGTTTGAAAATCTATAAAGCAACTATAGCATCAGATATCGAAAAATCAGAAGAAAATAGCTTAATAGACAGTATAATACCACAATTTACATTACTAGAAATGCAACTAGAGCATACAAAGAATATTGGCATAGGAGATATAACAGAACGTATTGCTGAACAAACTATTAATCAATATAAAGCTATAAATAGAATAAGAAAAGAATATGATAACATCTTTGGAGCAAGCAGCAGTTTTTCTTAACAATCAAAAAGGAACTAGTTATAGTTCCTTTCTTATTGGTATATTTTGTATATCAAATGAATTAGTATCTATATGAGATACTTTAGAATATATATATGAAGCTAATAATTCATATTTATAAACAATAGAATTCTTATCTATCTTAGTAGGTATACTAATATCTTTTCTAATATTATTTAAATAAGTTTGACCTCTAGTATTAAAACCTAATACTTTTATATAATCTATCTTAGCTTTTATATTATCTTTCTTAGTAAGACCTACCAATATATGCATTAACATTCTATTAATTTTATTATATGTATATCTTTTTGTCTTTAAAAAATATACTAAATCTTCATATGTATTACATTCTTTAATATATTTTAATATTCTATTTTCTATACCTTCATCAACATCTAAATATCTTTCTAAATTACCATCTGTTAATATCTTAAACTTTAATAAATCAAATAATTCTTGATAATCTATATTAATTATTTTATCTAATACATTTTTAGGTATATATCTAGATATATCTTTACCTAAAGCTATTTTTTCTCTTATATTAGAAGCCGATACTATATCTTCATCAAGTATCTTATTATGATAATCATTGGTTCTTTTAATAGTTGTAGCTTCTATTTTGGGATTAATCTTTCTAATCGCTTTTATATATGATATACCTAATAAATCGTTAGGACTCGTAATATCCATCTTAATATCTAATGCTTTAGCTAAAGCTGTAGGGTAGTTTAATCCTTCATCTAAATACTTTTTAACTCTTACTTCATATTCGCTATCATTAAGTTCAATATCAACTATTTTATTAAGTAAATCTACATTGTTAGATTCCGAACCAAATACTATTTTATTTATCTTTAATTCATTTAATAATTTTATTGCGTTATAAGCAAATACATCAGCACTTTGAGTACCAAATATATATGGTAATTCTATAACTACATCAATACCATTATCTAACGCTATCTTAGTTTTATCTTCCTTACTAAGTATTGATACTTCTCCTCTTTGCATAAAATAACCATTAATAACTGCTATAACTATTGCCTCTTTATCTATATTTTTGATCTCTTGTAAATGATAAATATGTCCATTATGAAAAGGATTATATTCAGCTATAACACCAATTACATTCATTATTATCACCATAATAATTATAACATAATTGACTTAGAATAAAAATGTGTTATCATAAAGTAACCAAAAAAGGAGTGTTATTATGATATTTGATTCTACTACTATTTATAATTTATTTAATAACTGTTTAGTAACTAAGGAATCATTAAAAAATGGAGCTTATATACAAAGAAATTGTTTGCCTATTACTGGGTTTACAATGAAAGCATATTTTGATAAACAAAGAATTAGAGATAATAAAGATAATATTATCGAATTATTAAATCAAGTAAGAAATCTTGATGAAGGAGTATCTATATTAGCTACTCCTTACGATGAACTTGGTAATGAAAGAATAAGTATTAGAGCTAGTGAAATGTTAATGTGTATGGGTTTAGCGTGTGATGAAATAGAAATAATAGGTCAAACTAAAGAAGGATTTCCTATAATTAAACGTAAAGTAAAAGAAATTAGTCTAAAACTAGTATAGAAATAATTGCTATTAAAATTAATTGTGATATAATTAACTAGCTAGTGGGTGATTATATGTATATTGATTTAGCTAAAATAGATGAAAATGGTATTAATATAGATGATACTGTTTCATTCAGTGAAGAATACATAAAAAATACACCCATTAAAAAACTAGACAATATTAAGATAAAAGGGCGCGCTTATTATAGTGTCACTAATGAAATAGTATTTGATTGTCACGTCGAAGGAAACATGATTTTAGAAGATGCTATTACATTAGAACCTGTTACTTATCCAATTAATTTGGATATTAATGAAATTCTAGGCGATAATACCGAAGAATTTGTTAAAAACGAGTCAAAAACACTTGATATTATTGACATTTTATGGCAAAATATTGTTCTAGAGGTTCCAATTAGCGTTAGAGCTAATCCTGATAAGAAATATGACTTAAAAGGGGAAGGCTGGGAACTATTGAATGAAGAAAAAACGGAAGATCCAAGGTTAGCTCCTTTGTTAGAGCTACTTGATAAAGAGAGGAAGGAGTGATATCATGGCAGTTCCTTTTAGAAGAACAAGTAAAACAAAAAAAAGAATGCGTCGTACTCACTTAAAAAAAGAATCTGGAGCTTTAACTGTATGTCCTAAATGTGGTGCAGCTATAAGACCTCACAGAGTATGTCCTAAATGTGGATACTATAAAGGTAAAGAAGTAATTAGCGTAACAGAAGAAACTACAGAAGAATAATCTAGTAGTTTTTTTATACTTTTTTATATTTAATTTTCTAAAAATATGATATACTTATAATGAAGAATATGGGTGGTATAGTATGCATGGATTTGAATTCCCTGAATTAAAAACAAATTCTGATGACGAAAACAAAAATGAATCATTTACTAACTCAAATATGCATAATCCATTTCAGGAATATGATAAAGAAGTATTAAATGAAGAACAAGTTTCAGAAGAAGAACCTGTTAATGAAGAATATGTAAATCAAAATCCATATTCTGATACAGGAACGACTAATCCTTTTGTCGATTATGATAATATGGAAAGTATTATTGAAGATGATTCGGATTATTACGATGATCAAGAAGAATACGAAGAACCAGAATATGAAGAAGAATCTGATTATGAAGAAGAAACTACTGAACCAGTAGATGTTTACGATACTAGTTTTAAAACATTATATAAAGAAATAAAAGCTGAAGATGAAGAAAAGAATAAGCAAAAAAGAGAAAAAATGAAAGATTTAAAACTAGCTTTTGTTGTCTTCATGACAATCATTTTAGCAGCTTTAATAGTTCTAAATGCTTTTCTTACTAAAGATGGTAATAAAATGGTTATAGATGGTAAAGTTACAACTGAAAAACCAGAACCTAAAGAAAATAACGAAAATATTCGTCTTATCGTAAATAGCGTTTATGATAGTGGTAAAACAATTGATTTAAAAGAGTTCTTAGAAAAGAATTATAGTAATGTTGGTATAATAGTTAGTTTAGAAGAAATAGTTAAAAATAAAATAGAAACATTAATAAAAGAATTAGAAGATAAAGAATATAATAGTTTTAATGAATTCTCTAGTGAATACGACAAAGTATCTACTTTTATAGATAATATTAATAATACTAAATATAATGACGTATCTTGTTTAAGTAAAGAAGAATATATTAAATATATAACAGAATTAAACACTTTAAATGAAAGTGCTGTAATATATTATGAAGGTATTTCTAGTTATAACAATAACGATTATAACAATGCTTATCTATCTTTAAGTAAAGTAACAGAAGACAATCCTTTCTATTTAAAATCAACAGCTAAAATAGATAGTATCTATCAAAATATTAACGAAATGATAGAAAGAGATATTACAAATATGACTTCTGATATCGAAGAAAAGAGTGAAGAAGAACAAAAAGCTATCTATAGACAGATAAAACTAATAATAGAAAAATATGGTAGAGCATATTCATTAGTAGGATTATCTGATAATAGTAGATATCAAGAATTACTTGAAAAATATACAAATTTAAGCTCATAGGACTAGTAACTAGTCCTTTTATTATTGTATAATATAAATGGTGATAACAATGAAATTTTGTGAATTAAATGATAAAGAATTTATGACTTTCGTTAATAGTCGACCTGAAAAAAACTTTTTCCAGACAACTATGATGAGAGATAGAATAAAAAATGAAGGAAAAGAAACCTACCTAGTAGGAGTAAAAGATGGTAAGAACAAAGTTATAGCTGCAGCTTTTATAGCTGAAAATGGTAGTAAGTTTTTAGGTAAAAAAGTCTTTGAAAGTTACAAAGGTTTCATACTTGATTATAAAAATAAAGAACTATTAAAATTTATGACTGAAGAAACCAAGAAATTCCTTAAAACTAAAAAAGCCATGCGTCTTATAATAGATCCTTATATAGTTAATGTGACAAGAGATATGGATGCTAAAGAAGTTGAAGGAGTAAATAATAAAGATGTTGATAAATACTTAAAAGAACTAGGATATAAATATAATCACAATGGTGCTCAAGTAAAATGGTGTTATTGTTTAGATATAAATGGTAAAACAAGTGATGAAGTATTTAGTGATTTTCGTAGTAGTACTAAAAACAATATTAACAAAACCATTACTAAATTTAAACTTAACATCCGAGACTTAAGTAAAGAACAACTTGGTGAGTTTAAGAAAGTTACTGAAGATACTTGCGATAGAAGAGATTTTAAAGACAAAACTTTAAAATACTATGAAGATATGTATGATGCCTTTGGTGATGATGTAATATTTAAAATATGTGAATTAAATTGTGATACTTACATAGAAACTATGGAAGAAGAAAACAAAGAATTCTTAAGAAAAATAGAAGAATTATCTGATTCAGCATCAAATAAAAAGAAAAAAGAAGAAATGCATAAACAAATGGATGCTAATATCAAAAAGATAGAAGAAGTAAAAGAATTACAAAAAGAAAAAGGTAATATAATACCTCTATCAGCAGCAATGTTTATGTTATATGGTGATGAAATCGTTTATCTATTTAGTGGTTCATATGAAGAATATATGAAGTATTGTGGACAATATAGATTACAATGGGAAATTATTAAATATGCTGCTGATCATAAATATCGTCGTTATAATTTCTACGGTATTCAAGACGTCTTTAATCCCAAAGGAAAAGATTATGGAGTATATGAATTTAAAAAAGGTTTTGGTGGTTATGTAGAAGAATTACTAGGTTCTTATATTTTAAATATAAGTCCTATAAGCAAAGTTTATAGCTTTTTAAAAGGTGTCAAGAAAAGAATTAAATAATTGCTATTTATTCTTTTTTTTATACTAGTTTTTACTCACACATTTTGCTATACTATATATATAATAGAAGGTGTGTATAATGACAAGAACAATTCGTTTAAAATACCCAGATGGTGATTATCATACTGCTTTAGTATCTAGATTTGTTTCTTCTACTAATGGTAAAATGCCAGTTCTTTCATTATGGTATAAAGATGAAACAGAAATAGAACGTACAGGAAATGATATTAGTACTTTCACCCTTCTTAAAAAAAATGAAGATAATACATATACTCATTTATATTGTGGTGATGATTATGATGCTATCTACGAAGAATTAAGTCATTATATCCAAGATGGTGATTTTAAAGATTTAGATTTAGAAACTCTTCCTAATGCAATAGATTTAGTTGAAGAATATGATTATTTTGGTAAAAGAGAAGAAAAAGAATTACCACCAGAAAAAGACATAGAAAATATTATAAAAATCAACAAATTAGATAGTTATCTTTTATATAGATATAAATCTTCTATGGATCTAGGAGATTTTCTATCACTATCATTTGTAAATATTACTGATTCCTTTATTAATGATGTTGATGAATATGAAATAAAAGAAACAGAATGTATTGGTGAATATATGTTTTTTGAACTATTTTGTAGTGATACAATCTTTGTAAAAAAAGAGAAAGATTTATCTCCTATAGATTGTTTAGAAAATGCTATCAACAAAAAAATGACTCTCATTACCAGACACAATATATTTAGTCCAGAACAAGTCTCTTAAAAGACTTTTTTTTCTGCCTTCTCTTCCTTTTTATGTTATTATTATATTAGGTGGTAATATGGAAGTAACTATTGAAAATCATACATTTAAAGTCGATATAACTTTCAAAAATAATAAAAATATTTACTTTCGTTTTAAAGATGATATTTTATATGTTACCTGTAATAGATTTGTAAGTACAAAAGAAATAGAAAGAATAATAAATAATAATAAAGAATCATTATTTAGAATGTATAAAAAAGTCAAAAAGAAAGAAGAAAACAACATTGGAATGACCTATTTAGGAAGTAGAGTAGTAATAGTATATGATAACCATATAAAGGATACCTATATAGATAACGGCATAATATATACTAAAAATAAAACTAGTTTTGATAAATGGTATAAAGAAGAATGTATACGTGTCTTTCAAAAACGTATAGAAGTTTTATTAGATCGATTTACTAATATACCTAGATTTAGTTTAAGAGTAAGAAAAATGACCAGTAGATGGGGTGTTAACAATGTAACTAAAAAAATCATAACTCTTAATACCGAACTATTAAAAAAAGATATTGATTTAATAGATTATGTTATAGTACATGAACTATGTCACTTCTATGAACAAAATCACAGTAATGCCTTTTGGTACCAAGTATCACTTAGATATCCAAATTATAAACTAGCTAGAAAGAAATTGAGGGATTAATATGGAAATAATAAAATCTTTAGATAATAAAAAAATAAAAAACTTATCTCGTTTATTAATAAAAAAATATCGTGACCAAGAAGATATCTTTTTAGTAAATGGTGAACACTTAGTACTAGAAGCATATAAAAATAAATATCTTCAAGAAATACTATGTACAGAAGATACTAATCTATCTTTAGATGTTCCAACTACTTATGTTACCTATGATATTATAAAAAAGTTAAGTGAAGTAAAAACACCACAAAGTATTATCGGAGTATGTAAAAAGTTAAAAGAAAAAAATACAGGTAATAAAATACTATTACTAGATGATATTCAAGATCCTGGTAACTTAGGTACAATTATTAGAAGTAGTGTAGCTTTTCATATTGATACTATCGTTTTATCAAACAAAACAGTTGATTTATATAACGATAAAGTACTTCGTTCATCAGAAGGTATGATTTTTAATATAAATATAATTAAAAGAGAACTAAAACCATATATTGAAGAGTTAAAAAAAGAAGGATATAAGATTTACGGTACTAACGTTAATGGTGGTAAAGTAGTAAAAGATTTAGTCCTTGAAGGTAAATACGCCATTATCGTAGGTAATGAAGGTAGAGGAGTAGCAAGTGAATTACTAGATATTTGTGATGAATACTTCTATATACCTATGGATGAGAACTGTGAATCCCTAAATGTAGGTGTTGCAACAAGTATAATACTTTATGAATTAGATAAGGAAGTATAATATGAAAAAGATATACTTAGGTAAAATAGTTAATACCCATGGTTTAAAAGGAGAAATAAAACTACTTAGCAATATCTCTATTAAAGATAAAGTATTTGTTCCTGGTATGCCTATTTATATAAAAGATAATAAAGAAATAATTAATAGTTATCGTCATCATAAAGTATTTGATATGATTACCCTAAAAGGAATAGATACAATAGATGATGTTATAAAATATAAAGGCTTTAAAGTATATATAGATTTAGACGATATAAAAAGAGATAAAGATGAATATGTACTAGAAGAATTAGTAGGCTATAAAATAATTGATAATAATGAGTGCCTTGGTAATGTAAGAGAAATAGTGTATAATAATAGTAATATTCTTCTAGCTATAGACTACGATAAGAATTACTATATTCCAGCTAATAATGCTTATATAAAAGAAGTAGATAAAGCTTCAGAAGAAATACAAGTAGAAAATGTCAAAGGATTGATATTATGAAAATAGATATAGTAACTATATTTCCTAATATGTTTAATGAAGTATTTAATGAATCCATTATAAAAAGAGCTATAAATGATAATAAAGTAGAAATAAATATTCATGATTTTCGTGCCTTTAGTAATGATCCTCATGGTAAAGTAGATGATACACCATATGGAGGAGGAGCTGGTATGGTCCTTACCCCTCAGCCTATATTTTCTTGTATAGAAAGTATTAAAACTCCTGATAGTAAGATAATACTACTTACTCCAGATGGAACACCATTAAAACAAAGCATTTCTTATGACCTATCCAAAGAAAAACACCTAATACTTATTTGTGGACACTATGAAGGTTTTGATGAAAGAATTAGAACTCTAGCTGATTATGAAATAAGCATAGGGGATTATGTACTATCTGGTGGTGAAATACCCGCTATGGTACTTGTTGATAGTATCGTAAGATTAGTACCAGGAGTAATAAACGAAGAATCTCATTTAGAAGATTCCTTCAATAATAATCTTTTAGATTATCCTACTTATACTAAACCAAGAGTGTTTAAAGGTATGGAAGTCCCAGAAGTTTTAATTTCTGGAGATCATAAAAAAATAGAAGAGTGGCGAAAAGAACAAGCCCTAAAAAGAACTCAAGAAAGAAGACCAGATTTATTGCAGTAAGAAGGTGAAATAATGCTAAACTATTCTGTTGATAAAAAAGAAAGACTTAATAGTATCCTAGATATTAATGAAATAGATGGTTATGAAATAAAACCTAGAAAAGATGCTAAAAGTCCAATTAAAGTAACAAAGATAAAAATAGTTGATAAACAGATGATAGATAAAATACTGTCGATGAAATTCGAAAGATTTTTTCGTCGTTTAGTAGTTTTAGCATTACAAGTAATAGATGATGAAGATCCTTCTGATGATGATGCCAACATCGTCTTAGATGAAGCAGAATTAGTAAAAGAAATATTAGAAAATAGATATAAAAAATTTTTAAGTTATGAAAAAGAGCAACTATTCTTAAAGAAAATAAGGATAATAGAAAAACAAATACAAATGAAAAAAGTAGAAATAAAAAGAAAGATAATATTTAGAGAAATGCAAGAAAGTATGCATAGAAGTAGAGGTATGTAATGGGCTTAGATGGTTTATGTGGAAATTCTGTAATTTTAAAATTAGTTTCACTATTAAAACTATTTGTTAGTATACTTCAAATACTAGCTCCTATAATAGTAATAATACTAGTTAGTGTTTCTTTTTATCATGTAATAATGAATAGTGAAAAAGGCTTAGATAAAGTAAAAACAAGATTAAAAAATGGCATAATAGGTTTATTAATTATCTATTTAGTACCTAGCGCCTTTAATGGTGTTTTAACTAATCTAACAGGAGATAGTAAAATATTAGCTTGTTATTTTGAAGCTGATACTGAAGTAGGTAACTTAGATGATTTCTTAGATGATGAATTTACATTTGAAGGACCAATGGTAATAGTTGGAAAAGTAGATCTTTCTAAAAAAAGTGAAAACAACGGAAATAATGGAAACAAAAATAATGAATCATCAGAAGTAACAATAGGAAATACTACTGTTACCGGAGATACTGCTAAATTAATAGCAGTAGCTAAACAAGAATGGCTAAAAATAGTTCATGGTAATTTCCATTATTCATCATCCCATTCTGATAAGATCCCTTTAAGTGGTCATAGTGTAGATTGTAGTTCTTATGTAAGTGATGTCTTATATCATTTTGGCTATAAAGATTTTGCTGGTAAGCAACATCGTACTAAAAACTTTATGGCTACAAATTGGAATAAGAAATATGGCTGGACAGAGATTTCTATCAAAGGTGGAGAAAATGTAACTTCCAAGTTAAAACCAGGTGATATCTTTGTAAGAACTAACGTAAGTAAAAGTGGTAGTGTTGGCTATGGCCATGTAACTTTTATAGTAGCAATCGAAAATGGCAAAGTCTATGCTTACGATTGTGGTGCATCCAGTCACTGGCGAAAAGAATCGCCAATTACTCTAGGTAAATTTCTAAAAGATAAAAGACCAGGTAAGATAATTAGAGTAACGTAAAATACTAGTAATAGTATTTTTTTTATTTGACTTTCATCGTGTAAACGATATGTGTAAACACATGTCGTTTGTTTTACAAAAACAAGTGTATAGAGAGTATAATGTAATCATAGAGGAGGATTGATAAAAAATGAAACCTCAGAAGGAGCCTATTCACATCAATGCCAAAAAAGACGAAATTGCTGAAGTGGTTCTTATGCCAGGTGATCCCCTAAGAGCTAAATATATTGCTGAGAACTTCTTAGTTAACGCTAAAGAAGTAACAAATGTCAGGAATATGTTAGGGTATACTGGTTATTATAAAGGACACCGCATAACAGTAATGGGTTCAGGAATGGGTATGCCATCTATGGGAATTTATTCTTTTGAATTGTTCTATTACTATAACGTTCAAAAAATAATTCGTATAGGAACTTGTGGAGTCTTAAGCCCAAAAGTTGATATTCCAGAAATAATAGTAGCAGATAAGGTTTATTCGGAATCTAACTTCGCTTACTCATACAATAGTTTTAAAGGAAATGTTGTCATACCAAATATGACACTAACTAATAAAATTATTGAAAAAGCTCGTGAATTAGATCAAAAAATTCATGTTGGTACAATGATGACTACAGAAGTATTTGGTCCCTATGTTGATGATGAAGCATTAATGAATAGAGTCCCTAAGGATTTAGAACCTATTGGTGAAGAAATGGAAGCCTTTGCTTTAATTCATGTTGCTAATAGTTTCAAAAGAGAAGCTGCTGTAATGGCTACAGCTGTTGATTCGAAGTTTAGTGATAAAGTTGTCACTTCAGATGATAGACAGACCTCACTAAATGATATGATTAAATTAGGATTAGAATCATTAATTTAATCATGGGGTAATGTGATACTGGTACCTAAGTGCCGGGGAAAAAGACTTCGGTCTTTTTTTTTGTTAGTTTTTTTAGTATAAACTAATATATCTTATTAATTTATTATGATAGAATATATAATATAGTAAGGAGTAAAAAGATATGGCTAAAAAGATCCAGAGTAAAAAGACTTCTAAAAGGTCAAATAACAAAAAAATAATAAAGAAAATAATAATAGAATATATATATATAATTTTAGCAATTTTATTAATGCCGTCTTTAGCAGACCACATTGTCGGTAATAGTAGAGGATTTGAAGGTATGGGTAAAGGAATGATAGCTCAAGCCGTATTCTGTATTGTTATGATTTATGTTTTTATAGTAAATCCAATAAGACTTCTAATAGTTTATAAAAAAGATTTAAAAAATATTGTTCCTAAGTTTAAAAAAATAATATGTATTTTTTTAACAATTCTTCCTCTTTTGTTCTTACTATTTATACCTTTATCAACCGTAATGAATAACATAAATTATGAAAATAGTAAAAGAATAACTGAAAAAGAATTTAAATCACCTGAAGATTTTCAAAAAGAATTAGGAAAAAGAGGCTTTCTTTACGATGCAGATATAGAATTAAAAAGATTAAATAGTAAATATGAAGCTGTTAATGATGATAATTCGGAATATTATTACGAAACAGCTACATTGATGCCATTATTTAAAGAGTCATACGACTTTTATGATAATAAACATTTTAATGAAGTAATAAATTTTAACTCAAATATTAGAACTCCTGGTTATATTTATAATACTATTTTATACTTAGATGCTGAAGATGAAGATTTACGATATGCTCCTATAAGTCGATATGATTTAAATACCTATATATCTGGTAAACATTATCCCTATTATGAAGACTATTATATAGAATTTAAAATACTATATATTAATGAAGATATTTATGCCATCATTGGTGTTGGACAAAGTTATGATGTAATACATTATTATGGGGAAAATATTAGAAATAATTATCCATATAATATGATTTTATCTGAAAAAGATACCATAACTACTTATTATGATGGACTTTATTATAAAGATGGCGCAATAAATAATAAAGGTAATAGTTTTGAAGCGAAACCTAATAAAAATGAAGCATTATGGAATGATAGTTATTATAAAATAAAAAAAGTTGATAAATTAGATGTATCTACAGTTAATAAAATAGCTAAAGAATTACAAAATGATATTTTAAAAGAATCTATTGAAAATCATTTTAATGGAGAATATTTAGACGAGTCTTAAGACTCGTTTTTAATATTTGTATTTACAACCAAATGTTTGTATATTAAAATAAAATTATTAAGGAGTGATAATATGTATGCTA
>JAEEGL013687471.1_pt1 | contig 39697 bp, 32 predicted proteins | sample 9134231 | NCBI WGS metagenome assembly JAEEGL01 (sample SAMN16246548, study PRJNA631951) | gut metagenome | biome: gut microbiome; feature: rumen; material: fiber-attached | host: Bos | place: Iran: Karaj | collected 2018-10
ATTTCAGGGACCGATAAAATACTGCTGAACGGTACGCCTTATAAAGTTCTTTCTGCTGATCTTGTTTCCGACTGGCGTTATCATGAAGACTGGTAATTTTTAAGTGTACCGCTTTGTTCCGCAAAAACACAGGTCGGCTCTACGCGTAAAGCTTGGGGAGGCATATTACTGCTTCCTCAGGCATTGTGCGTGGATCCGGTTTAAAAAACTTTTTGCAAAACCCAACAAATCAAATTCGATTCATGAGTTCAGGGAACAGTTTCCTCATGTCGCATTTTCACATTCATCTCCTTTGTACAGGAACCTTTCTGATGTGGACACGGCATTGCAGGATGGAAAGGTGCACAATGTTTCTATTGCAATAAAAAATATGAACGGCCTTGTGCTTGAACCGGGTAGAATCTTTTCCTACTGGCATTTGATTGGAAATCCAACTAAAAGGAAGGGCTATCAAAAGGGGATGATGCTTGTAAACGGGAAGCCTGTTGCGGCAGTTGGTGGCGGACTCTGTGCCCTTTCAAACCTCTTGTATTGGATGACTCTGCATACGTCTCTTTCTGTGGTGGAACGATTCCGTCACAGTTATGATGTTTTTCCCGACTCAAACAGGACACAGCCATTCGGGAGTGGGGCTACCTGCGTTTACAATTACCGTGACCTTATGATAAAGAATGAAACAGCGGTAGATTATGCCCTTATGCTTTGGATTGAGGACGGGATATTGCACGGCCAGTGGAGGTGTAAACATCCGGTGCTTGATTCTTATGAGGTGTATCAAAAGGATCATTGGATAACAAGTGAGGCGGGTGGTTTCTATGTGCGCCACAACACTATCTGGAGAAAGCATTTTGTTCAGGAAAAGTCAGATGCAGAAAAAAAACTTTTAAGCGACGAATATCTTACTGAAAACAATGCCCTGATGATGTACGAGCCGCTTTTGGAGACAAGACCTGAGGAGGTAAAAAATGGATGAGCCATGGATTAAGAAATTTTCTGTGGGCACTTTTATTTCTGTGCTGTTTCTTGTTGTAAGTCTGGTTCCCATTAGGTACAACATGCTGCAGAAATCATCTGAGCCCAATGGACTTGACGGTTGCTTTTATGCATTGCAGGCAAAGTCACTTGTCCAGACAGGTCATCTTGAAAATCCAAGCTTGCAGTGCGGATATTATCTCTGCGGCCTCTGCTCATATTTTACTGGAGATCCGATCAAGGGCGTAAAGCTGTGGTCTGCAATTTCTTCCATCGGTATTTCCATTGCGATATATCTGCTTCTGGGCTTTGCAACTGGCAGCTTTTATCCTGCGATTATGGGTTTTCTTCTTTCCGCCGCCTCTCCTACGGTCACCCAAATGGGAGTCAACTACATCAACAATCAGACGGGTCTAATGTTCCTGCTTTTTTATGTGACCATTCTTGTTATTCTGATAAAAAAACATCCTAAGTCGCTTCCGGGAAAAATCGCTTTGTATTCAGGTGCCCTCATTTTATTTGTCCTTTCTGCATTGAGTCATAAGATTACCCTTGTGTTCGCCTGTCTTGTGACCCTAGTCTTTGCCCTTCCGCTTTTTATCCGGCTTTTGAAAAACAACCCTTCAATATCTCTTGCGGTAAAAATCATATCCCTTCTGCTTTTCCTCGCTGCCTTGATTCCCGTATACAGATTCTTCCGCCTTCACAGCCCCCGCTTTGCAAATGCATTCAGCCTGCCGTCTCTTCCATACTTTAATGCGACGATGAAAAGGATCTTGGGGTGGGCTGCTCTGGAGATGTCGATTCATGCGGTGCTCATTTACATTCTTGCAATTATTATGCTTGTAAAGAAGAGACCGGGACGCTTCCTATTGCTTTTGGTTCCCGCTTTATTTTTCCCCTTCTGGAATCTGGACAGTGACATGGGACTCCGCCTATGGATGAATGCCGTTCCGCTTGCCATCCCTCTTTTGATTTATTTTGTCACCGTCATTACCAAGCCGGATCAACATGTCATAGTCAAGCCGAATCAAGATGCAGGACGTGATCAAGATGCAGGACGTGATCAAGATGCAGGACGTGATCAAGATGTCATTGCCGGATGTGATCAAGATGTCATTGCCGGACTTGATCAAGATGTCATTGCCGGACTTGATCCGGCAATCTCTCTCAGCCATGCAGGGGTCAGTAATGATACTCATTCTGCTGCTCATTTGAGGCCCTTTGTTTTGGTTTCCTACATCTTGCTTTATGCTTTTTCCTGCCTTGTGTTTGTTAAATTTTCTCCTGATTTCTATGATCCTAAATCAGATCCTCCATATAGCCGTTACAGGGATGTTGTCCGTGACATTGAACTGGATGACGACTCGCTTTTGATTGCACATCAGCCGCTGAACCACGTCTACACTTACGAAAAAGATTTGAAGGACTGCCTCAACTGGCTTCCGAATTTTGACGTGCCCGTGGAAAAATTGTGGAGGCTGGCCTATGGCACAAGTGAAAGGCGTATAAGGGAAGTGTTGGAATCGAACAATACCCTTCCGGAAGAATCAGATGACTTGATACGCAAGATTGATTTTGAATATACTCTTGTCCGTGAGGATTTGTGGCAGGCTTACCTTTTGTACGAAGAGCCGGATATGGTGGAAGTGCTTAATAACTGGTACAATCCCCATGAAGTGCGACCGGATTACATCAGGAAAAGTAAGACAAAAAAAAAGGGGAATTGAATTATGCTGCTGACTTTTAGGCGTTATTTTTTCAACAGTTGGGGAGACTGGCTTCCTTCGTCATGTTTTGCATGGAGGCGCTTTGTCCTTAGGCTTATGGGCGTGAATGTGAAAAAAACAGCCCGAGTTAATTCAGGATTCAGGATTTACGGTTCAGGTTCATTGTCAATCGAGGATGATGTGTGGATTGGCCGTAACTGCCACTTTTATACGATTGGAAACGCAGGCATTCAAATCAATTCAAAAACAGAAATCGGACCAGAGTGCATGTTCAACTGCCAGAGTCATCAGACTGGGGAACAGGATCATCGTGCCGGGGATTGCATTCAACATTCAATTACGGTAGGAAGCGGTGTGTGGATTGGAACAAGATGTACGATTCTCTGTAATAAGGTCGGAAATGGATCGGTAGTCGGTGCGGGTGCAGTGGTGCTTAAGAATGTGCCGGAGAATGTTCTTGCGGCCGGTGTTCCCGCCAAAGAGAAAAAATGGTATTTGCGTTAAGATTTACTGTACTTGAGTAAAAACCCTCATTGTAGTAAAATCACTCTCATGGAAAATACTAAGAGAACCGTTACTTGTGGTGATTTACGTGCCGCTGATGTCGGCAAAAATGTTGTATTAAATGGTTGGGTTCACCGTACTCGTGATTTGGGTGGACTGTTCTTCATTCAGCTTAGGGACCGCTATGGCATTACCCAGATTCTTGTGGGCGATAAAGCCAGTGATGATGTAAAGAAAATTGCAGGTTCGCTCAAGACTGAATTCTGTATTGCAGTGAGCGGAACTGTCCGTGCACGTTCTGAAAAAGACATTAACCCGGATATGGCAACCGGAGAAATCGAAGTTGAAGCAAATGAAATAGAAATCTTTACCACTTCTGATCCCCTTCCGTTTGCAATTGATGAAGTTCGACAGAAGGACGGAAGCATTGTCCTCCCCAACGAAGACCTGAGGCTTAAATACCGCTATCTTGACTTGCGCCGTGAGCCCATGCAGCATCACATCATTTTGCGAAGCCAGGTTACTTTTGCAGTCCGCGAGTTTTTGACCCAGCAGGGATTCCTTGAAATAGAAACTCCAACATTCATAAAGTCAACTCCGGAAGGTGCCCGTGACTATCTGGTACCGAGCCGTGTTCATCCTGGAAAATTCTATTCACTTCCGCAGAGCCCACAGCTTTACAAGCAGCTTTTGATGGTGTCCGGATTCGACAAGTATTTCCAGATTGCAAGATGCTATCGTGACGAAGATGCCCGTGGAGACCGCCAGCCGGAATTCACCCAGATCGATATGGAGATGAGCTTTACCAACCGTGAGGAAGTTCTTGAGACAACCGAAGCGATGATGGGCCACGTTTTCAAGAAGACGATGAACTATGAGCTTCCCGTTCACTTTGACCGTTTGAGCTGGGACGATGCATTTGACTTTTATGGTAGTGACAAGCCTGATCTGCGCTTTGACCTTAAGATGCAGGATGCCTCCTTTATGGCAGACCTTTCTGACTTTAACGCATTCAAGGCGGGTGCTGCAAATTCGGACAAGTCTATCGAACGCCACAAGAGGAGCGGACTCAAGGCTCTGGTTGTAAAGAATGTTGCCGACAAGTATTCACGCAAGACGATTGAGGCATTGGAAACTGTTGCAAAAATCAATCACGCCAAGGGACTTGCATGGATGAAGGTAAACGCTGACGGTGCTTTTGAAGGCGGAATCAGCAAATTCTTTGCAGGAAAGGAAAGCGAAATATGCTCAAAGCTTGGTGCGGAAAAGAATGACCTTTTGCTTTTTGTGAGCGATGAAAAATGGCAGACCGCATGTGTTGCCCTTGGTGCAGTACGCAAGCAGTTGGGCAAGGACTTGAACCTCTACAATCCAAAAGATGAATTCCATTTTGCATGGATAATTGACTTCCCGTATTTTGCATGGAACGAAGACGAGCAGCATTGGGAAACCGAACACCACATGTTCACCCTGCCGCAGAAAAAATATTGGGACACACTGGAATCAGATCCGGGCAGCGTAAAGGGAGACCTCTATGACCTTGTATTGAACGGCTATGAGCTTGCATCAGGTTCCATGCGTATCAACGACCCGGCATTGCAGCAGCGCATCTTTAAGATTGTCGGTTACAGCCAGGAACGTGCGGATAAGGCATTCGGATTCTTGGTTCAGGCCTTTAAGTTTGGTGCGCCGCCACACGGAGGAATTGCACCGGGACTCGACCGTCTTGTGATGCTTATGGAAAAGCAGGAATCAATTCATGAGGTTATCGCATTCCCCAAGAACAATCTTGCACTGTCTCCGATGGATGAATGTCCGTCCGAAGTTGACCAAAAGCAGCTGGACGAGCTTCACATCAAGTGTGTTGAAAAAGAATAAATGAATAAGCCGGCATGGTTCTGTCTGTCATTGCTTTTCCTTTGTTCCACATTATTTTCGTGCGGGCAGAGGAAGGCCATGACGACTCAACTATTGGGAACCTTTTGTACGGTAAATCTTTATGAAGACGGAAGCGACAGGCTTTATCAATTGGTTTTTGAAAGGCTTGACCAAATCGATTCTGAATTCAATTTGAACAATCCTGATTCTGAACTGAATAAAATAAATAATGCCGCAGGTGTATCTGAAGTTCAAGTTGGAGATGACCTTGCGCTTGTTTTGGAAACGGCCCTGTACTATGCGCAAAAAAGTGACGGAGCCTTTGACCCGACAATTGGTCCCCTTGTGCGTCTGTGGGGAATAAACACTCCCGATGCAAAAGTTCCTTCCCAGGATGAAATAGAAAATGCGCTTTCACTTGTTGACTGGAAGAAAGTCCAATTAAAAAAATCAAACGCTAAGACAACGGTTTTTCTTGAGCAGCCCGGAATGATTCTTGACCTGGGTGGCATTGCAAAAGGTTTTGCCGCAGACGAGCTGTGTTCTATCCTTAAAGAAAAAAAAGTCAGACGTGCCTTAATCGATTTGGGCGGCAACATCCTTGTGTGGGGCAGCAAGAAAGATGGAACCCCATGGAAAGTGGGAATAAAAAATCCATGTGACCAGACGCTTGAGCCTCCTGTGGTGCTTAAAGTTCAGGGTGGAATGTCGGTTGTTACAAGCGGTTTGTACGAGCGTTATTTTGAACAGGACGGAAACATCTACCATCACATACTAAATCCAAAAACAGGATACCCGGTGCAAAATGGGATTTTATCTTCGACTGTGGTTTCCCCTTCTTCCATGACGGCAGATGCACTGAGTACGACTTCTTTTTTGCTGGGACCTGAAGAGTTTGCAAAAAAATTTGACGAGGCCGTGGTCTTTATCAAAAGTGACATGACCGTTCAAGCCTCGCCAACATTGGAGTATGATTTGAACTAGGATTTCCCTAGATGTATTTTTTCAATTCCTGCGGTTGGATGTTCTTTGTCTTTACCGCAACGATGTAGGTTCCGAACATTGCGCTGATTGTGTCGAATCCGGCTGCAAAGGCACAGAGTATCGGGGCAGTTCCCTTGAGCAGGTGATATCCCGCCTCAAAGTTTGGACCATAAGCCATGCACATGAGTGTAAGGGCAAAGAAAGGTCCTCCGCTTGGCCTGTCTGCCAGTGCAAATGAAATCAGGAATGCAAAACCTGCAATCCAGAAAGCAGTTTCAGTATTTATGTCTCCGCGTGAATATGAGCGCAAAATCTGAATGAAACAAACTGTAACGACAAGAGCCGCACCTCCGCGACCAAAGATGGCAAAAAGAGGATGGGTTACAGCATTGGACCTGCGGTGGATTCCAAGGCTTTCGTGACTGTGCCTCATGCTTACAGGCAGTGTAAGGTTAGTGTCTCCACTGAAGAATGCCACAAAAAGCGGACAGATGCTTGCGTACAAAATGCGCCACGGATGACGTTCATGGCAGATGATTGACGTAAGGAGAGGATAAACGACAAAAGCCATGATTACAAAATCTGCAACCAGCAGGATGAAAAGTGGCAAAAAGACTTTTAAATCCTGAACGGCGATAAAGTCTACAGTCCACTTGAACATTATGGCAATCATTCCGACAGAAAGGACTTCTGTAAAGAATGACATGATGTGGTAGCACAACCTGCTGAGTGAGTCAAAAAGGGTGATTGCAGGACGTGCAAAGTTCTTTTCGTTGACAGCACCTGCACCGGCAAGACCTGCAAAAATAAACACTGGCAAAAGATATGCCCCCTGAATCAAAGCTTCAAATCCAGAGTATGGGAAAAGGGCACGAATCAGATTCTTGATGTCCAGAGTGTCAATCTCGGCATTTTTACCAACTGCAATCGGAGAAATCGGGATGCGTGGCAGCTTTACCATAAGACCTGAGGCAAGTCCCAGTGCAACAAGCATCAGGGAAGAAATGATGATGACGCTGAAAGTCCATAGACCGGTTTTCAGTATCTTTTTATCTTCCCGAAGACGGTAACATGCACAGATAATTGAGAAAAACAAAAGAGGCAAGAGCATATAGCGTCCAAAGCGGATTACAATTTCCAGAATAAAATCCAGAACTTCACTTCCCTGGGTACTGTTTACAGGCAGTAAAAAAGCTGCGATTAAGCCGATAATGATTCCTAATAAGTATTTTAACCAAAGTTTCATAATGTTCTATTATATCAATATTTTAATCCTAATACAACTATGTGCCGGAGGTTCTAATTCCCTTTTCAAAAACTCAAATCTATGGTATATTGTGGGTATGGCGATAACAACTCTTGTGGCCGGAAAGGATATGCCGGCTTGTACGAAATTTGCAGATGGACTGGTTCAAAGGGGCCGTTATGTTGTGGTTTCGGGTCCGGAATCAACAGATGATGAGGAAACAAATGCAGAAGATGCCAAAAGCGACCGTCAGCAGAAACTGATGGGAAAAGCATCCGGTGTGGCAACTGTTGAATGGAACAAGAACTCCCCGATTTCCTCCAGGACATTTTTGCTCAGTGCGGAGACCATTTTTGAATCTCTTGATGAAGTTGTAATGTATTTTGACGAAGAACTCTTTGCCTCGCGTGCAGACCAGGTTGACATAGAGGAATGTGCAAGGGGCTGCGACGAGATGGTCCTTTCATACCAGTACCTGACTCTTGAGGTTTTGCGCAGGTTTGAGCACAGGCATAATGCTGATGAACCCGGCAAACTGATTTATCTTATCAAAGAAGGTCCTTCTGCGGCAGATGCAGTACGTGCCCCGTCGTTGAGGAACGGCGCTTATTCTATTGCATCCCCTGTTGTAGCGGCTGCTTCCAGTGCGTTTATTGCATTTACGGAAAATATCGTTGCCCTTTACGGTGACCTGCCATATGTGGAATTCTTCCTTGTGCGTGGAGATAAAACTCAGGACCTGGTTGCCAACGATACGGCATTTGCAAAATGGCTCGGCGGTTATATAGATGACACGGCAAAGCTTGGTGAGCCATCATCTGCAAAAAAGTCGCTTAACTGGATTAAACCCGGCACAAAAGTTCAGCAGGGCAACACCGGCGGTTTTTCTCTGTTTGGAAAAAAATAGGCAAAGGAATCTCCTGATAAATCTTTTCTCTGTTGTATCTTTCCCATTTTGGGTGTATAATGTTCTGATATGGGAAAAAATGACAACCCCTTGATTGTACAGTCAGATAAAACTCTCCTCCTGGACGTTCATGCGCCTCGTGCCGATGAATGCCGGAATGCACTTATTCCGTTTGCTGAGTTGGAGCGTTCACCTGAGCACCTGCATACATACCGTTTAACCCCCCTTTCTTTGTGGAATGCCGCTTCTGCGGGGTTTACGTCACAGCAGGCAATCGATGTTCTTGAAGATTTTTCCCGTTATACAGTTCCCCAGGCTGTAAGTGCATGGATTTATTCAACTGCCGAGCGCTTTGGAAAACTCAGGCTTGTTCCGGGGTTTACAAAAGATGTGGAGCAGAACGGTTCAATTATCAAGGAAGAATACCTTTATCTTGTAAGTACTTCGGCGGCGGTCTATAAGGAAATCAGCGTAAACCAGACCATGCAAAAGCTTCTTGTGCCATGTACGTATCAGGGACAGGATGATTCCGTAAAGCTGACAGAGGATGAAAAGAGGTTTTGCTTTTTCCTGAACATAACGGATCGCGGAACGATTAAGCAGGACCTTTTGAAAATCGGCTGGCCGGTAAAAGATGATGTGCCTTTGGTGGACGGAGAGCCTCTTGAATTTTCTTTGCGTGAACAAACCTTATCCAAGCTTCCGTTTGAAATCCGAGATTATCAGAAAACAGCGGCCGAGGTTCTTATTGGCGACAGGGGGCCTGGAACTGGTTTCGGAACGATAGTGCTTCCGTGTGGTGCGGGGAAAACCATAGTGGGCATGGAGCTTATGTCCCTTTTGCAGACAAACACCCTTATTGTAACTACAAATATCTCTGCCGTACATCAGTGGATTGACGAACTTATTGACAAGACAACTTTGACCCGTGGCGACATTGCGGAATACACGGGCGAAAACAAGGACATAAAGCCGGTTACAGTTGCGACCTATCAGATACTCACATGGAGGCCCGACAAGGTTGGTCCATATCCTCATTTTTCACTCTTCCGCTCAAGGCAATGGGGTCTCATCATCTATGACGAGGTTCACATGCTTCCTGCTCCGGTTTTCAGGGTTGTTGCAGAACTTCAGTCAGTCAGAAGGGTGGGGCTTACGGCTACTCTTGTGCGTGAGGATGGCTGCGAGGGATACGTTTTCTCTCTTGTGGGACCAAAGCGCTTTGATGTGCCGTGGAAAGAGCTTGAAAAAGACAAGTGGATTGCAAGTGCGGAATGCATAGAGGTTCGTCTTGGGATGACGGGAGAAGAGGAGATAGAGTATGCTGTTGCCACAACAAGGGAAAAGCACAAGATCTCCAGCCAAAACCCGCTTAAAATACAGGTCGTAAAGGAATTGATTGAACGGTGTCCTGACGACAAGATTCTTGTAATCGGACAATATTTGACACAGCTGAACGAGATTGCACGCGAGATAAATGCTCCCATCATTACGGGAAAAACTCCAACGCAAGAGCGCGACAGGATTTATTCACAATTCCGCGAGGGAAAGATACCTGTGCTTGTTGTAAGCAAGGTTGCCAATTTTGCAATAGACCTGCCGGATGCAAGCATGGCGATTCAGGTCAGCGGAACCTTCGGATCAAGGCAGGAAGAAGCTCAACGTCTGGGAAGAATATTAAGGCCAAAGGAACGAACTTCAAGATTCTTTACATTGATAAGCCGCAACACTGTGGAAGAGGATTTCGGCAGCAACCGTCAGAAGTTTCTTGCAGAACAGGGATATTCATACAGGATCATCCGCTACAACGGAAAAGAAAGTTTTGATGAGATATTCATGACCAACGCATTGGAATACGGAGAAAAAAAGTGAACGGACAGCAGAAAGCCGAGAGGGTATTGCAATGGCGGGCCTATCTTGCGACCATGGAGAATGAGAAATTCTTTGATTTAATCCGCATGTATCTTGGGGAAATAAAGACTCCGTTCAACAAGCAGAAATTAATCGAGGACTTGAGTGCGTTCCTCCGCAAGGCAGAAAATAAAAAAAACATTTGCTCATTGCTTGGAAAAAATGACCTGAAGATTCTTTCCTTTATCTCCATGATTCCGTCGGCAACCTACGAAAGCATTGCCTCCTTTTTTGCAAATGAAAATTTCGGACATTCAATTTATGATCATGTGGAGAACTTAAAAGAACGCCTGTTGATTTATACTCTTGAAGATGAATATGGTCCCAGAAAACTAAAGATAAATCCCCTGCTGGAAGAATCCCTTGAGCCTGTGCTTGGGCTTGAATGGCTTTTGGATGATTCGGGAGAAATTCAAAAAACAGAGCCTGGTGCATTTTTGCTTAGCCCGATGTTCATGGCATCTTTTATTTCTTATGTTTCCAGACATCCTGAATTGTGCAAGGCAAACGGTGAGCTTAAAAAGAAAAGCGTAGAGGAACTGGTTTCCATGTACGGGGCCGTTCTGGATGAAAAAAAGATTGTTCCCTGCATGCAGAAATTATTGGATGGCCTCTGCAATCTGAGTTTGTTTGAGGCAAACGATAAAGGCGTGTTTCCGAATTGGGAACATCTTCAAAAATATTCAAGTTTGGATTATTACACAGCCCTGGTCTTTCTTGCAAGTTCATCGGTTTTGCATTTGACAAGACAATACCTGCAGAAGTATTCGTATGTCCTCCTTAATCTATTTTTATTGATACCGGAAAGCGGTTACAGTCTTACGAATCTTACAAGACTTGCGGTTTTGCTTTATGAGAAAAATTGGGATGCAGAACTTGAACCCGTAAGCCGTTTTGAAAGCATACTTGCACAGCATGAAAGTTCACTTCAGATGGATGATGAAGAGACGGGCAAAAAAATCCTGTGCTCAATTGTTGAAAATTCAATTCATCTTGGACTTTTGCAAAATGCCGGCATAGATGAAAAAGGCCAGGACCTGTATGTTCCCGTAAAGGCCGATGATCTAAATTCGCTTGTGTCTTCTACAAAAAAAGTTCTGAGTGTTGATACATCCCTTTCAATAACAATCATGCCTGGTTTGAGCCTTGAGGAATTGATTCCGTTTGCCCGCATGATGGACATCTGTCATTATGATGTGGCGGCAGTTTATGAAATGAACAGGCATTCCGTTACGCGTTATTTTGATACGGGTGCCACTCCTTCCGATGTGATATCCCTTCTTGATTCATTCTCGGCTTTCACAATGCCACAAAACCTTAAGGTGATTATTGAGGAATGGTTTTCATCCTATTCATCTGCAAAGCTTTTTTACGGATATGTGCTTAAGCTTTCTGAACATAACAGTGCAATAGCAGAAAAGAATCCTTCGATTTCAAGACATATAATCGAAAAACTTGCTCCGGGTGTGTATCTCCTTGACCTGTGTGATGATGAGGAAGTCCAGGGCCTGATGATAAAAAGCGGAATGGAATTCACTGGAAAAATCCGCAAGGTTACAAACAAGCAGCCTGTCTTGTCGTATCCGTTGATTCGCATGCCGGAAGGTAAGGCCCTGGATGAGCTTAAAAAATCTGATTCAGTGTTTGATGAAAAAAGTGCAAAAGAAATCCTTGATGCAATGAACGATGCCCTTGTAAACATGGAAATGCCTCAGGAGCAGAGGGAAGGACTTGAAGAAAGAATTGAAAGGCGCATCATAGTGAACCAGGAACAGCTCAGGCCGAATTCTGTCCGCTTTGAAAAACTTGAGGCGCTGGCAATGGATTATTCCGGAAAAATTCATGTCGTTGAAAATGCCCTTCAGTCAAAGTCTCTTGTGGAGATAGAAGTGGATGAAAGCTCAAAACCGATAACCGGTGTCCCTGTGGATCTTGAAAAAGCATCAGGCAATGCGAGCGTAACAATCCTGTGCAACAACGGAAAAAAGAAAACCATCCTGTTGGGTTCTGCAAGAAGCGTAAAAAAAATCCGTGGAAAACTTGATTATTGAAAATAAGGTCATCTCTGAAAACTGATTTTTTTAGAGGTTCCCATATGATTGTAATTGTGATAGAATAAAACCATGTCACAGCCATTGATTTGTTTAACCTTGACGGGCAAGACCCTTAAAGAAGATATTGATATTATCAATAAATATCGGAATTTTATTGATGTGGTGGAACTTAGGGCGGATTATCTTAATGATGACGAGCGCCTGGTTATCCGGAAATTTCCTGCGATGGCGGGGATGCCCTGTATTCTTACTATAAGGCGAAAGGTAGATGGAGGTCAGTTCCTTGAGGGAGAGGCCAACCGTTCCGTTTTGTTTGCCAAAGCTCTTTCGTTTATTGATCAGGACATATCTCGTAATTTTTCTTATGTTGATTTTGAGGAAGACTTTCATGTTTCAAGCCTGCAGGATGCCGCAACGGCTTACGGACTTAGGATCATACGCAGCATCCATGACATGAAGAATCCGATTGCAAACATAGCTCAGCGCCTTGAACGTCTTAGGGCATCTGATTTTGAGATTCCAAAAATTGCCTTTATGCCGCACAGTCTTGATGATGTTAAGCTTGCATTTGATGAGGCCGCAAAGTTAAAGGATTCAAACCATATAGTCATTGCAATGGGACCGCTTGGAGTTCCGACACGTATTTTAAGTGCCAAACTCAAGAATTACCTGACATATGCGTCGCCGCCGGAAATCAACACAAACCTTAAGGAAATAGGTCATCTTGATCCCCTTATACTTCACAACCGCTACAGGTTCAATAAGATAAAAGAAGATACGGACTTGTATGGAATCACCGGATGGCCGCTTAAGAGAACAGCCAGTCCTGACTTGCACAATGCCGGTTATGAAAAGCATGGCTTGAATGCAGTCTATGTTCCGATTCGCTCTGAATCTTTCAAGGATGTGATGGAGTTTGCTGATGTTGCCGGGGTAAAGGGTCTGTCAGTTACCATTCCCCATAAAGAGGCTGTTCTGGACAATGTTGATATTGTAGAAAAAACTGCGCTGGAGGTTGGAGCAAGCAATACCGTCGTAAAGGATGAAAACGGAAAGTGGCGTGCGTATAATACCGATGTGTCCGGTTTCACAAAATCACTTTTGGAATTCCTTGGAACAAAAAATCTTGCACATAAAAAGGTTGCGATAATCGGTGCCGGAGGTGCTTCTCGTGCGATTGCATATTCGGTAAAGAACCTGAAGGGTGATGCATGCGTGTTCAACAGGACAACAAAAAAAGCCCAGGAACTTGCGGAGATTTATGGATTCAAATATGCAAGCCTTTCACCTGAATCAATAGACATGTTGAAAAAATACAGCGACGTCATAATTCAAACAACATCAGTCGGAATGAACAGTGATGAAAGCTCCAACGAAGAGAATGATTCGCTTTATTTCTATGATTTTACCGGTAAGGAAATGCTCTTTGACATAGTGTATGTTCCTGCCGTTACACCGATAATGGCACGTGCCGCAAAGTCGGGATGCAAGGTTTGCAACGGATATGACATGCTGCGCTACCAGGGATATGAACAGTTCAAGCTGTTCACTGGAATTGAATATTAGGTTAATGAGGAGAATATAATGGCAGTTTCAAAGGACGAACAGAAGGTGCTTGCCGCAACAAAGGCGATTGACACTTTGATTGAGCAGGGAAGGATTTTTAGCGGAATGAAGATTGGTCTGGGCACTGGCTCTACTGCAATGCCAGCTGTAAAAAGGTTGTGCGAAAGGATTGCGGACGGAACCTTAAAGGACATCAAGGCAGTGGCAACAAGTTTTCAGACTGCTGTTGCACTTCAGGATAACGGTGTACCTGTTTATACATTGAACGACCGCTGTATAGGAGGCCATCTTGATCTTGCAATAGACGGTGCGGATGAAATCGGTCCGGATAAGACCCTGATCAAGGGTGGTGGGGCTGCTCTTCTTCGTGAAAAAATTGTTGCCTACAATTCTTCCAGCTTTGTGATTGTGGCCGACAGTTCCAAGGCGGTTAAAGACCATGGAACAAAATTCCCTCTTCCTGTAGAAATAATCGCTGAGGCAAGGGTACCCGTTACTCTGGCACTTGAAAAGCTTGGTGCAAAATGTACGCTGAGGGATGGTGTCAAAAAGGCTGGTCCTGTCATTACCGACAACGGCAACATGATTCTGGACTGTGTCTGGGAAAAAAGTGTTGATGCCGCATTTATGGAAGATGCCATAAACAAGATTACCGGTGTAGTTGAATGCGGTTTCTTTACAAAATTGCCGCCCACTGTGTTCATCGCAACAGAAGACGGCAATGTAAATGTATTGTAAAAGATGACAGCCTTCGCGGGCAAGACAAATCATATGAGTAAAGTTTTACCGTTTTTTCCGAATGACTGTATTTGTCATGCTGAACGCCTGTCGGCAGACAGGTGATTCAGCATCTTACCATTTAATATCAGGATTCCGGATCAAGTCCGGAATGACGTTGTTCTTATTGTACCGTGTGTCTTGCGGTTGATTCGCCCATGACGTACAGTGTGATTACGCTGTTCTTCTTTACGTTATATGGAATCGTAAATTCTTTTCCTGGGTGCATGAAGTCTGCAAGCTTGGTAATGTTGCCTTCGTTATCGCTGGCTTCAACACGTACTGGAACAGGGTATGGATATTCATTCAAAGTATAAGAGAATATGCCGTAGGCGCTGGTGTCATCTTCCTGTGGTGCAGGGAATGCCATGTCAATCTGAACATGTGTGAATTCATCAACCTCACCCTCTCTAACGCTCTGTGATGTTACAGTTCCCGGAATGTCTCCTTCTCCTGCAGTATGTGCGGTAAAGTCAAATACCAATGGTGCTTTTTCAAGCTGAGTCAAAACCTGAGGCAGGCTCTTTCCCATCAAATCAGGTACTGTCGTGCGTGCCTGTACATTTCCGCTTGATACAACAAAGTGTACGGTAACAGGATCATCAAGTGATGTCTTTGCCTTTGGTGACTGTGTAAGGATTGTTCCCGCCGGTTTGTCGCTCTTCTGATATACGATTGGTGCTACAGTAACGACAGATGAACCTGCAAATTCAGTATTCAGCTTGGTCTGTGCCTCATCAGCATCCTTTCCGACGTAATCAGGCATTGATTCAGTCTGGACGCCACGGCTTACAGTAAGCGTAACACGGTGATATGCCTTTGTAATGGAGCCAGGACCCGGATCCATGTCAATGACCATGCCTTCTGTTCCTGGAATCTCCGAGTACTTGAGCAGGAGTTTTGGATAAAGCTCTTTTGCCTGCAATTCAAGCTGTGCCGCAACAAGGGATTTTCCCAATACATCGGGAACCTTGACTTTTTCTTCTCCCTGAACTGATGAAAAGAACACAGCCAAACATGCCGTCACCATGATAAAAAGTGACAGGAACATTGTGAAAAATAAAAGCCATCCGCCTTTACCCAACTGGGCGATCTGTTCCTTAAAGGCTGTTCCAAGACGGAACTTCTTCTTGGGCTTCTTTTCTTTTGGCACTTTAGCAACTTCCTTGGAAGTCTTCTTTGCTTCAATTATTTCATTCTTCATATTAAAAATCCTACCATATTAAAGGTTTTCATTCAAGAACACTGCCAATAAAATTTCTGGCCCCGTTCATGAAAGATTTATAGTCCATGGCTTTCTTTGCCTGCCATTGAAGTTCTGTCGCAATTAAAACCCCGTCCCCTGTCTGAATCAGTATGCCCCTCTGCTTGTTGTAGGAAAGGACTGTTCCCGGTACTGCCGCCGTATTCTTGGGGATGGAATTATCCTGGAAGGCGATTTTTGCCGCATCACGTGCCTTGATTATCTTGAGCATCTGACCGTTGCAGCTGGTAAAACAGCCCGGCCACGGTGTGTATGCCCTGATCTGAGCATCGATTTTTTCAGCACTGTCTGTCCACTTGATCCTTCCGTCCTCTTTCTTGATTATGGAGCAGTAGGATGCCTCTCCACGCTGGGGGTAGGAAACAGGCAGCTCGTGGTGTTTTGCGATATACCGCAATATTGTGGTGATGGAGATTGCCCCGTGAAGCGCCACTTCCTTTAACAGGGATTCTGCGGTCTCTGTGCCGGTTAATGTCCAGCGCTGCATGCTCAGGATGTCGCCTTCGTCAATTCCAAGTGCCATTTTCTGTATGCTGATTCCGGTTTCACTGTCGCCGTTGAGTATTGCCTGGTTTACTGGAGTTGCCCCGCGGTATTTGGGTAAAATTGAAGGGTGCAGGTTTATTCCGCCATATTTGAAAAGCGAGAAAAACTTTGGTCCCAGAATGTGGCCGTAAGCAAAGCAGATGAATATGTCGGGATGAAGTGCTGCAATCTGGTCTCGTGCTTCCTGCTTAAGGTGTTCCGGGCTCAGTATTACGATTCCTTCATCACGGGCTTCGTTCCATATCTGTGCGTAATGTGCGACTTCTGTTGGAATAAGGTCCCTGTGCCTTCCCTGGGTTGAAGGAGGGTTCGTGAGTACACCGACAATCTTGTAGTGTTCCTCCGGTATGGATGCGGACATGTAGCTGTCTTTGAGAATCAACTCAAGTGCGCGGGAAGATGCGGCTGGACTTCCGGCATATAAAACCCTCAGCATTTCTATTTACTTTCCTTTTTTGCCTGCTTGGCAGCGAGTTTAGCGGCGATTGAAGCCTGTTTGCGTTCTTTTTCCAAAGCCTTTTTCGCGGCACGTTCGGCACGTTTCTTGAACTGTTCCTCTGTGGAATTCTTGAATGCTGGGTCTCCCCTGTCAATGTAGAGGATACCGTCCAGGTGGTCGTTTTCATGCTGGATTACACGGGCAAGCAATCCGTCTGCTTCTTCAATTACAAACTGTTTGCCCTGTTCGTTGAGTGCAGATACCGAAACCTTTGAAGGCCTCTTGATGTTCTCGTAAAATCCCGGAATGGAAAGACAGCCTTCCTCATAGTCAACAAGGTCATTGGAGGTCTTTGTGATTACTGGATTGATGAATACCCGCCGTATCTCATCATCTGCAACAATCACAAAAAACCTTTTTGCAATTCCTACCTGGGGGGCCGCAAGTCCGACTCCATTGGCACTTTCCATAGTCTCAAACATCTCGTTCAGGGTGGCCCTGAATTCATCGTTTATTTCTTCCGGCTTTACATCCACGCATTTTTCACGTAGAACTTCCTCGCCCAATTTATATATCTTCATTCAATTACACTCCCTGACCAAGACGTAAGCGTGCTGCCCTGGCATGTCCCGCAAGACCTTCGGCATCACCAAGGAATCCTGCTGCAACGGCAGAATCTTTGACACCCTTTTCACCTTCCTTTACGCGCAGTGTCGTAACGGTTTTAAGGAACATCCTTACCGAAAGTCCTCCGGTAAACCTTGCGCTTCCTGATGTTGGCAGCGTGTGGTTGAGTCCAGCCGCATAGTCTCCGAATACTTCTGCCGTACCATGACCTATGAACATGGAACCGTAATCCCTTGCCATGTTCTGGAGCTTATCCCTTAGTGAACCTGCTTCCATTGCAAGTTCCAGGTGTTCCGGGGCACGCCTGTTTGCTATTTCAGCAGCCTCTTCCAGCGTATCGGTTATGATTATGATTCCGTATGTGTCTATGCTCTTTCTGGCAGTTTCTTTTGTGCTGAGAGTTTGAATCTGACGTTCAATTTCATCTGAAACCTTTTGTGCAAGAGACCTGTCGTTGGTGGCAAGAATCGGTTGTGCCACAACATCGTGCTCTGCCTGGGCTAGAAGGTCTGCCGCAACCCAAACTGGATTTGCAGTTGAGTCTGCTATGATGAAGACCTCGGTGGGGCCTGCAATCATGTCTATGCCTACCGTTCCGTATACAAGCTTTTTCGCTTCTGCCACATATTTGTTTCCGGGGCCTGCAACTACGTCAACCTTGGGAATCGATTCCGTACCGAATGCCATTGCCGCAATCGCCTGACTTCCGCCGCATGAAAACACACGGTTTACGCCGCAGAGGTATGCCGCCGCCATAATCTTTTCGTCTGCATAGGGTTTGCCACCCTTTAATGCACTTCTAAATTTGCCAAGACCTTCTTTTTCCGCACGTGCCATGTCATCGGGGTGTACCCTTGGTGGAGTGCAAAGTATTATCTCGTCTACACCAGCCGCTACAGCCGGGGTTATAGTCATTACTACGGTACTTACAAGCGGGAAACGTCCTGCCGGAACATATACGCCAACTTTTTCCACCGGAATGTTCTTTTGTCCAGTAAAAAGTCCGGGCCTCAGCTCCGTCTCAAAATCATTGAATGATTCCCTCTGCTTTTTTGCAAAATCCAATGCCAGATCTCTGGACAGGCAGAGTGAATTGTACAAATCCGGGGTTTCCGTTTGCATTTTTTCTGCTGCTGCCTTTAGGGTTGCAACAGGAATCTCAAAAACTTCTGGATCTGAAACGTCAAATTGAGCGGCATAGTGGTGAAGTGCCTGATCCTTGCGCGCCTTGACGTCTACAAGAACCTGACGTACGGTATCAATCGTAGTCCCAAAATCCCTTCCTTCAAAGAAAGAGTCTTCAACTTGATTTGCATTTAGAATTTTTATCATTTTACACCTCTCTTCCGCACTACCGCTCTTTCGTGCAGAATGCAAAAAGTATAGCATAAATGGAATCTTTCTTCAATAAATTGGGACACAAAGAGTTTTTGCTGAATTTGTGGAAGAATTGGAGTTTTTTTATTATTTTTTTAAGGAAAAGGGTGTATACTCTATGCAAGAGGTAAATGCAAGATGAAGGCTTCAAATAAACTGAGGGTTTTGTTTATCGTTATTTTTGTGTTAATCGGTTTGGCTGCGGTTTCTTTTTTTACCGTTCTGCTTTTTAGGAAAAGCACCAGAGAAAATCTGGGCCACATAAAATATACCAAAATACTTGAGATGGAAAGCGGACTTGTACCGGAAAAGAAGCTTGCGATGCAGCTGGCTCAGTCTCCGCTTGTCGTCGATTACATGGAGAATCCCTCGGATCCGCTTGTTTTTGGTTCTGCCATCCGTGACTTCAAGACTTTCCAGGATTCATTCAGTTCCCACAGGACTTTCTGGATTTCCGACAAAGACCTTAAGTATTACTCCAACATGAATTTCGTATACCTTTTGGACAAGTCAGATCCAGGCAACGCATGGTATCAGGCAACCATAGACGCGAACCTGCCGTTTCAGTTTTATGTTGACTATGACATCGGCCTAAAGAAGACCTTCATGTGGATCAACGTCCTTGTCTACAATGAGGCCAAAAAGGTAGTGGGCATTACGGGAACCGGTGTTGAGCTGAATGACTTTGTTGATGCCATGTACAAGTCTCTTGATGAGGGAGTTACAATGTACATGTATAACTCAAACGGCGAGATTTCCGCATCCCTGAATCTTGATGATTTGGAAAATAAGGTTCCAGTTACGACAGCCATGCCAGACCTTAAGGAAGCCAAAACGATTTTCCCAAACGGCGATATATACTTGTCCAGTGTCCGTGGAGAATACCTGATTGCTCCTGTTGAATCCCTGGGGTGGGAGATGGTTCTTTTTGTTCCGTTTACTGCAAAGGCTTTCCTGAAAAATGCCGTGGTACCATTCTCGGTGTTCATTCTTTTGGGTGCAATTCTTCTTATCGCATATTCCGTGATTTCACTGTTAAGGCCTCTTGATGAGGTTCAGAACACGGTAGAAAATGTTGTCTCCGGTGAGGCTGATTTGACCCGCCGCCTTAGCACGAATATCAACACTCCGTTTAAATCCATCCACAGCATTGTGGCCTATCTGAATGAATTCATGCAGAGGCTTCAGAACATGCTGGGAACAATAAAGAAATCCAGTGCGAATCTTGATGTCGTCTCCACTAACATGAAGGAGAGTGTGGCATCTGTTTCTGATTCCATGACGAGCATCAGGTTGAGCATAGAAAACGTGCAAACCCAGATTCAGAATCAGACGGAGGGATTTGACGAGGCCGCATCTGCCGTTAAGGGTGTTGCATCCAGCATTTCAACTGTAAACGATATGATCGACTCCCAGACTGCTAGCATACGTGAGTCAGCAGCCAGCGTTGAGCAGCTCATTCACAGCATAGAGCAGATAAGCGGATCCATGGAATCAATGGCAGAATCATTCGGACTTTTGGACAGTGAGGCTCAGAACGGAATGTCCAAGCAGCAGAAGGTAAACGAGAGGATCATGCAGATTGAAAACCAGTCAAAGATGCTTCAGGAAGCAAACATGGCAATAGCTTCAATCGCAGGACAGACAAACCTTCTTGCAATGAATGCGGCAATCGAGGCGGCACATGCAGGTGAGGCGGGAAAAGGTTTTGCAGTTGTTGCAGATGAAATCCGAAAGCTTTCCGAAACATCATCGGGACAGTCCAAGACAATCGGAAACCAGCTTAAGAACATCAAGAACAGCATCGGGGAGATTGTTGCCGCATCACAGGAATCAAGCAGCGCATTCTCCGGCGTGTCAAACAGAATCAGGGAAACCGACGCACTTGTTCAGTCAATCAGGACGTCGCTTGAGGCACAGAACGAAAATTCAAGGACAGTCATTGCATCCCTTTCCGGCATGGACAAGAATACAGAGAACGTACGTTCAGCTTCAATGCAGATGGAAAGTGGAAGCAGCAGGGTACTTGAGGAGATGGGAAAACTTCAGGATTCACTGGATGCTGTAAGGCAGAGCATGGAAGCCATGTCAGAAAACGCACAGAGTGTTGTAAAGAGCGGAATGAGGCTTGACGGAAGCGTAGAAGAACTGGACAAGAACGTTACCCAGCTTGGAGCCGATGTAAACCGCTTCAAAACTGAGTAAGGTCCGTGATGACGATGTGGTTTGTCATGCTGAACTTGATTCAGCATCTTACTGTGCAATGTTTAAGATCCCGGATCAAGTCCGGGATGACGTGTTTGGAGTCCGGGATGACGGTGCCTGTCATGCTGAACTTGATTCAGCATCTTACTGTGTAATGTTTAAGATCCCGGATCAAGTCCGGGATGACGTGTTTGGAGTCCGGGATGACGTGTTTGGAGTCCGGGATGACGATGTTACCCGTCTATTTCCTCTTGAACACAGGTATGCTTTCAATTGGGGCATCTACGGTTACGGTTTGGCCGCCATTGTAGGTTTTTCCGTCGTTGATGTCCTCCCAATTTCCTTTTGGCAGATATACCTCGCGGCTGAATGTTTGCGGTGCAAGGATGGGGGCTACAAGATATTCAGAGCCGAACATGTATTGGTCACGCAGATTCCAGCATTTTTCATCGTCGGGGAATTCGTAGAACATCGTGCGCATTGCGGGGCTTCCGTTCTCGCTTGCCTCCTTCATGAGCTTTGTCACGTAGGGCTTGATTTTCTCACGAAGCTTGATTTGAGCCTCCATGATTTTCTGAGGCCCCTCTCCGTAAGACCAGATCTCATTGTCACGTCCGGTAAAGAGGTGTCCTCCTCCATAACCGCGCTGTGGATCCTTGTCCAAAAGAGGAATGTCGTGGGGATCCCTGTCTCCGTGCAGCCTTAGAATCGGTGTAAAGACAGCCCATTCAAACCAGCGTATCAAAAGCTCCTTGAATTCTTCCGTTCGGACGTCACCGTACATAAAGCCGCCTATGTCAGTAGTCCACCAGGGGATTCCGGCAAGGCCCATGTTCAAGCCTTCGCAGACAGAAGTTCTGAAGCATTCCCATGTTGACTGAACGTCTCCGTTCCATATCACCTGATTGTATTTCTGGCTTCCCACCCATGCACAGCGCTCAAGGTTCACGAAGTTGGTCTTTCCCATAGCCTTCATTCCGTCATAGAAGCAGCGGCTGTACATCTGCGGATAAACGTTTGCAACCTGCAGGCCGTTTCCAATCTGATATCTGTAGTTTCCGAAATCATAAACATTTAAGTCAGGCTCCGAGTTGTCAAGCCAGAACATGTCAATTCCATAATCTGCATAATTTTTCTTACAGATATTCCACAGGTATTCGCGTGCCTCTGGGTTTGTAGCGTCAATTGCAAGACAGTCTCCCTGCCAGTCAAAGCTCTGGTTGCTTCCGCGGTCAGAACGAATCAGATAACCCTTCTCCTGCATCTCCGCAAAGTGGGTTGATTTTTTGTCAACGTTGGGCCACACCGAAACCATAACCTTTGTTCCCATCGCATGAAGCTCGTCGCACATTGCCTTTGGATCCGGCCAGTATTCCCTGTCAAAGAACCAGTCTCCCTGACGAGGCCAGTGGAAGAAATCAATTACGATAACGTCAAGATGAATGCCCATCTCCTTGTAACGCCTTGCAACCGAAAGAATCTCTTCCTGAGTTCGGTAACGGAGCTTGCATTGCCAGAAGCCGAGGTAGTCTTCCGTAAGGGCAGGGGCACGTCCTACTGCGGCGGTATATTTTTCTACAATTTCTGCGGGAGTATCACCGGCAGTAATCCAGTAGTCCATTTCCTTTGTGCTTTCCGCATGCCATTCCGTAATGTTTTTACCAAATGTCACTCGACCAACGGCAGGATTATTCCAGAGAAAACCATAGCCGAGATTAGACAGGGCAAATGGAATTGAAACCTGACTGTTCCTCTGCGCCAGTTCGAGCGTGCAGCCTTTCATGTCAAGATAAGGTGTGGGATACTGTCCCATGCCAAAAAGTTTTTCTTCATCATTCGGGTTAAAGCGTACCGTGAGAGAATAGTCTCCGCCAATGATTCCCTGAAACTGACGGCTTATGATTTTTGTACAGCAGCTTTCTTTTGTTGCAGTTGGATCATATTGACGGTAATATTCCTGTAAAATCAACTTTCCATTTTTATAAAAAGAAATTACCCCGTTGTTGTTGAGTCTTGCCTCAAGCATTCCGTTGAAGATGGAAGCCCCGTTTTCTGTGACAGAAATCTTTGCGTTTCCATGATTGATTTTTTCCGTAAGCGCAACATCATGGTCGATGAAGGCTGGTTCAAGAGTTGAACGCACTCTCAGGGAATCTTTTCCCCATGGTTCAATCATCAGAGTTTCGTTACCCTTTTTGAATACAAGGGCATTCTTCGCTTCAAAAAACATATAATCCTCCAGTCGGTGATTTTAGCGGTTTGATTCGGTTGTTTTTTTCACGTATCCGGCTTTATTTTCCAGTTCATCAAGCTCGGTACGCAAGTCATCATGGTTTTCTGCCCTTAAGGCAAGTGCGGCAGACATTTCTTCCTCGGCCTCGTCAAAAAGACCTTTTCTTCCGTAACAGATGGCCAGGTCAGCGTGGATTATGCCAATCCATGAATTCATCCTCAGGCATTCCTGGAAATATGGTATGGCTTCGTCAATGCGGTTTTGGGAAAGGTATAGGGCTCCAAGGCTTCCGTAAGTATTGGGGTCTTGCGGTGCAATCTCTATTGCTTTTTTGTACATTTCCTCGGCGGTGGCATCATCTTCCTTTAGCCTGTAAAGCATGCCAAGGTTGATGTAATTGTCCGGATCAACCCTTATGTCCAGGGCCTTTTTCCTCCATTCAATTGCACCATCATAATCACCCTTTTGTACGCGGCAGGTGGAAATCAATATGTAAATGTAATCCTTGCCATAGGTGCATTCCTCGTTTAATGCGGATGTAAAAGCTTCCTCAGCCCGATCATACTGACCTTTCTGCAAATAAGCGGATCCCTGTTGAATCGCCATGTCACCCTTAGAGATGCATGATGTAAAAAACATGGAGAATGGAATCAAAAGAAAAAAGAAAAATCTGGAAATTGATGCTGAGTTCTTCATGCCTCAAATGATAGAAGAAATTGCAAAAAAAGTCTATCGGAATACAGACCTAAAGATCCATATATCCGCTTTATTCAACCAAACTCTGGCCCTTTATTTTCCGTGAGCTCCAAAGATATACCAGCATATTAATGCTACAAAAATTCCTAGAAGTACCAAAAGGATAATGCTGGCAATTATCATGGCTTTGTAGGACCCTCTTTTGTTCTGGTTTTCGGTACTATCTTTTGTCATCGTTTTTAATCTGTATATGGCAAAAATCAAACCGCCTATTCCTAGTCCCAGGAGTAAAAGAAAAATCATTTTTTTACCTCCGACTATAATTAATTATCAAGTAATAAGTGATAGTTGTCAATGCAAAATGGAAGAAATCCAAATCCTTGTCCTATACTTGAACCTGTATACTCATTGTGGTAAGCTAAAGGTATGAATAGAAGAAAAAATGTTTTGATTGTATGTTTTGTGCTCATGCAGGCCTTTGTGCTTTTTGCTCAGTCTCCCAAAGAATTTGTCTGCCGTGTGGTCCCTAGTGAAAACGACAAGGCTTATCAAATGCTTAAGTCCGCCGAGATTCGGTTTAGGATATACAATTACAAGGATCAGGCTGAAGACATCAAGGCATTCCTGGCCAAAGTGGGAAACATGGGTGTCGTCATACGTGATGATGCGGGAAAAAAATATGTTCTAACGTCCGGAGAAAAAGCGCTTTCTGATTTTACAACATTTGACATTTACTTTGCCCCCGACCATGATTCCGAAGCGATTGTCATTCCTGAGCTAAAAGTCAGTGCCCTGGATGATACGACATACCGTTTTCTTCTTATTGAGTTGCCCGAAAACTATACCGGTAAAGCCCTGCGTGTTACCAACGAACTTCCGGTACAGGGACAAAACGTTGTGATTCCGGATTTTACCACCAGTCATTGGGAAGAACACTATGCCACGATTGGTTCCACATATGAAGACCGGAGTTATTTTACCCTGTCATACAAGTATCCTCCTGTTGGTAGCCCTGTCCTGCTTCATGACAACAACACAGATTCAGCTTACACACTTTTGGGTGTGAATCATGTTTCCAAGTCAGATGATATGAGTCAAGCAGAGAAAAATCCGGCAATCAAAGATTTTTTGAGTAAGTGGCGTTACATGGACAGAAGTGATTCTGAACTGCCCCTGAATCTTTTTATCAGTATGATCAGTAAAAAAGATCCCAGTTCCCATGTTTCACACGATACCAACTTGGAGAGTATTGCAGACCTGTTCATTTCAAATGAGCTTTTAAGCACCGTGGCCGCAGACCTTTACATTACAAATGCAGGTGGTACGTCATATAAAACGTCATTCAGAGAAGATCCGTACAAATATCTTGCGTATAAGACGGCGGATGTAATAAAGAACACTTTTAGGTCTGATCCCAATCTTTCGGTTGCGTCTGTTGATAAGTCGAAGGAATTTGCCAGGGTTGTGTTCGAAAGCAGCGGCAGGCAGATTCAAACTGAATGGATAATGGAAAACGGCACATGGAAGCTTTATTCCGTAGAAGGTGTTGGTCAAAATGTAAAGCTGAAAAAATATGGTGGAGATTCCTGGTTAAACGATTTTTACTATGGAGATCCATATTTACTTAAGATTGAGGGGGCACTTCTTGTTCCCACAGAAAACTCAAGGGATGATGACAGGGGCTTTGACATTTCGGCCTTGTTGGAACTTCAATTCTTTGGTGCGGGATTTTTCTTCCAGCAGGAACAACTTACCATGGAAGATGACGGTGGAACTGGAAAGCATAGGGCAAGTACATTCGGAGGGGTGGTGCGTATTCAAATCCCTGTAGATGTCTGGCGTTTCATGCTGATACCGTTTGTAGAAGGCCGTCTTGGTTTTACCAATGTCTCTGAGCTTTTTGATGACAAAACCGCACGTCTTTTCTTTGGAACGCACTATGGAGTGGATTTGTGTTTTGTAATCAACGAATATGTGGCACCCTATGTTTCATTCTCCGGCAACAGTGTGACATACAACAACAGCGAGCATTCCAACAGCTTTGAATTTTCCGCAGGCCTCAGACTTCTGGGAATCTTTGACTATACCGACTTCTGGTGGTAATCCGCGTGACAAACTAACAGACTCTTGCCTTACGCCAACTCCTCGATATGATAGATATAATCCAATGTGCTCAAGGCCTCGATTATTTCCTTGTGGGTCTTGTATTTCTTGAGCTCCTTGCTTGAGATGGAGATTGAGATTGAATAGACGCTGAGGCCAGAACCTGCGTAGGCGGGGTTCATTTCTATTGCGTCGATTGTCAGTCCGAGTTTCCTTATCGTGCTTACAAAATTCTGAAGGTTAAGGCTGTTCTTTAGTTCAAGGTGAATCTCAAAATGATTGGAACGGTTCTTGAGGTAATACTCAAGGTCGGGGAGTTTTGCAAGGCAGAACAGTAATGCGACAAAAGTGACTGCGGTAATCGTGTAGAGGCCGGCTCCTATTGCAATGCCAAGAATGCAGCTTCCCCATAAGGACACCGCGGTTGTGATTCCCATAATCTGATTGCGTGAGTTAAAGAAAATTGTATGGGTTGCAATCCTTGTTGCCGAGATGACCGCCACTGCCGACAGGATGAAAATCTTTCCGTCGTAGAGCGTGTTAAGCCACAGGTCAATCAGCATGACGACAGTGCCCGATAGCGTTACGAGTATGAAGGTGCGGAATCCTGCCGAATGCCTTTTGCTTGAGCGTTCCCAACCGATGAGTGCGGAAAGGAATACTGCAAGTCCTATGCGGAACAGAATTGAATATATGCCCAGGTCCACTGACCATTCTCCAAGTAATTGTGCGATTGGATCCTTCATGATTATTTTCTCCTATTTCTGAATCTTTTTCCAAAGCCCGGAGTGTGGTTGTCATCCCAGAATGCTGAATTCTGACTTTCGGCTGCTTCGGTAAATGCTTCTTCTGCTTCGTTGATTGTGTGTGACGGAAGTTCTTCCTGTATCTTTTGAATGCGGTCGATCAAAAGTTCAACCTGAGTCTTTTCCTTTCCGTCGGGTGTGGTTTCCGTTACGCTGACCATGTCTTCCAGTTTTGTTGAATATGATTTGGAAAGATAAAGTGAAAGCTTTGCGCATGCGGGACCTGCAAATTCATACAGGACGCTTGATGCAAGGATGATGGTTTCCAGTGCGCTTCCTGCCTCACCTCCCAAAGTTCTGGCACTCAACGCGGCAAGACCGATTGCGATTCCAGCCTGAGGAACCAGACCAAGTCCAAGGTAGTTGCGTATCTCTTTGTTCATCTTTACGATTGAGCTTCCTGCAAATGAGCCGATGTATTTGCCGATGATCCTGAACAGGAAATACATTACGCTTATCAGGATGAGTGGAGATGAACCGATTGAACCGCTATTGTTCAGGAGGGCGTTCAGGTCAAAGCACATTCCCGATCGTACAAAGAACATGAGGAGAAACGGTGGTGAAAAATAATTCAGCTGCTTGAACAGTTTGTCGTCGTCGGTGACATTGATGTAAACCGTGCCCAAGGACATGCAGCCCAAGAGGGGAGAGACGTCAAATATCGTACAGATGCCGCAGAAGCCGAACATTAATGCAACAGAAATGATCAGGCGGTTGTCACTGGTGCGTGTTTTGGGCCTTACGAACCATGAAAGAATCAGGCCGAACAGGGCTCCCAAAAAGATGACCAGGATGTTGGTTAAAATAGGACCCGCTATCCTCCACATGGAAAAAGCCTCGCCCGTAGTTGAATGGACTGCGATGGAAATGGCCACACTGTATGCGAGAAGGCCTATGATGTTGTCCAGTGCGACAATCTGCAGCAGGGTTTCCACAAAGTTTCCCTTGGCCCCCGTCTGACGTATTATCATCATTGTGGAAGCGGATGCCGTTGTGGAAGCAAGCGCGGAAAGAACGATGGAAAATGCCATGTTCAAATGCAGCACAAAAAAGGTGATGATAAAGACCAGGATCGAAGCGCTGAGTGCCTCAAAGAGAGTGATGACCACAACCTTGCCGCCACTTTTTTTCAGGACGTCCAGGCGGAAGAACTGTCCCGTACTGAACGCAATGAATGCCATTGCAATGTCAGGAAGAAATTCAGTTCCCTTGATTATCGGTTCCGGGATTAGGTTCAGGCAAAAGGGACCTATCAGGATTCCCGCAACGATGTAAGCCGTAACATTTGGAAGACGCAGCTTTTTGGTAACGCGTGTCATCAAAAAACCGGAAATCAGTATGATGGAAATTGAAATGACGGCCGCAGATACGGAGGAACTTGACGCACCATCTGGATATAAAAAACTACTCATTCTGCAAACTCACTTTCCATTTCGCTGTAGATTTTTGAAAGGTTTTCCGCACTCAAATCGGCAGTATCCAAAATTGAATGGCGGTCTGCACGTGTGTCGCTTGCACTGTTCCATGCCTTTATCCAGATTTCTTCCGTTATGTTCCACTGGCTTGGACGTACAGGCAGCTTGTACTGGTGCAGTATCCTCTTGATTTTTTCCATGTTTCCCTTGTGAAAGATTGTAGCCGCATAAGTTCCCATGGCAACCGCTATTCCGTGTGGGATTCTGATTTGGTCAAAGTTTTCTTCAAGTGAATGGCAGAAAAGATGCTCGGAGCCTGATGAGGGCCTTGAGTTTCCCGCTATTTCCATGGCAAGGCCTCCCATTACAAGGACCTGCGCAAGAACCTTTATGAAACTTTTTGACGTGATGTTCTTTTCCTCGTTAAAGCAGATTGCGTTGAATGCCATCTTGCTCATCATGTATGCAAAGTCGTCGATGGCGTTACCGGAGACCTCTGCGTCAATCTTCCAGTCCTTTAATGCCGTGTACTTGCTGATGGTGTCGCCTATTCCGGATAAAAGCTGAATCTGCGGCGCGCTTGTGACTATGGAAACGTCAACCAGAATTGCATCGGGAATCGTGCAGCGGAATGTCTTTCTCTTTTTTCCTTCAGTGCCCAAAACCGAAACAGGAGAAACAAGGCTGTCGTTGCTTAGGGTCGTGGGAAGGCAGATGTAAAGTGATTTGCTTACAAAAGCCGCATACTTTGCCATGTCCAGAACGCTTCCGCCTCCAAAACCGATTACGGTGCTGATTTCGTTCATGACGATGTATTTTGCAAGGGAAACGGCCTGGTCAAAGGTTCCGTCGCTTACGATGTAGGTTTCGCATTTGTCAAAACTGGCACAAATGTTTTTTATCTTGTCCGTGTAAATCTTGTTTAATGTTTCGTCCGTAACAAGAAGCGTGCTTTTCTTTTCGACACCGGGCATCTGCTGTGCCAAAGACTCTGTTATCCTTGACGCAATCCCTTCTTCCACCAAAAGCCTGTCCGGCAACCTGAATCTGTTCATACCATCCTCCAGTTATGAATACCTTGCACTTGAATATATCATATCACAACTGGCGGGAATTCTCAAATAAAATTACATTATTTCCGGTTTGTTAAAACCTTTCCATTCACGGTCATCGAGGTAGATGATGTGGTCCGGTTCGGCTGTTATGACACGGCTGTCTGCCTTTAGGAGTGCAATCAGGTTGTAGATTTCCTTTTCCGAAAGCGAAACCTTTGATGACAGCGCGCATGTTTTTCCAAAACTATATATGTATTTCACTTCAAGATTGAAATCTTTTGCAAGGGAACGAATGTCGTCGTCGGTGCAATCTTCCCTGAGCGTGACCAAAACTGTTTTGTCTGAAATTGAAGGCCTGCCTTTTTGAGCGCCGGGATTTTTTATGGCTATTGGGTCGGGACTTTCAACTGGAAATTCTACAGAAATATCTTCATCGTCGTTTTTTGAATTCTTATCGTTACTTGCACAGCAGGTTCCTGTCATTGCCATTGCCAGACAAAAGCACATTGCAGCCCTGCTTGAATGTTTAATCCTCATAGAAAAATCTCCTAAATGAATAAACAAGCGAATCAGGAAAAAGTAACAATTATGAATTATGAATCATCATCTTTCAGGCCATCTTCCCTGAGATCCTTTGGGGAAAGAGAAATCCATTCCGCCCCAGGAATCGTCCTCAACATAGAACCACGGTGAAATTGATTCCATGCTCTTTACGATGTGAAGATCTTGTGCCGGCAGGTATCCTTGCCCGATGAGCATGATTTTCTTTCCTGTCTTTTTGTTCACCGCCATGTCAACGACGAAAACAGCGTGTCCCGGGGAACCGCTCTTTACAAAAACGTCACCAATACGCAAATCACTTATTTTGATTGGAACGATTTCCTTTGCCATGGAACGAGTGCTTGCATAGCTGTATACAATCTTTAGGTATTCGTCAAAGATTTCCCGTGAAGTGCCTTTCTTGTATCCGCTTTTCCATCCGCTGCCGGTAAGCCTGTAGCCGTCCACATATCTGCTGAACGGAATCAAGACTCCGCTTTCTGCAGTGAATGCAATTTTATTGTAATAGCCTTTTGAATACAAATACTCCGCCCTCATCTTCATGCAGGAATCAGCACACTGGAGCAAGTCTTCCTTGAGCTGGGGAAAATCCAATACGGCAGCATGATAATTGCTGTTCTTTTTTTGTCCGTCATAATAGTAGATTGGAGTGCCTGCGGGTTTGAGCGGGAGCTTTCTGTAGAAATCCTCGTAAGATCCGGCTGCCACAGAAACACGCTCATATCCCTCCGGAACATCGAATCTTGTTTCTACAGTCATGCCCTTTTCGTTTATATTGACGTTGGAAGTTGTAGTGCCAAAGAAGAAGTTGTCCCAACCGTAATTGCCATAGTCATCTGAATCGTCATAGGAATCGGTTCCGGTGTCCAGCTCAGAATAGTCGCCGTCCAATCCCATAAGCCATGCTATAAAGTCATCAAGGTCTTCGTCATCATAAGTTTGACTGGTCGGCTTTGAAGTGCTGCCTGACTTTGACTTGTCATTTCCTGTGACGGTGGTTTGGGTTTTCTTCTCTTCTACATTTGTTACGGTTACAGTAACTTTGGTTTCTTCCGTCGTTTGAACTGTAGTGGAACCGGATTTTGTGGTGGTAGTCTTTGTGGTTTCGGTTTTTGTCGTGGTGGTTTTTGAAGGTTCAGTTTTAGTTGATTCTGTTTTTGCTGTTCCGGATTGAGTTTTGTCAGTTGTCCGGTTTTGCTCGCTTGTCCGTGGAGTTTGCGTTGTGGCTGTTTCTGTCTTCTTTTCCTTGACAGTGTTGCGTGGGGTAACGGCTTCTTCTTCAACTGTCTCGCTTACTTCGATGTCCAGTTTTTGTGACGGAACATCAGTGGATGCGCATCCTGTAATAATGCCCACCATGAGTGCACAAACTGATGCCATGAAAAAACTTTTCTTCACCATACTCAACTCCCTATAGATACTATATTATTATAGTATAAAGTGGCTTAAATATGGTGTCAAGTTCCTTTTCTTCCAGATAGAATAAACAATCCTTCGCCAAGGACTGTGGAAAATATTATCGTGCCCGTCTTGAATATGAAGATTGATTCGCTTAGATTGTTCGGATTCATTCGCGGGAAAACCTTGAGGAAATAGAGTACGATCAAAAGTGCCCATGCCGCCAGAAAGAAAAGTGCGGGAAAGAAGAAAACTAAAACCTTGGCACACTTTAAAAATTTAATGTTGAATATTTTTGCCGCAATCATGTTTTCCGCAAACGCCACAAGAAATGTCAGCATTACGTTAATTGCAATTGTAGCATATAGTAAATGCATTAATGAACCGGATTCTTCAAAATGAGGGATCCCCTCCGTAAGCATAAAAAGAATTAGTCCTGTTGAACGACCATTGTATGTAAAAAACAAAAGCAGGAAAATCAGGATAAAGGAGATGACGTAGGATATCAAAAACAGTACAGCCTGTTTTACAGAAAGAGTTTTTACCGCAACAAGCTTGAGCCAGATGCAAAACACCAAAGGCAGGAATATGAATGTCCAGTAGAAATTTCCTGTCCACTTCAATCCTTCCCATCCGTTGATCATGACTTCGGTATAATATGATATAAAACCAATTGCTGCGACAAAAATCAAACTCGCTATGCTGATAATTTTTTTATTCATGTGATGTTCCTCCTTCTATGTTTTATTCGCAAATACCCAAAACCCACTTCCAGATGGGGAATGCCTCAATTTTAATGCCGTCAATTTCCAGAGTTGATTCTTCGTTGAACGTGATTACGACAAATCGCTTTGCTTCTTTCATGCTTTTTGCCGCCACAACCAAGGAATCCGTTTCGCGTGTATTGGAAATGTTCTTTAGTGACCATGCCACCTGGTATAGTGTTCCGGTATCCTCAACAAAAAAGTCGATGTCCAAATTTTGAGAGCGAAGAAAATATAATCCGTCCTGATACCTGTTGTGCAGTGTAAGTGCTGTAAGGTTTTCAAGGAGTCTGGTTTCTTCATTCACAAGAAAAAGATTCAACAGTCCATTGTCATTAAAATAGTATTTCGGTGTTGTTTCCTTTTCAACGAATTTTGAAAAATAATTTCGGACAGGGAAAATCAGATATGAGTTCTGAGCATAATCCGTGTAGTCGATTACAGAATCCTTGCTTATCTTGATTCCCACGGTCTTGAGAATGTTATGGAGCTTGGAATACGAAAGTTCGTCCTTAACCGATTCAGCGATTTTTTTTATCATAAGTCTTAGGGCGTTGCTGTTCCTGATGTTGTTGCGGGTTGCGATGTCTCCCAAGAGAATCTTCTGATATACGCTTGAAACATATTCGCGCTTGTCTCTGAGTTCGAGGCTTTCGGGAAATCCTCCAAAATTAAAGTATTCATCGAACTGACGTTTAATCTTTCCGCCGGATTTGGTTCCTGCAATTGATTTTTCACTGAAGTCCATTTTTTTTGCGGTAAGGAATTCGCGGAAGTTGTAAGGTGTGACATATTTTGTAAGATAACGCCCGCCCAGTTTTTGTTCAATTTCTCTTGAAATCATCTTTGCATTACTGCCGGTTATAAAAACATGCTCCTTTGCGTCAGCCATGCGTCTTGCAAATTTTTCCCATCCGTCTATGTTTTGAATTTCATCAAAGAAGAACCAGCCCTTCTTGTCGCTCATCTGTGCCTGCAACTCAAGTATGCTGTTAAAGTCCTGTGATGAAAATCCTTCCAGACGTTCATCTTCAAAGTTGATGTAAATAATCTGATCCCACTCGATTCCTTTGTTGACCAGATCTTTTACAAGCTTGTAAAGCAGGGTAGATTTCCCGGCTCGCCGTAATCCGATGACAACATAATTTGCCTTTAGGTCAAAATCATACTCACGGTCAGTTATACTGAAATTCCTGATAATCTCATGCTGGTCATAAACCACATTCTTGAGCAAAGCAAAATCCATAAAACCTCCGTCCGCCATGTTTGACAAAACCACGAAAATCTGTCGGATATAATCGACAAAACGTTAAAAGGTTGTCGATTACAGTCGACAAAAATACCCTATATTGTCGAGTATAATCGACGGAATTGTTTTGTGTCAAGAGGTGATGGGGTTATAAGATGAATGCGATTGTCGTTGCTTTTTGGCAGGAACTGTCGTATAATTTTATACGTAAATTCGATTTGTTCCCTTGGTACATCATATTCTGATGGTGGGGATGGGGTAGGATATAAGAAATCTTAGGGTCTTTACGGAGGACTACATGAAAAAATCATTATTTGCTATGTTATTGGCATTGTTTGTTTCCCCGCTTTTTGCCAAAACCTATTCTGAATATCTTGCGGAAGCAAAAAAATATGAATCACAAAAAAGATGGTGTTATGCTCTTGGCTCCTACTATGATGCAATGGGAACTGATGAACTTCCAGAGAAAAAAGTGGAGGCCTATGAAAGATATACGACGCTTGCAGATACAATAAAGGCTGGGAATCCTGGGTTCGGAAAATTCGATAAGTTTACGATTTACGATGAGTGGAAGAAGCTTTTAATTGATGCAGAAAAATATGGTTCGAGCATCTGTGTATATGATATCGTTGTAGGAAATCTGGAAGAGGAAAGCCTGGATTACAAGACAAAGACGGCAACGTACTCTGCTAAAATCGATTATACTTTGGGTGATAGATATTACAAAACCATTGGTGTGGTGGAACAGGGCTTGAAAGCCGCACGCAGGAATGATTGGGATGGGATTCCTTATGGATGGCCAAAAGATTCAATTAGTTCCAATAGCACTGAAGGTGTTCTGATTTATACTGATTATTCAGATTATAATGCTTTTATGCTTCAGTTATATAGCTTTGATTTTAACCTTGTTGATCAAAGGGGAAAGGAGGTTGTTGAAAAGAAGAGGTGGTTTTTAGGTGAAAGTCAAAGGATATATTTTTCTGAAATCAATCCTGAAACTATGAAGTTAATTGATAGTGGAAAAGCTTTTGTAAATCCTGTGGCCTGTTATTTACAATATGGTGATCGATTAAGATATGACCCTGTCAAGGATATTTATATCAGAGATGTTTATAAGGAAATATCTTTGCCATTAAATCAGGCAATGCTTATTTGCTTGAATAATAAATCGAATAAAGTTAAAGAAAATGTTTTACAAGCAGAAAAGTATGGTAATAAATATCGAATAATCAACAATTTAGGAATGACAAACGTAGAGGGTCTGTCTATACAGATGATGAAGACCGAGGTAACCCAGGCTTTGTATGAAGCTGTAATGGGAGAAAATCCGAGTTCCTTTAAAGGTTCAAATTTACCTGTCGATAGCGTTAGTTGGGTGGATGCAATAATCTTTTGCAATAAATTAAGTGAGCTGAAGGGCCTTGCTCCAGTTTATTCTCTGAATGGAAAAACTAAAGTTGCAGATTGGAAAAAATCTCGGGAATATATCTATAAAAATGTTAAGCAAAATGTGAACGCAAATGGTTTTAGATTGCCAACCTCTGATGAATGGTCATATGCCGCACATGGCGGTGAGGACTTTGATTATCCAGGTGGCAATAATGCAAACGAAATAGGATGGCATGAAAAAAACAGCGGAAGACGTCCTCATCCTGTAGCTCAAAAAAAAACGAATGGATATGGATTATACGATATGGGGGGAAATGTTGCGGAATGGGTTTGGGAAAGAGCTCCTGGATATAGACCTGCAACTCCTGATGAATGGTATAGTATAGCTCAAGGTGGTAGTTGGTATCGAGATATTGATGATTATGTTCCAATATCTTATGGTTCTAATGATGGGGAGGTTGGATTTCGCGTGGTATGTTCCAATGTTCAAATTATTAGAAATGCTCAACAGGACCTTCTTAAAGATTTTATTTCTCGTTCATCCATAACCTATATCGATGATGGATTCCTTGATTTCGGAGAAATAAGATTTATCGAGGCATTTGAAGGTAATTCATATTTCACACGTCTTTATGCTATTGCAAATCAAGCTAGTACTAAGAAAGGGTATACACCTTGTTACTGTCAAAAGGTGGGTGACAAATATGTCTACGATGTGGCAAAATGGAAGATTGAAGATAAAGTTTATCATGATGGTAATGCCACAGGTTTTATTATTCGTGGTGATTCAGTGAATAATCTGAAATTGCTTAGGAAAGCAACAGCAGAAGAAAAAGCTCCTTTTGAAAAATCTAAAATGGAAGCCATCAAATCCTATTTTGAGAAAATTTCTGTAAATTCACAGATAGTTGAAAATGTTGACAATCTAATTTGTAGAATCCCATTGGATAATTCCTACATTGAAAACAGTATTTTTATTCTTAAGGATTCATCAGGTAAAGAATGGAATATAACTCAGGGAGAGTTCCTTTCAAAATTAAATGAAATTACAAATCAAGACTTTACTATCAATACTTTTGCATTGATTCGAAAAATAACAGATAAAGAAAGGGCAGATTTCGAAAAATCAAAAAAAGAAGTTGTTAAAAACTATTTTGATAACATATTGTTGAAGGGTAATTTTGTGGAAATGTCTGATGGTGTTATTTTCTCCATACCATTGGATAATTCCTATAATATTTCTGGATCGCTAAGTTTAAAAGATTCTTCTGGAAAAACATGGGATATAACTCAGGCCGATTTTCTTTCAAAATTGAAAGAAATCACAAATCAAGATTATACAATCAGTTATTCTTCGTTAATCCGAAGAGCCACTAATAAAGAAAGAAACGATTATGATAAATCGAAAACAGAAGTTGTTAAAAGTTATTTCAACAAAATTGCTTTAAATGGTTCAGTTAAAGAATACAACGATACTCGGATATTCAATATCCCTTTGGATGAATCATATAATCAGAGTGCTAGTTCATTTGTGCTGAAAGATTCCAGCGGGAAGTTATGGACAATATCAAAAGATGATTTTCTTGCAAGGATAAGAGAAAGTACAGGACAGAATTACACGATTAGCTCATCAGAATTAATACGAACTCCTACTGAAAATGAAAAAGCCGAGTATGAAAAAGAAAAGGAAAAAGCAATACAAGAAGCTGTAAAATCATACTTTGGAAAAATAAATGTAGATGGCAAAGTGTCTAGGCGTTTTATTTATGATTACAGGACTGGGGAGAGTACGGACTCCATCGTGTACAGAATTAATCTTGACAATTCTTTTAATGAATATACAAGTACATTCTTATTGGATGGCTCTGCAGGAAGACAGTTTAAGTTAAGTCAAAGTGATTTTCTTTCAAGGCTAAAGGTGGTTGCTGGACAAGAATATAAACTACATAATAGCATTCAAATGAGTGAACAGTATTTGTACAGGGATGCAACCAAAAAAGAAAAAGAATCATATGCTTTTGAAAATGGAAAACTTCATACGAATATTGTCTGCAAAGTAAAAGATTCATGGATGCGTGTCTTGGAAACAGCAGAAGTGGAAGGTGGTTTTGCCGTAAAATCTTTTAGGGTAAAAAAGAGTGTTTTTGAAAAGAGCGGTATAAAGACAAAGGATGTAATCAAGAGAATTGTTCTAGTCGATGAATCGGGAAGTGCACTTGAAATAGGCGTTAGTTATCTTTGGACATCAATTCCTGCTCCATCCAAATTGATATTCACAATTGAGCGTGGTAAAGGTAAAAAAGCCCAGACGCTTATCATAGAAATCCCTGTGGAATGGAACGAGGATGAACTGAAACAGTTGTAAGTGTTATTTAATTATACATCTGAACTAGTGTTTTTATGAGCCCCCGAATCAAGCTTGTGGTGATATCTCCAGCTCAATCTTGCCGCGCTCGTCTACGGTTACGGTGTAGATTGTTGTGTCTTCGGCGGGTTTGTCTTCCCAGGGGCGCTTGTATTCAAAGGTGATTTTGGTTGTGCCGGGTTTTAGCGAAATTATTGTGTAGGTGAAAAGGCTCGGTGCTCCGGACATTTTTTTTGAGCCCAGGTATTTTGTCTTCTGTTCAAGTCGGACTATGGATTCGTCTTCTATCGTGTAAAGCCATGTGTATCCGGTTGTCGGGTTTCCCTTCATCTCAATTTTCTTTTTGCTGCTTTTGAACTGTGTGCTAGAGCATGACGAGAATACCGCACCAATTAAAATCAAAGTCATGCCAGAAACTATAAAACCAAATCTTTTCATGTTCTCCTCCTACAGTTGCTTTATCAGGTGATATTTCTTGTTGTCTTTTGGAATATCGTTTAATTCACTTATAATCTTGTAGCCGTGTTTTTTGTAAAAGTCGGGGGCCTGCCATGACATTGTATCAACGTGTACGGAATGGGCTCCACGCCGTCTTGCCTCATCTTCCGCAGCCTGCAGCAGTTTTGATCCTATGCCCCGTTTCCTGAATTTTTCATCCACCCACAGAATGTCAACGTGCATCCAGCCCCAGTATGTGCCGCCGAGGATGCCCGCAATCACATTCCCGCTGTCATCGTATTCAACAATGTTCAAGAGCTCGTGGTTGTCAGGTCCAACTTTTGCATCGTTAAACCGTGCGAGTGCGTCGTTTACAAATTCAATTTCACTTTCACTTGGATTATGGTTCATGTTTCCGTCCCGTTCAAAATGAATCTGAAATGTCCTAATACCCCAGCTTCCTGTCAACAAGATAGTGCAGTGGTTTGCCAGCCACAAAATTATGCAGATCCTCGATGAACATGTCCACGTTTTTATCCCGAGTGTAGGGGAGCGTCATGTTTCCTGCGATGTGGGGAGTTATCAAAAGGTTCTTCACATGCCACAGACGGCTTTCTTTTGGAAGTGGTTCAGTTTGGAAAACATCAAGAGCCGCACCTGCGATGTGACCGCTTTCAAGATTGTCGGCAAGAGCATCCTCATCAATTGCAGAACCTCGGCCTACGTTTATTATGTATGCACCATCGGGTAAGAGGTTCATTTTCTCGCGTGAAAGTATTCCCTTTGTTTCTGCTGTGGACGGAAGGCTCATTGCAAGTAAATCGGTTTCGGGTAGAATTGAGTCGAGTTCACTTACAGGAAGTACCCTGTCGTAAACTGTTTCCGGACTCTTTCCGCTTCGGCATACTCCGATGATCTGGGCCGGTTCAAATGCCTTGGCACGTTTTGCAAAGTTGGTTCCGATATCACCTGTTCCAAGCACTGTTATCCTGGATCCCTTAAGTGATTTTTGAGGTCGTGGAGAAAGCCATTTACCCTCGTGTGTTTCCAAAAGGAATTCATCAAGACGACGCATCATTACAAGGGCTGCTGCAATCATATGTTCTGCAATGGAAACCCCGTATGCCCCCGCTGAGTTTGTAAGAAGGCACGCCTCATTTGCAAAATAGCCCGGTACCATAAGTGAGTCAACTCCAGCCCACGGAACACAAAGCCACTTTAACTTCATGCTGGTTTTTACGATTGAAGGGGCAAATCCGTAGATGATGTCAGCGTCATAATCAGACTGCGGAATCTCAGCTTCATTTTTATAAAACGAAACATCCGCCCCCACAGATTTTGCAGCGGCGGAAATGCGTTCAACATGTTTTTCTTCAAGAGAATTGTTGATGACAAGAATTTTCATTTTTTAGTCTTTCTGTTTTTCTTTCTTTATTCTGACCTGGGCAATCATGTCTGCGTTGATGATGCGGATGGTCGTTTTGTCTTCAATTTTGATGAGGTTGTTTTCAACTTCGATGACGGTTCCTGAGTAGCCGGAAATTCCACCCTCGCCGTACAGCTCAACCTTTTTGCCGATGCATTCTGAAAGTAACTTTGATGTCATAAGAGTTTCTCCTTTTTGTCTTCTTCTCAATCTTTGCAGGCGCATTCTTCTTTTGCGGGCATGATACATTGGAAGTATGATGCCAAAGAGGATTGCGATTGTGTAGATATAAATAAAACTTGAAATCATGAATTCATTCTAGCAGAAAAAATATTTTATGAATAGTCTATAAATATAGTAGAAAAAATGGTTGTTTCTTAAGTCTGTGCGATGATTTTTAAAATAAATGTAAAAAATAAAAAAATTTATTCAAAAAAAGTACTTTTGCTATTGACAGTTTTTTTGCTTTATTGTATGTTAATAAAGCACCCCCAAAAAGGGGTACCTGATATTAGAAAATATAGGGAAGGAAATAAAGTAGACTAAAGATAGGTTCGTGCATAACGAGCCAAATCTAGTAAGGTCAGTACGTTCAAAAAAACACATCAAAAGGGGCAGGAAACTGTCCTTCCTTGAATCCGGAGCTGAGGCTTCGGAAACAATTCCATTAATAAGAAATGGAGCGGGAAAAGAACGGTGAGGTAATCTTTAGGGCTTCGGCCCTTGAGAATATATCATGGAGAGTTCGATCCTGGCTCAGAACGAACGCTGGCGGCGCGTCTTAAGCATGCAAGTCGAGCGGGAATATCCAG
>JAEEGL010930461.1_pt1 | contig 39696 bp, 54 predicted proteins | sample 9134231 | NCBI WGS metagenome assembly JAEEGL01 (sample SAMN16246548, study PRJNA631951) | gut metagenome | biome: gut microbiome; feature: rumen; material: fiber-attached | host: Bos | place: Iran: Karaj | collected 2018-10
CGAGTTTGGTAAGGAACTTTTCAGACTCTGCAATGAATTCAATCTCCATATGGTAACGGACAAGAGAGCAAATCTGCTCTCTAAGCCACACATCTTCATTCCAAAGAAGAAGACGGGTCATTTTCTCCCCTTCAAACTCATGGCCGTAAGAATGCCAGTTGCCATCCTTACCAATCTTGGTGGTAACACCTTTTCCAATGTCGTGGAAGAGAGCGGCGGCAAGGAAGATAAGGCGGTCTTCGTCGCTGAAATAAGCGTCACGAGCGACCTTGACGGCCTCGTTACAGACCATCTCAACATGTTTGTCTACATTGCCCTCTTTATGCCACCGAGGGCTCTGTTGGCATTCCCTAAGTTTTGCAAACTCAGGGATTTTCCATATTTTTTTCCAATTGTACTCGCATTTTTCGGTGTCTATAAGTTTTCTAAGTCTCATTTTTTTTCTGTTTTAAAAATTTCTCAGCAGCCCACATAGCCACATAACATCCTACAAAATTCGTGCCGGCCTGAACCAATATCGCCGTAAGCATGTCAAATTCGGCAATAAACTTGATTACCACTGCAGAAAATGTGTAACAAACGCAGTTAAAGAACGATGCAACAAACTTCCCGCTCTTAATCACCAAAATGCTCCTGAAGATATGCAGGAACACATTGATAAACGCAATAATGATGTAAAGTAAAAGACTATTCGTCATCTTTTATATTATGCTCGGGAACATCCCTGAATACATTGAACACCTTTACTTTTTCCTTGTTGACAACCTCGTCAAACCCAAGTTCCGCATCACGGTTTTCAATATAGTCAATGACATTCACATCAACATCGTAAACATCAATGTCTGCTTCAACCACAAACTGAGCGTCAACTCCATAACCCATCCCATCGTCAATGAGAAGGCGTGGATATGCGTCGAGAATGGGGTTATCCTTTTTAATGGACAGCCCGTTTTCATCTTCCTCAAACCCAAGTTGCAGAAGAATGTCTTTGAGGGACATGGCCTTTATTGGCCATCCCTGAAAATCAGTTCCTATCTGTTTCATTTTTTTCAAATCTAAAATTCATTACAGCGTCAGCAAGGTCTTCTCCGTGCGGGCAAAATGTCCTAAGCATTGAGGCAACAAGACTGGCTGACATTCCGCTATGCCCCTGTTCCATGAAGGCACTATAGGCCTTTCTAATCCTATCATCATAAGGAAGGCTTTCGTCACGCATAATCTTACAAAGGTCAAGCGTACAATCAAGTTCCATTCCGTGATAGAGGTCTCCAAGGCGGATGGGAACAATCTTATCCCAATACTCATACTGGTCCTCAAGGATTGCCCCACGGGCCCTCTCACGGTATCCAGGAATAAGATTCGGAATGTTATCCTTGTGTTCCTTTTCCTTGCGCTCATATTCGTCCCGCCAATCTTGCATTTCCTTATCGTACTGCCCCTTGGTCTTACCCATAATCTTCATATAGGCTTCGTCAAGGGTGTCCGTAGAGAGAATTTCATGGTCGTTGAACTTACCAACGCAGGTATCTTCGCATTCTGCGCTTTCTCTAAGGAGTCTCTTCCAAGCATTGTCAATAGACTCGCCGGGATAAAATTCAATTTCTTTCATTGTTACTTATTGTCTAATTGTTATTTTCTTCCGTTCTTTTTCCACTCTTCAAAACGCAGAAGGCTGTCAATCGGATTGTAGTCATCCCCTTCAACGCTTTTATCGTTAAGTATGGCATCATAAACTTCCCGCTTTGTCCAACTGTTTTTTCCCTTTTTAACGGCGGAAAAGACGATGTCGTCCCATCCCTTTCCGTCATTCTCAAACGAGTTGAGCAGTATTCCCTGCGCTTCTTTTCGTGTCATATTACGCTGCTACCGTAGCGGGCATATAACGCATAGCCACATCCCACAGACGCTGATTGTAGTCAATGTCCTTCTTGATGGAAGTGATGCTACGCTGTTTACGCACCTTGTTATTGTTACCGAGTGCCATGTAGCCACCCTTGATAAGTTTCTCCTGACAGATGTTGAACACCGTCCAAAGGTCATTGCCGTTGTCCTCTTCACGGACGGGCATGAGGATTTCCCTGATGGTATCCTCGTCAAGACTGAACTTCTTGTCGTCCTCAATGTTCTTGCGAATCTTAACTACCTCCGTAGCCATTTCACGCTTCTGCTCGTCAGTGACCTCCGTGTTCTTCATCGTGTTCATCGTCATCACGATATTTGGAACCTGCTTGATGGCTTCGTTGACCACCTTGCGGAGCTCATCAAAGGAGTAGTTGATGTGACGGATGGTCATGTTAATCATCTCCCCATCGGCAACGACAAGGCCGTTGCTGCAGATAAGGCGATAAACGCCCATCATGAACTTGAACGAGTTGAACCCGTCGTGGCTATTCGTGAGGATAATACGAGGATAGGCATCGGTCGTCTCCGTGCCGTCCGCATTCTGCTTGACGATTTTCACATCAGGATTTTGTAGGGCAATCATATGAAAACTTCTGATGCCGGAAGAGTTTTTCTTGGCCCTGCACTGCTTTGCCTGAACAGGATACCATCCGAGTTTTTCAAGGTCGTTGATGACCGTAATCGTATTTGCCTGAACATACTTGTCAGACACATTGGGGTTGGTGGGGTTCTCTTTGAACGCCACGGGGCAAGCCTTGCGGAGTTCGTCTATCGTCATAAAGTTGTTAGCGAGATTGTTGTCGCTGAAAGAAATCATTGTGCTCATGTCTAAATTTTCTTTTTAAGTTATATTCTTATCACTATTCAAAAACCGTGCCAAACTATTCTTATTTCAGAATAATCCCATCAAAATCTACTCTTTCTATGCTTTTGATACCTTCTTCGCTACAAATCATGTCTTCAGACAGGTAAGCCATCACTTTATTAACCGCTTCGGCAATAGTGCCGGCAAATACCATGAACGGCATCTCAAAATCTTCGTGTTTAATAATATAGTAATACATATTTAATCCTTTTTCCAATAACCATACATTGACTTATCCCCGCTATCCCAAATATCGTAATATTTCCCGTTCTTTGCACAGACCACATGGCTTGCGAGGTTAAGCACATATGTCCCTTCGTTGTTATCTTTTGCAAAGTTAGCTACGGTTGGCCTTTTTTCTCCGCGCTTTGGAGTGATTGGAACCCATTTGAATCCGTAAGCCTTGAGCGTGTTCTCTATGTTTTCCCTTGAACCGGGAGCCTCCTTTATCTTCATCGCTGAATTATAAAGTTTGGTGAGAGCGTCTTCCCAAGAACAATCAAGTGCCTTTGATACCGCCCTGATTCCACAATCGCCTGTTACATGGTCGTTCGGCTGATAGTATTCAAAGTTATCAAACCAAACCTGAATCTTCTTTTTTCCTACTTTAACAAATCTAATCGGCGCTTTCATTTCTTTTATTTTAGTGAATTAATGTAAATTCGTTATTGTACCCCATTACTTTGATATTTTCCTTTTTAAATCATAACACTTTTTTATTCAAAAACCTTGCCAAACTATTCAAGTTTCTTACATTCTTCTTCACTATACATTGAATGGAGTTTATTGAGCCACCACTTTGTTTTTACTTTTACGCTTGGCCTTCTCTGCCCCTTCATCAGGGTGCTACGCTTGAAAACCACACCCTCCTTAATTGTACCGAGCACATCACTTGACTTGGTCCAATCACATTCTTGAACACATCTGATTATTTCCTCATTGAGCGGGCCTTTGTATATCAATTCGGGCATCTCGATTCCGCTGTTGTTAAACAGGTTATAGTAGTCACCTGGCTCCATATACCCGCGCTTCTTAAGGAATACATCAATAAGGGCGAGATGCATTTCATCGCCCTCCTGATGCTTTCCCGCAAACGAATTCTCTCCGTACCATTCAAAGAAAAATGTCACTTCCTCCACGCCATTGAATATACCTTTCTTTCCGCTGTTTTCTTTCATTATGCCTGAAAGAATTTCACGATACGGGGATGCGTTGAACCACCTTACAACAGGGCCGAATTGTTCGCTGTTCTCATCAACGCTGACCGTCCTTGAACCATAAGGTCCCCAAGTCTTTTTCCTACAATTGTAAGTGACACAGAAGTTTTGGCCGTCGAGTTTGTTAAACCCCCATACGGTCTCTCCTTTCAGTGTTCCATCATCTTGTATTCTTGGTATGCTATCGTAGTGTTTCATATTCCCACATCAACTTCGCTCTTTTCCAATTTTTTGTCCAGTGCTCATCAGTTTGAACATGATTGGGCCGCACCCACTTACAAACATGTGTGCTGAACTCGTCAATCGGGAACTCTCCTGCATCCCTTATGACAACTCCTTCCCTCGTAGGGCCATAAACTGACGGCTCTGAGACGAATCTATCCACAAGAGCCCTGAGTTCTTCTTCGGTGTTGACAACACCCCTCCACAGTTCGGGAACATGTTGCTGCTTAAGAATATCTGCAATCATACATACTTCATCCCAAGAAAACCAAACATCTCCATTTGTGGCTGCAAAGATATGCCAATAATTCTGAAGTTTATTATATGTAATGGAATGCTCTCCAAAAAGATTCTCCCCATAAACAACTTCATTATCAGCAATTTTATCTTTAATCTGCCATAGGATTCCGTCATTGTCCCAAATGTTCCTTGACCAAGGGCTTCTTGTCGGTGCTCCGTGTGAGCGGGCAAAGCAATCGTAATGGTTAATTGCCAAATTTTCTCCGTCGAGTTTTTCCGTAATCACTATTTCCTTTCCCTTATAGGCATCAAACCAATCACCCGACAACTTTCTGTCGTCGGATGTAGTTCCCGGAGACCACGGAAGGTGGTAGGTCCTTGGATATTTGGTGTTAATCGGTTCCATTATGAAAAATAAAAATATACTCTTACATTCTCAGCGTCAAGCCAACTGTCCCCAACAAATGTCTCCGCTATAGTGGACAACATTTTCGTTTCCTTACGAAGAGCGATGACATTTTCAAGATGTTCATCAAGATGATATTCAAGCGTATCTTCATAGAACTCTTCGTCATCATCCTTCTTCTTTTTGGCTTTCACTTCCTTTCCTTGAACGAGTTTTTTAAGGTCATCAAGTTTGTCATTTATCTCATCAAGTTGGGTGTCGCGGACGCATTTAAGCAATGAATCTCTCCATTGTTTCATCCTTTCATCGCAAACACCCCACATTTCATTCAGGTAGGTGTAATAGAATCTTGTTTTGTATTCGTATTCACTTTCTGAACTCCCATAGAGTTCAACGCGGCGTTCTTTTTCTTTTTCCCATCTTTTCTTTATAAGTGCGTCAAGTTCTTCACTAATATCTTTTGGAAGACCCTTTGTGGATATATCCCTTTCAAAATTTCGGCTCCAAGACAATTCGTCGCGCCACTGAAGACCCGTCCAAATTTCGTGTTTTTCAATGGCCTTCTTTCCATTTACTTCTGCTTCGGTTTCGAATGAATATATTGCGGTATCCTTGTCAAACTCCTCAAAGGGTTCGTTTGAATACCATTTTACGAGATGCCATTTTTCGTCAGCACCTTTTACTTCAATCAAAAAATAACAATTCACACTCATGCTCCAAATATACAAAAAAATGCGGAGTAAAACAAATCCCGAGCGTTAAGCCCGGGATTGTTCGTTTAAGCATCCTCTTCCATGTCAACCTCACCCTTGTCGTGCTGCTCAGCCTCCTTTCCGTAATGGCGGAGAGTCTTGAGTTTCCATGCACGAGCGAACTTGTCGCCGTCAATGCGGATGACGATACCCTCACGAGGAACCTTGTTCTTACAAAGCGGCTCGTCCTCTTCCATAAGGAAGTTCGTCCTGTCGGCCTTCATGCGGGCGAGAACATTGGCATGCCAATGCTGACTCTCGTCGAGGTCAGGATATAGGTCACCGAAGCGGCCATGATAAAGGATGGTGAGGAACATCGTCTTCTCGGCGAGTTCAGGGTGTGCCGCAACAAGGTCGCGAGTCCACTTGTCAACCTGTGCAACATCCCACTCGGTCTTATTGCCAAGTTCGTCGGTCATAGTGATTCGATAAGGCATGAATTTCCACTGGCCGGGCTTGCAGCCATAGTCGTGTTTTGCCTGAATCATCTTATCGGAGCCCTCAATATATCCTGCAATTTCGCCGTAAACGGTCATGCCCTCATCAAGATAAGGACCGAAATCTCTTGCAACACAGCCCCAAGGGTCGCCCCCGTAGAAGTCGTGCTTGTCGGGGTTGAGATATTGGTTTTTAATGACAGAACGAGAAGCGTAAATAAGGTTATACTCCTTGTCCTTCACCTTGAAACCGAAGAACTTCTTAACCTTCTCCCAAACACTGAGTTTGCGGTTGCAAAGGATGTTGGAAATAATTACAGAAGTACCATGAACCTTGACGCTGATGGACACGGTATCGTCCGGGCTGAGGACATCAATATGCTCCGCAAGCATCTGCGTAGAATAATGGAAAGCGAACTGCCCGTCAATAAGGCGGTCAAACTTCTTGAGGTGCTTCATCCTCTTCTTCCACTCACGCTCTGAACCGCCACCACTACGAACTTCCTTGGTCTTTGGAACATATTTCCAGCAAATCTCCTTGTCACCAATGAAGTTGAACTGCGTACCGACAAGGGACTCCCAATCGGCATCAGCGAGTTCAGGCGCAAAATTCACGAGAGCGTCAACGCCTGCGATGAAACCCTGAGAATACTGACCACGGAGTTTGAGGATACGGACACGCCCGTTCTTCCCGAAGAAGCCACACATGGACTTAATCTCGGCAAGAATCTTATCACGCTCTTCAACCTCTTCCTTGGTTAATTCACGGTATGGGTTTTCGCTACCTTTTTCTTCGTCCCAAGACCAAGACTGCTTAAGCCCGATTTTTTCCACCTTTTCAATCATCGCCTTTACCTCTTCGGCATTAGCGTTGCGGAAAAATTCACCGCGCTCAAAGAGGTTGTTCGCAGAGAGGAAGTCCTGACTGATTGCACACTCCACGGGGAAATACACAACAATCGTTCCCGGCTTCATGTCCTTAGAAATAACAATGTCGTAACCGTTAATAACGGTCTTTACAAGGCGGTCTGCGCCTTCAATTGGCTGAGTTTCGCCAATTTTGCAAATTGTTGCAAGGTAGTTTGGGTTTGCCCCTTCTTTAAGTATAAATCTCTTATCCATATTATTCGTTTGTTTTTTAGTATCCTACAACACAATGTCTAAGTATCTCTTCCTGCGTGGCGGGTTCTACAGATTTGATGTCAGCCTCTTCATACCCGAACTGAGAATCCGCAATTTTCCACGCTTCATCTTTCGTTTCTGCCTTGACATACATCGTCTGCTTGACGACGCTGCACCAATAAATGTAAGTAACTTTCCAATACATTGTTTTGTTTTTTTAGTGGTTGAACTTATGCATTATCTTGCCCACCCCTTTTCGGCGAGAGCCTTATGTGAAATTTAATAACAATTTTCATGTTCTTCTTTTTTCTTAATTCTATTGCAAAAAGCGTGCCAAACTTATTCTTCTCAGATTTTTGTCGGATTCTGAATTTCGTCAGTTTCATAATCCCTGATATTCCCTTCATCATCAAGATAAAACGCTCTTCTACAGTCAAGGTCTGCAATCGTGTCGAATATTATCGGCTTGTCATCACATTGGGTATGCCCAACGATGTTGAACCCGTATGTATCATCGGGTGTGGTTTTTACCCAAGACCTTATGTCTGACCATACAGGAGAGCCATATTTGAATCCGCCCCATCCGCGATAGCGGTCATAGTTTCCAAGAGAATCAAGGATGCCATAATGGTTTGTAAGCCAAGCATTGTTGAGTTCATCAACGATATTGAATCCTTCGCGGTTCATGTCTTCCTCGCCCCAAACGAGATTAACCCACCCCTTAAGGATGCCAGCGTGGCTGAATACAAAGTGCTTTCCATTAATGTCAGTCTCTTCCGCAATTTGGAACAAGTCTCTGTTTTCTCTGAACAGCCCTTCAATCTCTCTCCTGTTCGCATGGTCCATACGGCAAGAACAAATATCATCGCCTATGGCATAAGACCCGTCATGGTTTCCGAGAAGTAGGGTTATTCTATCGGGATTTGACCGTTTAAGTTCAATGATGTTCTTGAACCTGTCAACTGCAACCATGTTCCAATTTATGTCTTGAGACCAATCGAATTCATAAGGATAGATGTCGAGGTAATCACCCAAGAACACTATATGTGCATCTGTCTCGTTAATCACTGTATTAACGGGTTCAATCCAAAAATCACGACCGTGTACATCGGGGATTATGAGGTATTTAATCTTCTTTTCCACCTTTCAATTCATTGTATAAACTATTAACTTCTTTGAGTTTTTCCGTCATTTTCTTCATATCATCCAAATTGTCGGTAATGATATACTTCTTTCTCTCAACGTCCCACCTTTCATAGGTGTAGAATATGGCAAGATTGCTAATAACGTCGAAAAGTTCCTTATAATAATCAGCATATGTCTTTGCCTCTTCGTCGTTCTCGTAATTCGTTTCCATTGACTTAACCAAGTCACACAATTCATCCTTTTCAATATCCGCACTTTGTTTGGCATCCTTCAACACCTCTTTATAATCTCCAAGATGATGTTTAATGGTGTCCTCTGCGGTACGGAATGTGCTATCTATTTTTGAAATAGCATACTCTTCGGGGGTCATATTGTATTCAGTAAACCCATCACATACATAAGAATACCTGCCAATTAATCCGTTTGGCTGTTTGAAAATAGTTGCTCCCATATTACATTCTAAATCCTTGGTTATCCATAAGCCACTCCTGATACTCTTGGAAAGTCTTGCATCCTGCAGCATCACGAATGTCGCACATATATTTGTAAAGTTGCTCCACTTCAACAAATTCGTGGCCCCATAGGGCTGAATCAAGCCCAACATCAACACGAAGTTCGTTTGAAATCGAGTTAAACCCATCCAAAGACCCGTGGCAATGTCCGTGAATGTGGCAGGTTCCGTGCGGTCTCCTGTTCCATGTCATCATCGGATAATGGCACATTTCAACACAGAATGTCTCCTCCGGGTCAATGAACTTGAACTGATTATTTGTGAACTTTGCTTCCTTGATTTGTGAAACGCTTTCAAAATAACGCTCAAGCCCGTGAATGGATTTGTCATGGTTTCCAAGTATGATGTGCTTTCTGCCCTTGAGTTGTTTGAGAATTTCTTCGGTACGCTCCCTGTTCCCGAGACAGAAATCGCCAAGGATATACACTTCATCTTGTTTCCGGACGGTTGAGTTCCATTTATCAATCAACCACTGGTCATGCTTTTCCACTGCAGCGTGTTTGTCGTCCTGCAGTTCTTCAAGCGTAATGCCGCAAGCATCCCTCCTCCACGGATGGAAATACAAAATGCTTACATGACTGAAATGTGTGTCCGAAATGAACCAGACTTTTCTCCTATCTTTGTCCATTATTTAAGTTCCCTATTCTTTAATAACTTATATCTGCTTCTCAAATAGTTTATTTTTGATAAATATACAAAAAAAGAAGGAGAAATGCAAACCACACTCCTCCTTCCATCATATTTTTCAATACCTTATCGTGTGATAAGGGCAAGGGCCTCCTGTGCGAAAGCGGCGTTGATGATGTCCTCTATTGTAGGAGCGACCTTCTTACCGCTCTCATCTACCTTTTCAGGCATGTCGCCTCCGAGGAGGAAACTGATGATTGCTCCGTCAAACCCACTCACCATGTAAGTACCTGCGTCGTCCATGGTTGAAGGGAAGTCGCTCGTGTGGCGGTTTGCACAGTACCACCAAATAATCTTGAAGTTATCAACGAACTCCTTAGGGAAAACCTCACTGAGCTTCTTGATAGCCATCTGATAGTTGGTGTTCTCAACATCCTTAGATGCCCGTACGCCTTCCCATCGCGATGCAGGGTTGAACTGCATATCACTGACAACAAGCAGAGTCTGAGGGAAGTCCTCAATAGGGATGGTAGGGTCCTTACGCCTCGTCTCGACGATAAGGTCTACAAGACCCTGAAAATTCGTGCTTCCCCACCCCGTGCAGTTCTTCTGAAGGTAATTCCACTTGTCAGTGAAAGACCCGCTCAGAGTGCGGAGAGTGCACTTGTCGTTGAAATCCGCAACAACATTGTGGAAAGCGCCCTCATTCAACTCGGAGAAGTAAATCCCGAGAGAGAGACAGACATCGTAAGGCATCGTGCCCGCGTTGTCGAGCGTGGTCCAAGTCATTGAACCTGAAGTGTCAAGACCACAAAGGACATTGCCCTCAATTGGACGGCCATCCTTCTTCGCCGTGGCGATGAGGCCATCGAACTGCTTGTTGATGGTAATCTCTGTGGCAAGGTCGGGACCGCCGTACTTGTAAGAACGAACCTTCCTTCCAAGTTCGAAAGGATATCCGTTGAACTTAGCAACGGGCTGAGTCTTGAGCCACTTGATGTACTCGTCGGTCAAGTTGTGGTTCTTGAGAAACTTTCCGCTGACAAGGTTAAGAAGGGCCTTGCCGGGAACGGCGTTCCAATTGATGTCCTTATAAAGGCCCTTGCAGATAAAGGTCTGAAACTCGTGGGCCTTACCCGTGGACTTGAATTCGCGGTAGTCTTTGTAAGACCAACCTGCGAAGTTGGCAAACTCCTTGGCAAGGGCGTTCGTGCGCTTTGCCCAATCGGTAGTACACTTCTTATCCGAACGGATACGAGGGAGGTACTTCTTAACGAGGTCCCTGTGATTATCATCGTTGATTCCCTCCGCCATCACGGCGAAGAACTTTTTGGTGTCAAGGTAATCGCTTGCACCATCGGAAGAAAGGAGAACCCAAAGGTCCTTCCAAGAACCAACGATAGGGAGAACCCAAAGGTTGTGGTAAAACTCTTCGGGATGGTATTTCGCAATCCAAAGCAAACGCTTGAAGGACTCATCCTTTGCGCCCTGACCCTTCTGAACCTTCTCGGTCTTACCGCCACCGACGATATTCGTCTGACGGGTAATCATACGGAGGTAAAAAGGGAATTTGAGGGCGTTTTCAGGGTCCTCGGCCCACAATCTTTGCTGCTCGGACCAAACATCCGAGATATCACGGCCACGATATGCTCCCGCCTTGCCGAATTGGTCAAGGAGTGCAGTACCGATGGTGGAGTAGGAAATAGCACCGTTCTCGGTGCGGGCGCCGTTTGCGCCGGGGCCAAGCGTATTGGCCTTGATGAATGCGTTACTCATATTTGTCATAGTCTTTTCAGTTATTATATTTAACTTCATCGCCCCTACCAATCAGAGGTTCTTTGCAAATATACAGGGATTTTTTTGGAAAACAAAATTATTTTTTTAGTAATATCTGTTTTTGACCCATAATATTTCTCATTATTTTTCATAACGCTTTCTTTATATACAATAATCGTGCCAAACTTTATCGTGCATTAAACTATTTATTGGTGATAAAAAGTATTTGCTATGAAAATCAGTGAAAAACAACTTACAAATATCATAATGGAGAGCGTAAAAAGTGGCCTTGTAGAACAGAAATTGAAAAAAGCAATCAAGCAGATGGTACGCGAATCACTTGAATCATTCGGTGGAATGTCTCAGTTCGAGGCAGAAGACAGTGAGAGCGAGCCAAAAGAACTAACCAAGAGTGATTCAGGAAAGGCTGACTTCAACCATGAGAATCGTGACGAAGAGGAAAGAAGGGCTCAGGTAGAGAAATTCTTCAGTAAAGACGGCGTTGACATCGCTCCTTACGCCTATAAACTATATCATGTCGAAGCCCGTGAGGGAGAAGATACAAATGACATGAAGAACGCAAGAAGCAAGTTCATGAAATGCCTTAACCACGAGCCAAACGAGGCCGGTTATCCTTATTCATTCTCTTCAAGCGAAACCAATAAGTTGCAGTCAATGATTTCATCAAATCAGTTGAATGAAGGAAGGGTTAAGATTAATGAAGCCCAATTAAAGAATCTTGTTGCAGAGAGCATAAAAAAGATATTGAAAGAGACTGAACTTGATTATGATGTGGATAATTTCAGTGGTAGATGGAATCGTGGGCCAAGATATAACATCTACATTGGTGACACAATTATGTATAGTGATATCCCAGAAGAAACGGCGGATAGGGTTTGGGATGAAGTGTGCAGAAAGGCTGAAATGTGGGGAGAAGAACCGCGTTGCGAAGAGATATAGTCACGCTTACCGATATTAAGAAAAAAAAACGCTTCCTATTCGGAGGCGTTTTCTTTTTCTGAGTTAGGGGATGCAGTAAAGTAATCACTGATATATTCAACCACTGCATCGAGGTCAAACTGATGATTCTTGCATTTCTTTGTCGGGTCTTTCAGCACCATTGGCTTGAGCGTGAGTGTGTCAACCTCAAATCCTTCGGGTACTGAGGCAAGTATTTTTTGCTTCCCAACCTCCATAACTTTCTCGTTGTCACACACATATTGGTCTTTATCGTTGTCAACATGGCATGATTTGCAATTAACGCACATGCTCTTAAACCCATTGGTTGCCCCATCACTTGACAGGTCAACTCCCGTAAGCATACAATATTGTTTTACCATTCTATATTTGATTAATTTCTTCTTCCGTTATTAATTCAAATGGGTCCGCGACACTCCCGTCGGGATTGTAAACGACAAGTGTTCCGTTCTCTTCAAACAGATAATCACATGCAAGGTCTTCTTTCGACGGCCTGTAATTGGGAAATCTTTCCACAACTTCCTTTATTGGAGCACCGCATATCCTGTCGTCTGCGGGATAACGATAGAGAACTCCGTTTTCGGTTTCTAAAACCGGCTCGAGTTCTACCAAATCTTTGTCTATTCTAATGTATTTGCTATCCATAATATTCGCTTTTCTTTAATATACAAATATTTATTAAGAAAAGCAAATTGTATGAAAAAGATACTTTCGGAAGCATATGAATGGAAGGTTGAAAAGAAGATTAACAAGAGCGGTCAACCTTATTATATAGCGGCTATAGACCCAAGCCTTTCTACCGATGACACTTTCGCAGTGAAAGACAAGTTAAAAGAATTTGGTGCAAGATGGGACGGAATGGGCAGAAGATGGTACTTTATCCTCTCGTCAGACCCGACGAACAGGCAGAGCCAAATAGAACGTTTCGTAAAGCCATGTGTTGAATATCTCAAGAGTGTTGAAAAAGAGCCCAATGGAAATGACGCAGATGCCGAAATCAGGAAAATCTTGTCGCAGATTGACGGGGTTATCGCGTCTATAGACAATCAGCCATCTGTTGAAGTCCAAGATGTTGATACAAAAGAAATCAAGGATAAGCTTGTGCAGTTCAAACAGGAACTCATAGAGTCGTTCAAAAACAACACCTTCAGAGAGAAGATGGCCCCAATCATCAAATTCCGTCAGGCGCAGGGCGCAAGCTATTCGCTCCTTAACAGCATTCTTATCATGATGCAGAGGCCAAACGCAAAAATGGTAAAGAGCGCCGGCAATTGGAGAAAGGCAAATAAGGAAGTAAAGCCCGGTGCAAAACCAATTTGCCTTTGGGTTCCACTTGGACAGAGAGCACATACGCCTGAAGAAAACAAGAAAATCGAAGCAGACTTCTTTAAGAAAGTAAGTAAACTATATGGCCGTGAAATCAAGTCAAAGAACGAGTTGAATATCGGCGACAGGGAAAAACTTGAAAAGAAACTTAAGGAGGTTGTTGCCACATCATTCGACTTAAAACCGAGGTTCTATGATATTGCGGATGTTACTCAAATGGAAGGAAAGGAAGACCTTATAGGCTCTGTTGAAGGATTGGATAATGTAGAGTGGTTTGACAGCCAAACGCCTGAGGACGAAAACTCAATCAAACTGTATAATGCAGCACTCGCAACAATACAGGAATTCGGTATCAATGTGTCTTTTGTTGACGACCTCGGTGGAGCAAGGGGAGTATCAAAGGGCGGGGCAATCGACATCCTGAAAGATGCACCAAAGAGTATTGGTACTGTCAGCACACTCGTTCACGAAATGTCGCATGAACTTCTTCACCAAACTTATCTCAAAAATAAAGGAACCGGAGAAGAAGACTACGCGTCATATTTTGTCGGAAAAGAATTTGGGACGAAAATCGTTGAACAGCAGGCTGAAATCAGCGCGTGGATTGTTATGAGAAACTTCGGCTACGACATGCAGACGGCAAAGAACTATGTCGCATGTTGGGGTGGAGATGAGAAAACCGCTGCTTATGCATTTGATACAGTGGCGAAGGTTGCAACGAGAATCATCAAGGGTATGAACGAAAACATGTCCGTCGTAAATGAAAGTTTGACTGTAGGAGGAACCGTGACTGGTCTTGATGTTGCAAAACTCGTTGGAATGGAAGACATTTATATGAAGGGTAAGCAAGAAGAAAAAGATAAGGCTTCACAAAAATTTGGAGAAATGCTTGAGCGAATTGAAAATGTTGAATTTTAAACAATAAATGCCGCAGATTTCTGCGGCATTCTTTTTTATTCAACCTTCGTCCATTCGTTGAGGCGTTTATTGCATTTGTATTCCCCCGGAACAAGGCCACCCTTGTCTGACAGATAGATTAGCAACTTGAAATAGAGTTCAAAATTCTCCGTGATGTCTTCATAGAGGTCTACGAGGTGGTTATGCAGTTCAACAGGGAACTTCCTCCCGTCATAGTCATTCTCCGTACCGGGAATCGTATCATCCCAATGCCCGAGAATAAGAGCGATGTCCTCAACAGGGAAATTTCCACCCCAAGGAGCATATTGGTCGATTCCCCACCCAATCCTTCCGTTACGGGAATCTGCGTCAAAAACAAATGATTCGAACTTAATCGCCTGAAGCAACTTAATCTTCTCGTCCGTCAGTGTTATCTTCTTCAATGCCATAATCAATATCGTTATCGTTAATAATATTAAAAATTCTTTGGATTTTGTCAATCATCTTTCTTCCCTATTTTCTTAAGGGTTTCTTCTCCGTCCTTTATTATTTCATCGCGGAAGTTCTTCAGGTTTTCTCTGATATTCTCCAATCCCTCCTTTATAGAATCATTATTCTTCCTATATTCTTCCGACCTTTTCTTTATCTCTTCCATCAACCGCTTTATCCTCTTGTCAATCGTCTCTCCGTCAACGGGTTCTACCTCAACGGGAATGGTCAAAGACTTCGTTTCCTTGCTTGAAGAATACATTCCGCTTGACACCTTTAGCGTCCTTTGGTTGTTATAGTCGAACAGCGTGACATCCCAATCGTCATACTGCTTGTCCTCATAGTGAATGAGGATTTCCCTTAAATCCTTTATCGTCATTTCCTGAATGATTTGTCGGTTGAATCGTTTATGATTAGTTCGGTTTTCTCTCGCATCTCCTGAATCGTCCTGCAGCCCGTATAAGACATGCAACTCTTCATATATGCAGCCATGTTCTCAGCCCACTTCGCAATTGGATACTCGACGAGAATCGGCTTTGCAATTCCTTCGGCGGTCGTATTTCCGTTTCCGCCGGTCATCTTCTGAGCCATCTTCGTACTCATTCCGTAGTAAAGGCGATATGGCTTTCGAAGGCTGAGACGGCGATAAGAATCCCAATAGGTGTTATATCTTATATTTCCCCCGAACTTTTCGCTTTTCTCTTTCAACTCTTCGAGTTTGTCATAATAATCTTCGGCAGGGATTGCATCCGCCATGTTGAGGTTGTCGGGATGTAAGAACACTATTGGCTCACTTGCCTCAGTCGCCTGTGCGAATATCCTTCCGCTCATTACAGCGTAAGCACCAAGGGCTATACATTTTTGAATGTCGTCGAAGTTTTGAATGCCGCCATCTACGATGATTTCCGTCTTTGCCTCCGACTCGCCGTCCCAAGCCGTCTTGTCTTCTTTTGCCATTCGCAACTCATCAATTAGCGTCGCTGTAGGATAACCTACTCCGACATTACAACGAGTCGTACATCTGCTTCCGCTTCCAATACAAGCTCTCATGAAACCGATATGGTTGTTTGCATAATAATCATATGCCCTTGGATTTGCCACATTCCCCGTCATCACGACAATTTTGTCTCCAAACTTCTCTGTGAGATGATGGCAGATTCTGTACAATTTAGACATGGTTCCATGCGCAATATCCACACATATGTAATGCAACTCCCCGTCACTAAGATATTCATCAAGCGATTCTGCTTCAGAAAGCGAAAAAGATGCAAATGTTTCCTTGCTTATCTCAATTCTCTTTGCAAAGTCTACGGTTCTCGGCACTACACAGATGAATCCGTTATCCAACCATATCTTGTAGTTGTTTTCATCCGTAACAGCGCCCATCGGTGCGACTATTACGGGATATACTTTGCGCCCGCATAAAGTAATAAAAGGGTCACATTCGTCGCGGTGCTCGATGTCTGACTTTTCCGTTTGGACAATAAACACGCTTTCGAGTTCAAAACCATGTTTTGTTAATTTACTTTCACTCATACAGGATTAATATACAAATAAAATGTGATAAAAGCAAAAAACCACCACTTTTCAGTGATGGTTCAAAGTCATAATCGCAATGTCAGCATCGTCGTCGGTTATCCCGTACATCGGATTGATGTGTACGAAATGCGGCTGCTGCTCTTCCGTGAAGTCCATCCTGTCGTCAAGGATAACGAAGTTCGTACACTCCTTATGGACTTCGAGCCACATGTCAATTTCCCTCCCTCGGCTGAACTCATAATCGTCATTGTCGTCACTAAGCATGTAGTCGTGCCTTCCCATTCTTGTCCAAGCAATGTCAGGTGTTTTGTCAATGATTAATCCTTTTGGAAATCCTGCGTTTTCAAGCCTTATCTTAGCCCCCGGCCAAGACATTTTCCAATCGCTTGAAATAACAATTTTCGCCCCAGTTTCCTTGACAATGCGGAGAACCCGCTCAACGCACTCAGGGTCAATGTCACCCTCTTGTCCGTTGAGATTACCTGGGTTACGGTCGCTGATGTAAAACGATGTGCTATTAATCACACCGTCACAATCCATAAATACTATTTTAAGTTTATTCTCTTCCATATGAACCCTTTTGCTGTTTTAGCCTTTCCGTTTATACAATTACAAATATTTGAATGTTTAATCCCTGTTTTCTTTTCTGCCTCCCTCGTAGAGTGGAATATTTCGATAAGGTTCCCTTCATCATCTATTTGACGTATTTCATAGCGATATTCTTTTTCTTTTGGCTGAATTGTCATTGGAATCTCATCGTATTCTGATATGCCAACCCAATAAAATCCGTTATATGCTTTTTTGTCTTTATACGCTTTTATTATTCCTTGCTCATATATTTCATTTTCTTTTGCAGCAAGTTTTATTGAATCATATTTCTCAATAAAATTTCCAGATAGGTCATATTTTAAAATATTTTGCACCCGATTTCTTGTTTTGCTAATATACTCATGGTTTTTGAAAATGTCGTATTTCCTTGACAAGTATATTTTCCTGTCCCCGCAATATATATAATTTAAAAATTTCTCAGCGTGCTTATACCAACATTCTTTATAAACATTTTTCTTGTTGTTGGTAACTTTTATGTGTTTGTTACTCTTAATGCGAAATTTTTCAAACAAGATTTCATCTATCCTATGGAGAACTTCTTCTGTGGATATTAGATTGCATTTTATCCCCCTACTTGATTTATTTGTGAAAACACTTCCATCCCCATCAAATAGTCCTGCAATAAAATATGGCCAAAATGCTTCATCAATGTTTGGAAAAGATAAGACATCTGTCTTCTCATGAGTTATCCCGTGTTGTTTTATTCCGTTAACAAAATTCCTGTTGGTAATCTGAATTGAATATTCTTCGTATTTTTTTTGTGTCCTTTTATCAAATTGTTTAATTTCAGATATCTTATATGTGGATTCTGTATCAATGGAAAATTTTTCTAATATCTCAATGTCTTTTATTGCTATAGATAACTTGTTATATGTTTTATTAATTGAGCCATCTGCAGCAATAAACCCGAGCCAATAAGCCTTTTTGGGTTCGTTTATCTCGTAAAAATAGTTTTCGTTTATACTTTTTCTTTCCATACCATTTATATTAATTAACACATTATATTTTAATATAAATAGTGCAAAAGTAAATAAAAAACAGCACCTTTAATAAAGGTCTTCGCTATAAATCATCTTAAATCTACCCCTGTCGTGTCCGCTTCTGTGTTTTGGTTCTGAGTTCATTACCTCGTCATCGGAAATATCTTCTTCGCTCCTGTCGTAATTTCTGACAGCAACTTCTTCTGGCAGTTGTCCGCAATCCATTGCTATCTTTGCTGCCTGCCACCGGTCAACAAATCTTCCCTTACTCGTAAGGAACCCATCAACATAATCATATTCAATATCAGGCTTTTCATTTGAAACCATCATCGGAATATCCTGACTCTCCCTGTCAACTCTTTCTTTAAGTGTCTTCTTGTTCCAAATAGGATTGGTAGCCCTAACATTGATGCAGTTTCCGTGACGCCATTGCCCTATGACAACACCGCTATCGATGTTCTGTGCAATCATGCCACGCGGAGCCTCCGTGCCGTCTTTGTACCATATAGCGGCGCATAAAATCCACTCTTTTGATGTATCAATCATGCCTTATGCTATAGCAAAAATCGTGCCACTAATCGTTGAAATGTTCAAGAATTTCTTTCTGTTTCTTCGTCAGTTTCTTCGGAAGTTCATAATTTATAACTACGGCATAATCCCCGCGTACCAACGGATTGTTCATTGACGGCATGCCCTTTCCCTTGAAGATGAACGGCTCGCCGTGTCTTGTGCATTCCTTTGCATTAACCGTAACTTCGGAGCCGTCAATACATTTGAATTTCTTCTTGAATCCAAGCAGTGCCTCGTTAAACGGTACATTCTCATAATGTATAAGGTTCATCTCGTCGGGGCGTGAGAAGTATTCATCTTCTTTAACGGTGACGACAAGATGAAGGTCTCCGTTTATTCCGCCCTGAACTGAATTTCCCATACCCTGCATAATCATCGTCATTCCGTTTGATATACCGGCGGGTACATTAACGGTTTCTTCCCTATACTCTTCTGAAATGCCTGTTCCGCCACATACCTTACACGGCTTTGTAATTTCTTTTCCTGTTCCGTGGCAATGCGGACAAGGTGTTGTGACCATCGAAAATGAGCCCGGTCCCATCTGCTGAGTCTTCGTTATCGAACCGCGACCGCCGCAATGGGGGCATTTGTGTTCCCGTCCATCTTCATTTCCTGTCCCGTGGCAGTGCTGACATGGCGTGTTCTTTGGCACTCCTATGGTTTTTTCACACCCTTTATATGCCTCTTCAAGTGTGATTGTTACATGTGCCGTTACATCATCGCCCCTTTTCGGCCTGTTTCTCTGCTGTCCAAATCCAAACCCGTCAAACATTCCTGCCCCAAAGCTTCCCCGCATTCTACGGAAGATATCCATAGGGTCTCCTCCCTCAAAGTTGAAATCCATTCCGCCATTATCATATTGAGCACGCTTCTGTGGGTCAGAAAGAACTTCATAGGCCTCTGACAATTCCTTGAACTTATCTTCTGCTGTCTTCTTTTCTTCATCTGTTCCATTAGCCCATCTGTCCGGGTGCCACTTAAGAGCCTCAGAACGATACTTTTTCTTAATTTCTTCTTCACTTGCGTTCTTATCAACGCCAAGAATATCATAATAATCTTTCATAATCTACAATAGTATCACCGAGGAATATACAAAAAATTATTAATATAAGCAAACTATTTATGGAAGACAAATTATAGCACTGAAATGCTTCAAAACATAAAAAATAATCACACAAGGATTTTAGACTCAAAATTGTATAACGGGGAATACTACGATTTCATGCTATACAAGGGCGAAACTGTTTGGCAATCTTTGGATGACATCAATGGGATGACGATAGCCGACTTCTGTTCCCTTAACATAGCGAGCGGTGTTCTTTATTCTACGGTCACTTGGAGCGGAGCAACGAACGGCGGGGTGCATATGGAGGATATTGGCCTTACTGGTGTTGATAACGGATTGATACACTTCAGGAAAGATAGGGTATCAAACAGGGAGTTCCTTGACATCTATTTCAACAGCACATATGATATTCAGTCCGGTGATACCCGAATGTTCATGTCACCCGTAACGGGCAATACCCAAATGTACAAATACCCAATGTACCTCGTGAATGACAACGGAGAAAAATACATTGCATTCAGGGGCGGATTCTATCAGGGTTTCTTTAAGTTGGAAGGATTCGATTATCAGACAATGCCGACGGTTCTCAACAGGGATTATGTGTTTCATTTTGACATAAGGCCGAGAAGCGATTACGAAACGGGAATACAGACCGTAAACTACACACATAGCGCAAATACGGGAATATTCTTCTTCTTGGGAACCCGTGCGGAAAATAAGTTTTGGCCATTTTACAAGGCCGACGAGGAAAAATTGGAATCGTGGCTGAAGGAAGACGCACAGAACGAAGGCTATTTTGACGGGTGCGGAGAGTCGGGAGAAACCTATAATGTCCGCGAGAATAATGTCATTGTCAACGAGGCTGAATGGTTGCTTGAAGAGCCGAAGAACGAAGAGCCACCTAAGGAAGAAGGCTATTTCATCCTCGGGGACGGGTATTATGTATTTGACTGGTACAAGGACCTTGATGACAAAGTGAAACCACACGGGAATACCGCAATCATATCGAACCCGAAGATAGCGCCGAGTACGAACTATCTTAATACATATGATTTTTATCCTAACGCCGTTTGTGGCTGTGACAATTGTGAGGTCGAACCGACACCGCCTGAACCGGAATGTAACCCTTGCTGTGAAGAATATTTCATTGATGAATACTTCAATAACGAATGTCCTGAGGTCGACAACGGAAAGGCCATCACCGACGATTACCTTAATGCAAGCGGAGTGAATATCGACCTGACCGGCAAATCCTATAAGGACTCCGATGACCATTATTTTGACAAGCACGGATATTATGAGATAGAAAGTGATAACAAGTTCCTTCTTTTCGACAGGACGCCTGACGGTTTTACGACCGAAAATTGGATTGAAGGCTCGGAGGTTGTGCTTAGGGGAAGGAAAGATTGGCCTAATGCGAACTATTTCCTGTTAATGAACAGGACGGAAACGGGCTACACCACTGAAACCATAGCCCAATACAATGAGGAAAACGCATATGTTTACGATATATTCAAAGATATAAGGAACAATGTTTTTGCCCTCAGGGTGAGGGAAGACGGGGCGATAGGATATCGTCTTGGAGCCCTTAACTGCGATGATGATAACGAAAATCACTATGAGGTAAAGGAAGAATATTCAAAGCCCGGAATAATAAAATTTGACCAATGGAACAGCGTGAACGTGAGGTTTGCCGTTATAAATCCGTCATTTGACAAATGTGACAAAAGGAAAAGGAAAATGCGTATTATGATATATGTCAACGGTTTCCTGATATTTATCAGCAAGGAACTTGACACATTTGTTTTCAAGGCTTTGGATGAAGTATATCAGAAACAGGAGGCTGTTCCTTACAGCATTTCCCTCGGAGGAGGCTCCCTCGGTCTGCTTGAAACAATACTTCCAAACTACTACGCAATATCCGATTATGTGCTTCCGATTGAAAAGGATTTCTGCGGAACATTCCTCGGAGATATCAAGTGTTTTAAAATCTATCAGGGTTTCATAAACTATTCGGCGATAGCCAACTATTTATCATAAAATAACGAAGGCATAAAAATACAAACATTATATGGCTAAAGACAATACATCTGAATTGTTAACAAACAACAATGCCACATACAAGGTCGTGAACGGCGTGAAATACTTCAAACTCGTGTCCGAATTTGAAGGCGACTACACGAAGAACTGCGGTCTTTTGGGTAATGAAATAGATGAGAACTTCTATTTCCTTAGAGGATATGACATTAAGGACGTTACTTTTGATGAGGAGACAAAGATATTGACCATCACAAGGGTTGATTCAGACTATGAACCGATGCAGGTAAACATCGGATGGGCAATCGAAAGTGACAGGCCTACGTTCGTGTTTAACAGGATAACGGGTGAATTGACAATTACTTATCCTGACGGAACCGTGCAGGTATGCGGCGGATTCCTGATAGAAGGGTCCGAGGACATCAGCGTAGCAACTGACAGCACTCTTCGCGGCAAGGGCACAATGTATGACCCCCTTGGTCTTGCTTACACCGAAAGGACGGGTACCTATGCTCCTGCTTTTGACTATTTTGACATAAGCGACGAGACTGATGAAGAGCATTTTGCTAAGATGCCTGAAGGAATGGGAAAGGGCTACAGGGTGGTCACTAAGGAATTGTTTAACAGTTTCGGCTATCTTTACCCTTATTCCGCAGTTGAAAAGATTGCTTCAGCATTGACGCTTTCCGAGTGGAGAATCCCTACGAAACAGGATTGGGATGAAATGCTTAATGCTATGGAATGCCCTGATTACAGGAACCATTCTTCATACACATCAACGTTCTTGGGACAGAAGGCAGGACAGGCTCTTAAGTCTCCTGGTGTTTACAAGGAAGACGGAGAGGGCAACGTCATCGAGCATACGGGTGCTTGGAAGTATTTCCCTGTTCCTGACGGAGAGGATGAAGTTTACGGACAGGACTTCAAGGGATTTACGGCTTTCCCTGTGGGATATGCTGAGAACAGGAACAGTTTCATGATTGACAACGACAATGATGTTGAAGGATTCAGGAAGGCTACGGCATTCTGGACATCTACCGTTGACGAGACCAATGGACAGATTTACGGTAAGATATTCGGACACAATACCGCACAGGTATATCAGCAGTCTTTCGATGATGACTCCAAGTTGTCAATCAGGCTCGTTAAGGATTATACCCTTACCAACTATGAGGAATATGAAAACATCCTTGGCCTTTATTATCCGACCAAGTTAATCACCGGTATGTATGACGACCTTCCTTACTCAAAGGTTTGGACCGCCATTAACTTTTATGGTGATAAGGATGACCTCGGCGGAGCGGTAAACCCTGAATGGGCGGGCTTGTCATACGAAGATGCAAGTTCTAAAATCGTTTATTTCATCTGCGAATGGGATGGAGAGAAGTGGCACAAGAAGCAGATGGCGGAAGGTGACTCCGTTGTTATCCTTAACAAGGACGGCGAAGAGAATTACCACGAATGGAGAATCATCCACGGTGAACTTGTTGACACGCTCGACCAAACATATGCTGAATTTGCAGAGGAGTTTAGTAACATCAGGGAGAACCTTGCTGAGTTGTCAGCATCGACAATCGTATTCAGTTCATCTGTCGAGACCATTCTTTCGAAGCACGATGAGAGAATCACGACATTGAGCAGCACGACTGAAGTTATAGAGAACAACGTTACGGTCATTAGCGGAAATTTGGAAACACTTTCATCATCAACAGTGGAACTTTCAGACAGGATTGATGCCGTCAGTGCAAGAACCACCGAAGAGTTTGAACGTGTTGACGGTCTCATCACAGACTTGAGCGGAACTGTTGAAAGTTTAAGCGCAGGTACCGTTGAAGAGATTGCGAGGGTTGATGCAGACATCCAAGAATTGGCACAGACCACCGCAAGCGAAATCGCGAGACTTGATGATAAGATTGATGCCGTCAGCGCCACCACCACAGAAGAGATTGGTCGTATCGACGCCCTCATTGATGAGATTAGTGGAAATGTTGAAACACTGAGTGCGTCTACGGTAGAACTTGCGGGCGATGTTGCGGAACTGAGTGCTGCAACTGAAAGCGGCTTTACCGCAGCGGCAGAGGCTCTTGAGGCTGAAATTGCAAGGGCTACGGCAGCTGAGGATGATTTGGGTGACAGAATCGATGAAGAGGCTGCAACAAGGAAAGCAAATGATTTGATTGCCCCTGCCGATTATACTCTAACGCAGGAAGGAACGGAACTTCTTACCAATGGCGGAGAGACCATCACAATAACAGTTGATGAGAACTTCTTCAACTTCGGCGAAATAATTGAAGGCGGAAGAAATTAATAACAGAAAAATTATTGAGCGACATATGAAAAGATTACAATTCAGAAACGACAGTACGGTTTTTCAGAACAGGGAAGAAGCATTAGCCTTTTTCGCTAACATAGCAAACCCGGAAATGGGAATTAGCGACAGGTTTGGTGATTCACTCTATGCTGAACCGATGGTCGTTAAATATCTTGACGAAAACAATGTTGAACAGGTTATCCTTGCTATCGGAAAGGACAGCGGGAAAACCCCATATCATCTTATCGATTCCGCCCAGTTTGTTGAAAACATTGCCGAACTTGGGGAGAAGGATACGGAAATAGAGGGAATGGTTACCCAACTCTCGGGTGCTGTCGTTGACGGTGCTGTAAGGGTTGAAAGATATGACCAGGAACTCGACGCAAATGTCCGTGAGGAATACGTCATAAGAGATAATAATCATGAACTTGGTCCACATATCAAGATTTATAAGGACAGTGCACTTGTTGATGTTCAACTTGGCAAGAGGGGAGCAACTGGTGTTACAAAAGTTGATGATACTTATGTACTCAACGGTACTTTCGAGGGTAACGATGATGCAATTCTCTATTTTGTCTACCTGACAGAGAGTGGTGACTTGAAACTTGTCGGAATCGACTTTGAGAAATACGTCCTTGAAGCGGAGGCCGGTGACGGACTTTACATTAACGACAACCACGTAATGTCTGTCAGGATTGACGAAACAAATGACGAAGGCTTTTTAAGGGTCGGTGAGAACGGACTTTCAACTTCAGGAATCGGCGATGCCATAATAAATGCAATAGACCAAATTGCAAGTGGCATATCAGGTCAAATAAACTCAGCAAAGGTTTATTCAAAGGATATCTTGGTTGAAAGGACATTATCAGGAACCAACCTTACCATACAGGTTGACGGAAAGACGATTGCCAAGGACCTTCGTTATGAAAATGGGGTCGCTGTTCTAAGTTCTCCTATAACCTTAAGGGATGTTTCAGATTCCTATACTACTGATACAACCATCAAGGCTGTATATGCTCTTTACAATGGAGATGGTGAGAGACTCGGTGACGAGATTAGAATTTACAATGAAGGTCATTTGAAGACCGTTGTTCTTGGAACAACAACCACAACCATTAATTCTCGGACAGGTGAAATTGTAAATATGGGTGATGGGGAGCCGGCTCTTGTATTTATATATGCAACAAGTAATGGATATGCACTCGCCCGTGTCGCTATTGCTGACCTTGTTCCTGCTTCAACCTTCACTGAAATCTATGAAAAGATTGACAGGGACGTTTCCAGTGCAATAACGATTTCAAAGGCATATACAGACCAAAGGGTTGAAGACCTTACGAGTGCAATCGGTTCATTGACGGATACCATCAATACATCTGTTGATGCAATGACGGACCTCATTGATACCAAGATTACCCAGGAAGGTGATGACAGACGTGAGGCGGACACTGCTCTTAGTAATAGGATTGATGCACTAAGTTCAACCTTCGAGACGAAGGATAATGTGTCAGCCAAGATAAGTTCGGCTGTAACCAACATTACTTCGCTTATCGCAGAGACAAGTGCGGCAACATTGTCAAACGCAAAGGATTATGCTGACCAAAAAGTCGATGATGCTGTTGCAGAGATTAACGGTATTAAGGTCGTTGATGTTGTTTATGACAAGGATGTCAATTCTCCTAAGTATATCCAATTGAGACGTGCTGACGGAACCCTTACGGACGGCTTTGACGCTTCAGATTTCCTTGTAGACAGCGTTTTGAGTAGCGTTAACCTTGAAGACGGAAAACTCATATTCGTATGGAACGATGACGAAAACACGAAGATAGAGGTTCCTCTTTCAGAACTTTCAGACATCTACGAAGTCGCAAGCGGTTCGGTATCATACTTGAAGATTGACGGAAAGGAAGTTTCCGCAATAGTGGATAAGGAAGGCGGATACGCAAGGACCTTGGCAACAACTGATTACGTAGATAATGCCGCACAGACAGCAAAGACTGACGCAATAACCGAATCTGAGGCTTATACTGATAACAAGGTTAATGCATTGAGCGGAAATGTCGAGAACGCAATCAATGCGATGGAAGTCGACCATAGTGCAAAACTTGCGTCACTCAGCGGCGCGGTTATCACACTTAATGGTGGCGAAAGCGTTCCTGGTTCAGTTGTCCACACAGTTAGCGACAAGTTCTCAAGAGACCTCATTACTGCGGGGACTCCTGTTACAGATGTTACAATCGAAGAGGCAGGAGAGCATTCATTGCTTAGGGTTATCAATGTAGGCGGAGAGGATAGGTACTTTGCATCAAGCAGGGCAACTGACATGCTTTATGTGCCTCAATCAGGCTCTCCTGTAAACCTCAATGAGTATATCACGAATCTTCAGAACAGGATTGCTGAACTTGAAGCAGAGAATGCAGCACTTGACGAAAGGGTTACCATTCTTGAAAATGCTTCCATCGATGAAGAAGCAGTCAAGAACATCATCAAGGGTTATCTTGAGGGAACCAATAGGGAAATCAAGATTGGTGAGGTCAACGATAAACTCCGTATCGGATTCGCAGATGACGCAATCTTCGGAGAATATATCGCATCAAGTTAACGAATATCGCTATAACGAAAAAGCCGTAGGAAATCCCTGCGGCTTTTTTCTATTTTGTGCATTCAAAAATTGTTAATAGCGTATCGTCATCCAAATTTTTTATAAACAGGTCATAGAAGGTCGACATCCATACGAATTGGTCTTCCGCATCATCGGCATCGACCCATCCTGTCTTTTCCGATACAAAGGCATATCCCCAAAAAGCGGTGTTGCTTATCACATAGTTTTCCTTCGTTCCGAACTTTTCAAAATAAGCACGCTTATCTTTCATATTTTCATATATCACGCCTTCATAATCTGTCTCAGGATTCGAGGCATCCATAACCATCTCCCACGCACGTTCATAAATCCGTTGGTTGTTGAGGTGTATCTTTTCCCAATCAATATCTCCCTTCTTTGCCTGAAACACTTCCCTTCCGTCTTTCGTGAGGAACGGGATACTGAAAATCTTCCCCAATGAATACGAAGACCACTTTCCATTCTTATTCTTGTCCGAATATGCATTCCCCGTTTCTTCATCCATTGACAAACCATATTTGTCAACGAGGTCTTCATAGAATTCAGAATCATCCATCTCCGCAAGGTCTTGGATGGTCATCCTTATATATTCCGCATATGATGGTATATCCGTTTCCTTTAGCGCGTTCTCATAAACGGCTATGAACGAATCCTTAATCTTCTTCACGTCTTTGAACCTGTAGACCACATATGGCTCGACTTCCTTATTTTTATTATATATGGACATTAAATCGTCCGGGTTTTCTCCTGCTGCTATGCATACAAAATGCCTGTAATCTTCATCTGTCATATTACTCTTCGATGCCCGTTGGAGGCATCTCACCACCGTGTAGCCCCTTGTAAACATCAAGGGCCTTTATTATTGCTCTTTCTTTTGACTTGTCTTCTCCAAGTGCTTTTCTATTTAACCCATACAACAGCATCATATACTCTTTATAAGATAGTTTTTTCTTCCTACGGAAAAGGAGGAAACAAATAATCTTATAAAGCCAATTCCCGTTTTCTAAATAGGGAATCGTCTCATTCATCCAATCGAGGTTCATAATGCAATCACAATTGCCCAAAATAAAGATGTGATGATACCGAACCAAATCCTGGCATTTCTATCCCCGTCATATACTTCACCCTTTTCGTTGGTTAGAATATTGGGATTGGTTAGTCCCTTTATCATTGATGATACGAATAGAAGAAGAGATGCTATTGCAATGAACGCCGATATCAGTTTCAATATAAACATCACGTCAGTTCATTTATCTTATCATATATTACATTTGCAGTGACAAGTCCGACAATCCTTCCGACTTCCTCGCCGTTCTTGAAGAAAATCAGAACAGGAACGCCCCTAACCTTATACTCTTCTCCTACAGCCTCCGTTTCGTCCGTGTCTATATCTATCTCAGCAAAAAGCGTGTCGCCAATCTTTTCCTTATCAAGGTTCTTGATTACTTCAGTCAATACCTTACAGGGCCCGCACCACGGAGCCATCAATTTCGCACACCTTAACTTTCCGTCGGATTCGTTCTTGAATTCATGGAAATCATCAACTGATTTGAGTTCCTTTATCGTTACCATAATTAATCTTTTTTATTGAATATACAAAAATAGTTTATAAAAAACAAGGGAAGAGCAATGCCCTTCCCAATATATATCATATGTGTTGTGTTGTTATTTTCTAACTTTTTCGTGACGGCGAGAACGTGGGTTCCATATATATTCATCAAACCGCTCTTTGGATTCTTCGATTGCGTCATTTATGTCCCTATATAGTTGTTCCAACTCCTCTTTATTGAAACGAATATCATAGTGAGCTTCACCTTCCCTTATATCAAGGAAAAAACCGTCTTCCTTATATTGTACTGTTGCCGTCATAATTAGAATGGTAAATCGTCATCGTTTTCTCTTTCGTCTTCCTCATAAGACGGAACGCCCGAATACGCAGGAACCTCCTCCTGTTTACTGAAATCAGACTTCGTTCCTCCTGTATAAACAGACACCTGAGGCTCTTCCTCTGCGGTCTCGCTCTGTCTTGGGCCATCACTGTCCTTTCCGAATCTCGGCATATCGATACTCGTAGCCGTTACATGGTGATTCATATACACCTTTCCGTTTGATACACTGACAACGCTTTCAATCGGACCGCTGATAATGACATAAGTACCCTTCTTGAGATACTGTGCACGCTTCTCAGCAAAATAAGAATCAAAACTCATAATGTCGAACCAATCAGTCTTTTCCTGACCATTCGAGAATGAATTGTTTGCTACGCTAAAACGGACAAATGGTTTTCCGTCTTTTGTCTTAAGGACTTCCGCATCCTTTCCAAGTCTTCCGTCAAATGTAATTATCTTCATCTTAAAATCAAATTTTCAATCTTGGTTCAAATATACAAATATCTATTGATAAAAACAAATCAGATTTCGAATATCCTTTGTTTCGACAGGAGGTAATATTCCCTGTTTCGTTCTATCCCGATAAATCTACGGCCCATCTTCATTGCAGCCAACCCCGTTGTTCCGCTTCCAAGGAACGGGTCCATCACAAGGTCACCTTCGTTCGACCATGAACTGATGTGTTTTTCAGCAAGTTCCTGCGGAAACACTGCGGGATGAATCGTGTGGTTTTGTGCTATGGCTATCTCCCATATATTTGATGCAACCTTCTCTTCGTTTATCTTGAATGATTTCTTCGTTCGCCCGTTTTCTCCTCCCATGTTCTTGCATGTTGAATCATAGTTCTGACCCGCACACTTGCACGGAATCATTATCGGATTGAATGTCTTCGGCTTCCCCTTAGAGAAAACAAACATGTATTCAAACACCTGATTATATCTCGGCTGTTTTACTTGTGGAAGAGGATTTTTCTTTTCCCATATCATAGTGTCATTGAGCCTGAAGCCAGATTCCATGAATGCAAGTGCCTGCTTGAATGACGTGCCTGATTCTCCTCCGTTCTTGGTCTTGTCACCGACAACCCAAACGACAACTCCACCGGGCTTTACTACACGGAACAGTTGGTTTATTATCCTCACGCATTTCTCGTGATTCCAATCATTAAGCGTATTTGAATAATTCCTGAGGTCGTCATATGGTGGTGATGTAACCACGAGGTCAACTATATTTTCCGGTATCTCTGACAATAGTTCCTCACAATCTTTATTGTATAAAGACACGCCGTCGAACTTATCTCGCATTGTAATTTCCATAAGCCAAATATACGAAAAAATATCCTGTTATCAAAATATGATGATATTTATGAAAAACCAAAAACTTATGAAAAAAATATATAACGGACTCTTATTCGTACTTTCGTTCATTTGGCAGTTACCCCAATCTTTGGTTGGCTTACTTATGCTAATTTATTTCCTTCTTTCGGGTGGAGTCAAACTAATATCTTACAGGAAACTATGTTTTGCCTTCGAAGCTAAGGCTATGATGGGAGGAATATCTCTCGGAAATTTTGCCTTTCTCAGTCCAACCCTGTCACAGCGGGAAACGTCAATAGCACACGAACAACTTGGACACACCGTTCAAAGTAAAATATTAGGGCCCTTGTATTTGTTTGTTATAGGCATACCTTCAATATTAAATGCTGAATACCGTTTTACCAAGTGTTATTATGATTTCTATACGGAAAGAACTGCAAACAAATTCGCAGGACTTGTTGTAGTTACTAACAAATGGGGTAGATGCGAAATTGCCTTCCCTGACGAAACAGAATAAACCAATAACGGCCCGCAACCTGCGAGCCGTTTTCTGTCATACCGTTTCCTTACTGTTTCCGAACGCCCTTTTATCTACGAGCGGGCAGATGTAGTTCCATCCGTTTATGCTCTCGTTTTCAATAAGCGTGTCAAAATCCTCTTGGTAGTCCCTCGGAAGCATGCCGCCATTTAGGTAATATACTCCGTGTGTCCTTGTGACGATTGAACCCTTCTCTATCGCCTTTCCGTCGTTGATGGGTATGTTTTTCAATACCTCGTATCTCTTATCCTGTTTCATTATATTAGATTTTTATCCATTATTTCCTGTGCTGAAGGAATGTCAAGTGCATCCCTTAACCTATTAGTAATTAGTGGTATCTTCACTTTTTGGTATGTTCCATCGGGCCTTAGCCATATCAAACGCCTCGCAACTATCTTATATCCGAGGTTTTCAAGCGGTATTGAATATAACCCCAACTGCAGCGTATAATAACTCTCGTTTTGGTCAAGAAGGTCATTGAACGGCCACAGAAGCACCTGCCCCTTATAGTTGTTGAACAGGTCTTTGTTCGTTTTGTAGTCCCAAACACATAGTCCGTTATTTTCGGATTCGGGTTCGTCCACATAGTAGAACAGGATGTCAAATGTTCCCGCATATGGCGTTCCCGCTTTGTTGAACACCTTTGTTTCGGCGAGGACTGGTACGAAATTCTCCGGAATATCGTCCCAAAACTTCACAACCGCCTCTTCGTGCGGATTGAGCGGAACGGGCCGCCCCGTTTCAAACTGACTCTTGCATTCGGGCAGTATCTTGTCGTATTGTTCTGTCATGAAGTAGAACATACTCTCTCCGAATGCGTGGACATTTGTTCCGAACTCACACGCCTCGCCTGATATCTTTCCCCAAGCCGCAAGTATCTCCTCCTTGGTCATTCCATAGTATTTGTACGAAGGGTCTTGGTCTCTCTGCCACTTCCTTACGCATCCCTCTGCCATCTGCTCGCTTGTCGTAGGCTTGTACTTATGCGTTACATCAGAGACGCACATATATTGAACCCCATCAAGATAATACTCGTGAGGACCCTCAAGGAACACAAGTTTGTTCGTATATGTATCAAGTATTTTCTGTCTTATCGTCTCTATTTCCGGTAGATGATAATACTTGTCCCATTTCATAATTCGTCAATTATTCTTCCTCTTATTTTTTCGTTAATGTCTTTCATTACTTTGCAGAAAACTCTTGAAAATCGCCGTATGCATTGTTTAATAACGAGGTCTGCTGTTTCAATAACATTATCTTTCGTTATACCAACTGCCTTATATTTTTCAATTTCAACCAAAAGTTTCTCATCGTCAATATGAGATGCTATGAATTCTCTGTCCTCCTTTAATTCCCTTAATTTTTCATATGCAGGAGAGGTTAAAAATCTATCGTGATAATGAATCGGGTCGTCCTTACAGTAAGCATAAAGTCCGTTGGCAAATCCTTCTTGCTCATATTTGAAAGACATATATACAATATCGGCCATATGCCGCTCATATTCATCTTCAGACGACATTCCGTTATTTACATATCCAATAACAGCATCTTTTCCAAAGTCATTATTCATCTTAAACTGTTGGAAAATGTGCTCTATTTCATGTTGTATGGTATCCATCAATAACGCACGGTCAATTGTTCCGCTTATACTGATACCATAGACCCATACGCCATTCGTTACGTATTTGTTGCCATCTTTGCTCTTGTCGTATGACACTATTGACCTTCCATCGGTTTTTATTCCGTGTCGTTCTGCATATCGTTCTAAATATTCCTTATCCCTGAAATTCTTTATTGAATATTGGATATATACTTCTTTTCCCAATAAATCATAAGTAATACATCCTTTCCTAATACCGACGCCATCTTCAATAACCTGCGACTTTTGAGATTTGAAATCATCCGAGATAAGATTATAAATACCAAATGTTGCATTCACAACATCCCTGTTTATTCCCATCTCTTCCTTTATCACCGAATTGATGGATTCAATAAGGCGATAATCATAATTTATCTCAATTAGTTTCATTCTTTTCCCCTTTATTTACGATTCTATCTCGGTTATGATTTTAAATCTGTCTGTTTCAGTTTTATTCAAGTCTTTGGCCCACATGAGTTGTTTGAAGGACGGGTCACCGATACCGGTAAGATAAAATTCACAGATTTCTCCTCCCATTCCGTTGTCATAATGCGAGAAATTTTTAACGGTAAACATTTCGTCCCTTGTTTTTACTTCCGATATGTACTGGCGTCCATCCACATACACATTACAAGGTTCAACTGTCCTGAAATCTTTTATTATTATCTTGTCCCCCGGCTGTAATTCGTTAAATGTCTTTTTTCTTTTCATTTATTGTCCCTTCCTTTCCTTTTTTTCTTTATCTCAGCGAACTTCTCCCTTATCAGCCTCTTCTGCAGTTTCTCCGCTATGATGTCTCCGTGGCACGGAAGCGGCTTACAGTAGCATTCAAGGTAAATGTCTTCGCCATTCTTGTACTTCTCGTATATCTCATCCACGACGGCCTTGAATTCGTCGTTTGTCGAATACATGAGGTCAAAGTAACTTCCGTATCTCTCTATCGCCTCTTCCTTTGACCTCACATGATATATCGCAAGCGTTTTGTTGACCGGCTTTTCCGTGTATGGATTTCCGAGTATTGAGCCACCCCTATAAATCGGGTAATTATTCTCATTTGACGAATGGTCTTCAACCGTTCTGTTATAAACAATTATTGCCATATGTCGGGCTCATATGCAGGTATTCTAACGATGTCACGCTTGAACTGACTTCCAACATGCATCCTGTCAATCTTCTCCTTCGTCTCCGCCTCGGGTTCTACGCCCTCACGAATATACTTGTCAAGTGTCGCATAGGTGAATCCGAGCTTCTCTTCGTCGGGGCTGCTGTGAGGAAGCCCGTCATCGGGGGTTTTATGAACCCACTCGCCCGGCAAGCCCATTTCATCACCGATTGCATACACCTCAGTAACGGTAAGGTTTCCGAGAGGGGAAAAAGCACCCGCCTCATCGCCGAAAATCGTTTCGTATCCGATGTAATTTTCGCTTGCGTTACAGGTATCGGCGACACGGCCATTGAAGGTCTGTGCGATTGCATAGAGCATAGTCATCCTCACACGCGGAGGAATGTTTTGCTGAGACTGTTTGCTCCATGTCTGTCCATTCTCCAATAATCCATAGAAACTGCCTACAATATTCTCTATCGGCATTATCATGAACTTGATTCCGAGATATTCGGCAATTTTATCAGCGTCATTGATGCCCTGTCCATAACTCGGCATTGCAACGCCTATAACCCTGTCGGGCCCAAGTGCCTCAGCAAGGAGTGCTGCACAGATGGTGCTATCCTTTCCACCCGAAAGGCCAAGAACGGCATTGCATCCGTTTCCGTTTTCATTGAACCAATCACGAATCCACGCAACGAGTTCATCTTTAACCTTCTTGTAATCCATTTTCTTTTGCTTTTAATTCTGATGGTTTTGCTTCAACGATTTCAATGTAAGCGCCGCAATAAGGGCAAGCAACATAAGATGCAAGGGCATCGTCAACATCGCATCCATATTCATCAACGATTGGATTGCCATTCTCATCAAGTGTTTCAGTATCGCCCCACACTTCTGAGCGCATGAAATCACTTTGCCATACAATATGATTTCCACAGACTGGGCATAGCCCATCATATCCGTGATAAGAATCAGCAAATGATTTTTCCAATTCAGGATTATATGCCGGATAATTTTCCTTTTCTTCCTCAGGAGCAGCGCTTACAGAATAGTATGTTCCGCATTCGGGACACTTCAACTCCATCACACTCCCCGAATATCCGTCAAAATCGGGATATATGTACTCTTCTTTTGAGACCTCAACAAGGTCTGCGCCACATCTCATGCATGGCTTGTGTTCAACTTTCTCCATCTTTTTCTTCTTCGTTATTTATTCCTGCTCTTTCACAAAAATCATCTATTAATTTTTTGAGGCCTTCAACACCGTCAATTGACCAATTTTCTGTCTTGATGTTTACAAACCTTCCCATTCCGTTGTTTCTTGAAGAGAGTGTTATTGACTGCCCCTCTTCACCGCTTTCAGTACAATCATTGTCCTGATAATAGGTTACGGAGACTTCATCAACATATGGGCCCCAATCGCCCTTTTGGAAGTCAGTTTGCTCAAATGTCTTTATCATAATTTCCAAATTTCAATGGTTATATCCAAATCTTCAAAATGTTGCTTAATCATTTCCATGATGATGTTCCAATTGGCCCCTCCCCTGTCACAGGACATGTGCCATGGTAAAGCGATTGACTTTATTCCATCTTTTTCACATTTCATTGCCACTTTATGAAGACATGTGTCAATGGCATCGTAAGATGTATATCTCCTTCCGTCGTATCCAAAGTTCTCTTGAGCAAAAAGGTTAAGAACGATTTGAGTATCATTTACTCTTACAGGAAGAACGGTTCCTAATAGTGGCTCAATCTTTGCGCTTGTTATGATACAATAGTCAAAATACTTTTCAAAAACAATAGGCCATTTCTCCCTGATTGCTTTAGCAACACCGCTGTTCATCTTCCGTTGGCAGTTTACCTGTTGTAAAATGTACTCGGCGGTACTGTCAAGTAAGTTTCCTTCTATTTCTTTAATCTCCATGATTCTAATATACAAAAAAATAACGCAGGAAACAAATCCTGCGTTATCCATTAGAACTTACCGAGATTCAATCGGTCTCTGATTTCAGAAAGGGTTTCCTCTTTGAGCATCTTTCCGTCCTTGAAAACAGGTTCCATCAGCGTGTTCTTAATGGACTCGTCCCATGTAAGCCCATCAACATATGTAATGTCCTGTGTCCACTTGTCCTTCCAAATTACGCTGCAGCAGCCCTTTTGTGACTTCTTGAAGTTACCTCCGCCATTCTCGCGGTCTGTCTTCGGGTCTTTATAGACTGGCATCTTGGTAATTGTTCCGTCTTCGTTCTTGAACTCAGCATAGACGGCCTTGATGGCTACGCCAAAGGTGTCGCGGGTGAAGGGCTTAAGAGTAGTGGCAAGTCCGGTCTCCTTCTCTACAGAAGTGCATCCGTCGGTTGCAGGAACATATCTACTGACAGTCATCACCTCCTCTTCCTCAATGCAATGCATGGAGAAAGAACCGATACCGAGAGAGACATTGCTTGCGGCAAAGCCATTGTATTTAAGAATAGCATAAATCTGCTCGGCTCTTTGAATTGTAATTGAATCACCATAAAGTGCTTTCACATGAGGGTCAAGTACCTTGTATCCCTTACTATTGTATGTACCCCCAAAGATGTCCCAAAGGGCAAATACCGTCTCGGTAACAACCTTCACACAGTCTCCACTATCTCCACGGACAAGGAAACAACCATTGTGTGAAAGAATCTCGTCTTTGAGAGTTGGAAGGATATTCTTGACTACATTCCAATAGTCATAAGAGTCACAAACACAACTGAAAGAAGTGTTAGGGTAAATCTCGGTGAGAAGTCTCTTGAGGAAAATCCTCTCGCGATGAGGGTCAATATCCGCATATTCATAATCAGGATTGTCGGCAGTGTCCTTTGCGCTGTTGGAGCACATCACGAAGTGCTCGGTGGAAACGGCGCCGAAAGCAACCTCTTCCTTATCACAGTCGCAGTTATAGAAATGCTCAAGATAAGGAATTACAGGAACAGTGGCACTGTTGACAAACGACAGACACCATCCCGCGCCCGCCTTAAGTGCGGCATCGAGACCTTGGTCACCACGGAAATCAAAGTTTCCCAACGCACGACGACGAGGTGCACTATCGTCGCAAGTTTCATCATAGTATCTGTCAACGACCTCACGATAGGAATGGCCGACAGTTGCGCAAATCATTGGATACCACATCTCTGCTGAGATAAGGGACTCAAGTGCCTGTCCGAGCCAAGCGAAGTCAGGGTGCGTATTGGTCACGCCAAAGATGGGACAATGAATCGGAACCTCCATTCCCTCAGGAAGAGACCAAATCTCAATGGGGAGGTAACCGAGGCGATGAAGGGAACGAACCTTTTCAAAGTCTGCAATCCCAACACCCATCGTCTTCTCAATGTAGTGCTTGTATTCATTCACAACCTCGTCTTCGGGGCGGTTAAAGAAATTCTCATTGAAATAATCAACGAGGTAGTTCTTACAGAAGGCCTGCAGGCCGAAGTTAACCACCTTGTTCCACCGCCCTACGCGGCTCATACGAGGCGTGTAATAAGAAACGGACTTTACGAGGCCCTTATCAAGCATCTCGCTATGTACCGCTTTATAAAAATCTTTAAGAAGTAATGCGTTAGTATTAAACATAATGTTATAAGTAAAAAATATTAATCGTTGGTATAGAAATCATCCTCTCTTGGGATAAATACTTCGTCGTCGTCAAGGAAATGCTTGATTCCGACAATCGGCGCTCCGAGGAACATCCCATCTTTGGTTTCGAATATAGCCCTGAGCGGCTTCCCGTCAACCTTTGAAAGGTCGTCCACCCCAAGGACATTCATGACCTTCTTCAGTGAATAAGCGAATTTGTTCCTGTAATTGGTACTCCATGGCCCGCTGACGCAGAACATTACTCCGCCGCCACCCTGAACTTTCAGTTCCATCCAAAACTCAAGACTTTGAGCATATTTTTCTGAAACATTGATGCCGTGCTTCACGACGACTGCATTGAATTCTTTTTTCATACTTTCCATTATATTACAAAAACCGTACCAAACTTTTAATCCCACCAAGTTTCGTCCCTTTCAAAGCGAATTTTATGATAAAGGTATCTTGCCTTTAACTTGTAGATTTCGTCAGGGTGGTCAAGCCAATACTTCCTTGCCTTTTCGCTAAGTCCGTGTGGAAGAAACCTATCAGCGTTTCTTGTATTGACCTTTACATCGCACACATACCCGAAATTTGGAGACTCCTCAAACTTGTAGTTTCCATTTTCCGTTTTTACTATATTTACATCCCCGTTGAAGTGGAAGAGTGGCTTCTTGCCCGTAAAGATGTCAATCAGGCTTTCGCAAATCTTCATGTCGCGGATAACATATTCCACCCCAACAAACAGCCTGTTCCTTTCGTGGTACTTCCTCATTTCTTCAATCTTGGCCTTTTCCATATAATAAAGGAAACTATAATCCCAAGGATAGGATTTCAGTACAACACCAAGTAGTTTGAAGAAATCCCTCTTGAAATGATAGTGAAACCACGAGCGAATTGAACGAATTTTATCTCCGAAAGAGCCAATTCGTCTCAAACTGTCTAAAAATGATGGTGCGATTTCTACCTTCATGCCACTGCTAATATACAAAATTAAAACGCTTTAGCCAAATTGGTTAATCGTAACTATCAAGTTCCGAATCAAGGTCATAGGTTTTCTGCTGAACGATGTTTATTCTCTTTGAGAGTTCGGTTTGGTTTCTGCTTACTTTATTTATATTATAGGTATTGAGCCTTAATATTTCAAACACCAAGGTATCAACGCCCTGCATATGGTTAATAACCGTTTCGAGTGAATCTATTTTTTCTTTAAATTCACATCTTACCCTATCCGCTTTTATATTCGAGACGCGGAACGTTAACGTTATAAGAAAACCGACGATAATCGCGGCTACCAGCCCCTTACAAACCTCAAGGACAATCTTTTTTGCATCGTACTTCATAACTCTTTTCGCTTTCGTTGCAAATATACAGGTTATTTTTGACAAATCCAAATTAGAAAATAACCATTGTATTCATTTTTTTTTTTGTTATATAAAGCTTTATTAACAAGCTTGTTACTAACCAGTTATTGTCGGCGGAAAATTGCAATTTTGTTTTTTATTTTTCTTTTTGTACATTTGTGGGGAAGAGAAATATTTATGGAAAATTGCAATTATAAGAATGAAACTGTAAAAGCCGTCATATGGGCGGTGTTAATAATCGGCACATTTGTCGGACTTAATTTATTTGTATAATATGAAAAAGATTTTAATCGTCGTTGACGCACAAAACGACTTTATTGATGGGGCTCTTGCAAATAACGAAGCACAGGAAAGGGTTCCAAACATTGTTCAAAAAATCGAAGAATTTGACGGAGATGCCATTTTCTATACCCTCGACACCCACGATGAAACATACCTTAATACGAAGGAAGGGGAACATCTGCCTATAATGCATTGTATAAGGAGTACCGAAGGATGGGAATTGAATTATGACGTAGCCACCGCAATCGAAGGGGCCGTCAACCGTAATATCCTTATAAATGTCGTTGAAAAATATACTTTCGGGTCACTTGCACTCCCTGTTTTAGTAAAAAGGGTTGTGGGCGAAGAAGATTTTGAAATTCAAATTGTTGGTTTTTGTACCGATATCTGCGTTATAGCCAACGCTCTCATCCTTAAAACATCCTATTATAATCAGGGCGAAATCTATGTTGATGCAAGTTGCTGTGCGGGCACTACTGTAGAAGCACACAATGCAGCCCTTGCCGTTATGGAATCTTGTCAGATTAATGTCATTAACAAGGAGGAAGAATAATGGGCCTTATTGAAACATTCATCGAAGCAGAGGCGGAGAGAAAGAAAGTTCAGGAGCAACTGAAACCGCTGCACGATAAGATGAGTTCTCTGACAAGAACAATTGAGGAAGCAGAGAAGAATATGTCTTGGGACGAGAAGGAGTTCATCAATCAGAAACTGTGGGAGAACTTCGACGAGAAGCACCAACAGGATGTGCTTGATGTCCGCGCCGACATTGAAAAAATGATGAGCGGAAATTACTCCTATTCGATGACGACAACTCCCTTCGACCCGTTCCATGACGAGTGGCATCTTATCACCTACAAACAATTGGATGATGGAAAGATTCAATTGCAAGTTTCATGCAGGAGAAGAGAAGGGACAATAAGCGGAATATATACCTTTTTGGACACCTATTGGACTGTTCCGTTCGATATTAAGGAAATGGGGATTGACAATTAAGTCGATTCCCATTATCTTTTATGTAAATAAGAACGAAAAGTATATATAGATGAAAGGTATAGTATTGGCCGGCGGCTCAGGCACGAGACTTTTCCCTGCCACCCTCAGCATTTCGAAGCAATTGCTTCCGATTTACGACAAACCTATGGTATATTTCCCATTATCAACCTTGATGCTTGCTGAAATACGGGACATATTGATTATAACAACCCCACAGGACCACGACGCATTCGAGCGTCTTCTCGGTAACGGGAGCCAATTTGGAATAAACCTAACCTATGCAGTTCAGCCGAAACCCGAGGGACTTGCACAGGCATTCCTCATTGCTGAA
>JAEEGL014732937.1_pt1 | contig 39695 bp, 25 predicted proteins | sample 9134231 | NCBI WGS metagenome assembly JAEEGL01 (sample SAMN16246548, study PRJNA631951) | gut metagenome | biome: gut microbiome; feature: rumen; material: fiber-attached | host: Bos | place: Iran: Karaj | collected 2018-10
AGACGGTTGCAATAGAGGGTGTAGCCGCCTTCTCCCTTGTCCTGGAATTTGTGGTTGTTCCACTTGTTGGAGTAGAACTTCCACTGGAAGGTGATGGCGGACGGGTTGAGATCAAGACCCTCCTGCCAGCGGAAAGTGGAGTTGATGTGGTAGTCGGCCATGTTGAAGACCTTGCCCCAGCCTTCCGGATTGTAATCCTCATACTCTTTCTCGTTCGCTTTCTGGGCGATGGTAATGGTCTGGAGGACCTGGTCGGTGCCGGCACGGACGATCTTCACCTCACCGGTGCGGATCTCGTTCGTCGGGTTGTCATCGACGCTGAGGACGATGGTGTAGTTCGTGGCACGGGTCTCGACGAAGTGGATCCAATCCACCTGCGGCTTGACCTCGAAATCAAGGTTGGAAACGGCATGGACCTCCACGCTGGCATCCTTCGCCTCGGCGATGTAATCGACGGACTCGTCGGTAATCTCGAAGGTGTCGGGCTCAGCCTCGGCACCGAAGGTCAGCTTCACGATGGAAGTCAAACCCACCTGGGAGTCGGCATAAGCCAGCGCCATGCCTTCGACGACAGCCTTGGGCGTAACCGTAATCTTGGACTCGTCCACCGCAGCGGAGAAGTTGGCATCGGTGAAGACGTCGACCACGGTGTTGGCGGTCTTGTTCTCCACGGTGTAGGGAATCTCGATCGGATCGGTGGAAGTCACTGCATACTGGGTCTTGGCAATGACGAGTTTGAAAGCCTTGGCGAAGGGAATCTCGATCGTGCTACCGTCGTCCAGGGTCAAGACCACCGCATTGGCCGTAACCTTGATGTCCTTGAAGATCGCATCGCCCAGACCGCCGCCCATCGGGCCGATTTCGGTCTTCTTGCCGTTCACGGTCATGTAAAGGACACCGTTTTCAATGGAGAAGGAAGGAGTCTGGCCGACCGCGAGGTCGTTGCCTTCCGCATCTTTGAGGATTTCACCATTAAGTGCCCAGCAGAGGACACCGTCTTTGTTCTTGATGGCGGAGAGATTGGTCTCGGCGCCGGCGCCGGAGATCTGGAAAGTAACGACCTTGCCGGTCGTGTAGGTGACGGTCACGCCGACCACCTTGCCGTCTTCGACGAGCTCTTCCACCTTCTGGACGAACATGCCGTCCGCAGTGGCAGACTGGATCGCGGTCATATTCGCCTCAAGGTTGCCCACCTTGGTCTCGAGCGTCGTGATCCGGTTGCGCAGCTCGGAATCATCGTACTGCTTGGCGCATCCGACCAGGATGAGCGCCGCCGCAGCAATAGCTGTAAGTAATTTTTTCATAAATCGTTATGGTTTTGTATTAATTATGCTGAATTATTGCGCGCATTTGTTCTTTTCGTCCTTCACCCACTGGACGGCGGCGCCGGCTTCGGGGGTCGTGACATAATTGGTTTCATCTTTCTGGCGCTGAGACTTATCCCAGTCCATATCGTTGCCAGCGACGGCATCGTGGAAGATGTGGCCTTCGCCTTCATTCATCTTCCAATAGCCGACCAGGCCCTCGGATTTGGCATCCACGGAGCACAGGGTCGAAGCGATGTCGCTCGCACTGCGCGCGATGTTCCAGATGCGCATTTCGGCCATACGGCCGGTATAACTTTGGGAACTGCCGTAGCCGCCCCAGGACATGCCGATCTCGAAACGGTTGAGCTTGAAGGACTGGCTGCCGGAGATCGTGTTCTGCCAAGGCGTATCCTTCTCACCATTGATGTAAACCGACAGGTTGGAGCCATCCCAAACCATGGAGATCATGTACCACTGGTTCTCGTTGAAAGTACCGGTCTCGTTGTCACCTTCGCCGGTGGCGCCGGTCACATAACGGCCGTTCGGGGCCACGATATCCAAGGTCTTCCAAGGCTTTCCGTTTTCGTTGAAGCGGAGCAGGACCTGCCCGCCTCCATCTTCGTTCCAGCAGCAGAAGCGGCAGAGTTTGTCCGCTCCGCGGGTCTTGAGATTGTACGGATGGGCCTTGATCTCCAGGGTCCAGTTGTTCAGATCGTATCCGTCGCCCAGGCTGTAGGTGCTGTAGATGCCCGTACCGGGGATGTCCAACGAGAAGGTCTCCATTGTCTTGCCGATCTTGATGAAGAGGTTCTTGGAGACATCCAGGATCTTCGTCGGACGGTCATTGGCGACATACGGATGCCCGGAGTCGTCCAGATAGGCGACCGCGAGCGGGATCACATAGCTGACACCTTCCTGGATGAACTTGTTGTCGCGAAGCGTCACCGAAGTCATCGGGGAGGTGGCGGTACCCGCCTTGATCACGACATATTCATCATTGATGACGAACGTGTTGCGGGGTACGGGGACATAATTGGTCTTGTACCGCTCATTGTAGGCCAGGACCCCCAGGCTGTCATACATGATATGGACGTGCACGTCCTCTTTGACGACTCCCGTGGTGGAAACGGAGAAGTTGTACGTAATCGGAATCTCATCCGCCAAAATCTGGTCCTTGGAAACCGGCGAAGTGTCAGTCCCGGTGATCAAGGCGATCTCCTGATTGTAGTCAAACTTGTCCGCCTGGTTGCAAGCGGCCAGGCAACAAGCCAGGACCGCAGCCATAACAGGAATAATATACTTTTTCATAAGCATCATCAGTTAGCGGCAGGGTTTACAATCTGGATGGCGCGGCGCAGGAAAGCATAGGTGCCATACTTGCCTGCATAGCCCTTCTTCTCCAGCGCTTCCACGCCGTTCGCATAGTCATTGTCAATGTAATAAGCACCAAAACCTCCGGCTCCGTTACCCGCCTCGTTGGCATAACGGGCGTAGCGCTCGAGCGTGTACATCTTGGCGCCGCCCTCCGTGGTCATCGAAGTCGGATAACCGCCGTTGAGGTAGTTCGGTCCTTCCCCGGAAGACTGCTCATACTGCTCACAGTAGATCATCTTCTCCTCTGGGCACCAACCGGGTCCGCCGACGCCGGATCCCTGGGCCGAATAAGCCTGTTTCACAAGGTAATCAATGTAGGGCTCGACATCGGCGTTGGGATAACCGCCGAAATAGTCGATAATCAACAACTTCGACGGGTCGGAGCCCTTGGGGCCGAAGTACTCGCCTGCTTTCTGGATGGCCCAGAACATATCCTGTGCGCCCCAACCTTCGTAGTCGAAGTCGACGCCATCCAGGCCGTGGGAATTGACGATATTCACAACCAACTGGGCATAAGCCTCGATGGAAGCACGGTTGCCGCCTTCGACCACCCAATGTTTCTTCTCGCCGGTGGCCGGATCGAGCAGATCGAATTCCTGGCCATAGTGGGAAGCATCCGCATGCATGACAAAACGGGTGCCCTTCACTTTCTGGCAGTACTCGAGGTCTGCATAGGCATTCGGCGAGAAATCATAAGTATGCATCGGAGCACGTTCGATTTCGCCGGTTTCAGGATTCTTGACGTTGCCGTAGAAGCAGGCATCCGTATATTCCTCCTTCATCGGAGTACCCATCCAAAGGTTCACGATATCAAGGGAATCCGGCAGAGCCATCAGTCTGGGACGCATCGTCTTGTACTCGATATTGAGGCTGGTCGCACCTTCCGGCGGAGCCCAAGCCGCAAAATAGACATACGAGACCGTGTGACGAGACTCTTTCCAAGCGCGAAGGCTCTCGTAATACGGTTCGTTCGCATCATTCTCCAAGTCGAACGTGCGGAATTGCTGGATCTCCAGCTTTTCCACCTTGGTGTCACAGGCTGAGAAAGCCAGCAGCGACAGCGCGACCGAGAACAGGGTCATTATCTTTTTCATATCCTTCTGCGAGTTTAATTGTTAAACGGCTTGGCATCCCACCAGAGGCGAACGCCGGCGTCATCTTTCCCGCCGAGGGCGGCGACACCGGACTGATAGCCGTTCGGGTTGTCGATCTGCTCAGACACGGGATACGGCACACGGCGGATGCCCTGGTTGGTATTGACGACTCCGTTGGAGAAGTTATTGGCCGGGGGCACCAGCACGGGATAGTGGAGACGACGATACTCAGCCCAGGCTTCCGCACTGTTCGGGAACAGCGCCAGCCACTTCTGGGTGGCGATCTTCTCAAGCTTGAGCTCATCGTTGTCGCGATTGTTCCAAGCGATGGTCACCGTCGAAGGAGCCGGCGCATGGGCACGGGCGACGGCATCGCGGAACTCAGCCGGTTTGGCGGTGGAATTCGCCAGATAGTTGGCAGCACCATCCACTTTCCATTCTTCGAAGGAAAGTTTGACGCCCTGCTCATACCAATCCTGGGCGCTTCCGCCGACTTCCCAGCCCTTGAGGGCAGCTTCGGCGAGGTTGAAGGCCACTTCCGCCGCATTCAGCCACGTGATGTTGTAAAGGCCGGCATTGGGTGCAGAGACCTTGGCAGCCGTATTCTTATAGTTGGTCCAGGACGAAGGCGCGATGCCCGGACGGACACCATGCAGCTTACCGTCTCCGGCCGGCTTGGCATAGACAAACATACGCGGATCATTGTAGCCGTTCAGATAGACGTCCAAAGAAGCACCCACCTGGGTATCGGCGTCGTTGAAGGCAACGTTGATCTCGCGGATCGGATGATAGATGCCCGGCTCGCTGATAACCGCGTTGTCCGCATTGGAAGTGATCAGACCGAACGGGCTGTTGACAGACTTCATCGCTTCTTCCTGGGCCAGCACGGGATCAGCATAGCTGATGCGCATCGCCAGACGCAAGCGAAGGGAATTGGCAAAACGAACCCAACGGGTCGCGTAGCCACCATAGACCAGATCGTAATCCTCCAGTAGTTTGGCACCGGTGGCGGCCAGTTTTTCCAACACGGCGATGGCCTCGTCCAACTCGGTGAAGAACTGGTCATAGACCAGATCCAGCGGATCGTACAGATTGGTGATGGAACCGAACTGGGAATAGGCGATCGGGCCGTAATAGTCGGCTACCTGATGCATCGTAGCCACCTTGAGCACTTTTCCGAGGGCGAGCTCATTCTCGAGCCCGAGCTCTGTGGCGGCTTCCATGAAATCCTTGTAGCCACCCATTCCATACTCGTACTTGACGGTGAACATACGGCGGTGCCAGCCATCATTGACATCCCAGCCGGCATTGTGACCATCACTGAGGGTGGGAGCCATGTAGCCACACCAAGTCTCAGCGCAGAGGTTATACATGATCTGATAGTCAGAGTCGAGATAGGTACCGTCGCGATAGATGATGACGGATCTCTCCAACTGCTGGAGCATGCCGCCCAGCGCGAGACCGTCCTGGCTCAGGTCCTTCTCGTTGACGCCGAATTCGTCTTTGTTGAACTCTTCGAAACCGCGGGTGCAAGCGCCCAGGGTGAGAGTGATGACGGTGAAGGCAAGGATGCCTTTCAAGATATTCTTCATTTTCATACGCTCAACTTATTTGACGATACACACGGCTACACGGTTAGATTCAGGGCTGCGGGAAGCATCACGATCTCCGCCGACGTTGGAGGAGACAATGCGGCTAGCCGCAATGCCGGCTTGCTTGAGCAGGTCGACGACGACCTGGGCACGACGCGCAGAGAGGTCCTGATTGATCTTGTCAGTACCGGTGCCACTGTCGGCATATCCGGTCACGGAGATCTTGGCCTGGGGATTCTCTTCCAGGATCCGGCAGAGACGGCCCAGTTTGAACGCCTCTTCGGGGCGGAGCTCAGCCTTGTTAATCACAAAGAACAGGTCGTCCGAAAGCGTCGTGGCGGCAGAAGCCGCTTTGACGGGAACTTCTTTGACCACTTCCTTGACGACTTCTTTCTCTACGAGTTTTTCAACGATTTTCTCGACGATCTGAGGCTCACGGACAGAAGCAGCCACATCGGAGACTGAAGCAGTGCTGCCGCCGAATTTGAGTTTGACCGCGAAGCCGAGGCTGCGCGTGGAAGGTTGCATGAAGTAATCGATACCCTGATTATAGGTGCCGACATTGGAGGTCATTTCCGGATCAAACGGAGCCTTCCGATAAAGCATCAGCAAGTTGTTGCCAAAGACGGAGAGGTTGATTCCCTTCACCCAGTTGTTCCACTTGGCCACCGGAATGTCATAACCCAGTTTCACCTCCTGGAGGCGGACGTTGGTCGCGTCATACACATACTGGCTCATGACACCGCTGTTGCGGCCCAGCGTCTGGTAGTAACCCTGGATGTCGTAATTCTTCATTCCGTTGATTTCGAAATAGCCCTTCTCACGAGCTTCCGCCGTGTCCTGTGAAATGCCGTAGTAATCCATAACGGCCTGCGTCTTGGAGATGGCGACACCACCCAGGCGGGCAGTAAAGAGGAAGCTCAGGTCGAAGCCACCCCAACCGAGATGACCGCCCCAGCCGAGACGGTGCTTGGCATCGGTGGTACCGGCATAGACCATATCTTTCTCGTCATAATCGGCCTGGATCATCCCGTCGCTCCCCTGGAGGTAGAAGCCCTTCTCATCGGTCGCGATGGTCGTCACGTAGACATCACCCAGGGTACCGCCCTCATAGAGGATATTGTTGACACCGCCGAAGCCGCCCATCGAGATACCGTCACGGCCGTAAACCTCGCCCGTTTCAGGATCGGTAAAGCTCAGGCTGACGATCTTGTTCTCATTCCAGGTCCAAGTTGCGAAGGTCCCGTAGCGGAACTTGCCGATGCTGTCATCGAAACGAAGCGCCACTTCCACACCCCGGTTATCCACCTGGCCACCATTCAGATAAATATTGGCATTGGTGGACGTTGAACTGATACGCGGGTTGTAGAACTGGTTGAAGGTGCTGGCCTGGTAGTAAGTCGCATCCAGCTGCAACTTGGAGTCAAAGAAATGAATGTTGGTACCGGCTTCCCAGGACTTGGTCCGCTCTGGCAGAAGGTTGACATTCTTGCGCCGGGTGTTGCGGACCACATTGCCGTTCTCCAGGGACGAAGTCGGATCGAGCAGATACAGGGCCGGATCCGGAGAGTTACCTACCTCAGAATAAGAGGCACGTACCTTCCAATAAGGCAAGAACTTACTCTTCATCCCAGGGACCAGCTCCGTAAGGATGGCACTCAGACCCACGGTCGGATAAGTGATGGCACCGGCCGTCCAAAGGGAAGAGTTCCAATCTGCCCGGAAGGTCATATCCAGGTAAATGCGGCTGCGCCAGCCCAGCTGGGCGTTAGCGAAAACCGACTCATTGATATAGCGATAGCCGTCCGAAGAAAGGGAGGTATGCGAGTTGCCTGTGTCGATGTTGGACAGGATGAACTTGTTGTTGACCAGTTTGAGCGGTCCGCCGGTGAAATCCGAACGGAAACCGACCCGGTCGATGTTGGTACCGACGACGCCGGACAGATTAAAGGCATCATCCAAGAAATACTTATTGAAGGTCGCCAGGAACTCTCCGAACACCTGCTCGGTGTACTGATTGTTGTGCGAGTAGTAGCCATGTTTGGAACCCTCGGTGAAAAGGGTGTTGGTGCCAGCATCGAACTTACGCTCCTGCACCTCATCGGTACGATCATACTTGGCGCGAGCGCTCAGCGTCAGCCATTGGAAAGGCTTGTAGGAGAACTGAGCGGATCCCATCAGACGATTCTTATTATTCTGCCATTTCTGATGTTCCGTGATCCAGTACGGATTCTGCATCGACTGGATGAAATCATAAGGCCAGAACTGGGTCTGCATATTGCGGCCTGCATCATAGCGCTGGTAAACCTGCAACTTGGAGAAATCATCTCCCGCCGGGAACAGGTACACCGGAACGACCGGGTTGCCATATTCGCCCTGCGAAATCATATTCTGCTCATTCACACGACCGTAGGTGACGCTGATATCCATTGTCAGAATGTCCTTCACCAGGTCCGTCGTGTTGCGGAAGCTGAGATTGTAGCGGCCCACGTTGTTGTTGTGGATGATGCCGCGCGCATTGGCTACACCGGCAGAAACGTAGGTCTGACTCCGATCAGTGCCTGTCGAAAGGGCGATGGAGTTGACCTCATTGAAGCCTGTCTGGAAATAATCCCGCGGATGGTACGAGGAAGGGGTGACAAGTTTCTCACCCCAGCTGTAGTACGAACCGGGAGCCGAAGGGCCATAGGTATTCTGGAATTCCGGCATCACATAAGCCCGGGAGAAGGTCGTACTGTTGGAATAGTCGATGTCCAGATGGTCTTTCTGGCCCTTCTTGGTCGTGATAATAATGACACCGTTCGCCGCGTTGGCACCGTACAGAGCCGCCGCGGACGGACCAGACAGGACGGAGATGGACTCGATGTCCTCCTGGTTGAGGGAACCGAGCACGTCACCGGTCTGACCGGCACCTGCATAGACGCCTTCCGGCTGGCCTCCCCGCAGGGACTGCATCGGAATACCATCGATCACGTAGAGGGCATTGTTGTTGTTGGAGATGGACTTGGAGCCACGCATCACGATACGCGAAGATCCGCCCACACCAGCAGAGGACTGGTTGATGGAGACGCCGGCTACCTTACCATTCAGGCTATTGACGAAGGAGCCCACCGGGCTGACCGTCTCCAATTTAGCCTGCTGAACGTTGTAGGACAGCGATTTCTCCTCTTTCCGGATGCCCATCGCCGTGACAACGGTCGCCGTGAGGGCTTCATTCTCGGACTCGAGGGTCACGTCGATGACCGAACGGTCATTGATCGGAACCACCGCATCCTTCTGCCCTATGTAGGAAAAGCGCAGGGCGGTGGCAGACTCCGGGACGGAGATCTCATAGTGTCCGTCCATATCGGTCACCGCACCGATGGTCGCATTTCCCTCCACGACGACGCCCGCTCCGATGAGCGGCTCACCGTAGTCATCGATGACGGTACCCGTGATGGTCCGGTTCTGGGCCAAGGCGAGTCCGCCCGCGATGAACATCCCTGCAACGGTCGCAAGGGCCGCTGCAAAGAGTTTCTTGAGTTGGAAATTCATAAAGTTGATAATTGGTTATTAATAAGGTATATATCTAGTTCATTTCCGGTAGGCCCGGATGGTGAGTACTTGTTCCGTGGGGCGGCCATCCATCCTTGGCTGCACGGTGAAATCCACCGTATCGACTCCTTCCGGCATCGTGAAAGATACATGGAGCGTATCGCGTTGGTCGGCCTTCATCCGGCCGGGAGAACGCAGCCCGAGATACGCCTGCCATTCCGCAGGGATATCAAAGGTCAGCACCGACTTGCGGGTATTGCCATTGCCGTAGCGAAAGAACATATCACCCGTCTCCCCGGGTAACTTGCTGCCATAATTAAGCACCATATGGCTCATATACAGACCTTCTCCGAAGTTGTAGGGCCGATCCTCCTCGATGGGGTGCGTATAACCGATGACTTCTCCCTTGATGGCGAACATGCGCATTTTGACCGGTGAATTCTTGTAATAAACTTGGATTTGTTCCATCATCGGGCCGGGCCGATAGGCGGGATTGTAGGTCACCTCTATGATCTCATCGGCACCGGGCGCGACCGGATTCGGGTCGAAACGGCCTTCCGTACAGCCGCATGGCGTATGGACGTACACAGGATACAACGTATCCGCATATTCGTTACGCACCAGGAGCCGGACGCTCACGGGACCGTCGATCTCCTTGATCTTACCGAGATCTGCCTCCCGGTCCGGAGCGGTACGGATCGTCCGGATCCCGTCCGTCGGGGCACAACCAATCAACAGGACGGCCAACAGTAATAAGACGGTCTTTCTCATAAACCGGAAACAGTATCGTTATACAAACCGAAGCCGTTCAACACCGGGCAGGCCAAAGCATCGTTGATCTTGATCCGGACAGCATCGGCATTCACGGTCTGACCCAGCAGAATCCGCTTATAGCCAATCGTCGTTCCGCGTCCCCAGACAGTCCAATTCCCATTCTGTCGGACTTCGATTTCAAAACTGCTGACCCGCTGTCCTAGCGGGATGTATTCTTGCAACTGGACACGATTGAAAGTCTGACTTCCTTTGAGTGCGATCTCGATCTCCACAGTCGTGACATTGTCATCCGTGCAGAAATAATGGTCAAAAACACCATCCAGCATCCATTGAGGCCCATATTTCTCTGGATTATTACCCCGCACGGACGAGGCCGTGGCCGTAGCCCCTTCGGCAAGATTGGTCCCGAAGATGGCCGTCCGCATCCGGGTGAACTCCTCGATAACCTTACGCTCCTTCTCGTCGATCACGCCTTTGTCCGAGGGCGGCACATTCATCAGGAAAACGCCATTGCGACCCACGCTCTTATAATAAAGGTCCATCAGATCCCGGGCGCTCTTCCGCCCGTCGGAAGCGCCGTAGAACCAGCCATTGTGATCTCCGATCGCCTGGATAGAGAAGTCGCACTCGGCCGGACACCAGGAAGCCCCTCCTCTGTCACCCGAACCCAGATAGGACTCATAAGAGCCCGGCAGGTTGCTCGGCGACAGATTGCGTCTGGCAATATCCAGTGTGGCCCAGTTGGTTTCACCGGCCACGCCAGCCTCGTTGCCGACCCAGCGGCAGCCTGGGCCGCCGTTGGAGAAGATCACGCATTCGGGATTGATGTCCAGAACAGTCTTGTTGACCGCCGGCCAGTTGAAACTGCCGGCGTGGTTGCCATCGAACCACATTTCCACGACCGGAGCATAACGGGTCATCAAGTCCTTCAGCGCATTCTTATATTTCGTCTCATAGGCATTGGTATTCAAGCCCGCAGCTTCAATCATCCGGTCCCAAGGAGAAAGATAAATGCCCAGACTGACGCCATATTTGTTACACGCATCCCGCAGACCCTTCACGACATCCGTATGATTCTTGCAAGCGGAATTGGCCACATCCGTCGTACTTTCAGGATTGTCCCAAAGGCAAAATCCGTCGTGGTGCTTGGCCGTGATGATGACCTCCCCGAAACCATTGTCAGAGGCTACTTTCACCCACTGGTCCGTGTCGATCACGGATGGGGTGTAATTCTGCAAAAGCAGGGACTCAGTCCAAGGTCTCCCATTGCAGGAGGCATTCTCGCCGTCCCAGCCGGAGAAGGTGGCTTGTCCGTAGTGGTAGAACATCAGCAATTCCCGGCGCTGCCAGGCCAGCTGGCCATCGGTCGGGACCGCACCAAAAGCAGCGGGTTTGCCAGGATCGGAGGGCGTCGGAGGCGTAGGCGGAGTCGGTGGATCCGGCTCGGTTTGGCCGTTTACCTTGACCGGACAAGTCGCGGTAAATCCACCGTCCTCCGTTGTTACGGTAATGGTCGCTGACCCGGCAGCGATCGCTTTCACTTGGCCTTCGTTCTTGGAAACAGTGGCCACGGCTTCATTGTCGGAAGCCCAAGTGACACGGGGGTTGGTGGCATTGGAAGGAGTAACCTTCGCACCCAGATGGAAACCGTCGCCTACATTCAACTCCAGGTCGGCACGGGTGATACGGACGCCGGTTACGTTAATCGATGTACTATCTTCTTGGGGGGATTCGGGACCCGGATGGACCGGGGTACAGGTGCAAGAAATCAGCACGACAAGCGCGACAATCCCTGCAGCGCGGGTTTTCTTATGCCGAAAAAGCATGAAAAGGTTATCAGTTGGTCAATTATGTAGTCAAACGACTAGAATAGATTGCAAATATACTGATAATCTTTCGATTATTTTCGTTTTTTCTTGAAACTACGCCCGAATTTTCAAAAAAATCACTCATGGGCGTTTCATCCGGCCACCGAAATCGAAGCGGAGGCTGAGTGTCTGCTGCCAGCCTTGGAAGCCGTCAGCCGTGAAATGGGCCCGGGCGCCAAGACGTGCGCGGGCATATCGGCCCAAACGAGGCTCCCAACAAAACTCCACGCGATCGTAAAAGCCGGTGTAGAGCCGGTGGCCGAAATAGAGACTGCCGGCATACGGATGGCCGGCCAGATCAACACCAGCATAGAGGGGCAGCAGATCGCCGCCAAAATAACTGTTGTTTTCCAAGGCAATATTCCAAGCCATCAGGCGGAGGGTCAGTTCACCACCGGCTGGCGTCGAGGGCTTGTCTGCCCGACGGCGATCCCATTGGTAAGACAGCAAGGCACCTGCCCGAAGGGATAACTCCTGAAGCTTGGATCCAGACGCCAGATCCAGCTTGAACCAAGGATGCAGTAAGCCATGGTCCACCACGCCCGGTGCCAATTCAGAACCCGCATAGTGGTAATAATCTGCCGCCCAGCCCAACGAAAGAGGATGGGACAACTGCCAATGACCGGCACTGATCACCTGGAAACGCTCTTTCCGGTCGTAGCCGCGCTGCCCCATCCAGTCCAAAGCGGCTTCCGTATGGAAGCGAGGCGTTTGCCATTTCAACAGCAAGCCCTCGAAGTTGCGGTCATCAAAGCGGTTCTGGTCAGAAAAGAAGGCTTCAGAATAATACTCCCGCATCAACATGCGCGGCCAGATACCGGCTACGAGTTCAAACGCACGATTCCGGTTCCGGATCCTGCCGTCATAATACAGAATCCCCTCCCGGAAAGTACCGGACCAAGTCTGAGAGCCCATATCGTGCTGAAGATCAGCACCCAGCGTCAATTGATGAAGAACGCGACGGGAAGGCTGGATCTGTGCACTTACCTTCGGAACCAGCACGGCCGCATGGGTCGTCCCGGAACGCAGGATATCGCCCGTCGAAGCATCGAACTCCCGGTTGTCGAAGTAATATTGGAAACCCAGGTCGTAGCGCCACTGTACCCGCTCTGCACCAGAGCGGGTCTGCCCGACAGCCTGCCATCCCCAAAAGAGGAGCAGGAGGATTCCTACGTACTTACGCATGCTTACAACTTATAGTAACTCCCCAGGATCTTGGCGAACCAGGCGGGCGGGAGGATCTTTTTCAACGTCACGGACAAGCGCTGTTCCAGGGTAGAGATGACATAGTGATAGCGCGGGCGTTTCATCTTGACGATCTTCGCAACCTTTTCCGCCAGATATTCGGGTTTCAAGCCACCGGTCTCGTCTTTCTCGATCGAAGCCAGAGCACGAGCCCAGGCCGGATAGGCGGCATCAGCCTCCGGGTCGGTGACGCTCTTGCGGCTGCCCGTGAAGCCGGTCGCAAAATCCCCCGGCTCAATCACGACGACCTTCAGGCCCCAGCCCTGCGTCTCCAGCCGGAGCGCCTCGCAATAACCCTCGATGGCAAATTTCGAAGCGGAGTACAGGCCTTGGAACGGCAGGCCCATCAAGCCGCCGATCGAACTGAAGCACAGGATTTTCCCGCCGCCCTGCCGCCTCATCACGGGCAGCACGAAATGCAGCATCCGCACCATTCCCATCCAGTTGGTATCCATCTGGCGCTGGGCATCCTCCAGGGACGAAAACTCCAGCGGACCACCGATCCCCATGCCAGCGTTGTTGATGAAGACATCCAGACGTCCTTCTGCCTCCAGCACCTTCTTCACCACCGTCTCACAGTCGGTGGGATAGGCCACGTCTGCCCGGAGATAAACGACGCCGGGAAGCCTTTCGGACTCCCGGCGATAGGTGCCATACACTTTGTGGCCGTCGGCCTGGAGCCGCTCCGCCATCGCCCGGCCAAAGCCGGACGTAATACCTGTAATGAGGATAACCATACACTAAGCGATTATACCCAACTCCTTGAAAATGTCCGTCAGGACAGAGACGGCCTCATCCACCTGGGCGATCGAGTGCGTCGCCATCAAGGCAAAACGGATCAGCACATCCGACTCCGGCACAGCCGGCGCAATCACCGGCGTGATGAATACTCCTCGCTCATAAGCCAGCTTGACCACCGTCATTGCCTTGACCGTATCCCGGACAAAGAGTGGAATGATCGGCGACTGGGTATGGCCGATGTCGAAACCGGCGGCACGGAAGGCTTCCTGCGCATGGCGGGTCACCTCCCACAAATGCTCCCTCCGCTCCGGCTCGGAAATCATGATATCCAAAGCCGTGGAAGCGGCCGCGACGGCAGCAGGCGTCATCGAGGCACTGAAAATCAGCGAACGGGAATTGTGCTTGATGAAGTCAATGACCGTATGGTCGCCGGCGATAAAGCCGCCCAGCGAACCAAAACTCTTGGAGAAGGTACCCATGATCAGGTCGGTCTCTGCCGTCAGCCCGAAATGACTGGCCGTGCCGGAGCCATTCTCTCCGATGACGCCGAGCGCATGCGCATCGTCCACCATGACGGAAGCGTTGTACTTCTTGCACAGCGCCACGATCTGAGGCAGCGGAGCGATGTCTCCTTCCATCGAATAGATACCATCGACAACGATCAGTTTGTTCGCATGCCGGGGAGTCCCCCGCAAGCGACGCTCCAGGATGGTCATGTCATTGTGGGCGAATTTGCGTACATCCCCGAAGCCCAGACGGCTGCCATCGATGATGCAGGCATGATCCAGGGCATCCAGGAAGACAAATCCACCGCGCGGAGACAGGCAGCTCACCACGCCCAGGTTCACTTGGAAACCGGTACTGTAGGTGACAGCTTCCTCCTTTCCGACAAAATGAGCCAATTTGGCCTCCAACTCCTCGTGAAGATCCAGCGTTCCGTTCAGGAAACGGCTGCCCGAGCAACTGGTGCCATATTTTTCAATCGCCTTGATCGCAGCTTCTTTCAGGCGCGGATCGTCGGAAAGGCCCAGATAGGAATTGGACCCGAACATCAGCACCTCATGTCCATCCGCCATCTTGACGAGCGGATCTTGTCCGGAAGAAATCGGACGATAATAAGGGTAGATTCCTTGCGCCCGTACCTCATCCGCGAGGGTATAACGGGCGCAAAGATCATTCAACGTGTTGTTTTTCATCTATTTGTGGTCAGGATCGCCGAAATTGACGGCGGTGTCACCCTCCTTGCTGGTGCCGAACTCATAGTCCTTGCCCGGCAAGATGGCGTTAAGGATAATGCCCACCAATGCGGCAACGGCCAGGCCGCTGAGGCTGGTGAAGCCAATGGAGATCGCATCGCCGGCACCGTACTTGATACCGATGGCCAGGACGAGGATCAAGGCTGCAACGATGACGTTGCGGGAATTGGTGAAGTCCACCCGATTCTCCACGACATTGCGCACACCGACCGCGGAAATCATACCGTAGAGGATCAAGGAAATACCGCCGATCGTGGCCGCCGGCATCGAGCTCACGACAGCTGCGAACTTCGGGCTGAACGAGAACAGGATGGCAAAGACCGCAGCGATACGGATCACCCGCGGATCATACACCTTGGTCAGGTTCAGCACACCGGTATTCTCACCATAGGTCGTATTGGCCGGAGCGCCGAAGAGCGAAGCCAGCATCGTGGCAGCGCCGTCACCCATCAAAGTACGGTGCAGACCGGGGTTCTCCAGATAATTGATCCCCGTCGTCGAAGAGATCGCGCAAATATCGCCGATATGCTCGACCATCGTAGCCAGGGCGATCGGCATGATCGTGAAGATGGCGCCCCACATCAGAGAAGAATTCGTGCCCTTGAACACCGTCAGGACCGTATCATCCCCCTTGAACGGCACGCCAAGCCAGGCCGCTTCGCGCACGGCAGAGAAGTCCACATCACCCAGGATGGCCGCAAAGACATAGGATACGACGACACCCAGCAGGATCGGGACGATCTTGATCATTCCCTTGCCCCAGATGTTGCAAATGATCACGGTAGCGATCGCCACGAGCGCGACCCACCAATTGGCGTTGCAATTGGAAATGGCACTGCCGGACAGGGTCAAACCGATCGCGATGATGATCGGGCCGGTCACGACGGGCGGGAAGAAACGCATCACTTTCTTGATGCCGAAGGCCTTGATCAGACCTGCCAGGACAAAATACAGCAGGCCGGCGCAGAACACGCCCAGACAGGCGTAAGGCAAGGCCTGGGCGGCCGAGAAACCGGATTTGGCCCCCATCTCCACGACGGCGGCATAACCGCCGAGGAAGGCGAAGGAGGAGCCCAGGAAAGCCGGGACCTTGAACTTGGTAATCCAGTGGAACAGGAGCGTACCGAGACCGGCAAACAAGAGCGTAGCCGACACGGACAGACCCGTGATCGCAGGAACAAGAACCGTGGCTCCGAACATGGCGAACATGTGCTGGAGTCCGAGGACCGTCATTTTGCCTTTGCCCAACTGGCGGGCATCATAAATACCTTGAGCCATAGATAATGTGTTAGTTTTGGTTTTATTACGTTACATAGATTATTCGGCCGGGGTCTCTGCAGTTTCGGCTGCCTCTTCCACGGCTTCCGCCGCCTCGACAGCCGCCTCTTCTGCTACCTCAGGCGCTTCTTCCACCGCTTCAACCTTCGGTTTCCGCTCAATACCCATCCACTTCAGGTTATTGGTGAAATACAGGCAGCCGAAGGCGACCAGAAGCAGGGCAACCAACCAGCACAGGATCCGACGCCATACGGACGGACGATAGGGATCCCGACCCTTGACAGCCGGATATTTCGCCACGGAAGTGAGCGTCTTGCCGAAGAGGATGTTGATCAGGGCCCTGGAGTTGACGGCCCAGCCGTTGGCATTGAGCACGGGACCCAGGTTGCGACGACGAAGCTTGCGCCAGGCGATGAAGCAGGCGGGTGCGGAGATGATCAGCATGATCGCGACGATCACCAGCAGGACCTGCCACCACTTGAGGGCGAAGATACCCTTGAAGATGGAAGAGAGGGCGACACCCAAAGCACCGACGGCCATGCCGATGGCGGCGAAGATACCGGCGAACTTGGCGATATCGAAAGGCTGCTTGGCAGCCGGAGCTGCGGGCACGCCCGCTTCGGCACCGGTCTGCAATTTCGCGACGGCGGCGGTATCCTTGTCGGCCGCGGATTTGTCGATCCGGTCAGAAATGAACTTGGCCAGCTTGCGATACGGGGTCCAGAAGGCTTTGCGTATGCTGATCGGGTTCTCGACCACCTTGGTCACGACGGCATCCCAATCTCCCCCGTCACGGTCATAGAACAGGGCATTCTTGCCGGGCCGCAGGTCGTCGGTGTCGCCCGCGGTCATCGCTGCGACGATATTCATCGTCTTGCCCGTAGCCTTTTGTGTACAAGTGCAGTAGATCAGGAACATGTTGCTCAGACCGGCCATGTCTCCATGCTTGCCCATATCTTCCACGCGGACGCAGAAGTTGCAGCAACGCTCGTCGATGTAGAGTTTTCCCACTTCGAAGATCGCGGCAGGCTCGCCCTTGCGTCCATAATACTCGGAGAAATTGACATAGTTCTTCAGCAGGCGGAAAAAGTCGCGGTTCAGGTGCGTGAGTTTATCCACGGCATCGATTCCAGCCGCTTCCTCCTCCAAGGCCTTATCCTCTGCGATGAGTTCCAGCAGGGCAGCTTTCTTGTCAGCGGCGAGCAAAGCGCGGATACCATCTCCGCCCAGAGGCTCCACTTCAGAACCCTTCTTGGCATCCATCCAAGCAGTATAGGGTTTGAACTTGTCCAATACGGCCAACCAGTCGGCCTCGGTGAGTTCATCCTTGCCCGGGAAATCCTTATCCAGCACCAAACCCTTGAGCGTCGTAAACGCAGCCTGCCAGGCGGGGTTGAGAGCCTTCAGCGGGAGTACGGGCTCCTTGTCCGGGCGCGCCAACGGATAGGTGGCGATCTCCGCCTCGTTGGCGACCAGATCGGTCCCGCTGATGGCGCTGACCTTCTCCACGGACACATCCAAGGCGTCGGAAACGGCCTCGTCGAAGTTGATAAGCTTACAGCGCATGAAATAATCGGCCACCTTGTCCCGGACGGCGTTGACGGCATCCAGGGCTGCGGAAGTATCGGCGCCATAAGGCTGCACGGCCTCCAGGTCCGCTTCCGCGGCATCCAGCCAGGCGGCGTAGTCAGCCAGGGCGGCATAGAACTTCTCCACAATTTCCTCATTGACGCCCTCCTCACCGCTGCGGTCGGTCGCACTGCCGACCGTGGAGACGATGGTCTCGATCGTCTTCTTCAGTTCCTCGTCATCAGTGGAAGCGGGAGTAACAATACCGTCGCCATTGAGTTTGGTCTTGGCGAAGATTGCCACGCTGTCGGACGTATCCGCCACGGAAATACTGTCCTTTTCAAGACCCAGATTGGAAAGGATCTGCTTGGCCGAATCGAAGAGCTTCTTACCGGCCTCGCATTCGGTATTGATCTGTGCGAGGGGGATCGTATCTTCCCCTTTGAGAATGGCATCCTTATCCTTCAGGACGGAAGTCAACCACTGGGCGGCGGCGACAATCTCTGCGACGCGGACACGGCCATCAGCGTCCGTATCGATCATTGAAAGGGTCTTCTCATCGAACTCAAGCCCCTTTACCGGGCAACTCAGGACGGTCCATTTTTTCTGGTCCAGCTCCCCGAGATGGGCGATATCCTCGCCACTCCCAATCTGTACACGCGGAACGCCTCCCAAGGAGACGTATTTCCAGTCATAAGTGTCTTTGGCCATAGGTATCAGTATTTATTCCGTTAAATATAACAATATTTTTTTTACATGCTGCATGCCCGCCCCTTTTTCTCTTCCCGCGGCGAGCACCCGAACGCAGCCTTATATGCCCTGGAGAAAAAAGAGAAGTTGCCGAAGCCGACATCCGCCATCACGTCCTGGACCTTCCCGCCGCCGGCTTGCAGTAAGTTGCGGGCCAATTCCAAGCGTTTGCGTATCAGCCATTTCTGCGGAGGCATCCCAAACTCACGGCGAAAATCGCGATGAAAAGCCGACAGACTCCGCCCGGTATAATGCGCAAAGTCCGGAAGGGACAGCTCCATCGTGTAGTTCTCCTCCATGAACTCCCGCAAGTCGATCTTCCAGTGGCTCGTAAAGTCAAACAAGGACGCATAGACATTGGGATCCGTCTTCAAGATACAACGCAATCCTTCGGTCTTTTTCATATCCGCCCATTCCCGGTCCGGTTTCTCGGCAGACCAGAAATAGGGAAGCAAGGACTGGAAGAGCCCAGTCACATCCGGCCGGGGCGGAATCTTCCGCCAAGGTCGTTCGGACCGCACAGCATCGACAGGGAGGATATCGGGACGCGAACGACGGTAATAGGCCAGCAAAAACCGGCGGTCAAAAAGCATCGTAACGGCCTTGAAAGGTTCCCCTTCCGGCCCGCAAGATTTGATCAGCGAGATACTGCAATCCTTTCTCAGGAAAACACACTCCCCCGGGGCAAGGCGGACCGTCCGGCCGTGGCCGCTGATCTCCAAGTTGCCCCCGATCAAATGGATCAAGGCGTGATCTTTCAAGGTGAAACGCTCCTGGATCGTCTCGTCGTGGATGCAGGAGAAGGAGATGCCGTGGTAAGACAGGACCCGTGAATCTTGGTAAGATGGCATTGTCAGCAAAATAAATTGACACTCTCAGCAAAATTAGTATAATATTTTGATTGTTCCTTTGTATCCAGAAAGAATAATAGAATAATGAAAAGAATTGCCCTGATCCTCCTAGGATCCCTCCTCCCCTTCTTCCTCTTGGCTGAAAACACGGAACGGACAGATACTCTGCGGACTTCCGTCGTGACCGGAACGCGGGTCACCACCCTCCGGGACCAGGTCCCGGCCCCAATCAGCGTGGTCGGTCGGGAAACCCTCGAAACCAGCGACGAAAATGTCTTGATGCCGGCTCTGCTGGAGCAGGTCCCGGGTCTGTTCATCACTTCTCGCGGTGTCACGGGATACAGTGTATCCAACGGAGCGGCCGGAGCGATCTCCCTGCGCGGCTTCGGCGCCGGCAACGGACGGGTCGCCATCCTGATCGACGGCCATCCCCAATTCGAGTCCATCTACGGCCACCCCGTTGCAGATGAATACCTCGCCGGCAACGCCGCCCGCGTGGAGGTCTCCCGCGGTGCTGCCTCCGTTCTATACGGATCCAATGCCCTGGGCGGCGCTATCAACATTATCACCCGTCAGCCTTCAAAGGAAGGCAATGAGCTGAAGCTCAAGCTGATGGGAGGATCCTTCGGAACGGTCCGCGGTCAGGTCACTGACAGCTACAAGCACGATCGTTTCACCCTTGTCAGTTCCGTCAGCGTTGATCGGACTGCCGGTCACCGGGTCAATTCGGCTTTCAACTCCCTCGGCGGAATCATTCATGCCGGCTATCAGATCTCCGACAGCTGGAAAGCCAAGGCGCGCGTGAGCTTCTCAGATGCTTATTCCCAGAATCCCGGGCCGGTCTCTGCCCCGATGCTGGATGGCACGGCCAACACAATCCGTGGCATGGCCGGCCTCGCCCTGGAAAACCACGGCCAGCGCGCTTCCGGCACGATCGACTTGTTTTATAACTGGGGCAATCACATCATCAACGACGGACACACCGCTGACAAACCTGCCCAGGAATACCTCTTCCACGGTACTGACTTCACGGCCGGCCTGACCGCTTACGAGACCCTTTCCACCTGGGAAGGCAATGCCCTCACGGCGGGCCTGGATCTGCTTTACTACGGCGGCAATGCCTATCGCAATCCGGTCAAGGAGATCTATGCGGACCACAAATGCCTCAACGAAGAGGCTGTCTATCTGCTGGACAAACAAGTCTTAGGTCCGGTCACACTCAGCGCAGGTCTCCGTCTGGACCGTCACAGCGCCTACGGCCTGGAATGGATCCCGCAATTCGGGGCAACCTGGACGCCCGCAACCGGCACCACGGTCAAGCTATCTGCTTCCAAGGGTTTCCGCATGCCCAATATGCGGGAGCTCTACATGTACGCCGTGGCCAATGAGGCCCTCCTCCCTGAAAAAGCCTGGAGCTATGATTTCACCCTCGGGCAGCATTTCCTGGACGGGCGTCTGAACGTCGAAGCGACCGCCTTTTATACCAAGGGCTCCAACATCATCGAAGTGAATGTAGTGGACGGCGTCCGGCAGAACCGCAACGTGGGTGCTTTCGCAAATGCGGGCGCAGAATTCGCTGCCGACTGGAAGGTCACAAAGGATCTGTCCTTCAACACCAACTACAGCTATCTCCACATGGAGAAGATCTACACCGGAGCCCCCGTCCACAAAGCCTGGCTCGGCGGCAGCTGGACCCCGGGACGTTTCGGCGTCACCCTCGGCGCGATGGGAATCTCCGGCCTGTATCTGACGACCGGGGAAAATGCCCGTACAGCGCAGTATGTGGACCTGAAAGCCCGGCTATCCTTCCAGGTGACGAAAGGACTGGAACTATTCGTGCGCGGCGCCAACCTCCTCAACCAGACCTACGAGACGATGGACGGATTCCCCGAGCCTGGTATCACCGTCCTCGGCGGTCTCAGCCTGACGTTGTAAGTCCCTTGGGCCGTCAGACAGGATTATTTCGCGCGGGAGACGAGACGGTCGGCAAAGTCGCGAAGACAGTCGAAGGCAGCCGTACCTTCCCGGCCGATAGCCGCATCGATGCCCTTGATGGCAGCTAAAGCTTCGTCGCTGAGGCGACGGACTTCGGCACGGGCGTCTTCCCCCACTCCGGCAGCATCATAGATGGCCCGCACAGCCGCAATCTTGGCGGCTCGCTCATCCTTCGTCCCGACGGGCAATTCCATGGCGCGGAGCAAAGCATCCTGGCAACGGACTTTCTCCAGGGCCCGCGTCAAGAGCCAGCTCTTTTTGTTGTTAACGATATCTCCGCCGATGGGTTTCCCGAAGACAGCCTCGTCTCCGTAGGTGTCAAGATAATCGTCCGCAACCTGGAAAGCCAGACCCAGGCGGAAACCATAATCGTAGATCCGGTCTGCGACCGCTTCCGGAGCGCCGCCGATCAAAGCCCCCATCTGGGCGGCACAGGCAATCAGCACACCGGTCTTGAGTCCGATCATCTTCATGTAATCAGCCATCGGAACCTGCGGGACGGATTCGAAGTCCATATCCAACTGCTGCCCTTCACAGACCTCTGCGGCTGTCCGGGTAAACAGGGCCAGCACGGGAGCCAGCGCATCCGTCGGAGCCTGAGCAACCCGCCGGTAGGAGTCAATGCACATCACGTCACCGGACAGGATGGCAGTATCCTCGTTCCACTTCTTCCAGACCGTATCGCAACCCCGGCGCATCGGGGAACGGTCCATGATGTCGTCGTGGATGAGCGTGAAGGTGTGGAACACCTCCAAGCCTGCCGCCGGCTCCAAGATAGAAGAATCCAGCCTGTCCCGGAATAAAGAATAGGTCAGCAGGCAGAGTTTCGGGCGCAGGCGCTTGCCCCCGATGGCGATCATATAGCGAAGGGGATCATAGAGCCCGGCCGGCTCCTGCGGGAACGTGATGTCGCCGAAGAGATCGACGACGGCCTGATCCAGGATGGGTGCTTCAATCATGGGATATCGATGTTTATGCAAAGATAAGCAGAAAACTTGTATCTTTGCGCTTATGGAACACAGCGGCATTGCGACAGTCGTAAAAAATACCGGCAGCCAATACCTGCTGAGCGAACTGCCGTCCTGGCAGCTCGTTCCTGCGGTCTTGCGCGGCCGGATCCGGCTGAAAGGCGGGGTTGCGACCAACCCGGTTGCCGTCGGCGATCACGTCCGTTTCTCCTGCGAGGGAGAGCCGACGCCGGAGCACCCGGCCACGATCACGGAAGTGCTGCCCCGCAAGAATTACATCATCCGCCGCTCCACCAATCTTTCACGCCAGGCCCACGTCATCGCGGCCAACCTCGACCAAGCCTTCCTGATCGTATCTTTGTACTTCCCGGAGATCAAGCTGCCCTTCCTGGACCGCTTGCTGGTCACCTGCGAGGTCTATGGCGTACCTGTCACGCTGGTGCTCAACAAGGTGGACATGTACCGTGACCAAGTCCCGGATCAGGTGGACGCTTTCCGGCGCATCTACGAGAGTGCCGGCTATCGCGTGATCGAGACTTCCGCCGTGACCGGCGAAGGGATCGAAACCCTGCGGGAGGCCTGTCGTGGCAAGGTCTGCCTCCTCTCAGGGGAATCCGGCGTCGGGAAGTCCAGCCTCATCCGGGCGATTGACCCGACTCTTGATCCCAAGGTCGGCGAAATCTCCGAAGCCCACCTTCAAGGCAAGCATACCACTTCCCTGTATGAAATGTACCGTACGCAGGACGGGGCCTTTCTCATTGATACGCCCGGACTGCGGGGGTTCGGCCTGGTCGATCTCCAAAAAGAGGAGATTGCCCTTTATTTCCCCGAGATGCTGAAGGCTTCCCGCGAATGCCGCTTCACGCCCTGTACCCACACCCACGAACCCGACTGTGCCGTCAAAGCGGCCGTCGATGCCGGGATCATCAGCGCCGAACGCTACAATTCCTATCTCGGCATGCTGGAAGAAGACAGCAAATTCCGCTAGATGAACGCGCTCAACAAGGAGATCCTCCGCCTGGCGATACCCAGTATCCTCGCCGGTCTCACCGTGCCATTAGTAGGCATGGTGGACATTGCCGTCGCCGGTCACCTGCATGGGTTCGGGGGTGCGGCTGCCTTCATCGGGGGCATCTCCGTCGGCTCGATGCTTTTCGACCTGCTGTACTGGAACTTCTCCTTCCTGCGCGCCGGTACCGGCGGACTGACCGCCCAAGCCTACGGGCGGGAAGATCCGAAAGAATGTGCCCGCCTGTTGACGCGCGGCGTGGGCCTTTCCCTGGCCATTGCCCTCCTGGTCCTGGCCATCCAATGGCCCTTCGTCCAGCTGGCTTTTCTGGTTGTGGATGCCTCGGAGGAGGTCCGGTCCCTGGCACTCCAGTATTTCTTCATCCGGATCTGGGCGGCTCCGGCTACGCTGAGCCTGATGGCGCTGCGCGGCTGGTTTATCGGAATGCAGGACTCCGTCAGCTCGATGCTGACCGACCTGGTCGTCAACGGCGTCAACATCCTGCTGAGCATCGTACTGGCCCTGGGCATAGGGACCTGGCCGGGGCTGGGTTTCAAGGGAGTTGCACTCGGTACCTTGATCGGGCAATACGCCGGCCTGCTCTTTGCCGGCCTGACCGTGCTCGTAAAATACCGCTCACTCTTTGTCGGATTCGGGGCCCAAGATCTGAGGGCATCTTTCCAGGGACGAGATATCCGCCGTTTCTTCTCGCTCAACACCGACCTGTTTTTCCGTTCGGTGGCCCTCACGGCAATCTATATCGGCTTCACGACAATCTCTGCCCGCTATGGAGATTTGACGCTGGCGGCCGGGGCGATCTTGATGAAACTGCTGATGGTGTTCTCTTTCTTTACGGACGGATTTGCCTATGCCGGACAAGCATTGGTCGGAAAGTTCATCGGGATGGAATCCCGGGAGATGACGCAGCGTTCGGTCCGCTCCGTTTTCGTCTGGAGCATGGCCATCGCCGTCGGATTCATCTTCGTTTACCAATTCGGCGGGATCCCGATGCTCCGGGTGATGACGTCCGACCCAGCCGTCATCGAAGCCTGCAGGCCTTATCTGCCTTGGCTGATCCTGATGCCGCCGTTGGGCTGCGCCGCCTTCACCTGGGACGGGATTTATGAAGGGGCAACCTCGTCCCGGCCGGTCCGAAATGCCATGGTGGGGGCGATGGTAGGATTCTTTGCCGTCTGGTTCTTGTTGCGAGGCCATTTCGTCCCTGGGCATGGTGAACTATCGTCAACCCTGAATGAACCGGCCCTTCACCTGCTGATGGCCGCCTACTTCGTCCATCTGCTGGTCCGCACCGTCTGGCTCAGCCTTTATTATCGCCGCTCCATCTTGGAGCAGCCCTTTCAGCAGATTTCGCGCTAAGCGATATAACTGGTCAAGAGTTTGAAGTGCGGGGCGGACGAAGAGCTGTCTGCAGTATCAGGGATGAACTCCAGCGCCTTCACGCAGGCGGGGACCAGAACTGTCTCTCCCTGGCGAACCGGCATCTCGACCGTCTTCGGCTGCTCCAAAGCTTTTGCCCGACGGGTAAAGCCGAAGCATTTCTTCTCCCGCATCGGTGCCGGCTCGACAGCGCGCAAAACGCCGCTTCCCTCCACGCAGATCACCGTCAGGAAGGAGTCAATGTTGTGGAGATCCTTCTCGTACGCTTCCGTCAAGTCATACAGGGAGGTGGTGAAATAGGGGCAGCGTACGAGGACGCTTTCCTGGTTGACAGCCTTCTGATAGCCCGTCCGATAGTCCGGCTTCACGCTGAAATCAATCGCGTCCTTTGCCAGCTCGGTGTGCAGTTCCCGCGGTTTTCCATCCAGTCCCAGACGACCGTAGTCGTAGATCCGGTAGGTTATATCCGAAGTCTGTTGGATCTCCGCCACAAAGCAACCGGCGCCGATCGCATGGATCCGGCCGGCCGGGATAAAGAACACATCCCCCGGAGCAACCGGGTAGTCGCAGAGCGCTTCAGTGATGGTTCCTTCGGATACCCGGGCGACATATTCTTCCTTCGTCAGCTTTTTGGAAAGTCCAGACATCAGGTGCGCGCCTTCGGAAGCTCCGACGACATACCACATCTCAGTCTTGCCCTTCGATCCGTCATGCCGGACCGCCGCCAGGGCATCGTCCGGATGAACCTGAATGCTGAGATCCGCCTGGGCGTCGATAAACTTGATCAACAGCGGGAATTCCGTCCCGGTCCGCTCATAGACCTTGGCGCCCAGCAACCATTCCTTCCGCACTGCGCAAAGCTCCGTGATGGTCTTTCCATCGAATTCGCCACCATCTATGACGGATTCGTGGCCTTTTACGCCGGAGAGTTCCCAGCTTTCGCCAATGTGGTCCTGTTCGGTCTCGATCCCTTTGAACGGGGCGATCTTTTCCCCGCCCCAGACCACGGTCTTCAGATAAGGCTTAAACTTGAACATAAGGCGCTTAGATCAGCGGTTCAGCCGTCATGGCAGCAGGCTGCGGGATGCCCATCAGTTTCAAGATCGTCGGAGCGACATTGCACAGGGCGCCGTCCTTGACCTTCTTAACCTCAGATCCGGCGTTGATCACCACAAACTGGACCGTATTGAGAGAGTGCGCCGTGTTGGGCGTGCCGTCCGGATTGACCTCGAAGTCGGCATTGCCATGGTCGGCAGTCAGCAGCACGACATAATCATGTGCGATGGCAGCCTCGACCACCCTGCCCACGAGCTTGTCAATGCACTCGACCGTCTTGGTCACGGCAGTATAGACGCCGGTATGACCCACCATGTCGCCATTGGCGAAATTGAGGATGATCAAGTCTTCCTTGTCGGACTCGATCGCAGCGATCAACTTCTCAGCAACTTCCGGGGCGCTCATCTGCGGAAGCAAATCGTAGGTCGGCACCTTCGGGGAATTGACCAGGATGCGGTCCTCTCCTTCAAACTGCAACTCGCGGCCACCGTTGAAGAAGAAGGTTACATGGGCATATTTCTCCGTCTCCGCGATGCGAAGCTGGCGTTTCCCGGCCTTGGAGACCGTCTCACCGAGGGTATCGGCCACCAACTCCTTGTCAAAGAGAATGTGCACGCCAGTGAAAGAAGCGTCATAAGGAGTCAGGCAGCAGTAATAGAGCGGGATCGTATGCATTCCCTCCTCGGGCATGTCTTTCTGCGTCAGCACGGTAGTCAGCTCCCGGGCGCGGTCGTTGCGGAAGTTGTAGAATATGATGGCATCGCCCTCCTCGATCTTGGCCAGGGGCTCGCCGGCGGCATCCGTGATCACGACCGGCTTGATGAATTCGTCGGTAACATCCGCGTCATAAGAGGCCTGGATGGCTTCCGTCGCAGAAGTAAACCGGGCCCCCTTGCCTTCGACCAGCATATCGTAAGCTTCCTTAATCCGGTTCCAGCGCTTGTCGCGGTCCATCGCATAGAAGCGGCCGCAGACTGTCGCAACCTGACCGGTCGTCTCAGCCATCTTGCCCTCCAGCTCGGCGACAAAGCCTTTTCCGCTGTGCGGATCGGTGTCGCGTCCGTCCATGAAGGCGTGGAGATAGACCTTTTCCAGGCCCTGCTCCTTCGCTACGCGCAGGAATTCGTACACATGATCCAGGGAAGAATGGACACCGCCATGGGAGGTGAGGCCCATCAGATGGAGCTTCTTGCCAGAGGTCTTGACATAGTCGAAGACGGCCTTGATCTCAGCATTTTCGAGCAGCGCATGGTTGCGGCAGGCGATGTTGATCTTGACCAGATCCTGGTACACGACCCGGCCGGCACCCAGGTTCATGTGACCCACTTCCGAGTTGCCCATCTGTCCGTCGGGCAGGCCGACATATTCACCGCAGGCCTGCAGGTGGCCGAAAGGATATTTTGCACGCAAGCTGTCGATGACGGGCGTGCCTTGGGTCCAAATGGCGTTGGAATAATCATGTCTGCCCTCGCCCCAACCGTCGAGGATCATCAGGAGTACTTTTCTGTTCATATGACTGTGGTTTTTATTATTCATTTTTTGAATCTTGCAAATTTAGTAATAATCCGCGAGGAATTGAACAAACATCTTGCTACCTTTGTAGGAAGGAGTGAACCAGAACTCCCCCTGATCTCTATGAGCAAAAGAAGCGGCCGCAGCAAAGCCGGCACCTCGCGAAACACCCACCATAGCGCCCGTCACAAAACCTCCAGAGTCTATCCCGAATACACCGGGAAAGTCCAGATGACCCGCGAAGGTTTCGTCTTCGTCCTCGTCGAAGGGATGCAGGACGACATCTTCGTCAAAGCCTCTAAAACCCGCCAGGCCCTCAACGGGGATACGGTCATTGTGGCCGTGACCCGCGAAGCCGGACGGGATCACCGGCGCGAAGGCGAGATCGTCAAGATCGTCGAACGCTCCCAGCGTCCCTTTGTCGGCGTATATCACACCGTCGGCGCCCAGGCCTGGGTCCTGATGCAGAGCAAATCGATGCCTTATGATATCGAAGTGGACGCCGAAGAAGCGGCAGCCATGGGAGCCCAGCGCGGGATGAAGGTCGCCGCTATCGTAGACAGTTGGAACCGCAATGATCCGGCCCCTCGCGGCCATGTAGTGGACGTACTCGGCAAGCCCGGAGAGAACGAGACGGAGATGCATGCCATCCTGGCGGAGTTCGGCCTCCCCTACCGCTTTGAGAAGGCCGTCAACGACGAAGCCGAGGCCATCCCCGACACGATTACGCCTGAGGACCTCAAGGGCCGCAAGGATTTCCGGGACACCCTGACCTTCACGATCGACCCGGCCGACGCCAAGGACTACGACGACGCCTTGTCCTTTAAGGTCTTGAAAAACGGCAACTTTGAGATCGGTGTCCACATTGCCGACGTCTCCTGGTACGTCAAACCCGGCACCAAGGTGGACAAGGAGGCCCAGTACCGCGGCACTTCGGTCTATCTGGTGGACCGGACCGTCCCGATGCTTCCGGAGAAGCTCTGCAACAACCTCTGCTCGCTGCGTCCCGACACAGACAAGCTGACCTTCTCCGCTGTCTTCGAGATGACGCCCAAGGCGGAAATCAAGACCCGCTGGTTCGGCCGCAGCATCATCCGCTCCAACCGCCGCTTCAACTACGAGGAGGTTCAGACTTTCCTTGTCTCGGACGAGCCCGCCGATGAGGTCGAGAGCGCCGTCATCGAGATCAACAAGCTGGCAGGCATCCTGCGCGAAAAACGCTTTGCCGCCGGTGCGATCAGTTTCGACCGCCCGGAAATGAAGGTCCTCGTGGACGAGAAAGGCAAGCCCGTGGATGTGCGGGAGGTCGAGTCCAACGAGTCCCACTGGCTGATCGAGGAGTTCATGCTCCTGGCGAACCGCAACGTCGCGGAATGGGTCGCCACCGGTGGCCAGATGAACGGCGTGGCCTCCAAGAAGGCCAAGACCTTTGTCTATCGTACCCACGCGGAGCCCAACTCCGAAAAGATCGAAGGCCTTCGCCGCTTTGCCGGCAATTTCGGGTATAAGATGGGAGAGACCGGCAGCCCGGCCCAGACGGCCCGCTCCCTGACCAAACTGCTCGGTGCCGCTAAGGACAAGCCGGAATACCAGGCGATGCAGATGATTGCCTTGCGCGCGATGGCGAAAGCCGCCTATACCACCGACAACATCGGCCACTACGGCTTGGCGTTCAAGTTCTATACCCACTTCACTTCGCCGATCCGGCGCTACCCGGACTTGATGGTCCACCGCCTGCTGTCGATCTATCTCGCCGGAGGCGAGAGCCAGAATCTCTCCTTCTATGAAGACCAGGCCAAGCATGCTTCCGAGCGGGAAGTGATTGCTGCCGAGGCAGAACGGGCCAGTATCAAGTACAAACTGGTAGAGTTCATGCAGGACAAGGTCGGTCAGGAGTTTGACGGCACTGTTTCGGGCGTCACGGAGTGGGGCATGTATGTGGAAATCGAGCCGACCAAGGTCGAGGGCATGGTGCCGCTTCGGACGATCCGGTCCGATTTCTTCGAATTTGACGAGGATCACTACCGCCTGGTCGGCCGCCGCACCCGCAAGATCTACACCCTGGGCGACAAGGTTCGGATCCGCGTGAAAGAGACCAACCTGGAGCAGAAATTGCTGGACTACGAGCTGATCGAGCCCGGGCTCAGCGAGCGGGAAGGCCAGGAAGATGGCGTGGCCTACCCTGACGAAGGTATTTCCGAAGAGCAGGCGCGCCTCGAAGCCATGACCGACCGCCCCTTCTACGCTCCCGTCGCCCGCAAATCTTCTTCCACCAGAAAAAAACGCAGCAGATAAACAAGCAACGCCGGCCGGCGTCCCTGTCATTTGAACTGCGACACGATGGTGCGCAAGGAAACCCCGAACACAGAGCGGACAATGGGATCCAGTTCAGCCGGATCCCCCTCCAGATGCAGGGTATACTGCGTGTGGGTCAGCGTTTGTCCCGGTGAAAGCGCGGCACCCGGCGAAGAAGTCTCGATCTCAAAGAAAGGCCCCATCACGACACCTGTCTCCGTAGGACCATCATTGTAAGAATTGATCACATCCCCGCCGAAAGCATCCTCCTGCTCTCCCCACTGGCTGTTCACATAATCACAAGGGCCTTCCGGCACCGAATACTTCAAGATCGTAAGTACCTTTGAGACCGGATCATAGCTTCCGCACACATCCCGGGCGCTCCCTGCCGGCAAACCGATCTTGGCCCGATAGGCCCCGTCGATCTTGAAATACACCATCCCGTCATTCACCACCAGGCGTTCTGGCGGCATCGAGCCGAAATAGTCATCCTTGACGATACGCCCGCCGAAGGAGCGATTATACGGGATGAAAACCGTTGTCGTCGGCGTTGGGTTGAAGCAGCCCAGCAGCCAGACAGAAGGCATACCCCGTTCGCGAGACCAGACGGCCGTACCTTCATTGGTCAGGGAATTCTCGGTCTTGTACACCAGCGCACGGACCCCTTCGCCGAGCGCGACCCCCAGCAGGGACTCCGCCTCAGCATGCCCGACCAGCGAAACGACCCGGCGGAAACCGATATCGAAACGCCGGCCGGAGGCGTTCTCCAGGGAAGCCTGGGCCACATAAGTCACCGCGGTATCTGAAACAGACTCGACAGTGAAAGGATCCGTATCAATGATGGACGGGACTTTCCAATTCGCATAGATTTGCTCCTCGCCCTTTTTGAAGAACCAGGAATTGGGGCCCCCTTCCGGACCGATCCAGAAGCGCTCCTCTCCCCCGTAGGAATTGAACTGGGGATTGTATTCGCCGGAGGCGATGAAGTCATGGTTGATCCAGCCATAGCTGGGGCCCGACCGGCCGGCATTCGTGGAAGTCATCACGCGGCCCTGCCAGGCGGGTACCATCAGCACCCGGGACATCCCATCCGCACTCTTCAGTTCAACGGTGTTGATCCCTCGCGTTGCGAAGAAATCCTTGTCATAGCCGTAGGTACCCATGGCCTCACCCCTTCATATCAGACCCCGACCCCTCAGGAAGGCGTCGGTCTCGGGCTCCCGGCCCATGAAGGACTTGAAGAGGATCATCGGCTCCTCGCTGCCACCTTTCTCGAGGAAAGTCTCCTTGAACTGGCGGGCGAGATCGACGTCCCACACCCCATGGTCCTCAAACTTGGAGAACGCATCCTTGTCCAGCACCTCAGCCCAAAGATAACCGTAGTATCCGGCGCTGTAGCCGCTGCTGAAGATATGGTTGAAATAGGTCGTGCGATAGCGTGGAATGATCTCATCGATCAATCCCATCTCCTGGCAGGCCTTTGCTTCAAACGCATCGATGAAACTCGAATCCGCATCCGCCGGGATCTCGGTCAGTTCATGCCACTTCATGTCCAGGATGGACGCAGCGCAGAGTTCCGTGGTCATGAAACCCTGATTGAACTTGCTCGCTGCGTTGATCTTGGCCACCAGGTCCGCCGGGATCACTTCCCCGGTTTGGTAATGCTTCGCATACTGGGCCAGCAATTCAGGCTGGAAAGCAAAATTCTCATTGAACTGCGAGAACACTTCGACGAAGTCGCGGGCCACGTTGGTGCCGCTGACCGTCTTATAGTGACACCGGGTCAGCAGGCCATGGAGCGCATGGCCGAACTCATGGAAGGCCGTCTCCACATTGTCCACACTCAGCAGCGCCACGCCATTTTCGTCCGGTGCGGAGAAATTACCCACATTGACGATGATCGGGCGAATATCATTGCCGGCCTCATCCACATACTGTTCCCGGACATTGTTCATCCAGGCGCCACCTCGCTTACTGTCCCGCGGGAAATAGTCGGTCGTGAAGATGCCGATCAGACTGCCATCGTCGTAAGTCAGCTTGTAGGTTTCGACGGCCGGATTGTACACCGGCACATCGTCGATCTTCTCCACATTGACTCCATACAAGGTCTTGGCCGCCTGGAAGAGTCCTTTCTTGACGTTGCCAGCCTCGAAAAACGGCTTGGTCAAGTTTTCATCCAAGTCATACTTGGCCTTGCGGACCCGCTCGGCATAGTACCACCAGTCCCAAGGCTGGATCTTGCTGCCAGCCGGCAGCACGCCCGCCTTGATATCTTCGTCCATGACGGCCTGCATGTCCACGACTTCGGCCTTGGCCTTGGCAACGGCAGCCTTCATAATGTCAGCCAGGAAGGCGTCCACCGTCTGATGGTCATGGGCCATCTTGTTTTCCAAGATATAATCCGCCGGATTGTCGAAGCCCATGATCTGCGCCTTGCGGATGCGGAGACGCATCACGTCCAGGATCAAGGCCCGGTTGTCATTGTCATTGCCGTTATGGCCGCGCATCGAATAGGCCTTGAACATCTTCTCGCGCAGGGCGCGGTCTGCCGTTTCCGTCATGGCGACCGGATAGGCCGACACGCTGATGCCAAACTCCTGCTTGAAGGCATTGGACTCAGCGAGGATGTTGTTGCCGATCTTGTTGATCTTGACCGCCATGTCGGCATTGATCTGCTTGAGCTCAGTCTGGGCGGCCTCGTCCAAACCGACACCGTTGCGCACGAAAGCCTCATAGATCTTTTTCAGCACCATCTGCTGTTCACGTGTCAGGGCGCTCTGGTCCGCTTCATAGACGGCGGCGACCTTTTTGTAGAGCTCCCCATTCATGTAGATCCCGTCCTCATGGGCGGAAAGCAGGGGCGTCACCTCTTCGATGATTGCTTCCATCTCCGGGCAGTTCTCCGTTTCACTGACGTTGTACAACACACCCGTCACCTTGGCGAGCAGGCAACCGCTGCGGTCAAAGGGAGCGATCACGCTCTCGAAGCTCGGGGCCTCCTGTGAAGCGACGATCGCATCGATCTCCGCTTGCTGGGCTTCGATCCCAGCCTTCACAGCCGGAACGTAGTCAGCATACCGGATCTGGTCAAAAGGAGGAATGCCATAGGGAGTCTTCCACTCCGTCAGAAAAGGATTGGTGCGCTCGGCGCAGGAGACAAATGCCATGATTGCAGCAAAAAACAGGACGATTTTTTTCATCTTACTCAGCGATTTCCACCCCGTTGAGATCAATCAGGGTAAATTGGTTATTGCCATTGTAATACGTAAGCAGGCCCGTCAGGTTGATCTTGGCCCCGGCCAGGATCTTCGGATCGATCTTGGTATCCGCAAACTTGGCATAGCCGCTGGTACGGACCTGCAAATCCGTCTTTCCGATCTTGAAATACTGGCTGATGGTATAGGCCGACGCCGCATCCCAAAGACCCTTCCAGGTCTCCTTGGTGACGGCGCCGTCGAAGGCGCTCTGCGGCTCCACTTTCCCGTTCGGGGTCATGTAAGCCTTGAATCCATTCTGGGACATGGCCCAGGTATCGACCCCGTAAGTCTGATCGCGAAGGTAGGTGGCGTTGTCCGCCTTGTCATACAGGATCACGAAGATCTGGTTGCCATAGGTCAGGCCTTCGATCCGGACATACTTTCCGAAGTTTTCCTCCATCTTGATGCCGGACTCGGTGATCAGCTGCGGAGGCACCGGCGTGTCGAGTTTTCCCCGGAATATATGGGCATCGATCAGATACTGGACATCCATATAATTGGTCTCATACGAAGAACTGGCGTTGATCCAAGCCGGCTGGTCCGTCCGGTAGCCGATCTGGAGCATGCCGCCATACTGGCCGAGGGCCAGGCCTTTGCATTTGACATAGACCCACTGGCCCAACTTGAAATCATTGTACAAGGCGGACTTACCGATCTTGATCTCGATGGCGCCGGTCTCATCCTGGATGTAGAAACTCCGGTAAATGTTGCCGGACACATCCGAAGAAATGACCTGACCGCCGATGACCAGATCTTCCTGGATCAGCACAGGCGTCCCAGGTTTGGTATAGAGCGCTTTCAGCTGGGCGATGGTCGTATTGACTTCCGGCACCGAAGCGAACGGATCGACCGGCTCTTCTTCCGTAACAGGATAGATATCGCAGGAAACAGTCGCGAAAAGGGCTGCGACGAGCCATACATATATCTTTTTCATACGCCTAGAATCTGAAATAAACGTTCAACATGTAATTAATCCCGCTCATATAGAAATACTTGGGATCGAACGGATAGTAGCGTTCTCCGCTCTTGGTGTCATCGACCAGACGCGTCTGCTCGTAGCCACCCGTCTTGACATTCCGGTTGTTCAGCAAATTCTTGACCTGGAGGGAGAAACCGATCTGGTTGCCCCGACGATACCAGGACTTGCCGACACTGCAGTTCACAAGGAATGCCGGATCGAAGCGCTCTTGCGCCGCCAGGCTCTCCACTTCCACTGGCGTGATCACGCCGTCACCACCGGCTGTCGCCATGTCGGTACGGCTCAGCGGGCTCATCTCCAGATACGAATGGGAGAAGTAATCCACATCGGCATCGATGAACCAGTAGTTCTTATTGTAGGTCAAACCCAAGCTGGTCGCCAACTGCGGCGTTGAAGGGACATAATGCCTCTGGAAACGATCCACCTCGCGGGTGAGATTGCCTTCACCGTCGCGCTTGAAGACCGGATGACTCATCCAATAAGGGACGATCTCGTGATCCACGACCACCTCCGAACTGTTGTCCACTGTCATGGTCATGAAAGGGTTGGAAATATAATAATACTCGCCCCAACTGAAGACGCCCTGAAGAGCCAGGTTGGTGATCGGAGTCGGCATCTTGAAGCCTATCTCGATTCCCTTGTGGACCTCGTCCAGCCCACTCATGGCCGCATTTACAAAGGAACCCTGCAGGTCATTATAGTAACTACGCATCGTACTCTGGTCCAAGATCATGGTATAGAAAGTCGTGATCCGGGCATTGATCCCCTGGTAGGAGTACTGGAAATTGATGTCCGACGAGAAGGTCTTGGTCGTAGTCAAATTCGGAATAATGGAGTTGCGGGTACGCGGGGACAGGAAAGACTGGTTGAAAGTCGGTGCATCATGGAAGGTACCGATATTGCCATAAACTCGCATCCGGCTGCCCAAAACCAGTTCCATGCCGCCTTTGACCGCCCAAGTCAGGAAATTCGCCTTCGCAGAATTGCCCTTGGACGAGATCACTTCACCGAAAGAGTCGTAGGTCGTCAGCTTGTTGCCGCTCTCGTCGAAGATCTCGTTGCCGTTTTCATCTAGGCCGGCGAAGAGACCCTTACGGACGAGGCCCTCACGCCAGAGCGTGTGGTTACCGACTTGCCCGGCAATATGGGCGCTGAACGCCCCGGCTTTGAAGTGGTTGTCCAGCCAGACATTGTACTTATGCACATGAGCCAGATAGTCATATCCGTATTTGTCGCCTTTGTACAGCACGCGGGCAGCGCCGGCCATGAAGTAGTAATCGAGGTCGTTCTGGACCCGAGCCCGGTTGGAAGCGAAATCGCGCTCGGCAAAGTTGTCGAGATCGACGAAATAGTCTCCGCCCAGCAGGTCAGCCACCTTTTTATAGTTTTCCGTGCGATTGAACTTGACATTGACTCCGCCATCCAACTCGTACCAGCGAGCCGGCTTCCATTGTTGGGTCAGCGCAAAATTGAAGTCCTGCTGGTCCACATGGCGCTCTTCCTGGACATATTTGGAGCGGGCATAGCCGAATTCATTGAGATTCATCTTGTTGACCAGATAAAGACGATCCCAGTTGATATGGGTCGTAGCGGCATAATTGGTCTCCCAGGCCTCCTGGGCCCAGGCCGCTTTCCGCATATCCGTCCGGTTGTAATCCGGGTTCTCGTTGTAGAAGTAGCTCGGCAGGTTGCGGTAATAATCCGGGCGCGGATCTGCCGCATCATACCAGTCGAGGGCCGTGTATCCGTTCTTGCCGAAACGATACAGGACCGTTGCCGCGAGCGAGTACTTGTCGGAAGGAGTGTAGTCATATTTCAGGATCGCAATCGGCTCATGGCTCCGGCGGATACGCGCGTTGCGCACTTCCCCATCATACCAACCCCAGTTGGAGTTGTACATATTGTCTCCCATCAAGTCATAGACCTCCTGCGTGGAGGAATTCTGCGCGCCGCGCTCAGTCGGCGAAGCCATGAAGACCAGACCGAGCCGATGCTCGTCACCCCAGAACTTCTCGACAGCGCCATAGTAGGCGAAAGATTTGTAATAGACGCCCTTGATCCAGTCATTGCCGCCCAGGCGGGTGGAGACGTTGAAGGCAAAGGCCCAACCGTTGTCCAACTTTCCGGAACCGTAGGACAGCATCAGGCGCAGCCGGTACATCGCACTGTTGGTCAGCACACTTCCACGCCAACCCACGCGCATCGAAGACGCATTGCCGGGGATGTTGGTGATGCCGTTGTATCCGCCAAAGCCATACTTGGACGACTCCAGACCGATGGTCGCATCCTTGGTGCGGGTCGCCTCATTAAGGCCGCTCCAAAGGGAGAAAGGACTGTAATCCGTGATCGCATCGTTCATCCGGACACCGGCCAGATACACATCCTGTGTCTCGCTCCCGTAACCACGGGTCTTGAAGCGGATGGCGCTGAAATTGAAGCCCGCCATGTTGGAGAATACATCGTTCTGGGAGAACAGCAGGATTGGATTGTCACTGTAACCGGAATATTCCAGGTCAAGCTCGGAGAAATTGGACATATCCAACTCCTGCTCGCTGATCTGCGGCGAAAGCGACAGGTTGAACATATTCTTGACATAGCCGTTAATGACGGTTACGTTGACCTGCGTTTCCATGTACTCATCATGGGAGATCAAAAGGGTGTAGATCCCATCCGGCAGGTCACCGATAAAGAACGTTCCGTCCTTGGCGGATACCGTTTCCGCGACGAAGTCCGTCCCGGTAAGAAGCGTCAACTCAGCTCCGGAGACCGGAGTGCGATCGGCACGGCTTACGATGGTACCCTTGACGCCGCCGGTCACCTGCGCCGCTAATGAAACGCAGATGAGCAACATGGAAAAAGCAAGCGTGATTTTCTTGATCATATTGCAAGCTAGTTTTTACCGATGAGGATATAGGTGGGATAGTGGTCGGAGTAACCGTTCACAAAGGCCCCATTGGAGAAGGTGCGGAACGGGGTCCCCTTGTAGTCTCCTTCTTGCTGGGTCATGAAGTCTTTCTGGAAAATACGACCGTAATACGTTTTCTTACGCAACTTCACAAGCGGCTGGATTCTATATTTTCCAGACGTGCCCTTCGCCATGGCTTCATTGACCAGGATCAAGTCATAGATATTCCACTCACCGCGATAAGCCAACGAGCCGAATCCAGCCTTAAGCATCGACAGGAACGGGGAAAAGAAGTCCTCCGGGCCCATCTCTTCCAAGGTCTCACGGCCGTGAAGATAAACCGCCATCGAGTCATCCGTGGGATTGTCATTCATATCTCCCATCACGGCGATCTTGATGCCCGGATACTGGCGCATCAGTTCCATCGAAGTCTGATACACGATTTCGCCGCCCCGGCTGCGCAGGTCATTGCCCTTACCACCCAGGCGGGAAGGGAGATGGCAGACGAAAAAGGCATACATCTCATCTTCAATCATGCCCCGGACCATCAGGATGTCACGGGTGCGGAAGATGTCCTTTTCCTCCTGTGTCATCTCGAAGGAAATCTCGCTGCCCGTAAAAGTGTACGGGATCGAGCGGCTCTCCAGCAGTTTGAACTGATCGGGACGATAGAACAGGGCCACATCGACACCACGCCGGTCCGGACCGTCATAATGGACGATCTGGTAATTGGCATCCGCGATCTCCGGCTGGCTGACCAGATCTTCCAGGACGTGCCGATTCTCGATCTCACTGACGCCCAGGATCGTATGGTAACGGCCGTTGTCATCGGCCATCGCCCGGATCACGGTCGCCATATTGTGCAGTTTCTTTTCATATTTGACTTCCGTCCAGTTGTTGGCACCGTCCGGAAGGTACTCATAGTCATTCTTGCCTTCATCATGATAGGTATCGAAGAGGTTCTCCAGGTTGTAGAACCCGATGATGTAACCGGGTCCGATCCGCTGCGCAGAAGCGCAGACAACGGAGAAAGTCGCAAGGATGATCAGGATATATTTTCGCATAACTATCTTTGATTATTCGTTTTACCACCACCAACTCACTTTCGAAGGATCCTCAGCCTCGATCTGGGCCGCCATGGCCTGGCCGACCTTGTCCGGCAAATGGACAAAGAGGTCGATCCCCAGTTTCTGCTCCAGGGCGTCGATGGACATCGAGTAGGTCTTATCCACCTTGGCAGAGGTGGGCATGGCTTTATGTTCCAGCCAGACGGCGCAACCCATATAGCCGGCATGGCCCAGCCCCGTCGAAGAGGCGGAAGGCGCATAACGCAGCACGGCCTTGTAATACGCGGTCGGCACCGTGATCCGGGCATTCGAACGGTCCAGGGCATAATAGGTCGCCCCGTCCAAGACGCAGCCCGTTACGACATAAAGCGTATCGGAAGAACGAGCCCAGTCGCGCACGCGGCTCTCCAGGGAAGCCCAGATACCACCGTTGAAGGGATTGTTCTGCGGCGTCATGTTGGTCCCATAGAAGGTCGCGGCATTCATGGCATAACTGGCTGTACGATCTGCGGAAGGGAGCTGATGACCCCGGTCGTAAGGGCCGTTGTTGCCGTACCTATAACCGCCGGACACATCCTGCTGGTTGACCGCCGGCAGGGCAGGATCGAAGCCCCAGGCATTCGAACGATCCTGGCTGCCCAAGTACATCAGGCAGAGCGGATAGGCCACCCAAACAGAGACCCGGTGGGAATAGTTCCAATAGCAGGAATAATTCCGGACCTGTTTCCCATTCACCTCCACCATATGCCAGAGGAAGTCCAGGCCATCTTCCGCAGCCGTACCCGGCAGCTCCAGCCATTTGAACGGAGCGCTGACCGCTTTGCCGACATTCGGATTGCCGGACGGGGTGGGCGCGACATAGCCTTGCTGCTTCAGCGTAGCGGAAACCATCTCCTTGCCGCCAGCCGCCGTGGCCACGACAGTCAGGGAACGGGCAGTCGTTGCCTTATTAGCCGAGTAGCTGAGGATGATGCTGTTCTTGTTACCTGCACCGGAAGTCGTACCTAGAGAGGCCCAGTCGACCGGAGGAACGATCTCCAGCGTCCAGGAGCCCTCGCAGGCCACCCGGGCAAAAACGGAACCAGCCTCGGCAGAGACCTCCGACTCCGTCAGGAAGAAGTTGAGATGAACTCCCTGTCCTCCGCAAGCCTGAAGCAAGCAGAGAACCGGGAGTATCATCATCCCTGACAGGTGGTGGAAAAATCTTCGCACGGTCCGTTCCCCTTATTCGAATTCAACCGTAATTTTCTCCACTCGAACCTGTCCGTTATTGGCATGGAGGACCACCTTGGAAGCGGAACCGGTCCAACTGACGGTCAAGGCATTCTTGTCGGCGGTGGCAGAGGCGCCGCCTTCCAGTCCCGCCATATCGAAGCAGTAGGAAGTAGTTCCGGCATTCGGCGCGCAGCCGAGGACGATCTTCTTGATCTTCTTGCCATCCGTCGATCCGATACTCAGAGCTGAATTCTTATACACGCGGACGTGGTTGGCGTTCGGAGCGACCGGATTGGAAGAAGACGTATGCTTGTAGTAGGCAATCTTCAGGCCCTGCGTCGTGGTGGCGAACCCGCTTCCGTAGCTACCATCCGTCTCCGCCGCCCAAGTCTGAGCATCTGCATTTGTCGCGAAGGAGACCGAACTGCCACCGGGCGTATCACCGCCGCCACCGCCGCTGCCACCGGAGCCGTCAGTCGCGCCGTTCAGCGAATACAGCCAACTCTCACCGGACACCGTCTCCGGCGTATTGCCCTTGTAGTTCATCAGCGCACCGTAGACAATTACCTCGTCACCTACTTTGATGTCTGTGCCGGAGGTATATTTCTCTCCGCCGAAATAGAGCGTGCGGAAAACATAGAACTCACCTTCCTGGCTGCCGTCAGCCGAGATGTAGAAGCTCGCATTGCCATAAGTGCCACTCTCTGTATAAGTGCCGCCGCTGGCGATACGGGAGATCTTGCCCTTCACATAGACCTTGTCGGTCTTGTCGTACACGGTATTGCTCGTCCAGGTCAGGTCCTTGA
>JAEEGL012130931.1_pt1 | contig 39683 bp, 34 predicted proteins | sample 9134231 | NCBI WGS metagenome assembly JAEEGL01 (sample SAMN16246548, study PRJNA631951) | gut metagenome | biome: gut microbiome; feature: rumen; material: fiber-attached | host: Bos | place: Iran: Karaj | collected 2018-10
GCCGATGCCGGACCCGATCACGTTGGAATTGAGATGAACCTCCACCTCAAAGCTCTTTCTGTGGTCCGGGCCGCTTTCGCCGACCAGCACATAGCTCAGATGCTCGTCCGGGTTTTTCTGGATGATTTCCTGCAGCGCGGTTTTATAGTCGTTGAAGGAAGGCGTCTGCATGGCGGCCTTTTTGAGAAACGGAAGTACGAAGTCACGCGCCGCGTCGATGCCGCCGTCGAGATAGATGGCGGCAATCACGGCTTCAAATGCGTCAGCCAGAATGGAGGCGCGCTCACGTCCGCCGGTGCGTTCCTCGCCTTTTCCGAGCAGTATGTATTTGCCAAGACCGATTTCCTGCGCAAAGCCGAAAAGCGATTTTTCGCAAACGCATGCTGCACGGCGCTTTGTCATCTCGCCTTCCGGCAGATGACTGAGATTATGATAGAAATAGTCGGCCGAGATCATGCCGAGCACGCTGTCGCCCAAAAACTCCAGCCGCTCGTTGCAGTCCCGCTGCAGCCCGCGTTCATTCTTGTAGGACGAATGGGTAAACGCGGTTTCCAGCAGCGCTTCCTTCCGAAAGCGGTAGCCGATGGTATCCTGAAAGGCTTCAAACATAAAACCCCTCCTTTTGCAGATAATCCGAAAGATCGCGCAGACTGCGCAGCGCAAGCGCCTCATAGCGCAGCTTCTTGTCGCGGATTTTCGGTTCGATCGGCGGCAGAACGCCGAAGTTCGCCCCCATGGGCTGAAAATCCCGCACGCTCTCGTCGCTGATATAGCGTGACAAGGCGCCCATGATTGTGGTTTCCGGGAGCACCAGCGGGGCTTGTCCGCGCAGGCGGCGCGTCAGATTGACGCCGGCAAGCAGCCCGCTTTGCGCTGATTCCAAGTAACCCTCCACGCCGGTGATCTGCCCGGCAAAGAACAGGTCGCGGCGGGCGCGCAGGCTGTAATCCGCTGCCAGCAGCCGCGGAGAATCGAGGAAGGTGTTGCGGTGCATCACGCCGTAGCGCACGAACTCCGCGTCATGCAGCGCGGGAATCATGGAAAACACGCGCTTCTGCTCGCCGAATTTCAGATTGGTCTGAAAGCCGACGAGATTCAGCAGCCGTCCGTCCGCGGTTTCACGCCGCAGCTGCAGCACTGCCCACGGACGGTGCCCGGTTTTCGGGTCGCGCAGTCCCACCGGTTTCAGCGGGCCGTAGCGGATCGTATCCTTGCCCCGCGACGCCATGACCTCGATCGGCATGCAGCCCTCGTAAACGTCTTTTCGCTTGTCAAAGGTATGCTGCGGCGCGGCTTCGGCGGAAATCAGCGCTTCATAGAAGGCTTCATACTCCTCTTTGTTCATCGGGCAGTTGAGGTAATCGTCCTCACCGCCGCGCTCATAGCGCGACGCCGTGAAATAATGCTCCGGATCGAGACTGTCTTTTGTCACAATCGGCGCGGCCGCATCGAAAAAGGATAAGCCGTCGCCGCAGAGCGCGCGGATGCTTTCGCTGATCGCGTCGCTGGCCAGCGGACCGGCGGCCACGATGCACGGCGTCTGCGGAATCTCCGTCGCCTCTTGCCGCACCACGGTGATATTCGGGTGCGACTGAATCTTTTCGGTGACCAGCCCCGAAAACGCGTCGCGGTCCACGGCGAGCGCGCCGCCAGCGGGCACCGCACAGGCCTCGGCCGCTTCAATGCAGAGCGAACCCATCCGGCGCATCTCTTCTTTCATCAGACCGGCGGCAGACGCGAGCCTTGCCGCCTTGAAGGAGTTGGAGCAAACGAGCTCGCACAGGTTTTCGCTGCGGTGAGCGGGCGAAAAGCGGACGCCCTTCATTTCAACCAGCGTCACGCGGCAGCCGCGGTTGGCCGCAGCCCACGCCGCTTCCACGCCGGCGAATCCCCCGCCGATGACCGTGATGGCTTCGTTCATGTCCTTCTCCTTTGCGTCAGTCTGCTTTTTTGCCTTTTCCCTTGCGCGTGTAGCCGCAGCCCTCGTTCAGGCAGGAGACCGTGCCGCCCTTGCCCTTGAACAGCGATTTGCCGCATTTCGGGCAGGTTTCGCCGGTCGGTTTGTCCCAGGTCACGAAATCGCATTCCGGCCATTTTTCACAGCCGTAGAACTTATAGCCGCGCTTGCTGCGCTTTTCAATCACCTTGGCGCCGCATTTCGGGCAGGTTGCGCTGGTATCCATAATATATGGCTTGGTGTTCTTGCAGGCGGGATAGCCCGGGCAGGCCAGGAATTTGCCGAAACGGCCGACCTTCACGACCATCATGCGGCCGCATTTTTCGCACGGGATATCGGTCTGATCCTCCTGCAGCTGAATCTTGACGTCCTTCATGTCGTCCTTGACCTTTTTGAGCGTCTGCTCAAAATCGTCATAGAACGCGTGCAGCAGCTGCACGTAATCCTCTTCGCCCTCGCCCACGCGGTCGAGACCGGTTTCCATCTGCGCCGTAAACTTCGTGTTCACGATCTTCGGGAAGGTTTCCTTGAGCAGCCGGGAGATTGCTTCGCCGAGCTCCGTAGGCACCAGCTGCTTATTCTTGCGCTGCACGTATTCACGCTTGACAATCGTCGAAATGATGGTCGCGTAGGTGCTGGGACGTCCGACGCCGTTTTCTTCCAGCGCCTTGATCAGCGACTGTTCGCTGTAGCGCGCGGGCGGCTGGGTGAAGTGCTGCATCTTGGTAATGTCGCGCGTTTTGAGCGGATCGTTCGCCTTGAGGTCGGTCGGCAGCAGGGCGTCCTTGCCCTCGCCGAGGTCATAGACGCGCGTGCAGCCGTCAAAGCGCATGCTGTGGCCGTTTGCAAAGAACACCACGTAATGCGCCGGGTCCTCGGGCTTGCAGCCTCTGACCTCCAGCTTCACGGTGCTTTGCAGACCAGCGGTCATCTGCGAGGCGATGAAACGCTTCCAGATGAGGTCATACAGCTTATATTGCTCAGCGGTCAGAAACGATCTGATTGCATCCGGCGTCAGGTTGACGTCCGACGGGCGGATCGCCTCGTGACCGTCCTGCGCGTTGGCGCGCGACTTGTAAAAATTAGGCTTGTCTGGCACGTATTCCTTGCCGTACATGGCGCCGATCAGCGCCGCGGCGGCGTGCCGCGCTTCGTCGGAAACACGCATGGAATCAGTACGCATGTAGGTGATGAGACCGACGGAGCCGCGTTTGCCGAGCTCGATGCCTTCATAGAGCTGCTGCGCAATCTGCATCGTGCGCTCCGTGCGCAGGCCGAGCTTTTTGGCGCCCTCCTGCTGCATGGTGGACGTGATGAAAGGCGGCAGCGGATTGATCTTCTTCGTGCCCTTTTTCACAGAGTTGACAAAGAACGAATACGGCTCCATGCGGCGCAGGACCGCGTCGGCCTCGGCTTCGTTTGAAAGCTCGATTTTGCCTGTTTCGTCGCCGTGGAACTGCGCGTTGATCACGCGTCTGCCCTCGGCGAACTTGCCTTCAATCGTCCAGTATTCCTGCGGCTCGAACGCGCGGATCTCCTCCTCGCGGTCGCAGATCATGCGCACGGCAACGCTTTGCACGCGCCCCGCGGAAAGCCCGCGGCGGATCTTCTGCGAGACGAACGGCGAAAGCTTATAGCCCACCAGACGGTCCAGAATGCGTCTTGCCTGCTGCGCGTTGACAAGGTCAAGATCGACCTTGCGCGGCGCGGCCATGCCGTTTTTGACGCCGGTTTTGGTGATCTCGTTGAACGTGACGCGGTTCGCCTCGTTCAGATCAAGGCCGAGCAGCGTGGCAAGGTGCCAGGAAATTGCTTCGCCCTCGCGGTCCGGGTCGGTGGCAAGATAGACCTTGTCGCTTTTGCGCACGGCGTCCTGCAGCTCCCTGACCAGCTTTTCCTTGCCCTTCACAACGGCGTATTTCGGCGCGAAATCGTGTTGGATATCCACGCTCAGACGCGCGGCGGGCAGGTCGCGCACATGGCCCTTGGACGCGATCACGTCATAGCCCTTGCCGAGATAATTCTTTAACGTTTTCGCCTTGGACGGCGACTCCACAATAATCAGATCAGACATAATTCACCTTTGTTCCTTTGATTTATCAGTATCGCACCGGGTTACAGACAGGTGTAAACGGCGCGTTCGTCACGCGAAACGGCGCCGCAAAGCTCCAGCTCCGTCAGCGCGGAGAGCGCCTGCGGCACAGGCAGCGCGCTTTGCCGCACCACGTCGTCGAACGACAGCGGCCGCGTTTGCAGTATATTATACACGATTTGCGCGTTTTTAGAAACACTTTCCGGCACAAAAACAAAAACTTTTTTCTCGGGCGCGGCGTCCGGCGGTGCAGAAGCGGCTTTTCGCGCTTTCTTTGCGGCGGACGGTTGTTTCTTCGGCGGCTCCTCCATCGACGCTTCCTCCTGCGTCAGGGCGGCGAACGGTTCGCCGGGCTGCGGATGCAGCGCCGCCTTTGCGGCAACGGTCAGCCCGAAGCGGCGCAGCAGATCTTCGCCCTGCTGTACCACGAGCGCGCCCTCCTGCAGCAGCCGGTTGGAACCGGCAAACGCAAGACTGTCGCGCGAGCCGGGCAGCACGAAGAGGGTTTTGCCCTGCGCCCGGGCGTGCCCCGCCGTGTTCAGCGTGCCGCTGGCTTCGCCGGCCTGCACGATCACCAGCGCGTCGGACAGCGCGGAGATCAGCCGGTTGCGCATCGGAAACGACCCGGCGGCGGGCGCCGTCAGGGGCGGATACTCCGTGACAAGCGCCCCGCAATACGACACGCGCTTTCGCAGATCGGCGTTCGTCGGCAGATAACCGGCGCCGTGACCGCAGCCCATAACGAGCAGCGTTTTTGCGCCGGCGGCCAGCGCGCTTTCATGCGCGATTGCGTCGATGCCGACGGCGCCGCCGCTGACGACGGTGCAGCCCTGCTGCGCCAGCACGGTCGTGATCTCGGCGGCAGCGTCCTTCGCGTACTGCGTCGGTCTGCGCGCGCCGATCACGGCGAACGAACGAAGCGGATTCAGGCAGTCGGCGTCGCCGCGGATATAGAGCACGGCGGGCAGGTCGCGCAGCGCCAGCAGACGCTGCGGATAGCGCGGATCGTCGGGCGTCAGCACTGCAATATGCCGCTTCTGACAAAGCGCGAGCATCTCGCGGCAGTCGTCCAGCGACTTGTCGAGCAGCTGCGGCAAACGCTTTTCGCTGAACGAGCGGGTTCTGCCAAAGCAGTCGCTGATCCGGTAGTCGTTCTCCCTAGCCTGCCAGACGGCCTTGGGACTGCCGAAGTATTCCAGCACGTCCGCAATCCTTGCGCCGCAGCCGAACGTGCGCTGCAGCCACAGCCACCAGACGGCTTGTTCGTTCCTGTCCGTCATCTTGCACGCACCAGCTCCCACATGGTGATTGCCGCCGCCATGGAGGCGTTGAGCGATTCCGCGCGGCCATTCATCGGGATCGTGACCCGTTCGCACAACGCAAGCACCGCGGGCGACACGCCGTTGGCCTCGTTGCCGATCACGGCGATGACGCCGCCCCGGACCGAAAGCGCAGGCAGCGGCTGGGCGGAAGCGTCGGGCGTGGTGGCGAGCAGCCGCATGCCGCGAGTGCGCAGAGGCGGCAAAAATGCGGTCAGATCGTCCGTTTGCGTCAGCGGCAGGCGCAGCAGCGACCCCATGGCGGCGCGCTGCGCTTTGGGATTATAGACGTCGCAGCAGCCGCACAGAACGGCGCCCGAAAGCCCGAGCGCCTCCGCCGTGCGGATGACGGCGCCGAGGTTTGCGGGGTCCTGCACGTGATCGAGCGCAATATATACGCCGTTCGGGTCAACGTCAGCCGTCTGCCGGGGCATTTCGCACACGCAGAAAACGCCCTGGGGGCTCCGCGTCTGCGAAAGCTTCTGCGCCACGGCGGGCGAAACCAGCGCCGTGCGTTCCGCGGCGGAAACAAGCGCGAAAAGCCGGGCTTCCCCGCGCTCCAGCGCCGCTTCGGTCACAAAGCACTGCAGAACGCGGACGCCGCTTTGTACGGCGTCGCCGCACAGACGCAGGCCCTCCAGAAAAAAGGCGTTTTCCTCCTGCCGCGCTTTGGCGGAAGCGGCCAGTCTGCAGGCCAGCTTCACACTCTCGTTTTGCAAACTTTCGATTTTCAGCATCATAATGCGGAATCCTTCATTGAAACTAAAAAATGACAAATACGTCAGAGCGAAGCACTCTGACGTATGACTTTCTGCCTTACAGCGCGGCCTTGGCCTGCTCCACCAACTTGGTGAACGCAGCCGGATCGGCGATCGCGATTTCGGAAAGCATCTTTCTGTTCAGCGTCACGCCGGCCTTCTTGAGACCGTTCATGAACGTGGAATAATTGATGCCGTTCATCTTGCAGGCGGCGGAAATGCGGGTGATCCACAGACGGCGGAAGTCACGCTTTTTCTGCTTTCTGCCGATGTATGCGTAGTTGCCGGATTTCATCACGGCCTGCTTCGCAGTTTTGAACAGGCTGTGCTTGGAACCGTAATAGCCCTTCGCGAGCTTCAGAACCTTATTTCTTCTCTTGCGCGTCATCATTGCGCCTTTAATACGAGCCATGAGTCATTACCTCCGTTGTTGCAATTCAATGGTTTCAGAAGAGAGCCGTTCTTATTTGTAAGGAACAAGACGCTTGATCTGCTTCTGATTCGTCACGTCGGCAACTTCTGTTTTGCGCAGGTTTCTCTTGCGCTTGGTGTTCTTCTTGGTCAGGATGTGCGATTTGTAGGCGTGCGCACGGATGGGCTTGCCGTTTTTGGAAAGCTTGAAACGCTTTTTCGCACCGCTGTGGGTCTTGATTTTAGGCATTTGAATTCCTCCTGTTATTGCTTTTTGGTTTTCGGCGCCAAGAACATCATCATCGATCTGCCTTCAAGTTTTGCGCTTTTTTCAATCGTGCAGAAATCCTGGCAGGCTTCGGCGAAATTGCTCATGGTCACAAGGCCGTTTTCGGGATGGGCCATTTCGCGGCCGCGGAAGCGGATGGAAACCTTGACCTTGTTGCCGTCGGTCAAAAAACGCCTGGCGTGGTTGACCTTGGTTTCAAAGTCGTGCTTGTCGATGTTCAGGGAAAGGCGAATTTCCTTGATTTCGATCACATGCTGGTTCTTTCTGGCTTCCTTTTCGCGTTTCGCCTGTTCAAAGCGGTACTTGCTGTAGTCCATGATCTTGCACACGGGCGGCTTGGCCTGCGGCGCAATCTTGACAAGGTCCAGGTTTTTTTCTTCTGCGATCTTCAGCGCTTCGGCCGCAGACATGATTCCGAGCATTTCGCCGTCGCCGGCGATGACGCGCAGTTCGCTGTCGCGGATGGCCTCGTTGATCTGCATTTCTTTGATAGCGATGTTCATACACCTCCAAAAGATTGACAAAATCAAAGCGTGAACAGAGTCTATCCGTTCACGCACAATAAGCCTTTTTGAGGTTATTGACCCGCCGGAACGGGATCCGGCAAGGTGAGACGCATAGCTGCTCTTCTTTGTTGTGCAGCTATATTATCATCATTCGCCCCGTTTGTCAAGCAGAAAAAGAAACTTTTTTCACTTTTTTAGAGCGTCAGCTCGTCGCCGCAGTGCAGCGCGCGCAGATTCGGCGTTTTGGCAACAAGATAGCGCAGCGCCTTCTCCCCCGTGCAGTGGCAGGTGTAGAACACGGTTTCGGGATATGCGGCGAGTGCGGCGGCGATTTCATCCAGCAGCGGCACGGGCGCGGTCCTGCGCAGCGCCGGGTTGAACAGATGGAACCCGCCGATGCAGTACTTCGGCTGCAGCGGCGCAGCCTGATGCATGATATTCACGATGCCGCAGTGGCCGCAGCCGGTCAGCAGCACCGTTTCGCCGCCGCGGATCACAAGGTTTTGTTCATGGGCAAAGCGGTCTTTGCCTTTGTCGTCCAGCAGCACGTCGTTCATGGGCGAATGGCAGCGCGACGTGTCGCTGACGGTGAACACGGAAAGCTCCTCGTCGATTTCAGCGTCGCCGTCCAGCAGATGCACCTGCGGGTGCTGCGCCAGCGACGGATCAAGCCCGATCGGAAGCTTCAGCAGACCGGCCTTGCTGAAGTGCGGCGCAAAAGCGCCCCGCTGCAGATAGACCTGCGCGGTATGATTCCGCGCAAGAAACGCGCCGAGCGCGCCGCCGTGGTCATAATGGCCGTGCGAGATGACAACCGTATCAACGGCAGCAAGATCGACACCGCGCTTGCGGGCGTTTTCAAACAGTGTTCCGTCGGGTCCGAGGTCAAACAGCAGCCTGTGCTTTTCGGTTTCCAGATAAAGCGAAAGGCCGTGCTTGGCTTTCAGGTCGCAGCGGCTTGTGTTTTCAACAAGTGTAAGCAGCCTCATGAAAAACTCCCCTTTTCATTTCTACGGGTAATTATAATGAAAACAGCAGCAAAAATCAAGGATTTGTTTTTTTCTTGCCGAAATTGAAATTAAATTTTTGGAACGGTTGAAATTCAAAAGCAGTTGTGTTATAATAACTCTGAACAAAAATGTTTCAACAAAAGAGGTTTTTTTCATCATGGCCAACAAATTGATTTCCCGTCTTGCCATGCGGCTCATGGTTTTGAAAGGCAACGCCAGCCTGCGTCACCTTGAGCAATCGTCGCGCGCACCGATGGAGGAGAACGAAGCGCTGCTGATGCAGATTATCCGCAACAACCAAAACACGGAGTTCGGCAAGGCGCACCATTTCGACCGGATCAAGACCATCGACGATTTCAAGCGTCTGGTCCCCCCTTCCGTCTATGACGACTACGCGGCGGACATGGAGCGCGTCAAGGCCGGCGAAGAAAACGTTTTCACCGCGTCGAAGATTCTCGGCTTTTCGCGCACGTCCGGCTCCTCTGGTATGCCGAAATACATTCCAGCCACGGAGGCTTCGCTCCAGGCCTACGTCAAGTATACCTGGACGCGTGCGCTCGCGCTCGGCGCAAAGGCGCTGAAGGCGCAGGGCAAGTCCTACCGTCCGGGCCGCGGCGTGTTCCTTTCGCCCGCAACCAACGAGCTGCTGCCGAACGGCTTGCCCTGCAGCAATATCGCCGAGATCGGCGCCCGCGAATACGGCAGGTTCTATCCGTTCATTCTGACGGTTCCCACCAGACGGCTGTTCGACATGCACGACGGCGATTACATCTATAATATCTACCGCTTTGCCCTTGCCGACGAAGACGTGACGTTTATCTTCTCGGTCTTTTTCAGCATCAACGTCAGTCAGCTTTCCTATCTGCGCGAGCATTGGCGGCTGATTGTGGACGACATAGAAAAAGGCGTCATCAGCGACGAAGTCGACCTGAAGCCCGAAGTACGCAATGAGCTTTCCGCGCTGGTAAAGCCCATGCCGGCGCGCGCCGCCTATCTGCGCAAACAGTTTGAGCAGGGCTTTGACGAAACGCTGTTCAAGCGCCTTTGGCCCAATCTGACCGTGCTTTGCAGCATCGGCAACGCTTCGTTCAAGCCCGCGGCAGATTACATACGTCAGTTTTCAAAAGGGATTCCCTTTGACTTTTCCATCTACGGCGCGTCCGAAGCGCTGATCGGCGCCTGCACCGAACTTGAGAACACCGACATGCAGCTTCTGACCGACAGCTGCTTCTATGAATTCGTGCCCGAGGACGCCTTTGACAATCACGGCGAAGATCTGCAGACGCTGACGCTCGATCAGCTTGAGGAGGGCAAAAAATACGAGATTCTGATCACGACGCAAGCCGGCCTTTACCGCTATCACCTGAAGGACGTGATCGAAGTCAAGCGGTTCCGCAACAAGTGTCCGATGATCTCGTTTGTCTACCGCAAGGGCCAGTTATTCAATGTAGCCGGCGAAAAGTTCAGCGAAGAGGACGCGCGCAACACCATTGAGCGGCTCGAAGAAGCGCACGGCATCAAGGTGGACCACTGGCTGTTCTATCAGGACGACAGCGTGGTACCCAACCGTTATGTCCTTGCCGTGGAATGCGCCGACGAGCTGGACTGGAACGCCTGTATTGACGAACTGGAGGGCTATATGGGCCATTACAACAAGCGCTATCCCTCCCAGCGCGCCAAGTGCTTCATCAGCCGCATGATCGTGCGCCGGCAGCAGCCCGGCACGCACGACGCCTGGGCGCAGTTGTGCGTTTCGCGCGGCGCTTCCGTTGCCCAGATCAAACCTGTCCACACGCTGGACACGGCCGAAAAACGTGATTTCTTCCTGCAAAGGATGAATGATATTGAAAAGCAAACAATATAAAAGGAGGATCATCATGAAGAAACAACTCAAAAACACACTTGCCGTGGCGCTTTCGCTGCTCTTCGTTCTTTCCTGCTTCGTGCTGCCCGTCAGCGCTGCAGTGCCGAAGTACGGCAAAGCGGGCGGCTATCTTGCCATCGGCGACAGCATCGGACGCGGCTGCGGCGCGGAAGGCTCCTATCTGGACGAAAACGGCAACCCCACAGGCAGCAACAAACCCGGCGGCCAGTATGATCTGTATGACATGCGAAACGTGAAGGGCGCCTATACCACAAAAATCGCGGAAGCGATCGGCTGCAAAATGCCCGACGACATCACCGATCAGGATGCAACGTTCTGGCCGCTCTGCTATCCCGGTCTGACCACCGCGATGGTGCTTGACGTCATGGGCGTGGCCGACCCCTTCGCGCTCGAAGAAAACTTCACGGACAACGATCTGAACTATCCCTACTATGACGATGTGCTTAGATACTTCGGTTATCAGGATTCGTTCGACGGTGTCAGACCCGAGCATTCTAAAGAGGCTGTTGGTCAAATCGGCAAATGCGGCAGCGTAAAGGATCTTGCCGAAAAAGCGGACCTGATCACGGTGGAGATCGGCATGTGCGACGTCTTCTACCGCACCTATCGCATCTGCTCCAACGGCGGCATGCTTTCGGAAAACGCGGAGTTTGATCTGAGCAGCCCGGCTGCAATCGCTTCCCTGGTTGCTACTGCGAGCTCCCAGATGTATACGGGATTCAACCATTGGGAAAAATACTACCCTGTTCTGATTGAGACCCTGCTTAAGTGGAACCCGGATGCTACCATCGTCATGGTCGGCTCGTTCAACCTTGTCAATCAGCTGACGATTTCCGACAAGATCCCCGTGCCGCTCGGTTCTCTGTTCTCTTCGTTCACAGACATGATGAACAAAAAGTACAAAGAGTGGGATAAGAAGTTCGGCGACAGAGTCCTTTATGCCGACATCAGCAACACCGAGCCGAAGGCCGCCGAAGAGGAATGGGCGCTGACGGGCGAGTTCATGGCCAACACCTTCGCCGGCACGCACCCGAGCCAGGCAGGCTACAACTACATCACCCGCAGGATTCTGAACGTCCTTGATCCGGACAAGAAGAATACAAAGGACATCGTTGTTGACATCGGCAGATTCAGTGACGTAGATTACGTCTTCGTGGACGGCAAGAAAATCAACGATAACGATTACCAGGTGATGGAAAACGTTCTCGTTATTCCGTATAACGGTACCGGCGCCATGAACCTGACCATCGGCATCAAGGGAGAAAACGGCGCAATCGCAGCGCAGACCTATCAGCTGAGTTATTCCGCAGATCAGGGCTACACTGCAAGGCGTTTGTACGGCAGCAACGACGTCACAAAGCCCGCGAGACCCTTCCTTGAAAAGCTGAAGGCGTTCTTCCAGCAGATCATCGACTTCTTCAAGGGCCTGTTCAAATAATCACAGCACAGTGAAAGCCGCTCCTTACGGAGCGGCTCTTTCTTTATTTGATATCTTATTCCCACTCGACCGTGGCGGGCGGCTTCGGCGTGTAATCAAACAGCACGCGGTTGATGCCGGGCACCTCGGTGGTGATGCGCCTGACAAGATGATCGATCAGCTCCGCGGGCAGATGCTCCACGGTGACCTCCATCACGTCGGTCGTGTTGATGGCGCGGATGACGCAGGGCCAGCTGAAGGTCCGTTTTCCGTCCTTCACGCCGGTTGAGCGGAAGTCGGGCACGACGGTGAAGTATTGCCACACCTTGCCCGCAAGGCCCCATTTTGCGAATTCCTCGCGCAGAATCGCGTCGGATTCCCGCACGGCCTCCAGACGGTCGCGGGTGATTGCGCCGACGCAGCGGACGCCGAGACCCGGGCCCGGGAACGGCTGACGGTAAACCATGTTGTCGGGCAGACCGAGCGCCTTGCCGACCACGCGCACTTCGTCCTTGAAGAGAATACGCACCGGCTCCACCAGCTCAAACTGCAGCTCTTCGGGCAGGCCGCCCGCGTTGTGGTGCGCCTTGATGCCGGCTTCGCTTTCCAGAATGTCGGGCCAGATGGTGCCCTGTGCCAGGAACTCAATGCCGTCCAGCTTTTTGGCCTCTTCGGCGAACACATCGATGAACTCGCCGCCGATGATTTTGCGCTTCTGCTCGGGATCGGTGACGCCGGCCAGCTTGTCCAAGAAGCGGTCGACGGCGTCCACGTAGATCAGGTTGGCGTCCATCTGATTGCGGAACACCTCGATGACCTGTTCGGGCTCACCCTTGCGCAGCAGGCCGTGGTTGACGTGCACGCAGACGAGATTCTTGCCGATTGCCTTGATCAGCAGCGCGGCGACGACGGATGAATCAACGCCGCCGGACAGCGCGAGCAGCACCTTTTTGTCGCCGATCTGCGCCTTGAGGTCGGCAATCTGCTCGGCAATGTACGCTTCGGCAAGCGCGGGCGTCGTAATGCGCTCCATGGTTTCGGGACGGTTGAGAATTGGCATGGTGACTCCCCCTTAAAAAAGCTGAAAACAGTATAGCACGGTTTTCGTGATTCGTCAATAAAAAATCTCTGCCGGCAAGCCGACAGAGATACATTTTTTCAGTTGCCCAACACATTCACGTCCGTGTTGATGTACTTGGTCAGGTCGATGCCGTACTCTGCAAGCTCGGAATACAGGCCCGCCTTCTGCATGATTGCAAAGATGATTTTCCAGATCAGATTGAACACGATGGAAAAGTCCATCTGCGGCGAGAGGGTTGCCGAAGCGTCGCCGCCGGAAACGATGCCGCCGATCAGGTCGCCCATAGTGATGCTCCTCCTTTCGGATTATACTTTCATCGAATCATATTTTAGCATAATGAACTGCAAATTGCAAGCGTTTTTTAAGGCTGCTCACACACCAGCTGCAGAAAATCGAGATAAAGCTCCTTCACGGGATGCTTTTTCAGAAGACCGCCCATGAGGGACATATGGTCGCCCTCGTGCGTCGGCAGGATGTTCCACACGCCCGGCTGCACATGATCGCGGTCCAGCGGCTGCTGCGGCGCGCCGAACGGCGCCATGGCCGACTTGGTGTTGACCAGGCCGTCGTTCATTTGCCAGCTTTCATCGATCACATAGCCGTTCGGCGTCACGCCGGTGTAGCTGCCGATGCGGCGGGAGGCGGCGCGGAACAGCGGCTCCATCTCTTTTTCGCGGGGCGACCAGGTGCCGTCCGGGTTCTGCGTGACAAGCTGACAGGGTACTGAGAAATAATAGACGAACGGCAGCGTTTCGAAGCTGTCGCACAGCGCCATGGCATGATCCACGTACATGTCGTATTCCGCGCTGTCTTCCTTGATCCGGCCGTCCCGCGGAGCCGCCGTGCCGTTGGTCAGGATGAAGACGACCTGTTTTTCCTCCTCGGTCGCGTCCGGATCTTCGTTGATCACGTCGCGCACGGTGTAGGCCGTGGTGCCGTTCATCGGCGCTGACAGCGTGAAGATGGAATGGATCCAGTCCCCTTTTCCGCCCTGGAACAGCCCGGAAAGCGAACCGTCGGTCGTCGCGCGGCGCTCTTCCTCGCTGCCGGCGTACATCAGCTGAAGGAACTGCAGAATGGTGGCACCGCCGAAGGAATGGCCGTAGAGGTTGATTTTGTCTTCGCTGCTGAATTTGTCAACAATGGCGCGGTATTTATAGTTCTTGCCGTAACGGCTGTGGTGGCAGCGCGCGGCGTGCGCCTTGCCGTAATCGACTCTGGTGCCGGTCAGCTGCGCATAAAGCTCGCAAGCGCGGTCCCAGCAGCCTGCCCCGGGCGTCACGTCGGCCGTAGCGCAGGGATACCCCTTGGCGGACAGATACTTCATCAGGTCGCCGCCGAACATGCCCCAGTACGGCATGACGTCATAAAAGGGCGCTTCCTCTCCCCAGCCGCCGAGGCCGTGCACGAACACGTTCGTATAGTTGCTTTTCGGCGCGGGATCGGGTTCGGGTCTCCCCGGCAGATTGAGCCAGGGCATCAGATACATCAGAATTGCAAGGATAAAAGCAGTGATTCGCCGGATCATAGTGTTTCTCTCCTTCATTCACTTTTTGTTCATTTTTTTATATTCTATCATACTGCGCTTTTGTTCGTCAATAGCCGCGTTTCATTTTTTGCGCAAAAGGAGAGAGCTCTGCCGCGCAAAGCTCTCTTCTATCTTTATTCGTCAAACCCCTGCAGGGTCAGATTGGTTTTCAGCGCAATATCCTCCGTGCTGAGAACGGCGCCTGCGGACGGCAGCGTTCTGGTGCGGTAGCGACCGGGCTTCACAAACTCGCCCTTGACAAACGGCCGCGCCCCGGTGATGGCGTTGTTCTTTTTCAGCGAGAAGCAGGAAACGCCCTGGGTGTCCTTCATGGCCTTCGGCGTCACGATGGCCGTGTTGAACAGCAGACAGCGGCCGGCCGCGGTTTCCACCACGATCTCGCAGTCGTCTTCGATCTGCATCACGGCGGCCAGCGGGAACTTATCGCAATAAGCCTTGATCAGCTTTTTGCGGTTGGCCTTGGTCGCATAGGAAGACAGATTGACCTTGGCAAGCTTGCCGTTTTGGAAGAAGAACAGCATATAGCCGCGGTAGGAGGCGTCGGTCACGGCGCAGAAAACGGTGTTCTCCCCTTCCTCCATGTTGAGCTTTGCGGGCACGTAATCGCCGAGCACGCTGGCCTTGGTGTCGGCAAAATCGTTAACCTTCGCTTTATAGCACTGCATCCGGTCGGTGAAGAACAGCAGCTCGCGGTCGTTGTTCGTTTCCAGTGAAAGGATGATCTCGTCGCCCTCCTTGAGCTTCTGTTCGCCGCCCATGCGCAGCGAAAGCGGCGTGATCTTTTTGAAATAGCCTTCCTTTGTGAAGAATACGTTGACCGCGTAATCCGGCACGGCTTCGCTTTCGTCCTCTTCTTCCATCTCGCTGACGTACAGGAGCTTCGTGCGGCGCGGCTGAGCGTACTTTTTAGCCACCGCCTGCAGCTCGTCAATGATGACGCGGCGCAGCTTTGCCTTGCTCGAAAGCGTCTCCTGCATCTTCGCGATCTCCTCCGTCAGCGTTTCGATATCCTTGAGGCGCTTGAGGATGTATTCACGGTTCAGGTGGCGCAGCTTGATTTCCGCCACGTATTCCGCCTGAATCCGGTCGATGCCGAAGCCGATCATCAGGTTCGGCACGACCTCGCTTTCTTCTTCCGTCTTGCGGATGATCGCGATCGCCTTGTCAATGTCAAGCAGAATCTTTTCCAGGCCCTTGAGCAGATGCAGCCGGTCGGCGGCCTTCTGCAGATCAAAGCTGATGCGCCGGAAGACGCAGCGGCCGCGGAAGCGGATCCATTCCAGCAGCAGCTCTCTGACGCCGAGCACGCGCGGAGAGCCGTCGATCAGCACGTTGAAGTTGCAAGAGAACGTATCCTCCAGCGGGGTGGATTTATACAGCTTCTGCATCAGCTTGTCGGGGTCGGTGCCGCGCTTGAGGTCGATCGTGATCTTGAGGCCGTTCTTGTCGGTCTCGTCGCGGATGTCGCTGATTTCCTTGAGCGCGCCCGATTTGATGCGCTCGATGATCTTTTCAATGATCGCTTCGGCCGTTGTCGTCGGCGGAATCTCGGTCACGTCGATGCAGTTGGCCGACTTGTCAAAGGTATAGTTCGCGCGGATTTTGATGCCGCCGCGGCCGGAATTGTAGATCTCTTCCATCTGCGCGCGGTCATAGACGATCGTGCCGCCGCCCACAAAATCGGGCGCAGGCAGCGTGTCGATCACGTTGGACGTCTGATCCCTGATCAGCGCAACGGTGGTTTCGCACAGCTCGTTCAGGTTGAACGAACAGATGGAGCTCGCCATACCCACGGCGATGCCGAGACTGACGTTGGAAAGAATAGTGGGAAACGTGACCGGCAGCAGCACGGGCTCTTTCATCGTGCTGTCGTAGTTGTCGGCAAAGTCGACGGTGTCCTTGTCGATTTCGCCGAACAGTTCGCTGCAGACCGGCTCCAGCTTGGCTTCCGTGTAACGCGGCGCGGCGTAGTGCATATCGCGCGAATAGGCCTTGCCGAAGTTGCCCTTGGAATCGACAAACGGGCAAAGCAGCGTCTCGTTGCCGCGGGCCAGGCGCACCATGGTCTCATAAATCGAAGCGTCGCCGTGCGGATTGAGGCGCATGGTCTGGCCCACGATGTTGGCCGATTTCGTGCGCGCGCCGGAGAGCAGATTCATCTTATACATGGTATAAAGCAGCTTGCGGTGCGAGGGCTTGAAGCCGTCGATTTCCGGGATTGCGCGCGAAAGGATGACGCTCATCGCATAAGGCATATAGTTGATTTCGAGCGTATCGACGATCGGCTGCTCCACAATGTCGCCGGCGTCGGCGATGTGGGTGTTCAGCAGGACGTCGTCCTGCTTCGGCGCTTCCGTCTTTTTCTTGCGTGCCATGTGCGTCCTCCTTTCAGCTGACGTCGGTCATATCGATATAGAGATGACCGTTTTCGGCAATGTAATCCTTGCGCCCCTGCAGGTTGTCGCCGAGCAGCAGATCGAATTTCTGGAACGTTTCCGACGCCTCGCTCGGATCGATCCGGATCAGGCGGCGCGTGGCCGGGTTCATCGTGGTGAGGTTGAGCATCTCGGCGTCATTTTCACCGAGGCCCTTGGAGCGCTGCACGGAATACTTGCGGTCGCCGATCTGCTGCAGCGCGTCGGCTTTTTCTTTTTCGGTATAGCAGAACCACGTTTCCTTGCCGCAGGTGATTTCATAAAGGGGCGATTCGGCAATAAAGACCTTGCCTTCGCTGATCAGCGTGGGACAAAGCCGATAGAGCATCGTCAGAATCAGCGTGCGGATCTGATAACCGTCCACGTCGGCGTCGGTGCAGATGATGACCTTGCTCCAGCGCAGGTTGTCCAGATTGAAGTTGACCATATTCTTGCCGCCGGCGGCCTTGGTCTTGACCTCCACGCCGCAGCCGAGCACACGGATCAGATCGACGATGATCTCGCTTTTGAAGATTTTTTCATATTCCGATTTGAGGCAGTTGAGAATCTTGCCGCGAACCGGAATCAGCGCCTGAAATTCGGAGTCTCTGGCCTGCTTGCAGGCGCCGAGCGCGGAATCGCCCTCCACGATGAACAGCTCGCGCTTTTCCACGTCGCGGCTGCGGCAGTCCACGAATTTCTGCACGCGGTTGGTGACGTCGGAAGACTGCGCCAGCGTTTTCTGCAGATTCTGCCTGGTCGCTTCGGCGCGCACGCGCGAGCGCATATTGATCAGTATCTGATTGCAGATCTTGTCGGCTTCCATCTTGTTTTCGATGAAATAGACCTCAAGCTGATGGCGCAGGAACTCGGTCATCGCCTTCTGAATAAACTTGTTGGTGATCGCTTTTTTGGTCTGGTTCAGATAGGACGCAACCGTGGAAAACGACGACGACACGAACACCAGACAGTCGGAGATGTCCTGAAACTTAACCTTCGGGTCGGATTTCGCGTATTTGCCGTTCTGCTTCAGATAGTTGTCGATGAACGCGGTGAACGCGCTGTTGACGGCCTTATCCGGCGAGCCGCCGAATTCCAGCCAGCTGGAGTTGTGGTAATATTCCAGCAGCTGATGCTTGTTGGAAAACGTGAACGCAACGTTGAGCTTGACTTTGTAATCCGGAAGGTCCTCACGGTCGCGGCCCACACGGTCGGCGGACCAGGTCTGGATCGACGTCATGGCGTCCTCGCCGGCGATCTCCTTCACATAGTCCGTGATGCCGTTTTCATAATAGTATTCGAACGTGTCGAAGCCCTTCTGCGTTTCAATCTTCAGCACGAAGCGTACGTGCTCATTGACGATAGCCTGCCGGCGGATGACCTCCTGATAGTATTCCACGGGAATGTCGATATCCGTGAAGACCTCGAGATCCGGCTTCCAGCGAATGCGCGAGCCGGTGTCCCGCTTGTTATAGGGCTCGGTCTGCAGACCGCCGACGTTATTCCCCTTTTCAAAATGAAGGGTATACCTGCAGCCGTCGCGATGGATCTCGGCGTCCATGTATTCGCTGGCATACTGCGTGGCGCAAAGGCCGAGACCGTTGAGGCCGAGCGAATACTCATAGCTGCCGCCCGCGTTGGTCTGATACTTGCCGCCGGCGTACATCTCGCAGAAGACGAGCTCCCAGTTGTGCTTATCATATTTTTCGTTGTAACCGACCGGGATGCCGCGTCCGAAGTCCTGCACCTCGACCGAGCCGTCGAGAAAGCGCGTGACGAAAATCCTGTCGCCGAAGCCCTCGCGCGCCTCGTCGATGGCGTTTGTCAGGATTTCGAACATGGAATGCTCGCAGCCTTCAATGCCGTCGGAGCCGAAGATGACCGCCGGGCGTTTACGCACCTTGTCGGCGCCTTCCAGCATTTCGATGCTCTGGTCGCCGTAGCCGTTTTTCTTTGCCATGAATTCAGATTCCTTTCGATCCGGGCGCAAAATAAGCCGGGTTTTGTCGGTTCGCGCCACCAAATATTGTATATCATATCTATTTTACACATTTTCGAAAAAAAATCAAGTGTTTCGCAAAAGTTTATCGAACAAACATTCGTCACACAAAAAAGCCTGCCCCCAAAGGGACAGGCTCGCGGATTGATGATATGGTTTACTTCTTGAGCGCAACCGCTTTCTTCGCCTTTTCCGCAATATGCGCGGCGTCCAGACCGAACAGGTGCAGCAACTTGACCGCCGGGCCAGAACGGCCGAAGGTGTCTTCCACGCCGAGGCGCAGCACGGGCACCGGGCAGGCTTCGGAAAGCACTTCGCAAACCGCGCCGCCGAGGCCGCCGATCACGCTGTGCTCCTCCGCCGTCACGATGGCGCCGGTCTCTTCCGCGGCTTTAATCAGCAGATCGCGATCGATCGGCTTGATCGTGTGGATGTTGATTACGCGCGCGTCGATGCCGTCCGCCTTCAGCGCTTCGGCGGCTTCCAGCGCCTCGCTGACCAGAAGGCCGGTGGCAACGATCGTCACGTCGCTGCCGTCGCGCAGGGTGACGCCCTTGCCGAGTTCAAACTTATAATCCTCCGCGTTCACGCGGGGCACGGCAAGACGGCCGAACCGCATATAGACGGGACCGTCGTGATCCGCAGCGGCAAGCACGGCCTGATAGGCTTCGACGTCGTCCGCCGGGTTGATGATGGTCATGTTCGGCACCACGCGCATCAGGGCGATATCTTCGCAGCACTGGTGGCTCGCGCCGTCTTCGCCCACAGAGATGCCGGCGTGGGTCGCGCCGATCTTGACGTTGAGGTTCGGGTAGGCGATGGAATTGCGGACCTGCTCAAACGCTCTGCCCGCCGAAAACATGGCGAACGAGGAGGCGAACACGGTGTAGCCCGTGGACGCAAGACCGGCGGCCACGCCCATCATGTTGCATTCCGCAATGCCGCAGTCGATGAACTTGTCGGGGAATTCCTTTTTGAACACGCCGGTTTTAGTTGCTTTTGCAAGGTCGGCGTCCAGCACAAGGATGTCGTCACGCTGTCCGAGCGCCTTCAGCGCGTTGCCGTAAGCGTCTCTGGTTGCACATTTGATCACGTCTGCCATAATTACGCCTCCAATCCGGCAAGCGCCGCGTCCAGCTCGGCCATTGCCTGTTCATATTGTTCCGCGTTCGGCGCAGAACCGTGCCATTCGCATTTGTCTTCCATGAAGGAAACGCCCTTGCCCTTGATCGTTTTGGCAATGATGCAGGTCGGCTTGCCCTTGCAGGCCTTGGCGGCGGCAAACGCCGCGTCGATCTGATCAAAGTCATGTCCGTCAATCGTGATCACGTTCCAGCCGAAGGCTTCGAACTTTTTGTCGATCGGGCACGGAGAGTTGACCTCGTCGAGCGAACCGTCGATCTGCAGGTTGTTCCAGTCCACGATGGCGACCAGATTGTCAAGCTTGCGGTTGCCGGCCAGCATGGCGGCCTCCCAGACCTGACCCTCTTCGATTTCACCGTCGCCCAAAGGCGCGTAGACGCGGAAGGCCTTCCCCTGCAGCTTGGCGCCCAGCGCCATGCCGACCGCCGCGGAGATGCCCTGCCCCAGAGAGCCGGTGCTCATATCCACGCCGGGGGTATACTTCATGGACGGGTGGCCCTGCAGGATGGAATCCGGCTGGCGCAGCGTGGCGATGTGCTCCCACGGGAAGAAGCCCTTGAGCGCAAGCGACGCATAGAGCGCGGGCGCCGTGTGGCCCTTGGAGAGCACAAAGCGGTCGCGGTCGGGCCATTTCGGATTCTTCGGATCCACGTTCATTTCATGAAAATACAGATAGGCAACGATGTCGGCGATGGAAAGCGAGCCGCCGGGGTGACCGCTTTTCGCGTGACCGGTGCCTTCGATCACGCCTTTGCGAATCCTGACGGCAATCTTTTGCAGTTCCAGCTTTGTTTTCGTATCCATATAATTCCTCCTTAGTCTATACTTGCGCGTCATCCGTTTCGCATGACGCGTAGTTTTCAATCAGATAATCAATCAGATCGGCAACCGCGCCCCTGTCGCAGTGACAGGTCACAAGCGTGACGATCTCCTTGATCTTTTTCGGCGCCTGACCGCAGCACGCGGGCACGGCGACCGCCTTGAGCATCTCCCAGTCGTTGAAATAATCGCCGATGGCGGCCGTTTTTGCCGGATCGATGCCGAGCAGCTCGGCCACTTTCATCACGGCCACGCCCTTGTTCGTGCCCTTGCCGACCACTTCGAACGACGCGACCGACGAGCGCATGAGGTTGGTCGTGTCGCCGCCGTTGCGTTCGGTCACAAAGGCTTGCACGCGGTTGATCATCGGCGTGGGCCCGGTAAAGATCGCCTTGCACCAGTCGCCCGACGGCAGATCGTCGACCCTGCGGTAGAACTTGCGTTCCAGCCGGCTCGAAAGCGCAAGGATCCACGCGGCGACGTCGGGCCGCACCATGCGCACCTGTGTGGACGTGACAATCTGCACGCGCACGGAAGAGAACTTCCTGGCGGCCTCGCGGATGATCTGCTCGGTCTCCCTGTCCACGCAGTGCTTCCACAGGATCTGCTCGTTCTTATAGTCGTATATGCCGGCGCCGTTCAGGAACACGGCGTAGCCGCTGTTAAGGTGCAGCTTTTCAAAATGGCGGCGCATCGAAGCGATGGAGCGCCCGGACGCAAGTATCATGGTGCCCCCGCAGTCATAGACGAATCTGCGGATGGCATGGCGGTTGCGCGACGGCAGATGGCGGCGCTTGTCGTTCAGCGTGCCGTCAATGTCTGACGCGAGCAGCCAGCCGGAAAGCGGTTTGGTTTTATCCATCCTGTAAACCTCTCAGGAAGCTGATGAAATAATCGGGTAATTCGCTGTCGATCTCGATTTTTTGCCTTGTGCGGGGATGCAGAAAGCCGATGTGCCCCGCGTGCAGGCACTGGCCGTGAAGGGACGTGATGACCTTTTTCGGGCCGTAGACGGGGTCGCCCGCCACGGGATGTCCGATATAGGCCATGTGGACGCGGATCTGGTGGGTGCGGCCCGTTTCCAGCTGCACACGCAGGTGCGTGAAATCGCGGTAAGCGTGCTCCACGAAGAAATGGGTCACGGCCGGTTTGCTGTTCTTCTGCGTTACGGCCATCTTCTTGCGGTCGGCGGAATCCCGGCCGATCGGCGCGTCCACGGTGCCGGATTCCGTCTGAAAACGGCCGTAAACGACGGTCCGGTATTCGCGCGAAAACGAATGCGCCTGAATCTGCTGCGCAAGCGAAAGATGGGCAAAATCATTCTTTGCAACAATCAGCAGACCGCTGGTGTCCTTGTCGATCCGGTGGACGATGCCCGGCCGGATCACGCCGTTGATGCCGGACAGCGAGCCCCTGCAATGCCACAGCAGCGCGTTGACCAGCGTGCCGTCGGGGTTGCCGGGCGCCGGGTGCACAACCATGCCCTTGGGCTTGTTGACCACGAGCAGATCGTCGTCCTCATAACGCACGTCAAGCGGGATCTCCTGCGGCAGCACCTCAAGCTCCCGCGTTTCGGGCACCTGCACGGTGATCCTGTCGCCGGCGCGGAGCTTATAGTTCTTGGTCACGGCGAGAAAGCCGACCTGCACGCCGCCCTCTTCAATGATCCGCTGCACGGCGGAACGGGTCAGGTCGGAAATCGAATCGCACAGGAATCTGTCAATCCGTTCGCCTGCCTGTTCCTCGGATACGGTAAAAATATAGGCGTCAACCATGGGCGTTCTCTTTCTTTCGTTTGCTGTCGCGGATGATTTCATAGATCTCATAGAACACGATCAGAAACGCGCCGACGGTAATCAGACAATCGGCAAAGTTGAAAATGTAGAACCGCACGAACAGCACTTCGATGTAATCAACCACAAAGCCGCGGAAAATCCGGTCGATCAGATTGCCGAGACCGCCGGCGAGGATGGCCGTGAGGCAGCAATACACCAGACCGAAACGGATCTTTTTTGAAAACACCAGATAGAGCAAAACAGCGAAAACGGCAAGCGCAAGCACGATCATCAGCACGGTTTTTCCCTGCAGAAGACCCATCATGGCGCCGTCGTTTTCGGTGTAGTGCAGCTGCAGAACCCGCGGGATCAGGACCAGAGGCCCCCGATCCCGCAGATGAAGGATCACAAGTTGTTTAAACAGCTGATCCGCACCGGTCAGGACCAGAACGGCCAGCAGCGTGAATAAAGCGAGCATAGACTGCCTCTTGATCAGTTGTCGTCGTCGTCAAAAATATCAAAATTCTTGGTCAGGCGGAATTTGAACGGTTCGCGGGGAACGTCGTCATCCTCCACGTCTTCCACGTCGAACGCGGGCGCCTCTTCCACGGGAACGGCCACCGCTTCGGACTCGTCTTCGTCGTCCACATCGATCTCTTCGAAATCGGGCGCAGCCGGCGTGTCGGTCACTTCAAACGCAGGCGCACGGTCGTCGGTTTCATACACCGGCTCCTCGGAGGGCTCGGGCGCAGCGGCGGGTTCATACGGATGATAGACGGGCATCGACGGCGCGGCCGGCTCGTCAAAAAGCGATTCCTGCTTGAAATCGGGCTTTTCCTCGTGGAGGATCGATTCCATGCGCGCGATCAGCTCGTCATGCTTGGAAAAATCAAACGCATCCGCCTGCTCCGGCTCGGCTTCTTCCGCTTCCGGCTCGGGTTCATCGGCCGCTTCTTCTTCGGCGGCGGGCGCGGGTTCCTCTGCGGCCGGTTCTGCAGCGTCTTCAGCCAGCCCGTCCTTCAGCTCAAACAAAGGCGCGGTCTTGCTGTTGGCTTCCAGCTGCGGAATCTCGGTCGAGGCGGTCAGATCAGGCGCAGTGAACGTATCGGGGTCAATGCCTTCCACCAGCGGCAGGAGCCGCGACAGCATCTGCAGCGCGGATTCCTTGAACGAAAGCACCTCGTTGCGCGTGGTTTCAATTTCAACCTCGGCGCGGGTGATGATCTCCTCGGTCTTTTCCTTGGCGACCTTGGCGTCCTTGTAGGCGGCGCCGACGATGGCGGCGGCCTTCTGGTTGGCGTCGGCGATCAGGGCGGAGGCCTGTTCGTTGACTTCCTTAACAAAGGCGTCGCTTTGAATCTTCGCTTCGCCCATCACGCGCTGCAGTTCCTTTTCGGCGCGGTCAAAATAGGCGTCGGCCGCCTCTTTCTTTTCGCGGGCATAGGTCTCGGCCTGCTGCTGCGATTCGTTGAGGATGTTGTTCGCCTCTTCCTTGGCGTCGGCAACGATGGTGGTTGCGTCCACCTTGGCGGTGCGCAGCGTTTCGTCGGCAACGGCCTGCGCCTTGACGAGCGCGGTGGCGATGGCGTTTTTGCCGGCGTTGTATTCGTCGATGATGGACGACAGAGAAGCAAACTTCTTTTTCATGGAAGCGTTCTCACTGAGCAGCTCGGTATAGCTGACGTAAAGCTCCTGCATGAACGCGTCCACGTCTGCGGCGCGATAGGCTCCTCTTCCTGCGGAGGTGAAGGTCTGCATTTTGATCTGATTCGGTGATATCATGAGAATATCCTCCTTACTTCCTGATTATTCGCGTTCCGGCTCAGCCGTAGAACGACGTGGAATCGACCTGGCTGAAGAAATCGCCCGAAAGCTCTGCCGCCTCAGGCACGATGAGATAGATGTGCTCCGAGATGTTTTCGATCTTGGAATTGCACACATACTTGACGCCGTCGAGAAAATCAAGCACGCGGCGTTCTTCGGAAACGGAAAGCTTGGACATATCGCAGATGGTCACGACGTTGCGGTCGATCATGCAGTCGGCCACGTTGCGCGCGTCGTCCATATCCTCCAGCACGAACAGGGCGACCTTCAGCTTCTGCGAGGGCTTGGCGTCGTTCATGCTGTAGATGTTGCCGCTGCTCTTCTTGCCCTTGGCGCTGCCCGCGTCGGCAGCCGGCGTTGTGCCGTAGGGCTGATAGGACGCCGCCTGGAACGACGACTGCGCGCCGTAGCCGTAGGCGGGCGCTTTCGGCGCCGTCTTGGGCGAAGCCTTCGGCGCGGGCTCGTTCAGCGGCTCGTCGGCATAATCGTCGGCTTCCTCTTCAACGTAGTCGTCCTCATAGTAATCGTCGTCATCCTGGAACGAGAACGCGTTTTTGACGTTGTCCTTCAGGGTTTTGAAAAAGTTTTCCTTCATGTTGCTCTATCCTCCGCTTTATTATTTGCTCAGTATAATCTGGGACCGAAGATCGACGAACCGATCCGCACGAGATTGGCCCCGCATTCGATTGCCTCGGCATAGTCGGACGACATGCCCATAGACAAAATCTGCATATTTATATTATCTATCTTTTTGCGTCCAATGTCAACAAACATTTCACGCATTTTATAAAAATAATCGCATAATTTTTCTTTTTCATCGCAAATGGGCGGAATCGTCATCAATCCTTCCACCCGGACGTGGCTCATCAGGGACAGCGCTTCAAGCAGCGGCTCCAGCTCCTCCAGGGGCAGGCCGGTCTTGCTCTCTTCCTTTGCAATGTTGACTTCAATGAGACACGGCATGACCTTTCCGAGCTTTTCGCACTGTCTGTCGATCTCCCTTGCCAGCTTCAGGCTGTCGACCGACTGGATCATGGAAACGTGCGGCACGATCTGGCGGACCTTGTTGGTCTGCAGATGGCCGATCAGATGCGCCTCCACCCCGTCGAGATTCAAAAACGGCTGCTTGGAAAGGAATTCCTGCACCTTGTTTTCGCCGATCAGACCGACGCCGCAGGCAATGGCATGGTTGATGAAGATCGGCTCCACGGTCTTGGTCACCGCCATCAGACGCACGTCGTCCGCGGTACGGCCGCTTTTAGCTGCGGCTTCGGCAATCCTTTCGCGAATGAAGCGCAGGTTTGCTTCGATCGTCTGCTCACGAAGCGTTGTTGAGAACTTTTCCGTCATAGAGATTCTTTCCTTTCACGATCACGCGGTCATAGGCTTCCAGCACCGGAAGCGACGGGGTCTTGTCGGTGTCAACCTCGCCGTTTTCCTTGTAATAGACGGCTTCGCGCGCGATCACATGATTATCGGCGTAATAGAGGATCCGGATCGGCTTGAACACCACGCGCTTGCCCGAAAGCACATAGACGCCGGTAAGGCCGTCTGCGTTTTCCAGCAGCGCCTGGTTGCTGATGCGGAAGCCCTCGTAGGTCTTCACGGTGATCTCCGCCTTCTCCTTGCGCAGCGAAGAGAGCGCTTCATTCATCAGCGTGCACTTGAACACCACAGCCACGGTGTCGTCCGCGCGGTCGGAAACGCTCTGAACGCGCATCGGCAGATCGTAGAGTCCCTTTTCGGGGAAGCTGACCGTGACGTAATAGCCCTTCTTCACAATGGAGGCGCGGTTCTGCGGCATATTGCACAGCAGATACCAGGTATGCTGGCCGATGATCTTGCCGTAGGCGCGGCCGGTCTTTTCGGGCTTGCTTTCCATCAGCTCCTTCACCTGCTGCGCGTCCACGGTACCGGAGGAAAGCGACGCATAATCATACTTGCTTTCATAGCCGTCCACGCTGCTGACAAAGTAGCCCGCATAGGGCGAAAGCACGCCGGCCGAGCGCAGCGATTCCGCGTTCAGATTCTTCTTTTGTTTTTCATAGCGCCTGAGCAGCTTGGAAAAATCGGGCGTGCTGCCGGTGGCGATCTGCTTGGTCGTGATTTTGTAATTGATCTTGCGCACGGCCTCTTCGAGCGAAGTGAGCTTATTGGAATCGATCAGCGACAGATAGTCGTGGATGGCCGCGGAGATTTCAGAATTGAGGGCCACCACGTTGAGGTAGCTGAGGCTTTCCTGGTTCTGCAGCGATTCCAGATAATCGATCTTGCTTTGCAGCTCCATCAGCTTTTCATAATCCTGCGCCTGCTGCTCGTTTGAAAACGACAGCGCGATCGTATCGCCGAACGCAACGCTGGTGCTGTCGGAAACGGTGGGAATATAGGTTCTGCCGTCCTGCATATAGAGAATGGAAACCGACTCCCCTGCCGCGTCCGTGCGGTTTTCGTCGCGCACCACAAAGCCGTCGACCGAGACGACCTCTTTTTCATTCGTCATCGAGATGTATTCCGTTTCCACCTTTCCCGCCGAGGAAAAATAGAGATCCTGCCCGATATAGGCCAGAACGATCACGCCGAACACGATCAGCATGATCACAACGGTTTTCATGTCACGGGACAATTTCTTCATCTGTCTTCTCCTTTGGGGGCGTCAGCCCCGTTTCCTGCCTGATGATTTCAAGGCTTTCCGAAAGCAGCTCCCCGGCGGACAGCCGGTCGATCTGCAGCCATCGGATGGCTTTGTTGCGGCGGAACCAGGTCAGCTGCCGCTTGGCGTAGCGCCGCGTCTCCATCCGAAGCCGGTCCAGCGCCGCGTCCAGCGTGCACTGCCCGTCGAAATAAGGCTTCAGCTCTTTATAGCCGATGGCCTGCTTCGCCGTACCGGCGGGCGCGTTTTCATAGTAATGGCGCGCTTCCTGCAAAAGGCCCTGCTCCACCATGGCATCGACCCTGCGGTCGATGCGGTCATAAAGAAACGCGCGGTCCTCGGCGCAAAGGCCGATCACGCAGAACGCGTAGGGCGACGCCTGCAGCCGCGAGAGCCGCTTCTGTTCGCTGATGGTTCTGCCGGTGGCGTAATAGACTTCCAGCGCACGCAGGATCCGTTTTTCATCCGAAGGATGCAGCGCGGCGGCGGTTTCCGGGTCGATTTCACGCAGCTCGGAAAGCAGCGCCTTCGCGCCCTGCGTCTGCAGGCGCGCCGTCAGCGTTTCCCGCATCGAGGCGTCGGCGGTTTCAAAATAGGTCGTATTATAATAGATGGTGTCGAAATACAGTCCGGTGCCGCCGACGAGCACGGGGACTTTGCCGCGCGAAAGAACGTCGTTGACGGCCGCGGTGCACAGCGTCTTGAACTGCGCGGCGCTGAACGCGGCGTCGGGCGGCAGAAAGCCGATCAGGTGATGCGGGACGCCCAGCATTTCTTCCTCGGTCGGTTTTGCCGTGCCGACGTCCATACCCTCGTAAATCTGCATGGAATCGAACGAGATCACCTCGCCGCCGAGCGCTTTTGCCAGCGCTGCGCCGAGTCTGGTTTTTCCGCTTGCCGTGGGGCCGACGACGGCAATGACAGTCGGCTTCATTGCCGCACCTCATTTCTGCATGGTTTACTGAATGCGCCCGAACTGCTTTTCCAGATCGTAGCGGCTCATTTCAATGAGCACCGGTCTGCCGTGGGGGCAATAGCGGATCTCATTGTGATAGAGCACCTGCTCCGCCAACGCCTTCAGCTCGGCGGTGGAATTCTTGTTGCCCGCTTTGATCGCCGCCTTGCAGGCCGCGGTCTCATAGATGCGGTTGATCTTTTCCGCCTGAATGTCGGTTTTATGCTGCAGCAGGTTCTGCGCGATCTCCAGCACCACGTCCTGCACGTCGTCCGTGTGCAGCAGCATGGGGCATTCGCGCGCCACCACGCAGTTGTTGCCGAAGTCTTCGATCAGAAAGCCGCAGGCTTCAAACGTGTCGAGCTGAGTGAGGATGCAGTTGTATTCCTCTTTGCTCAGCGTAATCTGCACCGGCGTCAGCAGCACCTGACGCGGGTCGTCTTTTTTGGTTTCCCGCAGCTTGTTGAACAGAATGCGCTCGTGCGCGGCGTGCTTGTCAATGACATACAGCTTGCCGTCGTATTCGCAAAGAATGTAGGTTTTGAACGCTTCGCCGATCAGGCGCAGCGGCCGCGGCTGCTGCTGAGCCGTCACGGTGACGGCCGGCGCGGGCGGCTGCGGGGCGGGCTGCTTTTGCGGCGGCGACTGCTGCTTCTTCCGGAACGCGCCGATCACGTCGGGCTCGTCGGGCTCCGTTCTGGCGGAATAATCGCGCGGCGGCGCGGCGATCGGCACAACGGAAGGCTGCGCGGGACGCCCGACGGGCCCCTGCGGCGCAGCGGGCGTCGTCCGGGGTCTGACGTCTTCGTTTTTGAATTGCCGTGCGGGCATATTGGCCCAGAAATCCGACTTTTTCTGCGGCGCCGCGGGCGGCGTGTCGGTTTCCACCATCTGCAGCTGCAACGCCGTCTGACGCGTTTTTTGCGCGGCCTTGGCAAGATCCGCCTTGGGGCGCGTCACGTCCGCGTCGATGGCGGAGCGAACGGCGTAATAGACGCAGGCGCCGACGCGCCGTTCGTCGGAAAAGCGCACTTCGGTTTTGGCCGGGTGCACGTTGACGTCCACCAGCCGCGCGGGCACGCCGATATGGAGCACGCACGCGGGGAATTTGCCGATCATGATTGCGTTTTTATATGCGTTTTCCATCGACGCGGCAAGCGCGCGCGAACGGATGGTACGATTGTTCAAAAAGAAGTATTGCATGGAGCGCGAGGGCCTTGCCGCGGTGGGGCGGCTGACAAAGCCGTGAACCTCCACGCCGTCGAGCGTATAGGAAACGGGCAGCAGCCCTTCGGCAAACACGCGGCCGAAGACGGAATAGATCACCGAAAGCAGCTGATTGTCGCCGGGGGTGATCAGGGTCTGCTTCCCTTCGCGGATGAAGCGGATGCTGACCTCGGGATGGGACAGGGCCAGGCGTTCCACCACGTCGGCCACGGCGTTGGCTTCACTAACGTCTTTTTTCAAAAACTTCATGCGCGCGGGCGTGTTATAGAACAGATCGCGCACCACAATGGTCGTGCCGAGCGGACATCCCGCGTCGTCACAGCGTTCCTGCGTGCCGCCAGAAATGGCATAGGACGTGCCGGTGTTCTCGCCCGCCTGCCGCGTCAGCAGCTCCACATGGGAAACGGCGGCGATCGAGGCCAGCGCTTCGCCGCGGAAGCCGAGCGTCATGATTTCATCGAGATCGTCGGCCTTGCGCACCTTGCTTGTGGCGTGCGACAAAAACGCCTTGGGTACGTCTTCCTTGGCAATACCGCTGCCGTTGTCAGTCACACGGATGTAGGAGACGCCGCCGTTGCGGATCTCCGCCGTGATGGCAGACGCCCCGGCGTCGATGGCGTTTTCCAGCAGCTCCTTGACGACCGAGGCCGGCCGTTCCACCACTTCGCCGGCCGCAATCAGCTCGGCAATCTGCTTCGGCAATACCTGAATGGCTGCCATCGGTCATCCCTCCTCTTACAGTTCGTGTCTTGCCTGCTGCACAAGGCGGTGCAGCATGGTCAGCGCCTCAAGCGGCGTCAGCGTATCGGTATCGATGTTCTTGAGCGTATCGAGGATTTCATCGTCCAGCGAGCCGTGCAGACTCAGCTGCATGGGCGCTTCGGATTCGTCCTGCGAAGGATGCGTCACGACGCTCACGTGCGGATCGGCGGCCTCCAGCTCCTGCAGAATGACGCGGGCGCGCTGGACCACGGCGTTCGGCACGCCGGCCAGCTTGGCCGCCTCAATGCCGTAACTGCCGTCGGCGCTGCCCTTGACGATGCGCCGCAAGAAGGTCAGCGTGTCGCCGCGCTTTTTGACGGAGATGTTGTAGTTGCGCACGCCGTCGAGTTCGCCCTCAAGCACGGTCAGCTCGTGATAGTGTGTGGAAAACAGCGTCTTTGCGCCGATTTTCTTTTTGTCGCTGATGTATTCCAGCACAGCGCGGGCAATGCTCATGCCGTCGAAAGTGGACGTCCCGCGGCCGACTTCATCCAGAATGATGAGGCTGTTTTTGTCCGCGTGAGACAGAATCGAGGCCACCTCGCTCATTTCCACCATAAACGTGGACTGGCCGGCGGACAGATCGTCCGAAGCGCCCACGCGGGTATAGATGCCGGACACCACGCCGAGGTCGGCGCGTTTGGCCGGCACGAAGCAGCCGATCTGCGCCAGCAGACAGATCAGCGCGACCTGCCGCATATAAGTCGATTTACCGGCCATGTTCGGGCCGGTGATGATGGCGCAGCGGTCGGCGTCGCAGTCGAGATAGGTGTCGTTGGGCACAAACGGCGTATCGCGCAGCGTTTTTTCCACCACTGGATGGCGGCCTTCTCTGATCTCGATCACGCGGTTGTCGTGCATCGTGGGACAGACATAGTCGTTTTCCGCCGCGACAAGGGCGAACGAGCAAAGCACGTCCAGCGCCGCCAGCGCGCCGGCGGTCATCTGCAGGCGGTGATACTGGTCCGCCACGGCCTTGCGCACCTGGCAGAAGATTTCATATTCCAGCTTGACCGAGCGTTCCTGCGCCCCGAGCACCTTGCTTTCGAGATCCTTGAGCTCCTGTGTGATATAGCGCTCACAGTTTGCCAGCGTCTGCTTGCGGATATAGGTTTCCGGCACAAGGGACTTATAGGAGTTCGTCACCTCAATGTAATAGCCGAACACGCGGTTATAACCGATGCGCAGCTTCGGGATGCCGGTTTTTTCTTTTTCCGCCGTTTCAATGGCGGTGATATAGGCTTTGCCGTTTTGTTCAATGTCGCGCAGAGAATCCAGTTCCTCGTTGAATCCGTCGCGGATCATGCCGCCCTCGCGCAGCGAAAACGGCGCGTCCTCGCTGATTGCGCTTTCGATCAGCTCCAGCAGATCGTCGAGCAGGTCGACCTTTTCATAAAGCTGCCTGAGAAGGCCGCTTTTCATCTGCGAAAGCTGCGCCTTGATCATCGGCAGCCGCTCGAACGTCTGCTTGAGCGCGTTGAGATCCTTAGCGTTGGCGGTCTCATAGACGGCGCGCGAGACCAGGCGTTCCATATCGTAGACGCCGCCGAGCGCGTCCTGCAGCTCGGCGCGGGCAATGGGCTGCTGCACGAGCTCCTCCACCGCATTCTGTCGCCGGAGGATCGGCGGAAGCTGCACCAGCGGCTTTTCGATCCAGCTGCGCAGCAGACGCTTGCCCATGGCGGTTTCGGTTCTGTCGATCACCCAGAGAAGCGAGCCTTTTCTTTCGCGGTTGCGCATGGTTTCGACCAGCTCGAGGTTCCGGCGCGTGGCAAAATCAAGCTGCATGGTCTGGTCGTCGTGGTAATAGTTGATTTCCCGCACCGAGCCGAGGTCCTTTTTCTGCACGGTCTGCAGATAGCCGAGCGCGGCGCCCACGGCAATCACGGCGGCCTGCTCGTTCATCAGCTCGCTTTGCTGCAGCTTTTCAAGGCCGAACTGCTGCACGCAGCGGTCGAAGCAGGTCTGATATTCAAAATCGCCGTCGTCGCCGAGCTCGCACGCGGCCTCCATCCGGGTTGAAATGAAGGCGGCAATCTGCTTGTTTTCGGCGCAGGCACGGTTGAGCAGAATCTCGCTGGGGTTATAGACGCCGAGCTCGTTCATCAGCCGGTCCTCTTTTTTTCTGCCGGAAAACGCCGTCGCGTCCAGCGAACCGGTTGAAATATCGACGAAGCAGACGCCGGCGCTCTTTTCGCCGTTCACCATGCAGCAAAGATAGTTATTCCTGGCGTCGTCGAGCATGCTGTTTTCGATCACGCTGCCCTTGGTGACGATGCGCGTCACCTCGCGCGTCACAAGGCCCTTCGCCAGCGCGGGGTCTTCGGTCTGCTCGCAGATGGCGACCTTGTAGCCCTTCTGAACGAGCTTTGCAATGTAACTGTCTGCGGAATGGAACGGCACGCCGCACATCGGGGCGCGCTCTTCCAAGCCGCAGCTGCGGCCTGTCAAGGTCAGTTCCAGCTCCTTTGACGCGATTTTGGCGTCGTCAAAGAACATCTCGTAAAAATCTCCGAGACGATAAAACAGAATTGTGTCGGCATAGTCTTTCTTGATCTCAAGATACTGCCGCATCATCGGGGTCATTTCCGTCATGTGTCGTTTGCGTCCTTTCTGTTTTTACGAGATGGTTCCGGAACGAATCAGTGGTGGCAGTCGGAATGGCAGCAGTCGCAGTCGCCGCCGCAGTCGTGCGGTTCGGGCTCGCAGGTGGCCGGATCCGCGCCGTTGACGCAAAGGCCGAGCAGCTGCATCACGTAGTTCATCAGCTCATCGATGTCGTGACGCGCAGCTTCGTATTCCTGCATGTTCGCGTTGGCCATAAACGTGCCGTAGACTTCGTTGAACTGCTTTTCAAACGCGGCCATCGCCTCGTGATCGGGCTCGTCCTTGCTCGCTTCGCGCTGATAATTCATCTGCAGAAGCTGGATCTGACCCATCAGGTCAAGCAGTTCGGGGTCCTTTTCGTTGGCCTCGCGGGCAGCGGAAAAGCGCAGATAACGCGCGTCCTGCTGAATCGCGGCGCCGAGTTCTCTTGTGAGTTTGATGACGTCCATCGGAATCATCCTCCTTGAATAATAATGATATATGATACACAAAGGAATAACGCTCGTTAATCTTTGTCATCAGCAAGTCTGCCCTTGAGCACCCACGTTTTCGGCTCCGTGACCTCCACGGTACAGAACGAACCGATCAGCGCGGGGTCGCCCGGGAATTCAATGATTACATTGCCCTGCGTCCGGCCGGAGAGATAGCCCGGCTCCCTGGCGCATTCTTCCGCCAGAACACGGAAACGTTCGCCCTTCATGGCGGCCGTGCGGCGCGCGGCGATCTGCTCCTGCAGGTCGGTCAGCGCCTTGAAGCGGCGGTTCTTTTCGGCGCGGTCAAAGGGGTCCGGCAGTCCGGCCGCCTTCGTGCCGGGTCGCGGCGAAAAGATGAACGTGAACAGCGAGGTGTAGCCGACAGCCTCCACAAGCGAAAGCGTATCGTCAAATTCCGCCGCGGTCTCGCCCGGAAAGCCGACGATAATGTCGCTCGTGATGGACAGCGACGGCATTTTCCGCCGCGCATAAGCAATCAGCGAAAGGTACTTTTCGCGGTCGTAGTGGCGGTTCATTTCGCGCAGCACGCGGTCGTTGCCCGACTGCACGGGCAGGTGCAGATGCTTCGCAACCTTTTCGCAGTCCGCCATGGCGTCGAGCAGTTCGGTCGTGCAGTCACGCGGGTGGCTCGTCATGAAGCGGATCCAGAAGTCGCCCTCAATCGCATTGACGGCGCGCAGGAGCGCCGGAAACCGCAGCGACGGATCCTTGTCTTTGTTATAGGAATTGACGTTCTGGCCGAGCAGCGTGATTTCTTTATAGCCCCGTTCGATCAGGGAACGCGCTTCATTGACGATCGTGTCAAAATCGCGGCTGCGCTCGCGTCCGCGCACATAAGGCACGACGCAATAGGAGCAGAAATTGTTGCAGCCGTACATGATCGGAACCCACGCCTTGAACGTGCCGTCGCGGTGAACCGGCAGGCCCTCCACGATGTTGCCCTCGCCGCCGGAAAGGTCGAACACGCGTTTGCCGGAGCAAAGACAGCGGTAGAGGAACTCCGGCAGCTTATGGATTACGTGGGTGCCGAAGACGAGGTCGACGTAAGGATAGCTCTTTTTGATCTTCTCGGCCACGTATTCCTGCTGCATCATGCAGCCGCACAGCGCCAGAATGCGCGAACGGTCGGCCTCCTTCCAGGCCTTGCGCTTGCCCACGTTGCCGAACACGCGGTCCTGCGCGTGCTCGCGGATGGCGCAGGTGTTGTAGAGCACAAGATCGCTTTCGTCAATCTCTTCTGTCAGATCATAACCGACAGATTCAAGAATACCCTTGATTTTTTCGCCGTCCGCCACGTTGCCCTGGCAGCCGTAGGTATGCACAAAGGCGCGGGGCCTGCGCACGGGGAACCGCGACAGGAGCACGGATTCGACCATGGCGGCGTACTGCGCCTGCTTGTCCAGCTCCTCCTGCGGTACGGAAAAGCGCGGCAAAGCGGTTTGTTCCTGCAAAACGGGTCCCTCCGATCAGTGTTGTGGTTCCTGCGCGCCGTCCTCCGCCCTGCTGAAGGCCACAAGCTTTTTCAGCCGGTGGTTCACGGCGGAACGGGTCAGCGGCGGCGAAAACATGGCGCCGAGCTCCGAAAGCGACGCGTCGGGGTTTTCTTCCCGATAGTGCGCCATCTGCTGCAGCTCCGGGTCCAGCAGCGCAAACCGGCCGCTGTCGTGCAGCGAACGGATGGCGTGAATCTGCTCGCAGGCCGCGGCCGCCACGCGCGAGGTGTTGGCCTCGTCAAAATTGGTGCGGCGGTTCGACACGTTGCGGAAATTCTTATAGATCTTGATATTGGTGATTTCAAACGCCGAGAGCGACGCGCCCATCAGATGCAGCAGGTCCTCGATGCACTCGCTGTCCTTGATATAGATGACGTTGACGTAGCGGCGCACCATGTGCTTGGCTTTGATGTCGGCGTCGGTGAGCAGCTTGAGCAGGTCGAACGACAACGTGCGGTACGGCACGACGAATTCCAGATGATAGCTCTTCTGCGGATCGCTGACGGTGCCGCACGCCAGAAACGCGCCCTTGAAAAACGCGTTATGGCAGCAGTTCATGCCCTCCTCCGCGCCGCTTTCGTTGAGCAGATTGCCGCGGTTGATCCGCGTGACGGCCTCGTTGCCGCTGACGGAAAAGGCAGACAGCACGCGCTCCACGTCACAGGGCGCAACGCTGACGGTATATTTCCCCGCCTCGGACACCTTCGTTTGCGCTTTGGCGCCGCAGCTTTCTTCAATCAGCTGCGCATAGAGCCGCGCCACACAGGCGTGGTCGGTCATGATGGAGATGCCGCGGGACGAAAACTCCCGCGCAAACAGAAGCATACCGTATGCCATGGCGTGACGGCAGCAGCTCTCTGCGGGCAGACTGCGGGCAATCTCTTCTTTGACGGAATGGGAAAATGACATCGGTACACCTCCTCATGTCATACTCTGCAAGCCGGTTATTTTGAAATATCCCTGTGGCTGACGCTTGCGCGGTAGCGTTCGCTGAAATGCTGATAAAACAGCTGCGCGAACGTGACGGACCTGTGATGGCCGCCGGTGCAGCCGAACGCAAAAATCAGCTGGCTGCGGCCCTCCTTCTGCGCCAGTTCCACAACGTAATCGCAAAAATCGGTCAGCTTTTTCAAAAACGCCTCGGAAGCGTCGCTGTTCATCACATACTGGCGCACGGGCTCGTCCAGCCCCGTCTGGTGCTTCAGCTCCGGCACATAGAACGGGTTGGGCAGAAAGCGCACGTCGAACACAAAGTCGGCGTCGTTCGGGATGCCGTGCTTGAAGCCGAAGGACATGCAGTGCAGATGCAGTTCCTGCTCCTTTTGGTCTGAAAACATGCCGAGCACGCGCACGCGGCACTGCATGGCGGACATGTTGGACGTTTCCAGAAGATAGTCGGCGCGACTGCGGGCGTCGGCCAGAAGCCGGCGCTCCTGCGTGATCGCCTGCTGCACCGAGGCGGCCTCGCCCTGCAGCGGATGACGGCGGCGCGTTTCCTTATAGCGCTTGATCAGCACGTCGTCGTCCGCGTCAAGAAACATCAGCTTATAGGGGATCTGCAGCTCGCGGAGCGTGTCGAAGGCGTCGAACAGCTCGGAAAACGACTGACCGGCGCGCACGTCGGTGACGACGGCGACCCGTTCATGCTCGCCCGACGTCTGCAGCAGCTGCGCGAACACGGGGATGAGCTGCGCGGGCAGATTGTCCACGCAGAAAAAGCCGATATCCTCCAGCGCGTTGACCACGCACGATTTTCCGGCGCCGGACATGCCGGTGATGACGACAAATTCCATGCTTTCCTCTTCCTTTAAACCTGTTTGATCTCCGCTTCCAGCCGAACGCCGAAGCGGTCGTAGACTTCCTTCTGGCAAACCGCGATCAGATCGGTCACGTCCTTTGTGGTGGCGCCGCCGATGTTCACGATGAACCCGGCGTGCTTTTCGCTGACCTGCGCCCCGCCGACGGTTCTGCCCTTGAGGCCGCTTTGTTCAATCAGCGCGCCGGCGAAATAGCCCTCCGGCCGCTTGAACACGCTGCCCGCACTGGGATATTCCAGCGGCTGCTTGTCTTTGCGGCGGCCGAGCAATTCGCGCATTTTCGCCTCAATGGCGGTTTTGTCGCCGGGCTGCAGACGCAGGATCACGGAGGTGATCACCACGTCCATCTGCTGAAACGCACTGGAGCGGTAACGAAAGCCGAGCGCGTCGCCCGAAAGCGAGCCCGGGCGGCCGTCCTTGCCGAGATAGCGCACGGTTTCAACAACGTCCTTCATCTCGCCGCCGTAGGCGCCGGCGTTCATGAAGACCGCGCCGCCGACGGAGCCCGGAATGCCATAGGCGAACTCCAGACCCGAAAGGCCCTCGTCCAGCGCAAATTTGCACAGCTTTGCCAGCGTTGCGCCCGCGCCGACCTCAACGGTGCTCCCGCCGAGCAGCCGCACGTCGTCGAAGCCTTCGCCGATGCGCACGACAACGCGGTCCAGCCCGGCGTCGGAAACGAGCAGGTTGCTGCCGTTGCCGAGAATGAAGGGGTCTTCGCCGCAGGCGGCGCAAAGACGCAGCACCTCGCACAGCATGCGCTCATCGGCCGGTTCCACAAACAGCCGTGCTTCGCCGCCGGTCTTGAAGGTCGTATGGCGGCTCATGGGCTCGTGCTGCAGAAACGGAATCTTTTGTTGCTGCAAACAAGACAAAATCTCGTTCAATGGGATTCTCCTCCGTTATTCGTCAAGTAGCGCGGCGCCGATGATGCCGGCGTCGTTGCCGAGTTTTGCGCGGCAAATCTCGGTCTGCGTGCTGCAGTAGCGGCTGTAGCGGAACTTTTCCACATAGGCGCGGACCGGCGCCAGCAGCGTTTCGCCCTCGTTGGAGATGCCGCCGCCGAAGCAGATCATTTCGGGCTGCATGGCGTTGATGATGTTGACCGTGCCGACGGCAACGTATTCTTCATACTGCCGCACGACCTGTGTGGCCCACGCGTCGCCCAGACGCATCGCGTCATAGGCGGTGCGACCGCCGACGTTGTCGATTGATCCCTCGGCCAGCTCCCACATTCTGGATTCCGGATGCTGTTCCATCATGGCCTTGGTCTGGCTGACCAGCGCCGTTGCGGAAGCGTAACGCTCCCAGCAGCCGATACGGCCGCAGTTGCAGGGTTCGCCGTCGAACCGGATCACGATGTGACCGAGCTCACCGCCCGCGCCGTTGCAGCCGGACCAGATTTTGCCGTTTACCACGATGCCGCCGCCGACGCCCGTGCCGAGCGTGACCGCAACAAAGCTTTTTTTGCCAACGCCCGCGCCGGCCATGGCCTCGCCGAGGGCCGCGGCGTTGGCGTCGTTTTCCAGATAATAGGGCACGTCGAGCATCTCTTTGAGAATAGCCACGGCGGGCACCTTGTCAAACTGCAGGTTGTTGGCATATTCGATGACGCCCGTTTCCTTGTTGACCGTGCCCGGGGTGCCGATGCCGACCGATTGGATCTCGTCGGTCGAAATACCGGCGTCGTCGCACGCCATGCGGATGCAGGCGACGATGTCGGTGAGAATCTCCTTTGCCGGGCGCGGCATCGCGGTCTTGCGCTTCCCTCTGCCGATGATTTCATACTTGTCGTTGATGACGCCGACGGCAATGTTCGTGCCGCCCAGGTCTACGCCGATTCGATACATAAGTTACGCTTCCTTTCGCTTAAAAGTTGCTCCAGAGTTCCAGTTCGTCCTGTTGGGGAATGACTTCCTCCACGATGCCGAGGTTGTGCATCAGTTCGCGCGCCGCATTGTAGCCCATCTTTTTCTGACGGTTGTTCATGGCCGCGACCTCAAGAATGATGGCAAGGTTCCGGCCGGGCTTGACGGGCACGACCGTGTGGGGCACGCTGACGCCGAGAATCTCGATCGTTTCGTTCTCAATGCCCATGCGGTCATAGACCTTGTCGGGATCCCACGGTTCCATTTCGACAACCATGTCGATCTTTTCCGAAAGCTTGACGGCGCCCATGCCGAAGATGCGGCGGGCGTTGATGATGCCGATGCCGCGCAGCTCGATAAAGTGGCGGATGTTGTCGGGCGCGGAGCCGACCAGCGTTTTGGGGCCGGTCTTTTTGATTTCCACGGCGTCGTCCGCAATCAGGCGGTGGCCGCGCTTGATCAGCTCGATGGCGGTTTCACTCTTGCCCACGCCGGAATCGCCGAGAATCAGCACGCCTTCGCCGTAGACCTCCACAAACACGCCGTGGCGCGTGATGCGCTCGGCCAGCTTGACGTTGAGATAGGCGGTCAGCGCGGCCATGATGCGCGAGGTGGAATCGTTTGTGCCGAGCACGGGCACTTCATAGGTCTTTGCCAGCGAGAGAATGTCCTCCGGGCAGGCAATGCCCCGCGTCACGACAATCGCAGCGGGACGCGACGACATGAAGGAAAGCAGGCGTTCCGCGCGCGTCTCTGCGCTCAGCGTGTTGAGATACTCCGCCTCCGTAATGCCGATGAAGTTGATCCGCTCGTTGTCAAAATAATTCTCATAACCAGCAAAGAACAGCCCAGGGCGGTTCACGTCGGGCGACGTGATCAGAATCTCCTGCGCGTCGCGCGGCAAGAAGAGCTCCTCCATCGGGTTGTCCTGCAGCAGACGGTAGAGCGAAACGGAATACTTGGATCCCATGGCATCACCTCATCTTATAGTTAATCCAGTATATTATAATATAAAAAAACTAATCTGCCAACTGTTTTTTGAGATTTTTTCAAAAAAATAAGCATTTATAAAATCTTTTGCTTTTTCGGCAAAAGTGTGTATAATAGAATCATCCTACAGCGAAAGGATCGATCCGCTTGTTTTCCTGTGTCCAGTCCATCGGCCTGTTCGGCATGCAGACCTATCCCGTTGCGGTGGAAACCGCCATGGAGAGCGGCATGCCGCGCATCGATATCGTCGGTCTGCCCGACGCAGCGGTCAGTGAATCGCGCGACCGCGTGCGCGCCGCCATGCGCAACAGCGGCTTCCGGTTTCCCGCCGTGCGGCTGACGATCAACCTTTCCCCCGCCGACAAGCGCAAGGAGGGGCCGATGTACGACCTGCCGATCTTCGTCTCCGTGCTCAAGGCCAGCGGTCAGCTGAACGCCGACACCGACGGCTGCGCATTTCTGGGCGAGCTGTCGCTTTCGGGCAAGGTGCGCAAGGTCAACGGCATTCTGCCGATGGTGATCGACGCGAAGGAGCGCGGGCTCAAGGCCGTCTACGTGCCGTTCGACAACGC
>JAEEGL015297678.1_pt1 | contig 39681 bp, 38 predicted proteins | sample 9134231 | NCBI WGS metagenome assembly JAEEGL01 (sample SAMN16246548, study PRJNA631951) | gut metagenome | biome: gut microbiome; feature: rumen; material: fiber-attached | host: Bos | place: Iran: Karaj | collected 2018-10
AACTCCTGCGCCGGTTTCCCGACCTACGCCCTTAGCAGGGGCGCCTCGTCACCAACTTGAGTACTTCTCCATAGTAACGTAATTACATAATATTCAATTGGCGGAGAGAGTGGGATTCGAACCCACGGTACCCGTAAGGTACGACGGTTTTCAAGACCGTTCCGTTATGACCGCTTCGGTATCTCTCCTTAAGCGAAATCTATATTAACATAAGGCTATTAAAAAGTCAAGCACTTTTTTGTAAAAATGAACACGCCTTACGCACACGCAAAATACGGCATTTTTATCCGTTCCTATTGACCTTTGGGGTAATAATAGATAAAATAATAATATCATTATATGAACGGAGCCGCCTTATGAGTATATCCAAAACAGCGAATAAGATCCTCGGCAAAACGGTGAATCTGGTTACCAACGCCGTATCGCAGACCTCCGCAAAGAAAAGCAAGGTAAAATACCCCGAGATCGAGGGCCTCACAGAAGCGTGCCGCAAAGCCGCCGCGGAGAGCTTTGTGCTTCTGAAAAACGAAGGCGGCGTTCTGCCTGCAACGGAATTCGATACCGTATCTCTGTTCGGCCGCGTACAGCGCGATTCGTTTTACGTCGGCTACGGCTCCGGCGGCGACGTCAACGCCCACCGTACGGTCAGCTTTATAGAAGGCATCCGCAAAAACGGAAAAATCAGTATAAACGAAGAGCTTGCCGAAACTTACCGCAAATGGTGCAAAGAAAACCCCGTGGACAACGGCTACTGGGGTCATTGGCCCACTTGCTACGAGGAAATGCACGTCAGCGAAGGTATGGCGAAAAGGGCGGCGCACAATTCCAGTATGGCCATCGTTTTTATCGGCCGCGCCGCGGGCGAGGACCGGGAGAATTCCCTTACCAAAGGCAGCTTTTACCTGACCGACGAAGAAGAAAACATGCTGCGCTGCGTACGCAAATATTTCTTTGGAAGAAACATGGCGGTCATTCTGAATATCGGCAACATCATTGATTTTTCGTGGGTGGAAAAATACGATATCCCCTGCGTGGGCATCTGCTGGCAGGGCGGTATGGAAACGGGCAACGCCCTTGCGGATATCATCAGCGGCAAGGTGTCCCCCTCCGGCAAGCTGACGGATACCGTTGCGCGGACGTACCAGGCCTATCCCACGGCGGGCAACTTCGGCGGGAAGGATAAAAATCTGTATGAAGAGGATATCTTCGTCGGTTACCGGTATTTTGAAACCTTTGACAAAGACGCCGTATTATTCCCCTTCGGGCACGGCCTGAGCTACGGCTCCTTCGTGCTGGACGCCCAGAATTTCACCGAAACGGAAAGCGGCGTGGATATTTCCGTGCGCGCGGAAAATTTGGCCGAGCGCCCTGCAAAAGAGACGGTACAGATCTATTATTCCGTAGAAAACGCCGGGCTGCCCGTCCCCGCCATGCAGCTTGCCGCTTTTTATAAAACGCAGGAGCTCGGCTTTCATCAGCAGGGCGAGATCCGTTTTCACGTAAGGAAAGCAGCCCTCGCCTGCTACGACGACGCCGGTACCACCGGATATAAAAACGCGTGGGTGCTGGTAAAGGGGATCTACCGCTTTTACGCAGGCTTCAGCGTAAGAAACAACACGCCGATCGGCAGCTTTGAGGTAAAAGAAAACGTGCTGATCCGGCAGTGCGGCGAGGTCTGCGCGCCGAAGGCGGCGGAGCACCTGATGCGCCTTCGCCCCTACGCAACGGAGAAGGGCGTTTACCGCACCTATGAGCCCGCGCCCACGGCGAAAAACGACCTTCACGCGGATATTCTCGCCCGGCTTCCCTCCGAGCTTCCGGAAAATCCGGATCGCACCTCTACCCTCTTCGACGTGCTGGACGGCAGCTTAACACCGGAAGAATTTACCGCCTCCCTGAATAACGACGAACTGGAGGCGATCTCACGCGGGGATTATATTATGAATTCGCCGTTGGGACCCACCGGCAACGCCGGTGTTCTGGGCGGAGTGACCGAAAGCCTGCGGGAGCGCCATGTTTTGCCCGTGACCTGTACGGACGGCCCTTCCGGCATCCGTCTGGCCGCCTCCAGCGCGCTGCTGCCCAACGGTACAGCGCTGGCCTGCACCATGGATCCGGAGCTGATCCGGGAGCTTTACAGCCTGCTCGGCGAAGAGATGGCAGACAGAGGCAGCGACATTCTGCTTGCCCCGGGTATGAACATTCACCGGGATCCTTTATGCGGACGCAATTTTGAATATTTTTCCGAAGATCCCCTGATCACAGGCCGCGCGGCCGCCGCTGTGGTAAAGGGCCTGAACGACGCGGGCGTTTCGGGCTGCCCGAAGCATTTTGCCTGCAACAATCAGGAAACCAACCGCACAAAAAACGATTCCGTGGTCTCGCAGCGCGCGCTCAGAGAGATCTACTGGAAGGGCTTTGAGATCTGCGTAAAAACCGCTTCCCCGAAAGCCATCATGACCTCCTACAACAAGGTCAACGGCGTGTGGAGCCATTATAACTACGAAATGGTAACCAAACTGCTGCGGGGCGAATGGGGCTACAAAGGCCTTGTGATGACTGACTGGTGGATGCAGAAAAGCGCATCGCCCGAATTCCCCGCCCTGCGCGATCAGGCTTACTGGGTGAGAGCCGGTGTGGACGTGCTGATGCCGGGCGGCGAGCGCGTGGGCAAGAAAGTACCGGACGGCACGCTGTTGGAGACCTTAGGTCAACCGGAAGGCGTCACCCGCGGCGAAATGCAGGCCGCAGCCCTGCACGTGCTGCGCTTTATTCTGCAAAGCAGAGCGCTTGCGAACGCCCGGGAAGAAAAAACCACCACCGTTATGAGCTTTAATATCTTCTGTGCCGGAGACAGTGAAAACGCGCGGGAAAACCGCGCTCCGCTCGTGATCCGCGCGATCCGCAGCGCTTCGCCGGACGTATTCGGCGTACAGGAAGCGCATAACGAATGGATGAAATACCTTTGTGAAAAGCTGCCGGATTACGCATACGTGGGCGTGGGACGCGATAACGGGAAGAAGAAAGGCGAATATGCCGCCGTATTTTATAAAAAGAGCAAATACGACAAGCTGGACGAAGGCCGGTTCTGGCTTTCCGAAACGCCGCAAAAGCCGGGCCTCGGCTGGGACGCCGTCTGCGTACGCATCTGCACGTGGGTAAAACTGCGGGAAAAAGAAAGCGAAAAAGAGTTCGTGGTTATGAATACCCATCTGGATCACGTAGGCAAACTCGCCATACTGAACGGCGCAGCGCTGATCGCGCAAAAAACCGCAGAGATCGCCGGAGACCTGCCTGTGATCCTGACCGGAGATTTCAACGTTGGTCCGGATTCCGAAGCATACCGCGTTCTTGTTGACGGCGGCTTTACAGACGCGCGCGACCTGGCCGCATGTACAGACCGCGGCAAAACCTATCACGGGTTTACGACCGGCGCCGAGGGCATTTCTCTGATCGATCACATATTCGTAAAAGGCAGCGTTGCCGCCGTGCAGGTGCAGGTGAACCGGAAAAAGATCAAAGGGCACTTCCCTTCCGATCACTTCCCGGTGATCGCGCGGCTCATCATCCGTTAAGAATCCGCATCGCTTATGCCAAATTTACACATAAAAGAAGCGCTTCCCGAGGGAAGCGTTTTTTTGTTTGTTGTTAACCCCATCGGCCCATGCCGCCGGGACCCATACCGTCTGGTCCCATGCCGCCGGCAGAACCGACCGTGGATGAGGACTGCGTCCATTGCAGTAATACGTCCCCGTCACGGTACAGCGTATATTCCCCGCCTGTTGCAAACGCGTCCGAAGACAGCCATACGGAGGTATAAGCGGACGCAAGCGAAAACGTGAACAAGGTATTGCCGGAGCCGTCCTTCAGCTCATAATCCCCGGCGGAAAACGCCGTGCCGGAAGAAATATACGTGCATACGGAACCGCTGCCGGGCGTTTCGCAAACGCCGCCCAAGGCGACCACCGTACCGCCGGTAACGGATACCGTACCGTCCGCGTCCACGCTGCCGGCCATACCGCCCATGGAAGCGCCGCATTTTACAAGCACGAAGCCGCCGGATACGGAGATATTGCCGTTGGAATCGATGCCGTCCGTATCGCCCGAGGGCGTTGTGATCTCCAGATAGCCGCCCGTTACGTTTACAAGAGGCGTTTCGCTGCCTTTACTGGCGTTGATGCCGTCGTCATCCGCAGCCACGTATATTCTGCCGCCGCTGATATTGATCACGTTGGCCTCAAGCCCCTCGTGGGATCCGGCGACGTTGATCTCACCGCCGCCGATGTTCAGAACGCCGTCCGCATGCATGCCGTCGTCCGCGCTCACGATGCTGAGGTTTCCGCCGCCGACCGTGATATTGCCGAGGCCTGCTGCGCCGTTTTCCAGCGCATCGCCGCCGTTTGCGTGCAAAGCATCGTCCGTACTGTGTACGGTGAGCGTACCGGCGGTGATCACGATCTCGTTTGCCGCCTTCACGCCCTTGGCGGAAGCATCCCCGGTGGGCACGCGCACGGTAAACGCGCCGTCCGCAGCAGCTGCCGCTTCTTCAGCGCAGTTTGCCGTATAAATATTCACGTTTGGGGCGCCGCTCTCGCCTTCTGTGATCTGCACGTCATAAGCGGCGTCGATCCCGTCGCAGGCCGCGTATATATCCACGCTGCCGCCGGAGATCAGCACGGTGCCGCGCTGGTTGCCCTTTGACGAAATATCGCTGTTGGAGGTTTTGATGCCGTCCTCTTCTTCGGAAACAAGCACCAGACTGCCGGATTCTACCGTAACGGAATCGTTGCCCTTCAGAGCGTTGCCCGCCGCGGTGACCTTCAGCGTGAGGTTTTTGATTTTCAGGTCGTCTTTTGTTTTTACACCGTTGCCCGCCGCCGAAGAGACCGTAAGCGTACCGGCGCCGGTCAGCTTCAGATCGCAGGCCGCATATATGGCCGCGTCATAATTTTCCGCATCGGCGTCCGCGGTATCAACGGAAGCACGCGCGTCGGTCACCGTATTCTCCGTGCCTTCGGCGGCGTGCACGTTTGCTTCGTTCGCGTTCAGGATCAGGATGGGCGGGCCGAAATCGCAGGAAAGAGAGGCGCCGTTCAGAACGAGCTTTACTTCGTCCTCATCGCCCGCGTCCACGGCGATCTGACCGTTTTCCAGCGTACCGGTCACGGTATATTCGCCCGCTGTTTTTATGGTATATACGCTGCCCTCCGGCTGCACGGATACGCCGTTTGCATCCGTAATACCGAAGCCGGAATCGGTCTGCTCGCTGCCGTTCTCAGCAACGTCCGGCAGGGTCTGTGTTTCGGAAACCGGGCTTTCACCGGAACCGGAAAGGTTGTTTTCTGTTTGGGATGCGTTATTTGCGCAGGAGGCAAGCAAAAGGATAACGCACAGGAATGCTGCTGCAAAAGGAAGCTTTTGCGCCATAAAAATCCCTTCTTTTCATTGATAGATCACCAATGAATTTCCCATGCTTCCGTCTGGTAACCGGTGCACGTAAACGAACCGGGAATGCCGAGCGCGCTGCCGCTGGCGGCCAGCGTGATGGGGATGTTGTAATCCGCCGCTGTTACGTACCCGTTCCGGTTCACCGTGATCTGCAACGTGGTTCCCGGGTAGCCTACGTCCATGGTCTCCACCTTAACAACGCTCATATCGAAATCGTCCAGATTCAGATAGCCTGCGGTGTTGGAGGTGTAATACGGCTTTTCGGTCTTCGTGCCGGTTTCCGCGATCAGGGTCACGTTGATCACGATATCATTTCCCTGTTTCTTCGCGCTTGCGCTCTTTACGCCTGCGGGCGACAGACTGAAGGCCTGACGCTTGGGCAGCAGCAGCGGGATGGTCTCACCGTCCGTATTCACGGCCGTGCCGCCGTTGAAGGTAAGCGTTTCGTCCGTGGGTTCCACGATCTTGGGAATAATGGAATTCGCAAGCTGCTGGAAGCCGGGCAGGTTCGGCTTGATGCTGTCCACCGTTACGCCGAAGCGCTCGTGGCGGTCTACCGTGACCGTGCCCGTATACGCCTTGGTTTTGTTTACGGCGTTGGAAAGGAAGGTTACGATCTCCTGCGTGGTCCAGTTGGAGGGATCCTTTTCCGTGGTGGGCTCGGGCGCCGTGGTGTTCTCCGCGGGCGGAAGCGTTGTGCTCTCGTTGGGATTCGGCGCCGTGGTGCTCTCGGGCACGATGGGCATCGTGGTATCCTCCACGGTAGGCAGCGTGGCATCCGTCACCTGCTGCACCGAACTGGGCTCCGTCTGGGTATTGCTCGCGGGCGGCAGCTGCGTTCCCGCATACGGATCGGTCACCTCCAGCGTATTGGAAGTATATCTGCATGCGCAGGCCGAGATCACGAAGCTCAGGATCAGCGCGGCCGCAACGAGGATTTTTGCGAATTTCATTTTTTCTTCCTCCGAACGATATTATATTAGTATATATTATAATATGTTTTTTGGAAGAATGCAACCGCTGAATGGAAAATTCATTTGTTGTTCACATCATACCGGCCCCAGTTTAACCGGACTTAAAAAAACCGGCGGGTTTCCCCACCGGCAAAAAAGATATTTTTTTATTTGGCCAACGCGCCGACCAGCATCATGAACGCGCCGATCTGGCCGCCAAACTCGGGCGCACCTTCCATGATCAGCTTGCCCTTGCGCACGGAATCCAGCATGTCGTCGATGGACATCAGAATGCCCAGCGCGGAATCCAGGTTGTTGAAGCGCATGGTAAAGAACGGCATTGCGCGCTTATACACGCCCTTGCCGGCCTTGGTTTTACCGGCTTTCACACGGATATAGGCGGAAACGCTCTCTTCGCCGTCCACCTTCCAGGCATATACGCGGTCCGGGCTCTTCAGCGCCCAGCCGTGCACTTCCTCGTGGCCCTGCTTGTTCAGCGTGGAGATACCTACGCTCAGCAGATAGAAATAGCACTTTACCAGCAGACGCTTGGTATCCTCGTCCTCGGGCGGGGCTTCAAGCCCGAGCAGATCCGCCATTTTGAGCAGCGCCATCATAAACACGGCAAATTCCTTAATAAAGTTCAGACCGTGCATTTTCGGCAGCGTGGCGGGGCCGATCTTGCCCTTGAAGAAGGCGTTCATCGCGTCCACGCTCTTGAACTCAAGCTCCACGAATTTCTGCTTGCCGAGCCTGTGCGCCACTTTATCGGCGTGCACGAGCCACTCGTCGCCGTTGACGACGAAATGGGTGGCCCATTTGCCTTCGGGAGCGTCCGGATCGTCCGCGCTCACCTGATAAACGCAGTGTACTTTTTTGAATTTCTGATTCAGCGATGGAACATCCGCAACAATGGTTTTCAGCAGAGGCAGAGCGCCGCAAAGGAAAATTTTATTGGTATAGATAGCTTCGGAAGCCATACTTCATTCTCCTTTCGGCTTATACTTCGTCGTCCCAGTCGTCGTCCAGCTCGAAATCGGCCTTCATTACTTCTCTTACCGCGGCGATAATGCCGTTGGCGTCGATGCCCAGCTCGGCCATGATATCCTCGTGCAGACCGATGGGAGCGAACTTATCCTGAACGCCCAGCTTCTTAAAGCCGCAGCCCTTACCGGATTCCACAACCACTTCCGCCACCGCGGAGCCGAGGCCGCCGAGCACGTTGTGATCCTCCACCGTGATGATGCGGCGGGTATCCATAACGGCCTTCAGGATGGCTTCTTTATCGATGGGCTTGATGGTGTGCATATCGAGCACGCGGATCTTCAGGCCGTCCGCGTTCTCAAGGAAGTTCGCGGCCTGGAAGGCCTGGAACACGCAGGAACCGCAGGCGATGATGGTAAGATCGGTGCCCTCGTGCACGGTAACGGCCTTGCCCAGCTCGAAACCGTAATCGCGGGTGTTGTACAGGGTGTTGTCGAAACCGCGGTTGATACGGATGTAGAACGGGCCGGGGGTGTTGTAAGCCGCCATCACGGCATTGTAGGTCTCCATGCCGTCCGCGGGGCAGATCACCGTCAGGTTGGGCAGGGCGCGCGCCACGGCAAGGTCCGAGATCGCGTGGTGCGTGGAGCCCGCCTGGCCGAAGGAGGTGCCGGAATGGGTGGCGATCACCTTGGCGTTGACGTTCTGGTAGCACAGGTCCGTGGAAAGCTGGTCCGCGCTGCGCAGAGAAGCAAACTGCGAGAAGGTGGAAAGGAAGGGCACGAGACCGGCTCTTGCCATACCCGCGGCAATACCGAACATGTTCTGCTCGGCAATACCCACGTTAAAGAAACGGTCCGGGAACTGCTTCATGAAATCACCGATCTTGGTGGATTTCGCAAGGTCCGCCGTCAGAGCGACCACTTCGGGATGCGCTTTGCCGAGTTCGACCAGCGCCTGGCCGTAGATCTCAGCGGTCTGCAGGGACGCAGAATCGATTGCGGTATAGGTCATTCCGCCTGCCATATTATTCACCCTCCTTTTCCGCTCTCGCAACTCTCATAGCGTAGAATTTTGCGAGCGATTCTTTTGCTTTTTCGTATTTCTCGTCGTCAAAGGCGCCGTAGTGCCACAGGTAGTTATCCTCGATGAAATCGATGCCGCAGCCCTTGATGGTGTTGCACACGATCATAACGGGCTGATCGGTTTCGTTCGCCAGCGCGAAATCAATGGCTTCGCACAGCTCCTTGATGTTGTTGCCGTCGATCTCCTTTACGATAAAGCCGAAGGCTCTCCACTTGTCGCAGAAGGGCTCGAGCTTCATCACGTCCTCGGTGCGGCCGTCGATCATGCACTTGTTGCGGTCCACGAAGCTGATCATGTTGGTCAGCTTATAATGGGCGGCGCTCATGGCGGCTTCCCAGTTGGAGCCCTCGTCGCATTCGCCGTCGCCCAGCACCACGAAGGTCTTGTAGTCCTTGCCCAGCACTCTGGCGGCAAGCGCGGTGCCTACGGCGATGGACATGCCGTGGCCCAGAGAACCGGTGGAAGCGTCCACGCCGACCACCTTGTTGGAATCCAGATGCATGCCCATGGTGGAACCGGAAAGGTTGAAGGTCTTGAGCAGCTCCTTGTCGTTAAAGCCCAGATCGCAGAGGACGGGCGCGTAAGCGATGCCCGCGTGGCCCTTGGAAAGGATGAAACGGTCTCTGTCCGCCCACTTGGGATCCTCCACCTTATAGCGCATGTATTTGTGATACAGCACCACGAGGATATCCATAACGCTGAGGCCGCCGCCGATATGGCCGGACCCGGCCCAGTAGGTGGTATCCAGAGTCAGTCTGCGCAGCTCGTCCGCTTTCTTTTCCAGCGCGAGCCACTCTTGCTTTGATAATGGCATATTGATTACCTCCCGATATTATTTTATAACGGATCCATGCCGGCTGAAACGACCGGCATGGATCGATTTACCTTTTATTTATACTTGGGACGGATCGCCTTGAAGGCGTCGTCCGCCACTTCCAGCGTAAACGCGATATCCTCGTCCGTGAGGGAGGCGTTCATGAAGTGGTTGTGGTGACCCGCAAAGAACACGCCGCGGCGTACGCACTCCTGGATCCAGTCCTGATGGATAAACAGACTGTCGTCATCCGCCAGACGCAGATAGAACAGCGCGGGTTCGCCGGATACCACGAGATTGAAGCCGTTGTTGGCGGCGGCGGCCTTCAGGCCGTCCGTCAGCTTGATCGCCTTCTCGCGGAACATTTTGGGCGCATCCAGCGCCTTCATCTTGTTGATGCAGGCGATGCCGGCCGCAAAGGGCACGGCGGAATACCAGTAGGACCCGGTGAACGAAAGCGCGCTGCAGGCGCTCTTCAAAAAGTCCTTGCCGCACAGGCACGATACGTTGTAGCCGTTGGCAATGGCCTTGCAGAAGCAGATCAGATCCGCCTCGAAGCCGTAGAAATGGTCCGAACCGGCAATATCCAGACGGAAGCCGGCGCGCACGTCGTCCACGATCAGCACGGTGCCGTTCTCGGTGCAGAGCTCGCGCACCTTCTTCCAGTAGCCGTCCGCCGGCAGCTGGTTATCGAAATAGTTGCCGTGCAGGTAGGGCGTGGAGATAAACGCGGCGATCTCGCCCTTGTTCTCGTCGAACACCTTCTGCAGCTGATCGAAATCATTCCAGTCGATATACAGGTTGTTGGCCACGTCCTCGGGCAGGATGCCGGGATAATCGATCTTCTGCGTCCACGGGGAAACGCCGTGATAGAAGCCGTTGATGAATACGATCTTTTTGCGGTGCGTGGCGGCACGGGCAACAAGGATGGCGCCGGTGGTCACGTCGTTGCCGTTTTTGGCAAAGAAAGCCCAGTCCGCGCTGGCCACGGTATCCACCATGAGCTCGGCGAGCTCCACCATTTTATAGGAGGGCGAGGTGAAAAGGTTGCCCTTCTTCATCTGCTCCAGAGCGGCGGCGTCCACATCCGGATCGTTATAGCCCAGTACGTTGGGGCCGTAGGCGCACATGTAGTCGATAAAGCGGTTGCCGTCCACGTCCCAGAAATAGCTGCCCTTTGCATGGTCGCCGAGCAGCGGCCAGGAGGTGACGGGGATGAAGTTGCCTTCCGCCGGGCCCAGGTGGCCGTACATGCCGCTGGGGATCACCTTGGTGGCTCTGGCGAACCATTCGCGTGATTTGGGATACTCATACGTTTTCATAGCCATATTCTTTTCCTCCTTAAGCGAGATACAGGGCTACCCTGTCGAGGATACGGTTCACGTTATCGATCATGGAAATGTTGCCGCCCATCAGGATCGTGCCCTCGCCGATGCTCGCCACGGCGTTCACCTTGCCGTCGAACAGGTCGCGGGCCAGCTTGATGCCCTTGAACTCCATCAGCGCGGTGGGATCGCCGAGATCCTTCTTTACGGTGATCATGTGGTGCTTTTTCACCACGATGGTGGCCTTGGGACCGCCCTCGATGCTCATCAGGATCTTGCCGTCAACGATATGCGCCGCCGAGAAGGAGCCGATGGCGTCGTGGTTGCCGATCTGGGAAAGCGCCACGGTGATGAGATAGAACATCAGCTTGGTGCTGAGTTCAAAGAACGCCGGATCCTCCAGATCCGCAGGCTCGGGACGCAGATACTTGGTGAGCAGATCGGTGAGCGGCATAAAGCTCTTCAGAAGGAAACCGATGTGCACCAGACCTTTCGTGGGGATCGGCGTTACGGTACCGTCGATCATACCGTTGAATTTCTCGCAGGAACCGAACGGGATCTTGATCGTGCAGTCGGACGCGCAGCCGTCTTCCAGGCGGCAGTAGCCGTTTTTGAAGTACAGCGTGGCGGCAGGCCCGTCCTTGACCTCAAAACCGATGGAGATCGGCTTTTTATTGGTAAGCAGGGCTCTTGCGTTCTCATCCAGCTCGCATAAGTTCTCAAGCGTTCCGAAAATAGCGTACATGTTGATATACGCAAGGGTTTTAGAATCTGTCAAAGCACATTCCTCCTTTTAATATTTATATGACTATATTAACAAATTACGAACCTTAAGTCAATCTTAAATTATGAATAATATAAAAAAATCCGGAATATCTGAAAGATTCCGGACTCTTTTTTGAAATTTGAACGGCAGAAAACGGAGATCAGGCCTCTGCCTCGTCCTCCGCGGGGCCGCCCTGCACCAGGGTGAAGAACACGCCTACGATAGCAAGAAAACCTTTAACGCCTTTCCAAAGCACTTCAAACATAACTGAACACTCACTTTCGCTCATATTTTGAATTATTTATGCGTTATACAACACGTGCCGCATGAATTTAGATAGATAATAACACATATTTATGAACTATGTGTGAACAATTACCCTGTTTTTGACGAAATCACCACATTTTATCTCACAAAATACAACACGTGTTTTTGTACAATTTAAACAAAGAGCCCGGTACGCCGCCGAAACCGGGGCATACCGGGCAGATCCAACAAGGAAAAGGCGGCCGTTTTATTCCTCTACAAGGTAGCCTTCCGCTTCGCGTTTTTCCGCAAGCGCCGCCTGCATCTGCTTTTTCTTTTCGCCGCTGATCTCGTAGAAGAACATGGGGACAGCGCAAAGCAGCATGCTGAGACCGGGCACGATGGACACCAGCGAGAACACGGCGAAGTTCTGGCTTCTGGCGAGCTCCGTTGCCGCCATGATGGTGGTGGAATTGAGCATCTGCGAGGGCTCGAAGCCGATCACCATATACATGATCACGATGCCGCAGGTGCTCATGGCGCTGCCGAGCTTGTTGATAAAGCCCTGACACGCCGCGCCCAGCGCGTTGTCGCGCTTCCCTGTTTTAAGCTCCATATAATCCAGACAGTCGAAGATCATGGCGATGGAGATGGTGTTGATCACGCCCAGCGGGATGCAGGTGATGATCACGAACGGAATGCAGGCGTAAAGGTTTATGGGGTTGGGCAGGAACCAGCCCACCAGCGTGGTGCCGATGCTGGAAACGAAACCGGCAAGGCAGGTGGTGATGAGCAGCTTTTTATAGTCGAACCTCTTCATCAGCATGGGCATGAGGATGGTGGAACCGAACATGCCCACGATGGCGCAAACCTGGAATATGGTTTTTACCGTGGCCACGGAAGCGCTGATCGCGGCGGTTTTATCCTCCAGCGACATACCGGTAAGATCCGGCCCGATATAGAAAGCGTAGCGCGCCACGTGGATGGCGGCGGCCTGCACCATATAGCGTCCGGAGGACAGCACGCCCATGGCGATCACGAGCAGCAGGGGCTTGCAGGTGAATACGCGCTTCAGCTGGCCCGCTTCGCCCTTTTCGCGGTGCGTAACGGGCGGAACGGCGCGCTCTTTGATGTGGAAATAGGAATTGACGTACAGAACGATGCCCAGCACCACCACGACGCAGGCGATGGATAGATAGCGCACCTTTTCCACCTGCTCGGGGTTTGCGGCGGTTTCCGGGGCAACCTTTTTCAGAATCACGGGAAGCAGGAAGCCGCAGATAAAGAAGAACACTTCCGGCAGGGCGGAGCCCACGCTGTTCCAGATCTTGCTGAAGGAGATCACGTGGCTGCGCTCCTTGGGATCCGGCGTGAGCACGTTGGGCAGGCCCCAGAAGGGCACGTCCGCCATGGTGTAAACCATGCCCCACAGCACGTAAACCACGGCGCTGTAGACCGCCAGCTTTACAGGGGGAAGATTGGGGCTGAGGTACATTAAAAACGTCAGGATGGCGATGGGGCCGGCGGCAAACAGGATATAGGGCTTCATTTTGCCCCATTTGGTGGTGTGCCGGTCCACGATCATGCCCATCAGCGGATCATTGACCGCGTCCCATACGCGGGCCAGCAGCATCAGCATCAGCACGAACACGGGCGCCAGATGCAGCACGTTCAGATAATAGTCGCTGATATAGCTGCTCATCATGGCGTAGATCATGCCCTGGCCGAGGCCGCCCAGCGAGAACATCCACAGTTCTTTTTTGCCTACGTACGTTTTCTGCGCGGCGGCGTTTTCTGCCGCGCTTACGCTTTTACCCATATGTATTCTCCTTTCAGACGCAAAAGGTATACTAACATTATACACGAGGGTTTTGCGTTTTACAAGAGAATTTTTGTACAAAAACGATATTTACTGTCCTTTTTCCTTACGTAAGCAGATACACAAGGCCCAGAATGACGGCGGGATCCGCCGCCTCGTGCGAGAGCAGCAGGCAGAGGGACAGAATAAACAGCCGCTCCGCTTCTTCCGCGTCCGGGGGACGGATCGCCGCAGCGGGCACGGGCGGCGTTTCCGGTTCCGGCGCGCCGAGATCCCTGCGCATCTGCTCCGCCGCAAAGCGCGAGCGGCTCTGCATTTCCATGACGCGGCGCTTGGCCTCCTCCTGCCGCGCGAAAAGCTCCTGCTGTGTCATGTGTTTCCCTCCCGCATCGAACCGAGCACGCCGAACAGACGGATCATAACGGCAGCCTCGTCCGCTTTTTTCTGCCGCGCGGGCGTGAGCAGCGGCTTTAAGGCCAGCATAAAATCGCTGCGCGGATCGCTCTGCGAAAACGCGGCGCTGAGCTTTGCCGCCTGCTGCAGCAGCTCCGGCGTGATGCCCGGCAGCGAAAGCCCCGTTTCTTTTTTTTCGGGCGCCGGGGACGCGCCGCCGAAGAACGCCGCAGCCGTTTCCTGCAGCTTTTGGATATCCTCTGCGCTCAGGCTTTCGAGCATGGACGAAAGATCCAAATCAGTTCCCCTTCTTCCCCAGCTTTTCCATCAGCGCTTTCGCGGCGTCCGACTGCATAAAAGCCCGCATTTTTTCGGGAGAAGACATCAGCTCGCTCAGCTTTTGCTTCTGCGCGGCGGAGAGGCTGCCCACGGCGCTTTGCACCTCGGCGTCCGAAGCGCTCCCCTCCCCGTTCTTTTTCAGCGTTTCAAACAGACGTTTCCAATCATTTACTTGCATTTCGGGCCTCCGTATTGTATCATTGATATATATTATTCGGCGCGGAGGAAAAACTTGCATGAAAATCCTTGTGATCTCCGATTCCCACAGCAGGCTGACGAATCTGGAACGCATTCTGAAAAAGGAAGCGGACTGCGATATGATCGTCCATCTGGGCGACGGCGCGGACGATCTGGATTTCTGCCTGCCCTACACGGCGCATAAACAGATCCGGCGCGTGCGCGGCAACTGCGATTCCATGAACTGCGGCTATCTGAAGGAACAGGTTTTTACCGAAGAGAACGTGACGGTTTTCGCCTGCCACGGGGACAGATACAGCGTATATTTCGGGCTGCAGAATCTGTATTTCGCGGCGCAGAGCAAAAACGCGCGGGTCTGCCTTTACGGGCATACCCACGTACAGCGCGCGGACGAAACGCAGGACGTGCTGCTGCTGAACCCCGGCGCGGTCAAAGACGGCCGCTACGCGCTGCTGTATCTTGAAAACGGCAGCGTGCGCAGCGAGCTGAAGACGTTTTAGAAATCCCGGAAAGCTGTTGCAAAACGCGAATAATTATGATAAAATAACAATAACATTATTATGGGAGGGATACCTTTATGACATTTGAGGAACTGATACCGCTGGAGCAGATGACCGCCGCGGCGCAGTGGCTCAACAACACCTTCGGCTCGATCGATCAGGCCATACTTACCTTTTACCATAACCTGCACGAAGCCCTCGGCACGCCCATGGATATTTTCGTGCAGCTGTTTACAAAGCTGGGCGACGGCGGCATCTTTCTGATTCTGCTTTCCATTTTCCTTATGCTGTTCAAAAAGAGCCGCAAGGTGGGCATCGGCATGCTGGGCGGCATCATCATCGGCGCGCTGTTTACCAACGTATGCATCAAAAACGTGGTCGCGCGGCCCCGCCCCTATAACTATCTGCAGACCTACCGCGACTGGTTCCAGACGATCTGGCACTGGGGCTTTGAGAGCGAATTCTCCTTCCCCTCCGGCCACACCACCGCGGCCATGGCCAGCATGACGCCCGTGTTCTTCCTTTGCAACAAGAAAAAGAGCTGGCTCGCCTTCCTTTTCGTGATCGTGCTGGGCGCCACGCGCAACTACATTATGGTGCATTTCCCCTCCGATATCCTCGGCGGCATCATCGTGGGCGGCATCGCGGGGCTGATAAGCTTCCTGATCGTAGACGCGGTTTACGATAAGCTGTGCAAAAAGGGCAAATTCGGCCAGACGCTGGAAAACGGAGATATCCGCAACCTGTTCCGCAAAAAAGCCTGATCAAAAGCAAAATGAAAGACCGTGAGACTCAGCGCTCACGGTCCGTTTTTTGTGCCGGAAAGTATTCCTGTCCGAAGGCGTCCGTTATAATGTTGATATCAGCGTGATAAAGATCGTACAGGATCACTTCTGCAATATCAAACCGGACGGATGCGTATTCTGTTTTCACGGTTTTAATAAAGGCGGCGGCGTTGTTCACAAGGCGGGCCTGTTTTTCCTGGTCTACGGCGTCGGACGGCGGAAACATACCGCCCGGGGCGCGGGTTTTGACCTCGGTAAAGCAAAGGACGCCTTCTTTCGTAAGCGATACGATATCCGTTTCGCCCAGCTTTGTGCGAAAGCCTGAGACCAGCACCTCGTCGCCGCGTTCGCGCAGGGCCCGCGCGGCAAGCTGCTCGCCCCGCATACCCGTGCGCAGATGGTCTGGAAGAGACATAAAACCAACTCCCTGCAAAGAATAATTAAGAATTTAAAATTTAAGATTAAGTACCGTGGGTGACGGCTGACGGCCGTGCCCGGGGCCTTTATCAATCATACAATACCGAGAACGCCAGATCCGGTACGTCGGACATTACACAGTCCGCATTGATGCTTTTCAGATACCGAATGGTCTCTTCGTCGTTGATGGTCCAGTACTGCACCGCAACGCCGTTTTTGTGTGCATAATTGACCAGACGCGCGGTACCCAGCTTAATAAAGAACTGGTTCGCGGGGATCTGCAGCGCCGTAAATTTATAATACCCGGGCTTATGGTTGATCTTCAGCAGCGAATCGATATAGAAACCGATCACCTCCGCGATCCCGGCGGAGCGGAGCATATCCGGATACGTCCGGTCGATGTATTTCGTCACCTCGCCGTTGAAGGTGCCGATCACGGCCTTTTGCAGCAGGCCTTTTTCTTTCAATATGCCGTACAGCAGATCCGCGGCGCGGGAACCGAGGTCTTTCCGATTTTTGATCTCGATCACGTAGCGGAAGCCGCCGTTTTCTTCCAGATAATCCAGCACCTCGCCGAGCGTTGCCACGCGCAGGTTTTCAGGCACCGCGTCGCCGTGCAGGTTTTTATAAGGCGTATTGCTCTGCTCGTCCGTAAACCCCGCGCCGAAGTTGAGCTTTCTGAGCTCCTCCAGCGTGTAATCCTCCGGCCGCGCGCCGGAAACGCCGAACACCGAAGTGCTGTCCGTGGTGCGGTCCAGCGTATCGTCGTGCAGAAGGATCAGCGCACCGTCTTTGGTAATATGCAGGTCAAACTCAAAAATATCGGTGCGGAAATCCTTTGCCCGGATGCAGTTTTCAAACGCCATCATCGTGTTTTCCGGAAAGATGCCGCCGCCGGAGCGGTGCGCGGAAACCAGCGTGACGCCGTAGGGCGTAATATACGGGTTATCCGTTTCGTAAGACGTGACGCGTTCCTTAAAGTTATGCGTGATCGTAAGCAGGATCCCCGATACGAACAGAACGATCAAAATCAGCGCGATCAGGCCGCCCCTGTGTTTTTTCTTCTTTTTTGCGGGCGCAGCGGGCGTTTCTGCAGCCTGCGGTGCTGTTTCCTTTTGGGGCGCGGCAGTTTCAGCCGCCGGCGGCGCGCTCACGGACGCGGGCGGTGCGAAAACGCGCAAAGGATCCGTAACGATCTCCATTTTCTCTTCCTCCTGCATAATTTACGTGTATTTTATCATATAATTTCGGCAGCTGTCAACATTGACAAATCCGAAAAAAATGGTATACTTAACGTAATAAAATAAAGGGAGAACCGCTATGGATTTTGAAAAGTTTTTATCACCCAAAAGAATCGCCGTGCCCACGCCCGAAAACGTGGTTAACGGCGCCGGACGCTGCTATTTCGGCACCTTTGAAAGTGAATTCAGGGCCATGGATTTTCTGAAGGCCGATCACCCTTCCAGGCTCCCGAACTTTCTGAACAAAACGCGCTTAACGCTTTGGGAGGCCTGCGAGATCGACTTTGAAAAGGTTACGCTGCTCACCGCCGTATGCGATATGGCACTGTTCGGCACCGCGCTGACCGTGCTCTACGATAAGCGCACCAAAAAGTGCGTGAGCTGGCAGGAGATGCTGATCCCCTCTTCCAAAGCAGTGATCGCCGATAACCTGCTGAACGGCAACGAGACCTATTCCAAAGCCAAGCACGTAAAAGTACGTTTCGTAAACAACTTCCAGCAGGGCAAAGCCATCGTTTCCGGCACCGCCGAAAGCAAAAAGGACGGCACTCTGGATTACCGCGTGGAGCTGACGCGCGTTTCCAAGCCCAGCATCGTTTCCATCCCCTTCGGCGAAAACCGCCCGCTGTACAGCCAGAAGGATCTGTTCAGCGTGGAGGGCTATATCGACTATAACGGCGAGCGCATGCACGCCACCTCCGCCTCCGCCGCCATCATCGATGACCACCGCGGCTATTATCCCCGCAGATCGCACTACGACTGGGTCACCACCATGGGCAAGCTGGAGATCGACGGCAGACCGCAGTATTTCGGCTTCAACCTGACCCGCAACCAGAGCATCGATCAGGACGCGTACAACGAAAACCTGATCTGGTTCGAGGGCGACTCTACCCTGCTCACCCCCGTGGTATTCCGCCACGAAACGGACAAACGCTGGCGCATTCAGGACGTGCAGGGCATGGTGGACGTTACCTTTGATATCGGCGATGAATTCCTGATGCTGGTGCCGGCCAAGGTGATCGATATCAATTACCATATCACCTTCGGCACGCTTTCCGGCTACGTATGCGATCCCAGGGGCAACAAGTATATTCTGGACGGCATGCCCGGCATCGGCGAAGATAAATCGCTGGTATTCTGATTGGCCGTGGAGCTTTCCGCATACAACGGAAAAACCGTACGGATCACGCTTGAAACCGGAGAGATCTTTGACGGCGTAAGCCTTTATTTCGACGCTGAATATATGCTTGCGGAATATGGGCGGGAGGAAGACGCGCTGCAGCTCGACGACTGGATCTTTTACCAAAGTGAGATCGCCGACACTGCGCTGCTGCCGGACGGTATACCGTGTTTTTGGGGCGGCAGGCCGCTGCACCTTATGCGTCTTGCGCCCGTTCCTTCCGGCATGATCAAACGCGGTGAAAAGACGGTAGAGCTGCGGCTGAACGATGAAAAACGCCGGAAGATAAGAATCGGTGACGTGATCCGTTTTGAAAGCACCGCCGACGCAGAAGACGTGATCTACGCCGAGGTCAGAGCGCTGTACCCATTCCCTTCCTTTGACGAGCTGTACCGTGCGCTGCCGCTTGAAAAATGCGGTTACACCCACGAAACGCTGCCCTGTGCCTCCCCGCGCGATATGGACGCGTATTATACGCCCGAGGAGCAGCAGCGTCACGGCGTGCTCGGTATAGAGATCGCACTTTTGTGATTTTTATTATGATTTTAGAGATTATTTCCGTCATCCTGCTCGGCGTTGGCCTTGCCATGGACGCGTTTGCCGTTTCCGTCTGCAAGGGCCTGAGTGTGGGCGAAGTCAAACCGAAGCATCTGATCACGGCCGGGCTCTGGTTCGGTCTGTTTCAGGCCGGCATGCCGGTGATCGGCTACCTGATCGGCGACCGGCTGCACGGCTATATCGAGCAGGTGGACCACTGGGTAGCGTTTATCCTGCTGGCCTCCATCGGCGTGAACATGCTGAAAGAGGCGTTTTCCGGCAAAGAGGAAAAGCCCGCGGACGCATCCTTCGGCGTAAAAACGATGCTCGTGATGGCCGTTGCCACCAGCATCGACGCGCTTGTGGTAGGCGTGGCGCTGGCCATGGAGGAGGAAACGAACATCTGGCTTTCGGCCGCGGTGATCGGCGTGATCACCTTCGCTCTCTCCGCCGCCGGAGTGAAGCTGGGCAGCGTGTTCGGCAAAAAATACGAAAAAAAGGCCCGCATCGCGGGCGGGATCATCCTCATCCTGATCGGGCTCAAGGTATTGTTGGAGCATCTGGGCGTGATTCCCCCGTTGGGGTAAGCCAGCCGTATTCGCCCAGCATACCGAAGGGCGTGTTTTCCGGGAGCGCGTTGCCGCGGCTCAAGATTCTTACATAATATACGCCGGTGCGCGCAGGGAAAGTCTCCTCGATCGCGTCGTCGCGCAGCAGCAAAAGGCGATCCCCTGTCTGCAGCAGCTCCGCTTTTGTTTTTGCGCCGTCGGAAACAAAGTTCAGGATCACGGGCGTGCCCTCCGCAGTGATCAAGAGCACGTCGCCGTTTGTGGCTTTCATGATCACGCCTTTATCAATGCGTTTGCCCCGCAGCCCAAACGCCGCCGCGCCGCCTGCAAAGGCAAGTACAAGCACCGCCGCGATCACGATCTTCAATCCTTTTTTCATATAAAGACCTCCGTATAATAACAAACGCTTTTTGCAAACGCGAAAGGCGTTTTTCATTTATTTAACGGAAAAAGAAAGAAAACCTCACGGTGAAAATAAATTGGGAATTTGTAGGGCTCAGGGCCCAGGGCCCAGGCTTAGGAGGGAAGTTTCTGCATTTTATCTATTCTGACTTAAAACCGAAACCATCGCAATTTCAAGGCAAGTAACGGTTTTGAATATGCTTGTTATCGTATTGCCGCTTTTTTTGCTGTTATTCCTTGTTACACCTGAGCCCTGGGCCCTGAGCCCTGAGCCCTCACAGATAAACTGCAATTTACCATCCCACCTGCCGGAATATTTCTTCCGAAATCGTTTTGAACACCGGCGCGCAGTCCTCCGCGGCGCTCGTGCCGTCCTCGTTGAACACTACGACGGTATACTTCGGTTCTTCATAAGGGAAAAAGCCGCAGAACCAGGTACACAGAGATTCCTTTCCGTTTTCGTCGTACCGTCCCGTTTGGGCGGTGGCCGTTTTCCCGCAGGAGAAAAACAGTTCGCTTGCGCCGTTTTTGCCCGTGCCCTCAAGCATATTGCGCAGAAGGCAGTCGTTTACGATATCGCAGGTGTTTCTCTTCAGAGCTTGGTATTCCGTTTCGTTTTTATACCGGGCGTATTCCGTTTTGTTTTCGTCCACAAGAGATCTCATCAGCGTGGGTTCGCGGTAAACGCCGCCGGAAGCCAGCGTATTGAAGGCGGCCGCCAGCTGCAGGGGCGAAGCCAGCAGCGCCCCCTGACCGAAACAGAGATTCGCCAGTTCTCCTTCGCTGAGATCCTCCGCCGCGGGTACGTTCCCCGCCGCGCCGATCAATTCCCCGGTGAGTTTGATCTCCCGCCCGAAACCGCATTGTGCAGCGGTATCCGAAACGTTCTCTGCGCCGGTTATTAGCCCCAGATCGATAAAATAACAGTTGCACGATTTTGAGATCGCCGCGGGCAGATCCATCGACCCGTGCGCCGTGGACCGATAACACCGGAACCGCAGCTCCCCTACGTCCGTAAACCCAACGCATTCGTAAGCGTCCGGCAAAGCAACGCCGCTTTCCAGCGCGGCTGCCGCAACAAAGGGCTTGAACACGGAACCCACGGGATACGCGGCCAGCGCCCGGTTCAGAAACGGCAGGCGCTCGTCCTTCAGCGAAGCCGAAAGATCATGCACGTCGTACGCGGGTACGCTTGCCATGGCCAGGATCTGCGCCGTATCCGCTTCCAGCACCACGGCAGCGCCGCGCTCAATGTTCGAATTTGCCAGCGCGGCTTCCACGGCACGCTGGATCCGGCTGTCGACGGTCAGCACGACCCCCGCGGGATCATTATATCCGTCGTTTTCGATCCGCAGCCCCTCCCCTGCGATCGGCTGCCCCATGGCGTTGGCGGTGTATTTTACGCCGATGCGCCCGGCCGCAGCGTTCAGTATTTTATCGTAGGATCTTTCGATCCCGCACACGCCCCTGCCCGCAGCATCCGTATAGCCGATCAGATGCGTACAGAGCAGCTCCTTCCCGTACCGCTCGGTCACGGGAACGTTCGTACTGAAGGGCGTCTCCTTTATAGGCGTCTCCGATGCAAAGGTCACACACGCGCCGGAAGCGTCCTTCAGCGCCGATAGCCCCGCAAACAGCTGCAGCGTCTGCTCATTCAGCAGCACGGCCGAAACCACGCGTGTCTCCGTATTGACCAGAGGGACCATATTTCTGTCGTAGATATACCCGCGGGAGACGCCGATCCCGATCCGTTTTTCATCCGCGCCCGAAAGGATCGCCGTCTGCGCGCCGGTCTGCAGATACGCCAGCCGTGCCAGCAGGACCGCGATCAGTGAACAGAGGAATAAAAATACGAATACGGGCCGCTTCAGGATCCTTACGGTTCGTTTGCGCCGCATATATTTCACCTCATACCCAGTATCCGCGTTTGCAGCTGAAATATAACGGAATAAAAAACTATTGTATTTTTTTATATCGCGTATTATAATATAACATATTAAAAATGAAAGGACGCCTCAAATGCCGCTCCGCGAAATGCCCGCTTTTGTATTTTCGCATAAGAACGTTCTGCGCGCAGTGATCTGTGCGCTTGCGGCGCTGTTCCTTCTGGTGCTGCAGTTCGCGTTTATGAAGCGCACCGTGCTGGAAGTGGTGTTTGACGTGTTCGTGCCCATCACGGCCTGCGTCACCTTCGGCTGCTACGCCATCACCATGGCCATGGACCGGCCCATGTGCCTGATCATGCCGCCTACGGCGTATTTCCTCTCGCTGCTCATACGGCAGCTGATCTGCGTGGAAGTGGGCGTGGGCGAAACCTACCCCATCATCACGCTGCTGGAATGCGTGCCGTACCTGTTTTACTGTTTTACCGTATGCACCCTGAAGCTGAAAAAGGTAACGAAATACGTGCTTTGGGGCGGCTGCATCCTGATCTCGCTGTTCATCCTCGTGATGCTGGTGCTGCTGATCTTTTATAAGATTATGCTGTTCTCCAAGGCGCAGTATACGGTGGCGAACCTGTTCGGCACGGCGGCCATCCTCTGCATTTATCTGGGCATGCTGGAGCAGCTGCCCATCGCGGGCACGCTCAAGCGCGTGCGCGGAAAAACCGACCCTGCCGCAACTGCCTGATCCTCTCTGTTCACGTAAATACGCGGGTATGGTGAAATTGGCAAACACGCCGGATTTAGGTTCCGGTGGAGCATTCCTTGCAGGTTCAAGTCCTGTTACCCGCACCACGTCGTCGCGGACTTTGTATCGTTCGCGACGATTTTTCTTTGAAAAATCATCTCTCGCTCACGCCGTCGCTCCTCCTTTCCGCAAAAGGTCCCGCTCGGCGCGTCTGTTCGCTTGCAAGCGCGCTCACGACGACTCGCTGTCACTACCAACCTTTTGCGGTTTTCGGCCATCCGAACCAAATCCGTTATGAACACTCGTACCATGCAAAAAGCACGCGTCAGCGTGCTTTTTGCAACGAAATCCGTCCTTCCGGACGGGTGAAATCCTCTTTCAGCGGGTGAAATCGCTTCGCGGTGAAATCCCGCTGCGCGGGATGATGGACGGATTTCATTTCACCGTGAGGCGAAGCCGAACGATTTCACCAAAGGCAAAGCCTTTGATTTCACCGCGCCAACGGCGCGATATCACAGGAATTGATTCTCCCGAAAACCGTTATATACTTTTTCACGTCGCTTAAGCTGTATATCGCTTGCGGCGGTTTTTTTTTGCAAAATGTATGCAGATGAAAATATACTCTTTTATGCTAAATTTTCGCAACTTTTTGCGATTTTCTGCTTGACATTTGAGATATTCTATGCTTATAATGATATTGCTTAAGCAAATATCGGAAATGAAAGGACCGAACGGAGGAAAAAAGAAAATGCCAATCTCATACAACAAACTGTGGAAACTGCTGATCGATAAAAAGATGAGCCCCGCCGAGCTGAGGAAAACGGCGGAGATCGCTCCGAACACGATCACGCGCATGAAAAAAGAACAGGAGGTTTCGATGCTGGTACTGGAACGGATCTGCGACGTACTGGACGCCGATTTCGGCGATATCGTGGAATACCGGCCGGACGGCAAAACGGAAAAGTAACAGCCCCGGAATATGGCTTACTCAAGATATTACCGCTACAAACTGAGCGACAGACAAAAACAGTTATACGACCTGCTTCTGCAGAAGATACTGGACCGGCGGCAGGAGATCCGTACCCCGGCGTACGGCGCGGAGGACGTACGAAAGGTGCTTTACGCTCTGAATTTCGATCATCCCGCGTTATACTACGTCGATTTTTACGGGATCCGCGCAGGGTTATCGGCGTCCTTCTGCAGGTTCACCGTCCCCTACCTGTGCGACGAGGCGCAGCAGCGCGATCTGGACCGCAGACTGAACGAGATCGCGGACAGGCTGCGTAAGGACGTTGCCGGAAAAACCGAGCGTGCCGCGGCGCTGCTAATGCACGACCGGCTGGTTTCTTCCTGCACCTACGGGGAATGCGGCGATTTTCCGAACGCTTCGCACAGCATCATCGGCCCTTTGCTGTATTCCGGATGCGTTTGCGAGGGCTATGCAAAGGCGTATAAGTTTTTGGCGGACGCCATCCGTCTGCGTGCCGTTGTTGTCACCGGCAAGGGCATCCATCCGGACGGAACGAACGAAGGCCACGCCTGGAACATCGTACGCATCAAGGACGGGTTCTATCACGTGGACGTTACCTTCGATCTGCTGTTTGCCGGGCGGTACTGCTCGAGAGCGTATTTTATGCTGTCCGAAAAAGAGATCCTGCTCGATCACAGCATCAACGGGCTGTTTGAGATGCCCGCTTGCGAAACCAGCGGCTCTCTTCTGAAAACGGTATCCGGCACGTCGGAATTGCTGGCGTTTTTAAGCAGCGAATACCGGAAGAGAGTTACGCATTCCGAGGTCCGCCTCACCAAAGGGTTCGAGCATAAAAAGCTGATGGATATGATCTGCGATAAGCTTTCGCCGGAGGATACGCGATGGTACCGCCAGATCCTGTCCTTCTGGTACGGCGATTATTGCCGTACGCTGTTTATCTGCTGGAACTGAAAAAGAACAAAAAAACAAAAAATGAAAAAATGAAGTTTAACCGGGAGGGTTAATGAAAATGACAGACGAATTTGAAACCGGCACAACCAGATTCCAAATGAACCTGATTTATCTGTTGGATAACTCCGGCTCCATGACCGGCGAAGCCATCAACCAGCTCAACGTAGCCATGGCGGAAGCCGTGCAGGTGGCCGAGGAGGCCGCCAGAGAAAGAGAAGTACAGCTCCTCATGCGCGTGGCGGAGTTCAATTCCACCGCCAGATGGATCATCGGCGATACGCGCACCGGCGTGAGCCACATCGATTGGAAGCCGCTGACCGCAAACGGGGCTACCGACACCGCCGGAGCCATCGATCTGGCCAGAGGCGTGATGCACCGCGAGTTCCTCGGCGAACGCAATTTCCGCCCCGTAGTGATCCTGATCACGGACGGCGGCAGCAGCGAACCGGAAAAAACGGCACGCGCCATTCAGGATCTGAAGAACTCGCTGAAGAGCAGATCGGATCCGAGCAAGGATAAGATCATCCGCATCGCGATCGGCGTTTCCGGCGCCAACCAGGAAGAACTGCGCATGTTCGCCTCCCTTGGCAACATCGAACGTCCTGACGGCACCATGGAAGAAAACGTTCCCCTTGTGTTCAACGTGGACGATATCGCTCTGCTGAAGAGCATCGTAAAGGGCCTCACCCAGAGCAGCATCACTTCCTCCATCACGACCGGAACGGGCGAAGGCGACGATACGCCGATTATCAACCCCACCATTGAAGAGGACGACGAAGAGGACTGGACGCCGTAATCCGGATCGAACCTTTCGATGAACCACCGGATCCTGCCACGTATCTGCCGCAAAATGGATGGCAGGGCTGCGGCAGGATCCCTTTTACAGGAAGAGAGCAAATGAACGAACACATCAATTCCGCGGGCGAAGCATCCCCCCCGCGGGAAAGCATATCGGAAGCGCACAGAAACAGGATCCGCCTTCAGCTGGAGCAGGCTGCCTCCCCTTCCGCCTATGAGACCTACGACAGCGGCGTTTCCGCTGCCGAACCCGATCTGCGGCTGTTTACCGTAAGAAGGACCGGCACCGGGCACCTGCAGAGCGGCAAGCCCTGTCAGGACTACTGCCTTACGGCCGCGGTCAACGGCTGCACGGTCATCACGGACGCGGACGGCGTGAGCGCCTGCGAACACAGTGATATCGGAGCGCGGCTCGCCTGCGAGGCCGTGATCGCCGCGGTAAAAACCGTATCCGGGGCTTGTCAGGACGAGGATACGCTGGTCAAGCGTCTCAGCGCCGTCGCGTTCCGGGAGCGCGTGGTATCCGTATGGGTCAAAAACGTGATGGAGGAAATCGCCAGCGACGACAGTCTCACCGCCGCGGACCGGCTGAAGGAGCTGAGCAAATACGGTTCCACGCTGATGTTCGCGGTGTTTACGGTAAACTGGATCGTCGTCGGCAATCTGGGCGACGGACAGGCACTGCTGTTCAACGACCGTTTCGGCGTAAAGCTGCGCGTGCACGGCCCCAAGGAGAGCAGCGTCGTGCGGTGCCTCGTGAACGAACGCTGCGCGCGGGAGGATTTTCTGGCGGCGGCCTATCCCCGCAGCTGTTTCCGCGGCGTGCTGCTCAGCACCGACGGCATGTACGAGAGCCTCGACAAAAGCAACCATTTTTACGCCTACTGCATGCAGATCAGGCAGCGGTTCCTGAAACGGCGGCCGGTAGAACCGTATCAGCCCTTCTGCTATAAGGAAGAAGGCCAGCCATACAAGGACTTTTCCCGCATGCGCAGCGAGGACGACTGCAGCCTTGCGCTGGCGTTCGATACGCGCAAAACGGCGCCGGAATGCGACGCCGCCGCCGACGGCGTTCTGCTGCACGCGGACGCGGCGCTGATGCGCCGTTGGTCCGTCCCCTGCGCCGTATATTACGTCAAACGCGAAAATATCTATGCGGAAGTGACCGTCTGTCCGGATGCGGAAAAGACTCCCCTGCCCGCGGCGCTGCAGACGGCGCTGCTGCCCGAGCCCCGCGCTGCGTGGCGTACGGGCGGCCTTCTCTTCCGGGAATACCCGGAAGCGGACGGCAAAACGATCGAATTCCTGCATTGCGCAGGTATGCTGCGAAAAAACAGATCCGTTCCGGGATCGGACCGGTTTATAACGGAGCTGTACGCAAAGCTCTGCGCGCTACGAAGAGAACTGCGCGAGCTGGGGCTGAAGCTGAACGATTCCGCGCCGTTCAACGTGTTTTATAACGGTGATACGCTCACCGTAAGAAGAGAAGCACTCTGCCGTATCACCGGCGACGACGAAAAGCCGGATGCAATTGAGGAGCGTTTCTGCCATCTGATCGGCCTGCTGCGCACCGCGGAGGGCGACTTGCCGCTGTTTGACGTCGGTTACATAGACAGAGGCCCGAAGCTGTACAGGACCGCAGCCCCCGGCGAGGAACTGGCGCAGACCGTGCGTTCGCAGAAAACGCTGTATCTGAAGAACGTCAGCGCTTCCGTCTGGCGCCTTGCGGACGGGAGCGAAATACCGCCCGGCGAGCTGCTGCGCACGGACGCCGAAGCCCGCTTTACCCTTTCCGACGGCGACGGCCGTGAAACGGAAACTTACCTGTTTGTTCCGAAGGAGCTTCTATGATCATCGGCGATTATACCCAACGTGAAAGAATAACGAGATCCGGCAAAAAAGTGACGGATAAGATCGTAAGATCCACCACCGGTGTGGAATACGCGATCGGCAAAAAGCTGGGCTCCGGCGGCGTGGCCAGAGTGTTCCGGGCGTTTCGTCTGCGCGACGGCATGGAGTGCGTATTTAAAGAATACCTCCCCTCTTCCAAGCTGAAGCCGATCCATAATGCTATAAAAAGGAATATACAGAAGCTGATGCTCACACCGCTGACGGACGACGACGGCGTTACGCCCCTGCGCTCCTTTATCGGCCCGCTGGATAAGGACAGCCTGATCGAGCTGCCCGCCGGCAAAAGCTTCGGCTATATCATGGAGCTGGTGGATACCAAAACCTTTCTGCCGGTGCCCAGCCTCTGGCACAGGGATCAATATCCGGATGCGGAGATCCTCTGCAAAGCCTGCCTCAATATCGCGCATCTGTTCAAGCGCGTCCATTTTACGGGCCTTTGCTATAAAGATATCAACGAAGGCAATATATACATCAACAACCGCACGGGCGAGGTGCGCGTGATCGACTGCGACAACATCAGCGTGCAGTCCGTAAAAACCATCAAGGGGACGGACGGCTATATGGCGCCGGAGGTATACGTGGACAGCAAGCCGGATACGTATACGGATTATTTTTCCATGGCCGTTCTGTTTTACCGTCTTCTTGTAGGCGGCTATCCCATGTACGGAAAAAAGGCCAGAGCGTATCTGATGAAGACCAATCTTTCCGTAAAGGAAGCCGCCGCAACCATCTACGGCAAAATGGCGCTGTTCGCCTTCGATCCCAAGGACACCTCCAATTCGATCCGTTCGCTGACGGACCCGCTGAACCCCTCCATGTACTCGGTGCAGATCAAGCGCTGGAACCGGCTGCCGGCGGAGCTGAAAGCCTGCTTTTTCTGTACGTTTTCGGAGGGCCTTGCGGAAGAGAACCGGCACAAACGCGCCACGGACCGGGATTGGATCCGGTTATTTGAAGGGATCGAGTCCGAAAAGCTGGTGCGGTGCGCCTGCGGCAAGATGAATTTCGGCGACCCGAAAAAACACTGCGAATGCTTTTTCTGCAAGGCAAAGCTGCCGCTGGTAAAGCCCCCCGCAAAACCGAAGCCCACGCCGAAGCCCGCGCCTTCTCCCGCACCCACACCTGCGCCTGCGCCTTCCGCCGCCGGGGAGCTCACCACGGTGGTATTCAGGGCGCGCAGGGACATTGCGCCTACGCACCTCGAGATCACGGCAAAACGCAGGCAGCAGCTGCAGGGCGACGCGATCTACCCGGGCCTGAACGAGGGCTGGATGCGGATCGAATACAGCGCAAAACGCAACCTGCTTTCCGTTGTGAATCTGAGCGGCCTTACCTGGAGCGTAACGGACAGCGACGTAAGAACCGCCTGCGCACCCGGCGGCAGAGTGATCCTGAAAAAGGATCTTGTGATCACCGTAATGTACCGGCAGCTGCAGCTGACTGTAAAAGACGTACGATAAAAGGAGCCATAAATTACGATGCCCGAAATGATTTCCTCCATGGAACAGTACAGCCTGTTCGCCAAAGAACGCGCCAGAAGCGGCCGCAAACCGGAACGGGGCGATCTGGAGCAGCTCTTATCGCTGATGCGTCAGGAGCTGACGGTTTCCGCCTCCTCCCCGCTGATGGACGCGGCCTATCGAATTTGCCGCCGGTTCTGCGCCGAGCGGCGGATCCCGCCCCTCAGATACGAGCCGGTCTTTTTCGCGGTCAGGGACTGCGGCAAACACGCGGCGCTGCCCTCCTTTGACGCCTGGTGGCTCACCGTTCTGCTTGCCGATTATCTTTCCGCCGGTCAGCTCCCGGAGGAAGCGGGCGGGCTGCTGCCCTATTTCTTCGCGAACTACGCGCCGAAAAACGTGACCACGGCAACCCTCGTACAGGCGCTGCACCGCATCGACCTGCAGCTGCGCGCGCAGCGGAAACAGGCATGGGCGCTGTACGTTTCGGCACCGGCGGAAGCCCCTGCCGTGCGGGAAGAACGACCGGTGCCGGAAGTTCCTCTCGAAGCCGTCCAAACGGAAGCCCGGCGGCAGGAGATCCTGCGGGAAGCACAGGCGGAGGCGGAAAAGATATTGCGGCAGGCCGACCTCGCAGCCCGAAAAAAAACGGCAGCCGCCGAAAAACGGGCCGCGGATGCGCTTGCCGGAAGCTGTGCAGAGGCCGATGCCATCCGGCAGGAGCGCTTCAATCTGGGCTTTTCGGAAGTCCGTTCCGCCTTGCTGCAAACGAACGAGCTCATGCGCAAGCTGGAGGACGCGGTGACCGAGGAAGCCGTGAAAAAGGCGTCCTCGCAGCTGCTGGAGCTGTATAACCTGATCGCGGACGTAAGGGATTCCGCCTTTGCGCAGGCGCGTGCCACCGGCAGCGCGGATTTGGAGAATACCGCTTACAATATGGACGTTTTCTGCGATATGCTATCCGCCGACTTGGCGGATTACGGGATCCGGCCGCTTTGCAGCAGCCCCGGAGAACTGTTTAACGCAAAATTCCACGCGGTGAACGGCCCCTGCGGCGACGATTTCGATCCGCGCGCCGCAGTGGTCAAAACGAGCATCCGGACCGGTTTTATATGGAGCGAACAGATATTGCAGAAGGAACAGGTAGAAATTGAAAGGCGGTGCGGCTGATCTATGTATTTGGGTATTGATTTCGGGACCTCGTTTTCCCAGATCTCCACAATGTATCTCGGGCAGCCTCTGCTTTTGCTGAATCCCGGGGAATACGGGATCCCCTCTGAATTTTATTACGATAATGAAAACGGCATCCTGGTAGGTCAGGACGCGCTGGACGCCGGGCAGGGCGAGGCCGCTGTGAATCTGGTCAGTGAAGTCAAAATGGAGCTGCTCTCCGGCAGAAGCTTTGTACTGGACGGCAGAACCTTCACCGCGCACGAGATCCTGACGCATATTTACAAAACGCTGGTGCTCAAGGCCGTGCAGACGGCAAAAAAGCGCGCGATCGATACTGAGATCGAAGGCGTTGTGATCTCCGTACCGGCCAAATTCGGCATACAGGAGCGCTGCCTGATCGCCAATGCGGCCAGAGAATGCATGGGCGATAAAAAGCTCCCGATCCGGGCGATCATCAAGGAGCCGGTGGCCGCGGCGATCGCCTATTACAATACGACGCTGGAAAGCAATAAGCACGTGCTGGTTTACGACCTCGGCGGCGGCACCTGCGACGTGGCGCTGGTCAAATCCGATCCCTCTGCGGCCGAGCACTATACGGTGGTGGATTCCGATATGGTGCGGCTGGGCGGCAGAAACTGGGATGAGGCCCTTGTAAAATACATTACGCAGCTGACGGAGCACCAGTCCGGCGTGCGCATCCGCGGCAACACCGCGTTTGAAGAAAAGCTGCGCAGAACCGCGATCTCCGTAAAGCACGATCTTTCCGATCCCGCAAAAACCAGATCCATGGCCAGAGTGGAGCTGAACGGCAGGATCTGGTCGATCCCGATCACCCGCACCGTGTTCGACGAGATCACCTCTCACCTGCTGCGCGAGACCTTCGACTGTCTGCAGGACGTGTACGACCGCAACGCTTCCTCCTGCAAAATCGACGAGATCATATGCGTGGGCGGCAGCTCCAATATGCTGCAGGTGGAGGAAGGCCTTCTGAAACGCTTTCCGCAGTGCAGGATCCGTTTATACGAACCGGAGCACGCCGTTGTGAACGGGGCCACCATCTACGCCCATATGCGGCAAAAGGAAAGCCTTTCGGATCTGGCAAGCTTTTCTTACGGCACGGATACCAACACGCACTACGGCCATCCGGACAACAAAATGATCGTATCCAATATCATACCGCGCGGCGCCAGGCTCCCGGCGGTGTGCCAGAAGCGATTCTGCCCCGTTGTAGAAAATCAGGAGGTCGTTACCTTCAATATTTACGAATCGGAATATCCGGAGGACGAGTACGATTTCTCAAATTCGGAAAAACGTTTTATCGGCACCGTGGACCTTGTTCTGCCGCCGAATTCGCCGAAGAATCTCAGCTTGACGTGCCGGCTCAGCCTGAATACGGAAGGTCTGCTGGACGTGCAGGCCTCCGAACCCTCCGGCAAAAAGGTGCAGGCGGCCTTTCATATCCGCCCGCTGTAAAACCGGGTTGATAAGTTACGGCAAAAGATATTGACATGCTGATAAATTAATGTTAGAATAAATTAAACGATATGTTCCTTGGATTACGGAGCAATCAAATATAAATTTCAGGAGGCATTTCACTATGGGAATGTACAAAAATCTGTACATGCAGTACATGGATATTGAGGGGATCAAGTATACCAATCAGGACGGCGAACGCGTGCGTGTGAGTTATTCCGGCGATAATAAGGACAGCATTCCCGTATACGTTATTTTCGATAAGGACGGCGAAGGTCTGGTAACGATGTATTGCTGGAGCATCGCGAAATTCCCGGAAGAGAAAAAGCCCCTCGCTTACAAGATCTGCAACGATCTGAACGACCAGTACCGCTGGGTCAAGTTCTATCTGGATAAAGACAGCGAGATCGCCGCGCAGCTGGACGCTTACATTTATCCCGATTCCTGCGGCGAGGAATGCGCCAATCTCGTAAGACGCATCGTGAACATCGTGGACGATACCTATCCCACGTTCATGAAGGCGCTCTGGAGCTGATTTTAATACTGCGTAAAAGAAGAGGCCGCTTCCCGGAAAGCGGCCCCTTGTTTTTATTTTCACACTGCGCTTATTTCTTTTTTGCCTTGGCCTTTTCTATGGCCTTCTGATACGGCATCACCATAAATTCCGTCATTTTGCCGCCCATCTTTTTGCTGAGCTTTTTGTTCTTCATCAGCCCGCCCACCAGATACATGGCGGCAATGGTGGCCTTGTGCTTCTGCGGGAAATCCTTATAAAAGCCGTGCGCCTTATAGAACTTGTGGTCCGCGCGCATCAGGCCCTGCATCTGATAAATAAGATCGCGGAAGATCTTCATGCCGCCCACGCCGTAGAAATCCGCCGGGGGCATATACCCCGTATCGATCGCGTAATCCAGCGTGGCCGCCATCTGATCGATCTTGCCGTCCGGGTCCGTTTCGTTGCAGGCGATGCCCGCAAGGAAGTTGCCACCCACCTCGGCGCGGGAGGTCATCACCAGCCGCAGATTTTCCTCGCGCGAGAGGGGGCCGTCCACCAGATAGCCCACGGGCTTGCCCATGGTTACCGTGCGGTGGCCGTTGCAGAACTGGCGGTCGTCGTATTTCTTGAACGTGCTGCCCATGGAATGCCCTTTGATGCTGTAAGCGAACACGGTGGCTTCCGCCGCCTGGATCTGCTGCCGCAGGAATTCGTCGAACCCGTCCTTGTATATGCATTTGCCGGTGGAGGCGCAGTTGAAGCACCCCAGGCAGCCGCCGGAAAACGGAAATTCCGCAATATTCACCACGCGCGTTTTACGGGCCAGCTTCTGGGAAAAGCGCGAGATCATGGCGTTCAGCCGCTCGCTGCCCTCCGGGAGATCGGCCACGATCACCACCTCGCCGGGCTTTGTTTTTTCGGTTTCGGCGGGCGCTTCAAAGGCAGGCACCGGCGTAAACGGCGCGTCCGGCGCCGCGGGGGCGGCAGCATAGCCGTTTTCCATGCTCCATAATACGAAACGGAAGAAATCCTCCGCCTCGCGCTGCCCTTTTTCTTTCAATATATCGTCCATATCCGCGGAGAGGCCGCGGATGTATTTCAGCCCCAGATCGCCGCAGTTATCGGCGATAAAGCTGTGGGCCGTGGAATCGTAAAAATGCTTGGAGGTGGAGATCTGCGTGGCGTATTTGCCGCCGATACCGACCCCCTTTTCTTTGATCAGCTCAATAAAACGGTGCAGCTGCGCCGGTACGAGAAAGGTATATACGGGATAGGCGAACAAAATCAGATCCGCGCCCAGCAGCGCTTCCCTGCACGGATCGAAGTTTTTCTCCATGCTGCGGATCTGCTGCCCCACGTGCAGGATCTCGTAATCGTGCTCCGGAAACAGCGCCTGAATATACAGTACCGTTTGTAGCGTAACGCTGTTTTTGCCCGCGGGGGAACCGTTTAATACAAGGATCTTCATTTTTCTACCGCTTTCCTGTTTTTTCTTATTTTAACATTATTATCTTTTATAATCAAGCGTATCTTTTTATATAAATAAGGAATTGAAATCGCGGTGCGCGCATGCTATAATGAATTGATATAAAAGCGCAAAGGAGCAACCAGCATGGACGATTACACCGAGATCGGCGCACGCCTCAGAGAACTGCGCGAGGTGAGCGATTATACCATAGAGGAACTGGCCGCGGAGCTTCATCTGGACCCGGCGGTTTACGCATCCTACGAAGAAAACGGCAAGGACGTGCCCATCAGCGTGATCTATTCCGTGGCGCAGAAATTCGGCGTGGATTTTGCCGAGATCGTTACCGGGCACAGCGCGCTGCTGAACACCTACCACCTGATCCGCCGCGGCGGCGGCAAGGTGGTAAACCGCAACCCGGAATACCATTTTGAGGATCTCGCCTACCGTTACGGCGGCAAGATCATGCAGCCGCTGCTGGTCACCCTTGAGCCGGACGATTCCCCCGCAAAGCTGATCACCCACGGCGGGCAGGAATTCAACCTCGTGCTGGAGGGCACCGTAATCATCACGCTGGGCGATAAGGAATTTGTGATGACGGCGGGCGATTCCATCTATTTCAACCCCACCATCCCCCACGGCCAGCGCTGCGGCGGAGACGTGAAAGCGCGGTTCCTCACCGTGATCGCCGAATGAAAGGAAGGGCGCCGCTTTGGATTACTTATTAAAAAAATTCCTCCCGCAGATCGAATTTCCGAGCTACGGGGAGTTTCAGGAAAAATTCACCATCAACGTACCCGAAACCTTCAATTTCGGGTTTGACGTGGTGGACGCGTGGGCCGAAGCCGAACCGGAAAAGCGCGCGCTGCTCTGGGTGAACGAGGAGGGCGAAGAGCGCACCTTTACGTTTACCGATATCAAGCGCCTTTCCAACAAAACCGCCAACTTTTTCAAAAGCATCGGCCTGAAAAAAGGCGACGTGGTGATGCTGATCCTCCGCCGCCGCTGGGAATACTGGGTGTGCGCCACGGCGCTGCACAAGCTGGGCGTCATTCTGATCCCGGCCACGCTGCAGCTCACGAAAAAGGATATCGTTTACCGCGGCAACGCCGCCTCGGTGAAGGCCGTGATCTGCGTGGACGACGCGTTCGTCGTCAGCCAGGTGGAGGCCGCCGCGCCGGAGATCGCCACCTTGGAAAATAAAATACTGGTGGGCGAAAAACGCGAAGGATGGCTGGATCTGCACGAGAAAACGGAAAAATATTCCGACGTACTTCCCCGCCCCGCAGGCGACGCCGCAACGAAATGGGACGACGTGATGCTGGTGTACTTCACCAGCGGCACCACGGGCATGCCCAAACTGGTGCAGCACAATTTCGCTTATCCGTTGGGCCATATCGTCACCGCGAAATACTGGCAGCACGTGGAAGAAAACAAGCTTCACATGAGCGTTTCGGATTCCGGCTGGGCCAAGTTCGGCTGGGGCAAGATCTACGGCCAGTGGATCTGCGGCGCCACCGTTTTCTGCTACGATATGGTGGGCAAATTCGACCCGAAAAAGCTGCTTGCAAAAGTGGAAAAATACCGTGTGACCACCTTCTGCGTGCCGCCCACCATGTACCGCTTTATGCTGCAGGAGGATCTTTCGCAATACGATCTCAGCTGTTTGCACCATTGCGCAACCGCCGGCGAGCCGCTGAACCCCGAAGTGGTGAAACAGTGGAAGGAAAAGACCGGGCAGCAGATCTACGAGGGCTTCGGCCAGAGCGAAGGCCCGGTGCTGATGGCCAATTTCGGCAGCGAGTGGTTCGAGCCCATTGAGGGCTCCACGGGCAAGCCCAATCCCCTGTATAACATCCAGCTCATCAACGCGGATGGAGAGCTCTGCGAGGACGGTGAAGAGGGCTCCCTGATCATCCTTGACGTAAAAAATCATCCGCCCGTGGGCCTGTTTACCGGTTACTATAAAAACCCGGAACAGACGGCGGAAAAGCTGTACGGCCTCGGCTACGATACCGGCGACGTGCTGTGGCGCGATTCGGACGGGTATTACCGTTTCGTGGGCCGCAACGACGACGTGATCAAATGCTCCGGCTACCGCATCGGCCCGTTTGAGGTGGAAAGCGCGCTGATCGCGCACCCTGCCGTGGTGGAATGCGCCATCACCGGCGCGCCGGACCCCATCCGCGGACAGGTGGTAAAGGCCACCGTGGTGCTGGCAAAAGGCTATGCCCCCTCCCCGGAGCTTACCAAAGAACTGCAGACGCACGTGAAAAAGCTGACCGCGCCCTATAAATATCCCCGCATCATCGAATACGTGGACGAGCTGCCCAAAACCGTGGGCGGAAAGATCAAACGGGCGCAGATCCGGCAGGCAGACGAATTAAAAATTAATAATTAAAGATTAATGATTCCGTTGCCTGATGGCGCGGTCAGCACATCGGTAAGCCGATAGTGTCAGCACATCGGTAAGCCAGTGGTAAGTACACACCGGCCTCGTCAAGGTGGAGATCGACACAATTTCGGTAGGAACATCAGGAGGAAATTGTGTTGATACAACCTTGACGACGGGACAATAGATATAATGGGAAAGAGGCGGGTAAGCACGATAGGGCTTACCGCCCTTAATCGCCAATCGATCTCATTTTAAATCCTCAAGAGGATAAAAGCAAGCGGAATCGAAGTCAAGAGTTCCGAGCAGAAAATCTGCTATAAAAACGAGATAAGAATGTCCGTCATCCAACGGTTTCAACCCCACCTGCCAACCACGGAGAGAAACACCGATTGTAATGTGGAGTCCATGTAAAACGATCTGACCGGTTTTTAATACCTTTCGGACAAGGAACCCCATCGGATATTCCAGTTCGTCATAATCACCCGCGTATTTCCGCTCTGATTTTGTGTAGAGTTCGTCCGGCGTTTTCATCCCGATCGCTTCATTCGGTCTGACGGAATTGTATTCCTTCACCCACGCGTCAAGTACAGCCTGATTCGCTGAAATTCCACCGGGCACCTTTCCCTCAATCTCGTCTGCAATGTCTTTATGCATTCGTTCCAAAGATCCGTTCTGTTCCGGATGCCCTTTCAGGGAACGATCCGGCAAGATGCCGAGCGTGATCCACCAAACGGAAAGTGTCGTCAGGTTCAATACTCCGTTCGGAGCTGCGAAAGGCGCTCCGTTATCGCTGTGAATGACCTTCGGAAGACCGTATGTCTTGAACAGATCCGTCATGACAGCTTTGACTGCGACGGAGGTTTTGGACTGCATCAACCTTGCACACAGGATCTTTCGGCTGTATCTGTCCCGCACGGTAAACGGCTCGCAGATTTCGCCGTCGGATCTCCACCAACCCTTGAAATCGATACTCCAAACGTCGTTAGCCCTTTCGGCCTGTATCTGTTGCTGCAATCGGGGACAATCGGATGACGCCGGAGGCCTTGTTCTGCGGGGCTTTACGAGACCGGCTTTGTCGAGGATCCGTTTGACGCTGGACAGCGAAGGAACGTCCTTTTGCGGATACGCTTTCGCGTAGATTTCCCGGATCTTTTTCGGTCCCCATGCAAGATGCGCGTTCTTGATGCGGATCAGCTCGGCTGCCGTATCTCCGTCAATCATGTTCTGTGTCAATCTGGCGCGTGATTGTTCGTACAGCCCGATTTTTCCCTGGTCGTAAAAACGGTTTTTCCACTTATAGCCTGTTTTCTCCGAAATCCCAAACTCCTCGCATAGGTGTTTGAACGGCTTTTCCTGTTTCAGCATTTCTTGGATAAACAACTCTTTTTGTTCCATTTTATCGGTTTCCTTCCATGGCATAATGTCCACCTCTTTTCGTGTCCATTATACCTGAAGACTTACCGATGTGCTGAACTCTTCACTTACCTATGTGCTGAGCTTCTTCACTTACCGATGTGCTGAACCCGCACCTGATGCCTGATGCCTATGATTCCTTCCGATCTTACGCTTCCCGTGGACGACGGACTGCTGAACGTTCGCGTGGGGGCGATCATACAACAAAACGGTAATTTTCTGATGGTATCCAATGATACCGTCGGTTACTGCTATTCCGTGGGCGGGCGCATCCGCTTCGGCGAAACGGCCCGGGAAGCCGTGATCCGCGAGGTGGAAGAAGAAACCGGCGTCATCATGGAGATCGACCGCCTCGGCTTTATCCACGAGACCTTCTTTTATAACGACGGCAAGCATGATTACGGCATGCTCGTGCAGGAGCTCTCGTTTTATTTCTACATGCGCACGCCCGAAGATTTTACGCCCGTCTGTAATAGCGTAACAAACCTCGGCAGCGCGGAACGGCTGATCTGGGTTTCGCCGGACGATGAGATCCTGTGTTACCCGCTCTTTTTCAAAACGGAGCTGAAAACCCCGGGGGGATCGGTGAAGCATATCGTAACGGACGAGCGCATCGGTCTGCCGCGCGGCACGGTGAGGCTGGCAAAGCATCAGCAGCTTTGGGAAACGGAAGCCCGGCGTACCATAGAAGAATTGAAAGAGATCTTCGGCAATAAGGCAACGGGTATTCAGCACGTGGGCAGCACCTCCATCCCGGCGATTATGGCAAAGCCGATCATCGATATCGCCGTGGCCGTGAACAGGTTCGACGACGCGATCGATCTGATCCCCGCGATGGAAGAACACGGATATTATTACAGAGAGCACAACGACCTGCAGGGGCAGCTTCTGTTTGCGAAGGGCAGCTATTACGAGGGCGCCGGAAACGTGCAGACGCATTTTATCCACGTTGTACTGGCCGCAAGCAAAGAATGGATCGATTATATTAATTTCCGCGATTACATGAACGCGCACCCGGAGGACGCCCGCGCCTATGAAGCGTTAAAACTGCGTCTGGCCACGGAAAACCAAATCGACGGCGGCCGAAAGAAATACCTTGAGGGGAAAAAGACGTTTATATTGGAAATGCTGCAGAAAGCCGCCGCATGGAGGATCGAACAGGGCTGAAACGGTTTGCGATTTCAGCGATAAAAAAAACCGGACGCGAGTCCGGTTTTTCTTTTAGGCTTTTGTTTTTTCCAGCAGACGGGCTTTCTGGGCTTCGGCGTCCTTTACCGCGGCTTCGTCCGTCATGCCCCACTCAAGGCGCAGCAGTTCCAATATTCTGTCGTACGTTTGGGCGGCTTTCAGGTAATCCCCGCGGATCTCGTGGATCGCCGCGATGCCCATCAGCTCATCCTGAAACCGCGGGCGGCGGTCGGTCTTTTCAAAAGAGAGCTCGTAATATGCGATTGCTTTATCGTAATCGCATTTCGCGGCATAATACTGCGCCGCTTCAAACAGACAAACAGCATCATCCGGGTGCGCGGCAGTGAGTTCCTCCATAATGCGGTCCGCTTCTGGCTCGTTGAACCGGGCCAGCGCGATATGCGCGCGGTAAACCTGAACGATCACGGGGCGGGCATTTTCAAGCGCGCTCATTTTTGCAAGCACTTCTTCGGCCTCGTCCGCGCGATGGTCGGCGATCAGATTATCCAGCAGGTATTCGTAAGGCAGCTCGCTCTGCGGTCCGTCTTTGATCAGTTCCCGGTAAAATTCAATGGCAGCAGTATGATTGCTCACGTTCCAGTCCCAAGCGGCGTGCCCTTCCGCCATCTGCAGCATCCACTGGCAGCCCTTTTCTTCCGGCGCCCTGCGGACCGCGTCTTTGGCGTAACGGCGCACCTTTTGTGCGTACGCGTTCATTTGGTGCCAGTATAAAAATGCGAGCAGCTCCGTGGCGCGCTTGCGGTACTGCGGATCGTTAAGCGCTGCCTTCAGAAAATCCTCGTATTCCCGGCAGATATCCTGCGGCAGCTCGTTTTCGGCGTCCAGACGGTTTTCGATTCGGTTGAGGCGCTGTTCTGTGGTAAGATCGAACAAATCGTCTATGGTCACGCCGAAGATCTCTGCCAGCAGCGGCAGCGCGGCGATATCCGGCATGGCTACGGCGTTTTCCCACTTGCTGACGGACTGGGGGCTCACGCCGGCCTTTTCGGCAAGCTGCTCCTGCGTCAGCCCAGCCTTATATCTGAGTTGTTTTATTTTTTTACCTAATTCCATAAGTTCCTCCGATATCACATTTTGATTACGCACTTATTATAATCGATAGGATCTGCGATTTCAATAACGCGGTTTTCAAGTGCGTTCGCCCATCGGGCGAGAAAATTATAAAGGAAAAGAAAAAGGATCTTCACGAAAACTTGGGGGATTCACAATAAAAGCTTTCGGTCCAGCCTTTCTTTTTGCGCGTCCCAAAAGTCGCCCCTGCACGGCACAGCCGTGACAGTCTCCGCTATAAATGTGCCACCGGCACATTTATT
>JAEEGL014842264.1_pt1 | contig 39680 bp, 29 predicted proteins | sample 9134231 | NCBI WGS metagenome assembly JAEEGL01 (sample SAMN16246548, study PRJNA631951) | gut metagenome | biome: gut microbiome; feature: rumen; material: fiber-attached | host: Bos | place: Iran: Karaj | collected 2018-10
CGCAATCCAAACCAGCCTGAATTCCACCAGGCAGTTCAGGAAGTTTTAGAAACTCTTGAACCAGTTTTAGAAAGACACCCTGAATGGGTAAAGGCTGGCATCATGGACCGTTTAGTTGAACCTGAACGTCAGATCATGTTCCGTGTACCTTGGGTTGATGACAACGGTAATGTACAGGTTAACCGCGGTTTCCGTGTTCAGTTCAACAGCGCTATCGGACCATACAAGGGTGGTATCCGTTTCCATCCTTCAGTAAACTTAAGTATCATCAAGTTCTTAGGTTTCGAACAGATTTTCAAGAACAGCCTTACCACTCTTCCTATCGGTGGCGGTAAGGGTGGTTCAGACTTCGATCCAAAGGGCAAGTCTGACCGTGAAATCATGGCTTTCTGCCAGAGCTTTATGACCGAATTATCAAAGCACATCGGTGCTGATACCGACGTTCCAGCTGGTGATATCGGTGTTGGTGGTCGTGAAATCGGCTTCATGTACGGCCAGTACAAGCGTTTACGCAATGAATTCACCGGCGTATTAACCGGTAAGGGCCTCGGCTGGGGTGGTTCTCTTGCTCGTACCGAAGCTACCGGTTTCGGTCTCTGCTACTTCATGAGAGAAGCTCTCGCTGCCAACGGTAAGAGCTTCAAGGGTGCTACCACCGTTATTTCTGGTTCAGGTAACGTAGCTATCTACGCTGCTGAAAAGGCTACTGAATTCGGCGCTAAGGTTGTAGCTATGAGTGACTCAAACGGTTACATCTACGATGCTAACGGTATTGACCTCAAGTTAATCCACGAACTCAAGGAAGTTAAGCGTGCTCGTATCAAGGAATACGTAACTGTTCATCCTGAAGCTAAGTACGTTGAAGGCTGCCGTAACATTTGGGACGTTAAGTGTGATATCGCACTCCCATGTGCTACTCAGAACGAAATTGACGAAGAAAGCGCCAAGAAGCTCATCGCTAACGGTACTTGGGCTGTTGGTGAAGGTGCTAACATGCCTTCTACCAACCAGGCTATCGCTGTTTACCAGAACGCTAAGATCATCTTCGGACCAGCTAAGGCTGCTAACGCAGGTGGTGTAGCTACTTCTGCTCTCGAAATGAGCCAGAACTCACAGCGTCTTGAATGGACCTTCGAAGAAGTTGACGCTAAGCTCCAGCAGATCATGAAGAGCATCTACAACGCTGCTGCTTCTGCTGCTGAAGAATACACCGGTGATAAGAACAACCTCGTTGCTGGTGCTAACATCGCTGGCTTCGTTAAGGTTGCTAAGGCTATGTACGCTCAGGGTATCGTTTAATACCTAGTTCATACATGGTGCTTTAGTCATCATAAGCAGAAAGAAGGCCTCACATTTTTGTGAGGCCTTCTTCTTTATCTGCATTCTGAAAAATCATAAGTGTTTCAGTTACGCCTTAATACCGATAGCAGCAAGTTCACGAAGCACTGAATCCTTAGAATCAAGTTCTCCGGGTAGCTGATTATTATCTGCTGAATCCACTTCATCCGTGTAGAACCATTTTCCATCTTCGTATACGAAGCTGGATATACAGATGCTTCTGCATACGCCTCCGGCATCTCTGAATGTCAGCTCATACTTTATTATGGCTCTGGTACGATCCTCGTTTAACCATACACCAAGAACCTGAAGCTTTAGCCATTTACCTCCGTTTTTGATTTCTCTGCTGAATTTCTTGGCTGAAATATCAGGTCTGAAATCTTTATGCCAGGTTTTCAGGAGATAGTCAGCTTTACCTTCACAGAACGCGCTGTAACGGGTCATTAGTACCTCAAGCGGAGATTTTTCCGTATCCTTAACACCTGTATGATATCTTCCGCAGCAGTTTCCATAGTCTTTACCGGACAGCCCGCAGTGACATATATTATTCTTTCCGACAGCCATATAAACATCCCAATTGTCATACGTAATCGCTGGTGCAAAAAAAGTCCCGACTCAAAAGTCAGGACTCTCATTCAGTTGCTCAGGACCTACTTCTTCTTTTTACGGTCTCTCTTAGCCTTCTTAACAAAGTCCATCATGCGCTTGCGCTTTCTGATCTGGCTTTGCGTAAGCTTGTTCTTCTTACCTTCAAACGGATTTTCACTGTCATGGAATTCCAGACTGATAGGAGTACCGATAATATGCAGACTCTTACGGTAGTAGTTATTCAGATAACGCTTATACGCATCCGTAAGATCACCGGTCTTGTTTCCGTGAATAATGATGCGTGGAGGATTGTAACCACCGGCATGAGCATACTTAAGCTTAACACGTCTGCCGTTTGAAAGTGGAGGCTGAAGCTCCTGAGTAGCCATGGTTAAGATACGGTTGAGCTTGGAAGTGCTTACTCTGGTGGTTGCTGAGCGGTAGGCACTCAGAATTGATTCAAACAGGTGACCTACTCCGGTACCGTGAAGTGCGGAAATAAAGTGAATTTCAGCAAAATCCACAAAGCCGAGACGGAGTTCAAGATCCTGCTTAACCTTTTCCTTCACCTCTTTATCCAGCCCATCCCACTTGTTAACAGCTATAACCAGAGAACGACCGCTCTGAATAATAAAGCTTAACAGACTTAAATCCTGATCGGTAACACCTGCATTGGCATCAATAACCAGAATGGTTACGTTACTGTCTTCTATCGCCTGCAGAGTCTTAACAACAGAAAACTTTTCAACAGCTTCATTAACCTTCTTGCGCTTACGCACACCGGCGGTATCGATAACAATATATTCCTGATCATCTTTCTTGAGCGGAATATAAATGGAATCTCTGGTTGTACCAGGCATGTCGTAAACGATAACGCGGTCTTCACCCAGGAGGCGGTTTGTTAAGGTTGACTTACCCACATTAGGACGACCTACGATCGCAAACTTTACCGGAAGATCAGAGAATGAACCGTCATGTTCCTTTTCACTGTTGTCAGCAGTTTTCTTTTCTGAGGCTTCTTCAGAACCTTCGGCTGACTCAGAATTCTCATCCTTATTCTGATGACGCTTTTTCCAGGCATGCCAGTCAAAGCCGCCGGCCTCCTTGTCCATCGGAACGTTTTCCAGAAAGTCAAAGCCCTTTTCCCACGCAATAACGTCAGGATCATCGAAAGGACCTGCTTCAGGAAGAAGATGTTCCTCACCGTCAGATAAAACAGGAGCCAGAACCTCGTCCAGAAGAGAGCTTAAGCCACGGCCGTGACTTGCAGAAATAGGATATACCGCGCTGATGCCGAGTGCATACAGTTCAGCCGTTGCCACGTCTGAATCCAGGCCGTCAATCTTGTTTGCTACAAGGACGGTCTTTTTCTGATGGCGGCGTACATAATCAGCAATCATGTAATCACCGGAGGTCAGACCGCTGCGGGCATCAACCAGGAAAAACACAAGATCAGCTTCATCTATTGCCAGCAGAGACTGTTCGGCCATATGAGTTTCAATACCTTCCTCACTGCCGTCAATACCGCCGGTATCAATCAGAATATACTCACTGTCATTATACATGGCGCGACCGTATTTTCTGTCTCGGGTAAGTCCCGGAAAATCCGCAACCAAAGCGTCCCTCGTTTTGGTCAAACGATTAAACAGTGTGGACTTACCCACATTAGGACGCCCTACTAAAGCAACAACCTTGGACACAATTCAGTTCCTCTTAATAATCAAAAAACAGGCTTATCCTCAGGATAAGCCGGTTCGGTTAATTCATTAACGGAATCAGCACTGACGGCACACGGGTATCGGCAGTACTAATCCTCTTTATTTTCATCATCAATGTCTACGGCATAGAGAGTTCCGTCTCTTGACTGGAAATACAGATAGTTATCATCTGTCACCGCAGCAGTATACATGCCGCTGCTGTCAAGCTCACGCATTGACTTAATCTCTCCGGTAGCATCATCCAGGAAATAGATAAATCCTTCATAGTCGCCCACAACCACATGACGTTTGAAGTACGTAGGAGCAGTTACATTGCGATATGTCAGCTGGGTATTTGCCCATCTCTGTGTTCCGTCGACTCTTATAATCGCATAAATATGACTGGACACGTCAGTCAGTGCAATATCAGTAGAGTCGCTGGCAAGATCAAGACATGAAGAATACTGTCTCTTCCACATGGAGCTGAATTCAGGAATTAAAAATCCCTGCAGATTACCGTTGAAAGCAACAGAATACACCTCGTTCATAATACTCAGCGGAGTACTGTTAACATCATTCAGACGGGCAATTCTGGTAGCACCGCTGGAAACATTGACATTGAGCTGATGTATCAGCACACCTGTTTCCTGAGAAACAATATTGATTTTGCCGTTGGCGGTACCGTAAATCACAACCTTGTCGGCAATGGCCACGGGATTACTGTCTCCGCGAAGCGATATCATGTTACCGTCATTACCGTTGGCCCACACCTTTTCTCCGGTATCTGAATTAAAGGCGAACATCTGACCGCTGATTGTAAGAACAAACACCTTATCGTAACCTACGGCAGGAGTTGCAAGAACTTCCTGACCTACATTGGCCTTCCATTTCAGTGTTCCCTCTTCTGCATCAATGGCATACAGATACCCGTTTTCACTGGCAACATACAGCACACCGTACTGAAGCACAAGTCCTCCGGACAAACGGGTGGAACGACGATCATCATTCTCATCCTCGTCATCCAGATCCAGATGCCACTCACGTGATCCGTCATCCTTGTTCATGGCATACACATCACCGTTTCTTGACGCGGCATAAACCTTTACTTCATCAACAACCGGAGAAAGACGGGTGAAGTAATTTCCAACGCCGGAACCTACAGAACGGCTCCATACAACCTTGGTAGCCACACTGTTTCTAACCTGAGGAGAACTCACGGGCTGATATACGTCCACATCATTGGAACAGCCGTTCAGTAATACTGATACGGCCAGGGCCATTCCTGAAATTAGCTGCTTCTTACAAAAGCTGAACATCGACAAATCTCTTTACTGTAAAACCATGCTATGAACAGAATACATGTTTATTTATGCTATTTAGCTGCAGATTCTTCCGCTGCTACGGTTTTAGCAGCAATATCTTCAGCCTTCACTGCTTCTTCAGCCTTAACATCAGCTGCAGGCTGCTGTGAAGCGCCTTCCTGCTTTTCAGCTGCCTTTACCGCAGTCACACCCTTAACGGTTTTAAGAGAATCTCTCTTCATCTTAACCACATTGGTATCATCGTCAGCCTTTGCTGATGAAAGAGCTTCCTCATAGAACTTAAGAGCAGCCGCATTATCCTTATTGGCATATGCCGCATCACCCTTGAGTGAAGCAACTTCAAACTTGAATGCTTCCCTGTTGGTAATGGCATCTAAAACAGCATTGGCTTCATCAAACTTCTTTAACTCAATATTGAGTCTTGCCACTCTCAGACGGATTACGTCATCAAGAATATTGTCACGTGATGCACCGATACTGGCCTTTAAGAGATCGGCAGCCTCCTGGTACTTCTTTTCGGCAACATACTGCTTGGCAAGTGAAAGAGATGCAAGCTGACTGTACACGTCACTGCTGTGGTCACCGATGAATTTCTTAACGTCATTAACACTGTTGGCGTCAGACAGGTCACTGTTCATTACAATGGCATAGAAATCAACAGCATTCTGATACTTCACTTTTTTAGTATAGTCTCTGTACATGAAAACCACTGTAATAATGGCAATTGCCAGAACAATTCCCATAACAATGCTTTTCCAGTTTTCCTGCCACCATCTGTGAAGTTCTTCTTCTCTCTGTTGTGCATCAGCCTCAAAAACGTCCATTTATTTCACTCCTGTTAAAATACGCTCTTAAAATAAGCAGCTGCTGCCGCCATTTCTATGGTCTGCTGTTCACCTGAACGCAGATCCTTAACACTTAATACATTGTTGCTGATTTCGTCATCACCGATAATCACGGCAAAGCGTGCACCAGACTTATCAGCATGAGCCATCTGCTTCTTGAATTTGCCACCGCCACAGTGAGTCATGATTCCGAGACCCGGCAATGCTCTTCTGAGTTCAAGAGCAAGCTTGAGCTGCTGACGTTCAGGTTCTTCACCCATGGCGCAGATCATAATATCCACTGCAGGCTTGCGCTGAACCAGCTGAAGAGTCTCAAGAAGAAGAATCATTCTTTCCAGACCGACTGCAAAACCAATGGCAGGAGTACTCTGACCGCCAAGCTGTTCAACAAGACCGTCGTAACGTCCGCCGCCACAGACAGTTCCCTGTGAACCAAGAGCATCTGTAACCCATTCAAAAACCGTGAGATTGTAATAATCAAGACCACGAACCAGACGACTGTTCAGTTCATACTTTATTCCAAGTCCTTCAAGACGTGAACAGAGGCCGGCAAAATGAGCTTTTGTTTCTTCCCCGAAGTAATCACTCAACTTAGGAGCATCCTTCAGAACTGCAATAATGTCTTCATTCTTGGTGTCAAGAACACGGAGAGGATTGGTATACATCCTTCTCCTGCAGTCTTCATCAAGAACATCCTGATGCTGTTCCAGAAATGCAACCAGAGCATCTCTGTAGGCTGCTCTCTCTTCAGATGAACCGAGAGAATTCAGCTGCAGGGTAACATGTTCTGTAAGACCGAGCTTTGCCAGAACTTCAGCGGTGAATGCAATGATTTCAGCATCAATGTCAGGTCCCTTTAAACCGAACACCTCACAGCCGAACTGATGGAACTGACGATAACGGCCCTTCTGAGGTCTTTCGTGACGGAACATCGGACCGGTATACCAGAGTCTCTGTTCCTGTCCGTGGATAAGTGAATTTTCCAGACATGCTCTTACGCATCCTGCGGTACCTTCAGGTCTTAAAGACAGAGAGTCTCCGTCACGATCATTAAAGGTATACATTTCCTTTTCCACAACATCGGTAACTTCACCGATGGCTCTGCAGAACAAACCGGTCTTTTCCACTACCGGAAAACGGATTTCACTGAAACCAAAAGAGGCTGCGGTTGACTTGAGAACCGCTTCTACCTGCTGCCACATACTGCTGTCCTGAGGGAGCAGGTCATTCATACCTCTGATTGCGTTAATTTTAACCGCCACTTTATTTAGCTTCCTTAAAAAACATTAACTTAAAAACAAAAACACCGACCGTCACATCAGCACTGACATGCTGTCAGCGGTCAGATAAACGGGAACTGTTTTTATTTTTTCTGTTCGTCCCGCCGCCGCTGAATACCGGTCTGTCACAAATTCATAATCCTATTTACGGTTTCTGGCAAGATAAGCCCTGATTCTTTTTTCCAGTTCATCAATGAGCTGTTCATTAGGGATTCTATCAAGTCTCTCGCCGTCTTCATAGTAATAACTCTTTTCAGCCGCACCGCAGACACCGAGATTGGCTCTTGATGCTTCGCCCGGACCGTTAACCACACACCCCATAACGGCGACATTCAGTGATTCGGTAACATCCCCGAGTCTCTTTTCAAGTTCATTGACGGTTCCGATAACATCAAAACCGCGACGTGAACAGGTCGGGCAGGCTATGAAATTAATACCTCTTGTGCGCAGCTTAAGCACTTTGAGAATATCAAAAGCCACTCTAACCTCTTCTACCGGATCTGCAGCCAGGGATACACGCATGGTATCACCGATTCCTTCCTTCAGTAACCATGACAGACCGATGGCGCTCATTACTGAACCTTTTCTGAAACCACCGGCCTCGGTAATGCCCAGATGAAGAGGCTGTTCAATTTTCTGGCTCAGGAGTTTGTATGCTTCATAAGCCACAAACACGTCAGATGCCTTTACACTGATTTTGAAATCCGGAAAATCAAGATGTTCCAGAATTCCGATATGATGCATTGCAGATTCGACAAGTGCTTCAGGTGTCGGTTCACCGTAGCGTTCAAGTATTTCTTTTTCAAGGGAACCGGCATTTACACCGATTCTAATTGGAATCTTATGCTCTCTCGCTGATGAAACCACGGCCCGAACCTTTTCATCACTGCCGATATTACCGGGATTGATGCGCAGACAGTCTGCACCGTAATCAGCGACCTTAAGGGCTATGCGGTAATCAAAATGAATATCCGCAACAACAGGAATCGAAGAACCGGCCTTGATTTCCTTAAATGCTTCAGCGGCCTTCAGTGTCGGTACGCTCACACGCACGATATCGGCTCCAGCTTCGGCAATGGCTCTAATCTGGGCAATTGTGCTGTCAATATCAGTAGTATCGGTATTGGTCATGCTCTGAACCGATATCGGGGAATCCCCACCTACCGGTACATTGCCAACCATGATTTTTCTGGTTTTACGTCTTTTTATCTGTTCGGTTAGAGTAATCATGACTTATTGTACAGCCTCTGTAATCACAACCTGACTTGCACGTCTTTTGATTTCGGCCTGATCGGTAATCTTCGGACCGAGACTTCCTGAGTTATTTGCCTTAGGCTTTGAAGCAGGTGCAGGAGCCTTTACTGCAGGAGCTGTTTTGGCAGCGGGCTTCCTGTATCCCATTTCATCAGCAAGAGATACAACCTGACCAGATTTCAGATTTCCGGATTTGGCTGCAGATGAGGCATTTGTACTGCCTACTGCAGGCTGTGCGGTCTTTTTCACGCTCTGATTTCCCTGCTTAACGGGAGCAGTCTTCTGCACACTCTTCTGCTGAGCGGCTTTTGAAGGGGAAGCTGACTTCTTGTATCCCATTTCATCTGCAAGAGATACCACCTGACCTGATTTCAGACCTGATGACTTTGCAGGAACCGAGGTTCTTGTCGGAGAAGAGGATGCCTGAGGCTTCTGGTTTACGGAACTGTTTCTTGCAGGAATGTTCTGAGCCTTCTTTACAGGAGCTTCTGCTGGAACACTCTGAGGCTTCTTTGCAGGTGCTTCGGCCGGTTTAACATTATCAGTCTGAGCTCTGTTCGCTGCCGGATTTTCCATTACCACCGTGTTCTGAGCCGGAGCAGACGGTCTTCTTGCCGGAGCCGGAGTGGCAACTACAGGAACATCCAGAGGGTCTGCATCAGGAAGACTTTCGAACTGAATTTCTTCTTCAACGATTGTATCTTTACGCTCAGGCCCCACAACAACTCCCTGTTCAACATCCTGTTTCAAAACCGGGGCTGGGGCCGGCTTGACACTGTTCTCAGGCTGAACGTTCTGAGAAGCAGGAACCGGTAATTCAACGTCAACCAGCTGATTTGCCACAGGCAGCTCAATTACCCCTGAAGCCTGCTCCTGCGGAAGCTGCAGAACTCCGTTATCGCTGACCTCTGTCTTATCTTCCTTTCCGGACAGGGCAAAGAACAGAACGGCAAGGGCAACAACTCCGATAACCACGCCACCGCCGACAACAACCCTCTTATCCAGTTCATATGAGTCTTCAGCTCCGCCCTGAGCCTGACGAATGGCGTTCAGTTCTTCAACATTAACATCAGCAGACAGGTACTTAGCATATGCAAGGCAGTCTCCAAGCTTAAGATGACCGAAACGACCTTTTTCCATATCATTAAGCAAATAACTTCTAATCTTTAACTGCTCTGATGCCTGAATAAGGGATACGTTGTTCTTTTCGCGCGCTTCCCTGTATTTGTTTCCAAGCAACTGAGCTGCTTCACTGCTTGCACTGTTGTTTATCATTTTTTCTTTATACCTCGATCCAGTAATTAATATTCACCGGCTTTATATTTCTTCGCTTCTTCACTCTTAGGAAATCCTTTAAGGAGTTTTCTTCCATAGATTTCAGATGTAGCATATTCACCCATTTTCTGGGCAATCCTTATCTTTAAATAAATGGTCTGGGCTGTATCCCTGTGCTGGTACATGTCATAGCTGCGCATCAGTTTATCGGCTTTTTCATAATCCCCGTTTTCAAAGCTGAACATTGCATAATTAAACAGCAGTGACGGGCTGTTTCCACCATAGCTCATGGCCTTTTCAAAATAAATTTTTGAATCATCCATTTTTCCCGCTTCATATGCACAGGTTGCCGCGGTTTCATAAGCAACACTCATCTGAGCAAACTTAGGCAGGGAAACAGCCTTCATCAGATTGGCAAGTCCTTCATCCCTTCTGCCTCTTGTACACAGAAAATCTCCGTAATGAGTATAGCTCATGCCTGACTCAGGATTTTCCTTTATGGCAAGAAGATATTTCTGTTCCGAATTCGCATAATCACCAACGATGCTGAAATAACGTCCCCAGGCAAGATGCAGAGCTTCAAGATCCGGAGCATATGATTCTGCGATATTCAGATTTTCCTTGGCAGCACTCATTTCCTTCTGCTGCATAAAACTGTAGGCCAGATTTATACGTGCCTGAGCCGCCTTGTTGTAATCAATATCATCAGCCTTACGCACTATTTCGTTGCCGTTTTCATCACGACCCACAATTATTTCCTTGGAGGTTATACAGCCTGTAAGCACCCCGGAAACAACAGCCGCCAGTAATAACTTGTTCATCATGTTCATTAGTTAAAGTCCCAATTATTTTTTATAAATCAGCACCTTTAAACGATGCTATTTTTTTGATTTTATTTTTAACTTCACCCGCCAGCTGTCCACAGGCAGCCTTAATATCATCACCGCGGGTTCTGCGAGTAACCACAGTATAGCCGTAATCCAGGAGAATTCTGTAGAATTTATCTATATCTGCGGCCTTAGGCTTGCTGAACCTGCTTGCCTCATGCGGATTAAAAGGAATAAGGTTAATCTTGCATGGCGTATTGGCCAGAAGTTTTGCCAGCTCATGCGCATGTTCCGGACGATCATTAACACCGGCAAGGAGAATATACTCTATTGTTACCCTGCCGCTGTTGGCATTAGATTTGTCCACATATCTTTTAACTGCAGCCAAAATACTGCTGATATTATACTTATCATTCAGCGGTATGAGACTGCTTCTTAATTCATCATTAGGGGCATGCAGGGATATTGCCAGAGCCACGTCTATGGCATCTCCCAGTCTGTCGATTCCCGGTACAACACCGGCTGTCGAAATGGTTACTCTTCTCTTTGACAGACCAAAGCCGAAATCATCCAGCATAATCTTCATGGCTCTGACGGTATTCTCAAAATTCAGAAGAGGTTCCCCCATTCCCATCAGCACTACGTTATCGATTGCCCTGTACTTCGGATTCGGGGTAAAACCAATAACGGAAGCAGCTCTCCAGACCTGGCCGATTATTTCGGAAGTGGTAAGATTTCTGTTAAATCCCTGAGCGCCGGTGGCACAGAAAGCACAATTGATGACACATCCCACCTGTGTGGATACACACAGTGTGGCTCTGTCACCGTCGGGAATGTAAACCGTTTCAATCAGCTGACCGTCTCCGGCATCCAGAGCCCATTTTATGGTACCGTCGCCGCTGCGGTATTCAGCTTTTATTTCAGGAGCCTGAATATAGGCGCATTCAGAAAGCTTCGCCTGCATAACCTTATTGATATTGGTCATTTTTGTAAAGTCATCAGTACCGAAATGGTATATCCATTTCATAATCTGATCTGCTCTGAACGGCTTTTCCCCCATATCTGCGACAAAAGCCCTCAATCCGTCACGATCCAAATTCAATAAATTAATCTTACTTTCTGCCATTATAACAATGAATAACCCAAGTCTGATATAAACACAATTATTTGCGTGATTATATCAGAATACACAATACCTGTCCTATTTTTATTTGTTTCAGAAAACAGCTTTTAAACAATCATCCGACTGGTGCTGACATTGATATTTTCCGGTAATGATTTCCGGAGCCGCTCGACTTTAATTCATCAGCTGACAGTCTGAATTCTTTATCGGGATGAACGAAATACGTTTGATACAGAAAGGAATTTAACAAATCGGACCGGCTGAATAAATTCATATTGACATTCAGAACGGAAGCCACCACGGATTTTCTGCGAGGAATCATGGTGTACTGCACAAATACAACATATTCCAGCCCCTGCTGTCATCAGGGGCTTCCAGTCAGGAATTTTCTCTTTTAAACAGATTTTACTTTCCAATGAAAACTAAATACTCTTTTCTATAAAGTCCAGATTTCCGTATTTAAGCAGATTGTCCACGAATTCAGGCAGAGTAGTGCCGGCCTTACCGTAAATTCCTTTATCAAAATATCCTGCGGTAGCGGACTGCTCCAAATTAAACTCAATATTGAAAGCTCCTCTGCCGTGAGTCAGCCTTGCAAATCCCGCAGCCGGGTAAACAACACCAGAGGTACCGATGGATATGAACAGATCACAGCCGCACAGCAGATCCTGAATATAATCCATGTCATACGGCATCTCACCAAACCATACTATATGAGGGCGCATGGATTTCTTTCCGCATTTCGGACAGACGGTATCAATGGAAGAATCATCCTTCCAGTCAAAAACACCTCCGCAGTTTTCACAGCTTATACGCATCAGTTCACCATGCATATGAATCACGTTTTCCGAACCTGCGGCTTCATGCAGATTATCAATATTCTGAGTAATCAGAGATACACTGCCCTTATTCCATTCTCTGGACAGACGTACCAGAGCTTCATGAGCTGGATTGGGCTTAACATTTGCAAGGTTACGGCGCATTCTGTTGTAGAACTCGTGAACCAGAGTCTTATCCCTTAAAAAACCTTCGTAGGTAGCCACGTCTTCAACACGGTGCTGTTCCCAGAGTCCGGTCTCGGATCTGAATACAGGTATACCGGATTCTGCGGATATTCCTGCTCCGGTCAGTATTACTATGTTTCGAATCTCTCTCATATCTGAATTCTCCGTCAATAACGCTCTCTCCACACATTAAGTATAATATCAGTACGCTGAATTTTTTCAGAACCTTAATAAACAAAAGCCGATTATTAAAACCGGCTTTTGACTGATTCATAAACTTAAAAGATCGGGTTTTCTCTTATCTTCCAATATATCGGGCTGACTATCTTGTACGAGGACACAGCTCTTCATCAGTAAAGAAATAAGCGATTTCCTTTTCAGCTGATTCCACACAGTCAGAGCCGTGAACGGCGTTCTGATCAATACTTGTCGCATAGTCAGCTCTTATGGAACCGGCACGGGCTTTTTTAGGATCAGTATCACCTATAATCTCACGATGACGTTTAATCGCATCCTCGCCTTCAAGCACCTGAACCATTACCGGACCAGACATCATAAACTGAAGCAATTCCTCAAAAAAAGGCTTTGAACGTAAATGACAGTAAAAACCTGAAGCCTCCTCTCTGTTCAGATGAACCATTTTGGCAGCCACAATACGTAAACCGGCATTTTCAAAACGGTGATAGATATCCCCGATAAGATTACGAGCAACCACATCCGGCTTGATAATGGAAAATGTTCTTTCTAATGCCATATGCCCTCCTTGCTGAACTACATACAGATATCCACAATACAGAGATTTCCGGAACAATCAGCATAAACCGTTTCATCCGAAACTCCATGCAGTTCCTGGCTAAAAACAATAAAACTCACATACCGACAGGTAAAACTTAAAACAAGAATAATTCCAAAAACCATTACAGGTAATGCGGCATTTTTCCAAAATGTGATCTTTGAATTCTGCTTACCGCCGATTTTTGATGTATATCTACATTAAAGGCTGATTTTACGCCCGGATAATTATGTTCACGGCAATCGTGACAAAACAGAACAGAACCTTTCGGTTAGGCATTCCGTATTCAAAAGATTCGTATATGCAAAAGCCCGGGATTGTTCATAAAGATCCAGTCCCGGGCTTTCTCTGACTAAAAGAAAAATAAAAGCCTATTCTGCCAGCTTTTTCACAAATGCGGCAATGGATCTTGCTCCATGCCCCATGGCTCCCACCTGATAAATGTCATTCGGAGTTTTTCGATAACTTGCGGCCAGATCAATATGCAGCCAGGAATCATGAAGTCCTGAAGGAACAAATCTGCTCAGAAACGCCGCTGCAGAAGTAGCTCCGGCAATACCGTCCCCTGAAGCTGAGTTTGTTATATCGGCTAAAGATGATGACACTATTCCCAAATGGAATTTTTCCAGCGGCAGAGCCCATGCCGCCTCATCCACAGATGCAGCACTCTTCACAAAAGCATTGCTTAATCCGGTATTAAGACTGAGTGCCGCATTGTAATCACGTCCCAGAGCGACTTTGGCAGCTCCGGTCAGTGTGGCGGCATCAATTATATACTTTGCTGAAGTTCTGCCTGCTCTGATTAAACCGTCAGCCAGAACCAGACGGCCTTCGGCGTCAGTATTGTCCACAACCACGGTAACTCCGTTAGGATAGCTGATGATATCTCCGACTCTCATGGCCTTTCCGGATATCATGTTCTCAGCACAGCACAGATATGCCTTAACACGTCCAGTAAAACCCTGTACAGCCAGTAAAGCAAGTGATGCAGCGACAGTAGCCGATCCCCCCATGTCAGAATGCATGGAACGCATCAGATCAGACGGTTTGAGACTGTATCCGCCTGTATCAAAGGTAATTCCCTTGCCGACCAGTGCCGCAAACACCGGAGCATTCACGTCTCCCGTAGGATTGTAATCCAGTTCATACAGACAAGGAGGATTATCACTACCGCCGCCTACGGTCATAAGTCCGACAAGAGACTCTGAATGAAGCTTGTCCCCTGTATAGGCCTTTACGGAGAAAGAATTGCCTGCAATGGTACTGAGACTGTTCAGAAACACACTGTAGGACACAGGATTAAGAGATGAGGCCGGAGCGTCAATGGTATCACGGAGCCAGGTAATAATATCCCTTTCCGTTCTGAAATCATCAGTGTCAATATCATGAGGGTATATTATGTCAGCGCCGTTTTTGATACTGCGGAATCCGAGAAAGAATACATAAGCTTCTTCTCTTGTCCATTTCATAGAATCACTGTCGGCAAGTTCAACCTTTTTGTATCCTGCTGAAGAAAGAGTTCTGGCCGCGGCCTGAATTGTTCTCAGATGACTTTTTCTGTCACTGTCGTCAGCATGTATCAGAGCTCCTTCACCGGAATAACTCAGAGTACAGTCCTTTAGGTAAGGATATGCAGCAGTTCCGGGAGCTGCCTTAAAAACCTTGAGTATCTGTGTATTATCCATTTTAATGTTCCTAAAACTAATTTTTCCGCAGATTATCACATACGAATTCTGTCGGAATCATACCTCAGTCTCCGTATTTTCAGACTGCGAACTAGAAATACCGTTATACGCTCCAAAGATTACCGAGTTTTCTCTGTTTAAGATATTCAGACGAAATAATTTCAATGGCGTAGTCAATTTCCTCTTCGGTGGTAAAACGACCAAGACTGAAACGAATGGAACTGTGGGCATCAGCATCACTTAACCCCAGAGCTTTAAGCACGTATGACGGGTTAAGGGAAGCGGAGGTGCAGGCAGAACCTGTGGAAACCGAGATGTTTCTCAGTGCCAGCATAAAGTTTTCCCCGTTGATTCCTCTGAAGGTGACATTCAGATTGCCAGGCAGCCTGTGTTCCATAGTTCCGTTAACCGAAGTTTCCGGCAGTTCCAGCAGTGCCCTGGCGAGTTTGTCGCGCAAAGCCTCAATTCTGGCATTTTCTTTTTTCATTTCAGCCTTCGCTAAAGCAAAAGCCTCTCCCATGCCAGCAATCTGATGCGTAGCCAGAGTACCGCTGCGCATTCCCATTTCATGTCCGCCGCCCCTGATGACAGGATTAGGCTTCGGAGCCCCCTTTCTGACGTAGAATGCTCCTATCCCCTTAGGACCGTATACCTTGTGGGCACACAGTGACAGGTAATCCACAGGCATGGTATTTACATCTATTTCCACTTTACCCGCACTTTGTGCACAGTCACTGTGGAACAGAGCGCCATGTGCTTTTGCAACCTTGGCCAGCTGTTCAATATCCTGAATCACACCTATTTCATTATTGGCATGCATCAGACTTACGAGAAGGGTATTATCATCAATTACCTGCTCCAGCATTTCAGGTGTTATAAGACCGTCCTGATTAGGCTGCATGAAAACCACCTCAAAACCAAGTGTTTCAACATAATGACAAGGATCCAGCACTGCCTTGTGTTCTATGGCTGAAGTTATGATTTTTTTTCTGTTTCCCTTCATATGAGCCAGTGCAACCCCGGTAATGGCAAGATTGTCACACTCGGTGGCTCCTGAGGTAAAAACAATCTCTCTGGTATCAGCACCGATAAGCTCCGCTATCTGCCCTCTTGCTATGTCAACAGCTTCAGCAGCCTGCCAGCCGTACACGTGAGACTTTGAAGCCGGATTTCCGAAAATACCTTCAAGGCTCAGGCAATCAGACATTTTTTTTATAACTCTGGCATCCACCGGTGTTGTGGCGGCGTAATCTAAATAAACAGGAAGCTTCATGGATATTTCACCTAAATATAAATCAGAACAGGATAATTAAAAAAAACTGAAAAAAACAAATTCAAACGCAGTGATTATATCACTCTGCGTCAAGGTTTTATAGAACGGCGCTCGGCTGATGTCTTGCCGCTTTTTCAAAACAGCAAAACACAGAGGGATTCGACACCGAATCCCTCATATTGAAGTTACCCCCGGAATTTTACTTCACATACAGTGAATACATTGAAGACCCGCCTGATAAAACTGTTGTTCTGTAGCCGTTTCCTGCCAGAATTCTGGCGGCATTCCAGGCTCTCACCCCAACTGCACAAGTAATAAGCACCAGTTTATCCTTTGGAATCTCTCCGAGATTATCTCTTAAGGTTCCCAGCGGAATATTGATGAAGTGAGGCAGTCTTAAAGCAGTTACCTCGGAAGGTTCCCTCACGTCAAGCAGATAGTAACCGTCATCAGCTTCAGGATTTTTATCTCTTCCTTCGGCAATTTTCAGGTATTCGGCAATTCCCACCTGATTTTCAAGACCGAGGAAGATGTTTTCAGCTGTAAATCCCAGCATATTAAGCGGAGATTTAGGAGCATTGAACTGAGGTGCGTAGGAGAGGTCAAGATCAGTCAGATCCTGAAATGTTCCTTTTTTCAAAATCAGCGCCGAAGCCACGTCAATGATCTTGTCTACGGATGATGAGCCTACTGCTTCGACACCTAAAATTCTTCCGTTCTGCTTATCGAAGATACCCTTTATGAACAGGAATCCTGCTCCCGGGAACCAGGCCACATGGGACTTCTGAGAAACAAAAGCCGTAAAATAATCCCTGTCTTTTACAAGTCCAGTACCAGAAAGATACTCCTCTCCGAAACCTGTAATGCCTGCCTGAAGATTAAAAGCCTTCACGATACCGCTGCCGGATGTTCCCGGAAAATCAGATGCTCCGTCAACACCTGCAATGGTATTGGCAATTATTCTGGCTCCTCTGGCAGCAGGACCTGCAAGAGTGCTTGAAACACTGTTTCCGGTTACCAGATGATTTACAGTAACATTATCACCTGCGGCATATACGTTTCTGACGCTGGTTTCAAAAACCTGATTTACTTTAATAAAACCTCTGGAATCAATTTCGATGCCTTTATCTCTTACAATGGCTGTATTAGGCTTTACACCTAATGCCATTACTGCAAGACCTGCCTTGATTTCTGTTCCGTCAGACAGTTCGACATTAAGTACTTCTCCATCTTCTTCATTTGCGGTGGAAAAACCCTTAATCCCAAGACCTGTTCTGACATCAACTCCGTTTCTTGTCAGTTCATTGGTCATCAGTCGGCCAAATTCCTGATCCATAATTCCCAGGACTTCAGGTTTCAGTTCCACAAGAGTAACCACAACGCCTGCATGGACAAGATTCTCAGCAAGTTCCACTCCGATGAATCCACCACCGGCAATTACAACCGATTTAATGTTCCCTGTGGTTACCGCCTGTCGGATTTTTTCTGCATCTTCAATTGTTCTCAGTGTTTTTACCTGAGGAAGCGAGGTCCCCTGAATACTTTCAGGTACAAAAGGAGAGGCTCCGGTAGCAATTACCAGACTGTCATAGGTATCCGTTATCACCGTATTATCCGCAAGACGCTTTACGGTTACGGTTTTGTTCTCAGTGGAAACAGCTGTAACCTCATGCAGAGTTTTTACGTTTACATTGTATTTGCCGACAAAGGCTTTTACGGGAGTAACCACCAGTGACTGTCTGGAAGGAAGAACACCGCCGACGAAATAAGGCAGTCCGCAGCTTGCATATGAAACATCAGGACCTTTTTCATAAATGGTTATCTCCCGGTGCTCATCAAGTCTTCTCAACCTGGCGGCAACGGCGGCTCCGGCGGCAGAGCCACCGATAATGATTGTTTTTGACATAAAAATTTCCTTACTATTAGTTGTACACAGATACTGAAACCTGCTTTGAAGGTAATCAGCATTAAAACAGAACCGATAGAACAAGCAGTGCTGATTTATATTTATTGATGTTATTATTGTTGTTTTATTATACAGGATGCCTGCAGCAGACAGAAAATTTTTATTCAGAACTTTTCGATGTTACTGTTTTTTGTTTTCATCCTCATGAACAGAGATATATACTGAATCATCAAGCATTTTGATATCAATCTTTTCGTCGGATTTAATCAGACCTTTCACTACCATCCCAAGTCTGAGAAGCTCCTGCAGATCAAGTCCGTCCGCCTTAAGCTCCTGTCCCTGATTGTTCTTGAGGGAAGCCAGCTTGAAATTACAGTTTGAACAGTTCACGTCCAGCAGCTTGTTATTGGAAATCACCCCGATATCATAAAGCACCTTCAGGAAACGGTACACGGTTGACATTCCAAGCTCGGGATTTTTGGCCTGAGCTTCGTAGTAAAGCTCTTTTGTGCAGTTAAAGGTTCCTGAAAACAGCAGATCAAGAAGTTCAAGACGCTGTTTAGACATTCTGACCTTGGCTTTTTTCAGCTTTTCAAGACATTCAGCCTTGGCATTATGGAGAGTGAAGCACTCATTTAAATTTTTGTTTATATCAGTCATTGCGTATTCCGGTTTCATGTTTAACACGATCAAACTGCCTAGGCTGCATCCATGAATTTATATGTGAGCTGTCCATGAGCAGAAAAAGCATTGTTGCCTAGAACAATGTCCAGCTCATTCTGATCCAACCAAGTGTATATTATCAGATCATGAGTCATTATATTTAAATTTACTGACTGAAAATCCTTTATCTGTCTGAGCATTCTGGAAAGAGCGAGCGCACACATAGGACAGTCAATTCCCAGAACCTTGTAATGATATCTCATTGTTAATATTACCGGATATGTTAGCAACAGCTTACACAATATAATAATGATATTTGCTTCAAAAAGCAATATCACAACGGCCCCAAATCATCCGTATTCCGACAAATACTGACACCATAAAAACAAAGCGGAAGACAGGATCAGAACCATCTTCCGCTTTTCATTAGCCTAGGTTATTTTATTATTTTCTGCGTCTTCTTAAGAAGAAGCCGGCACCAGCCATAAGGATAAGATCAAAGATGCCGATGGCACCACCGCCCTTACCGCCTGATGAAGACTTACTGTTTCCATCATCAGTTGATCCTTCGTCAGGTTCTTCAGTAGATTCAGATGTTACGGTAAGAGGAATGTAACCGCTGAAATCATTTTCTGAAAGGTTCTTACCTGAAATTCTTACCTGATATGAACCGGTCTGAATAAACTTCAGATAAACCTTGGTGTCATTTGAAACCTGGAGGTAATCAACACCGTCGGTAGCCGAACAGTCTACAGCACCGCCACTGAAAATCTGACATACCTTCTCAGAACCGGCAGCCTTTGTATTATCGGCAAGCTTTACAACCTGAACAGTAGCTTCATGAGAAATATTGGTAATAATGAAGCTTAAAGGCTTACGCTCTGTCAGTTTGACCGGAGTGGTATCGTCAGATGAAGACTGAACAAAGTTAATCTTGTTGCCTCCAGTCTGATTATCGCTTTCTGCGTCAATGCCCACAGGAGTGTTTACATATGGATCTGACACTGTTACCAATAATGAGGCTCTGTGTTCTTCATTGTTCTTATCAGTAACAACAGCCTTAACTTCATGTGAACCGACAGTGGTAAACACATAGTTAAGTGAACTGTCTGAACCGGTTACCTTTTCACCGTCAATGTACCAGACATAAGATGCAGCTTCTGCATTTACAAGGGTGGTGGTGAACAGTACGTTCTTGTTAAGATCAACGATGGTATCACCACTTAAGGTAAATTCAACAACAGGAACATTGACACCAACAACCCTAACTGATACTGATTCAGTTCCAGAGAGACCTTCTTCATCGTAAACAGTCAGAGATACCAGATACGTACCTTCAGTATTGAATGTATAGGTCAGACTGCTGTTGGTACTTACTCTGTTTCCGTTCACAGACCATTCATAGCTCTTAACGGCCTTGTCGTCAGTAGACCTTGAACCATCAAACACTATATTGGAGCCCACGGATACTTCAGTCTGGCCTGTACTGATTCTGGCTACCGGAGCCATATTTTCAGTAGCAGGAACAACGGTAATGGTTGCAGATCCCTGGGTGGTGGCTCCATTGCTGTCGGTTACGTTAACAGTGAAGGTAGTGGTTTCATACAGGGTTTCAGAAATGCTGGAAGAAGTCTTCTGATTTGACCATAAGTATGATAATTCATCACCGTCTTCGTCAGTTGAACCTGAAGCATCAAGAACTACGGTAGTACCGCTCTTAACAGTTCTGTTACTGTTATCTGCAGATGTTACCAAAGTAACCTTCGGTGCATGATTTTCAACATCGGTAACTGTAATGGTTACGCTTGCCTGTTCTGACTTGTTACCGTTCTTATCTACAACCTGCAGAGTGTAAACGCTTGTTGCATCCGGAGTTACGGTAATAGAAGGAGTGGTTGCACCGGTGTTCCACTTGTAGGTAATATCGTCACCGGTTGAAGCAGAACCGTCAAGAGTTACGGTTTCCCCCCTGGTGATTTCAGTCTTTGAAGCTGAAATCTTGGCAACAGGTAACACTACAGGTGCAGAAACATCAACAGCAACCTTTTTGGTGGCTATACGAACATTTTCAACAGAATTTCCTTCGTAAATCTTCAGCACAACATCATATGTACCGGATTTTTCATATGTATGAGATACATTGAAGGTTTCATCTGAAGTGGTGCCGTCGCCGAAATCCCACTTGTAAACAAGGCCGCATGAATTATTTGCAACTGAACCGAATTCGTAAAGACACTGATCCTTAACCTTAATTCCGGTTGAAACAACTTCTGAATCACAGTTATCTCTCTTACCGAAGGTTGTGCTGTCGGACAGAGTTACTGTCGCACCGTTTACAGAGCTGTCAAAATCAGCAAAAAGATACCAGAAAGGATCCACTTCACATTCAGTACCACTATCCACATTAATGGTAACTGACTTGGTAGCTGTTGCACCGTCGTTATCGGTTACGGTTACGGTATATTTAGTGGTTTCTTCAGGGGTTACGGTAATCTTTGCGGTAGTTTCACCGGTGCTCCACTTGTACGCAACAATGGAACCGTCAGGGTCTGATGAACCTGAAGCGTCAAGAGTTGCGCTTTCACCCTTTTTGATTGAAAGAGCAGAAGCAGAAATCACAGCAACAGGAGACTTGTTGCCGGTATCCAGTTCAGCAGGGATACCTGATCCCATCTTTGTACCGTCAACCCAAACATCTCCAACAGTAGCAGAAGTGAAGTTTCCTCCGCTTGATGACTTGAACCACTGACTGCCACAGTCGTTGAACAGGAATTCAAGACCGGAAATTTCAGCACCGAAAGAGGTACTGTCAGTGTAACTCCACCAGCCGTTCTTCACAGCAGACATTTCAACACCAGGAACAGTAGTCCATCCCTTATCACCTGTCTGCGGAGTACCGCGATAATGAACACATACCTTTGAAAGTTCACTTGCAGGCTTAAAGAAGAAGGTAACCGGTGTTACGATATCCTGAGGAGCGCCTTCAGTGATGGATCCGTCCTTGTTGATTATGTAAGTTCCCTTGGACAGACAGTTACCGTTTGCTCCGTTATAGTAGGAAGAACTGCCGTTTTCCTTAACTCTGATGTCCGCACAGGTTGCATCACGGGTGTAGGTAATACTGGTCTTGAAGTATTTGGTTGTACTAACCTGCTTCATTTCCTTACTGTTCCAGTCTGATGCCCCCTTATCCTTGTATTCAGCATATACGGAGGTTACTGAATCATCATCAGTCTTTGCATAAAGTGTTACGGTATCGGTACTAACCACTGAGCCGTCTGTGAAGAACATGTGTGAACCTTCAATTTCACCGTCAACATCTTCAATATAAGCTCCGTCCACCAGATTATATCTGCCTGCACCTACATAAGTATGGTTGATTTCACTCTTGGTTACATTACCGAGGTTATCGGTTGCTTCCATATAGTAGTCAACCAGCTGATCACGGTAATCACTGATGTATGCGTAGTATGTGCTGCCAATCTTCTTTGCAGGAAGCACTTCATAGTTCTTGGTTTCAATCTGAACCTGCCAATCCACGCCGTTCATGTCAGGAGTAAGATCTCTTACCTTGGTTGGATATTCCTTCCATTCACCTACCTGAGATGCATCAGCACCGCTTATGCTCTTAGGATTATATACCCTTGGAGCTATGTCGGTAGGCTTCATGCTCTTGGCCTTGTGAGGACGTACATAAACCTTAACATCCTTGATGCCGCTTACGTCATACGCATATGTGTAGATGGCAAAAACATTATCGGCATACATCGGAGTCCAGCCTTCTGCCTTACCGGAATTTGCTGAACCTGGATTTGTAGGATAACGCTGAACCCACCACATTGAAGGTCCGGTCTTGTCCTTGCTAATGTTTGCCTTAACGTACGGCTCGGTGAAATAAAGAGACTGATTAAAACCTAATGAAGGCTTAACATTATCATCAGTATTTTCATCATAGTAACCGAAACCTGAGTCAATTGATGAAATCAGGAAGTACCAGCCTAACTCTGCAGGGTTTGCGCCACCCTTGTAGTCATTTGATTCATCGCCCTTAACAGGGTATGACATCATGTACGGATTCAACTGATTTCCACTGTAAGTAACCTGTTTTTCCGCTTCGGTTGAAGGAGACCAGTAGTTAGGATGGTCATCAAGCCAGATCTGTTCTGCTGTTTCGGCATAGTTTTCAGCCGCCTGCAGCAGAGCAAAGTTTCTTTCGAGATAATGATAGCCGTATTCCATGGAAACAGCATGTCCTACAGAAGTTCCGGCGAAGTTCTTAGGTGCTTCGAAATCTGTACCCAAAGACTTGTTGAAAGCAGCCAGCTGTCCCTTTGTCCATACCCCCATAGGAATATGCCAGTGGTACCAGTCAGGATCTGATGATGAGTCACGGGTATCAACCCAGGAACCATCCTGAATATGCTGAATATCATCTGCAGGAATAGGATATGCTTTGAGATATTCCTCAACACCCATGCCTACCACACCTGCAGTGCTGTATTCCTCACCTGAAGCCAGCCAGGTGGAAATTGAACCTGCACGACCTTCACCATTATCACCGTCATGAGCAATAACAAAGTACATGGTTCTGTCACCTGCAGCGGCATTATAACTAGGACGGTCAATTTCCTGAGTTGCTACGGCAATACCTTCCCAGCCTTCTGTCCATGAACCGTTCTGATCTACAGGAATTGCGGCAATCTTGTCGGCCTTACCGGTATTAGGATCGATATACTGAACCCAGTGAGGAATGGCACAGAACGGATACTGATTAAGAATGGTCTGCTGTTCGTGATTCATTCCGACATATTCCCAGCCCCCCTTACTAAAGGTGTTCTGGAGATCAGCTCTGTTTGGAGGAGAAACAAGAGTATCGTATGAAGGGTTGGAATAATTGTAAGGATAATCGGTAAGAGCTCTTGAGAAATGGTTATTACCTACTACTGACCATTCAATACCAAGCTTGGCAAGTGTAGGAATAAGTCTTTCAGAAAAGCCCAGTTCTGTCGGGAAGAATCCCTTTGATGATTTAAACTGTGAACCTAAGAAGTAATCCTGCTGCAGGGTTACGTTCTGATAAATAAGATCCTTGAGAAAATATTTTGGTCCGACTAAAGGTCCCATGGAATGGTGACCTGTGAAATGAATTGGTTCAAGAGCATTGAAACCGTTGGTAGTCTTCAGACTGCCTACTGTTGACTTCCAGTCGTTTGACCAGCCGGTTTTGTAGAAATCAAAAATGTTGAGTTCGGCAAAGCTCTGTACATTATTGATAACAGCAGCAGACATGGTTACCTGAGTCTGACTCAGAGGATGAGCAGAGTGATTTGCATTAGCTGTCTGAGCCGGCCAAACGGTGTATGCGTTTCGCTTTGCATCTCTGTCGTAGTACTGCTGCAGATTATCATGAGGCATTGGCTCACCTGATTTCGGAAGGAAATAAGGATAATCTGCAGGTGGATTGTTCTTAATATTGAAAACCTGACCATCATAGGTATATCTGATAGGAGTTCCTACAGCAGCCTTTTCGTACTCACTGGTATTGTAGTATGGCCAGAAATTTGGCATATGATTATGATAGATATGGGTTGCAGCTATCACGTCACCGGCATAGGCATTATCTGCCAGTACCAGACTTGGAATAGCAACTGCCAAACCAACAGCTAATGAAAGACTATTGATTTTTAACATTTTGTTACTCATATGAATTCACTCTGAATAGTTAAACAACATATAATTTGACATTAAGATCATGACAGTGATTTCGTGATCAAAAATCATTGCCGATTTGATTAATTTTAACAAATTTGAAACATTAAGAAAACTTTTTCACAACAAACAACTCTAATTTTTTTATAATTATGCTTGTTTTTACCATACATGTGATAATTGTCATATAACATATTAATATATTCAATTTTAAAAAACTTTAGTGATAAACGAGTTGTTTTTTTACAATAAGATTCCCTTATTTCTGTCATTCTTTGGCCATATGATTATAATGACAGCCGTCACACATGCCATATAAACAATATAGGCTGAAAAATCAGATACAGGACACCGCATAGAACCATGTTCCAGTACAGATAAAATCGAGGAATTATGAACAACCACCATGCCAATCTCATTCAGAAAGGTCCGGAGTCTTACAGACATAAAAACAGGAAACTCTGGAAAAAGTAACACAATCTTTTTCCAGAGTAATAGTGAAATGTTCCGGAACTGGCTGATGCCCAGAAACATTGAATAATCAATAAATATTATTTTTCTCCATGAGCTTTGTACTTAAGCATGGAGGCCAGAGTCCCGTAAATGATTCTAAGTTCATGTGCACTCATATCAGACTTGGCGTAAACACGTCTGATCTGCCCCATGACGCTACCGTTATGATTCTTTTTCAGAAAACCGCACTCACACAGATTCTTTTCAATAAAGCTGTAGAACTGTTCCAGATCTGAATGCTTCGGTTTACGCAAACCTTCATCAAAACTTTCAGGAACATCAGACTCCGCTGAACGCAGACATGCCTGTCTCAGTTCATATGAAAGCACCTGCACACTCATTGCCAGATTAAGTGAGGAATATTCCGGGTTTGCATCTATATTGATATGAATATCACATCTCTGCAGCTCATCATTTGTAAGTCCGGTCCTTTCTCTTCCGAACATGATGGCGCACTTCATGCCATTGCTGATATGCGGATAAATCTTTTCAACAGCCTCTCTCGGCTGGTACAGTGGTAATTCTATACTGCGGTGACGAGCGGATGTTCCGGCTACAAATGTAACATCAGCCAGAGCATCATCCAGAGAGTCATAAACACGGGCACTTTTCAGTACATCGGCAGCACCTTTGGATAAAGCCAGGGCCTCATCGGTAATTATGTCTTTGTTGGCAGAAACTATTCTTAATTCAGAAAGTCCCATTGTTTTCATTGCTCTTGATGCTGAACCGATATTACCGTAATGGCTTGGATCAACAAGTATTATTACCATGTTATTCAGACAAGAATATCTGTCTGAACCAAAATTGTCTGACATCTGCGTTCTCCGATTATCAGTCACCTTACAAATTTCAATGGTTATATTAGCAAAGATATACCGACAAAAAAAGCCGATACACATAATAGTTATGTATTACCGGCTTTATTCGTTTCAATTCAATGTTTTATTTCGGAACCTATTTCTCCGAATCCCTGTTTTCAGATTCAGTATTCAGCACCTTGTCTTCAAAACCAATATCATCATATTCATTATTGACGTCAAGCATGTGAAGTTCCAGTAACGAATTGCTGAATTCCAGAAAATAAGAAACATTTGTGGTTCTTGACAGCTTGAAATAATCCAGAGCTCTGGTCTTTTCTCCCTTCAGAAGATGCATTTTTCCCATATAGAAATATGCTTCACAGAGTCTTTCATTTCTTTCCAAATAATTCTTTGTCCCGTCAAACACGTGATCCCACAGTTCCTTTTCGGTCTTCATTCCCAGAAAAACCTCAATAATTCTGGTTCCGAAAACAAGCTCCTTCACGTTTATCATACGATATCTGTCATGAAGATTCTTTATGGCTTTTTCAGGATCAGAGGCATTCTCGGCAAAATACAGCCACAGCTGGAAATAAGGATCCTGACGGTCACTTAAATAAACTTTATAGAAGTCCTTTTCAGCCATCTTTTCTCTCTTGCCGTAATAAAGAGCAAGACCACGATTGAAATATGAAGCATTGTCATTAGGACTTAATTCAATGGCACCATCAAGAGCATCGTAAGCCTCAAGGAATTTGGCATGAGAATACAGAGACCCGCCGTAATCACGGTAACAGTCAAAATTCTGATTATCTTCATTGACGCAGGCGAGAAGACTCATTATGGACAGATAATCAAGCCCCATGCGATTGTATAGTTCTGCTCTATGCCACATGATTCTACTCAGCTGAGCATGATTTAAACGCTGATTGCCCAGAAGCTGAGCCAGTTTTACCATATTCAGCTGTTCATTGGGAGTTATCACCCTTGGAAGCTCAATTTTAACAAAATCAGGATCAATATGACCGTCAACTGAATTTTCAGAACCGGTTGAAGCACAGGCTGAAAGTCCTGAAATCATTACAGCCATACAGGCTGTAAGAAATAATTTTTTAAACATTATCTATTTTCCGAGATGTTTACTACCTTTCGGTAATACCGGAGACACCTACAAACACATAAACAGACTGATTAACCAGACTTATCTCAATGCTTTTCAGTACTCCTTATTATTAAACAAGGCCTACCTGTCGATTATAATATTTAACCACTTAATCCGCTGTATGTTATACATAAAAATTGAGACATGCAACCACGATTATAAAGCAATTCCGCAACATGCATCCCATAACAAAAAAGCTGTTCACGGAGAACAGCTTTTCAAATAAATCAGCGTTTCTGATTATTAATAATCAGCTTCTGAAATTTCTTCATGATCCTTCTTTATTTCCTTAACAAGGAGATTTTCTCTGGTTATACCCAGTAAAAGAGGCCATGTTGAAGCTACGTAGATTGATGAAATGGTACCGAAAATTATACCGATTAACAGAGCCAAAGAGAATCCGAAAATCATTTCGCCACCCCATAATAGCAGTGAAATTACGGTAATCAGAGTAGTACCTGAAGTAATAATTGTTCTTGACAGTGTTTCCGTCAGAGAAATATTAAACAGGTCAACCATTGCCATCTTGTGAAGTCTTCTTGCATTTTCACGAATACGGTCGAATACGACGATCTTATCGTTTAATGAATAACCTATAACTGTAAGTACCGCAGCAAGTACAGTCAGATCATATTCAATTCCGTAGAATGAGAACACACCCAGTACAATAATAACGTCATATGCCAGAGAGATTATTGCACCTGTTGCCATTCTCCATTCGAAGCGGGCAGCAATGTACACGAGAAGGATTACCAGTGACAGAAGAACGGAAATAACCCCGCTCACAACAAGCTCCTGACCTACAGCCGGTCCGACATATTCTGAACGTGTTACCACCGCATCGGCATTTTCAGATGAAATAGCCTGTTTTACCTTTTCGGTAATATCCTTCTGATTTTCATCCCCCTTCGGCTGAATACGGATTGATACATCCCTAGGTGTACCGAAATTCTGAACAACGGCATTGCTGATACCTATTTTGTTCAGATCCTGACGTATAACATCAAGACGGGCTTCCTGAGGATACTGAACTTCAATAACCACACCGCCAGTAAAATCCAGGCCCCAGTTCAAACCTTTATAGCAGAGACAGCCAATACAGAAAAGAACTGCTGCAATACAGAGCACTTCTACCAGCTTGGCTATGCTCATGAAAGGAATTACTGTTCCCTGTTTTATAATCTGAAACATTTTTATCCTCCGCTAAATCCACAGGTTCTTGATATTGCGTCCGCCCCAAACGATATTAACTACCGCACGACAGCAGGTAACTGCTGTAAACATAGAGCAGATCAGACCAATCATAAGTACAAGAGCAAAGCCCTTAACCGCACCGGTTCCAACCGCAAACAGAATGAGAGCAACCAGAATAGAGGTAATGTTTGAGTCAAGAATGGTAACAAAAGCTCTTTCATAACCGAGGTTGATAGCCTGCTGAACACCGCGATTGTTTCTGATTTCTTCACGAATACGTTCAAAAATCAGAACGTTGGCATCCACGGCCATACCTATGGTCAGCACAATACCGGCAATACCAGGCAGAGTCATGGTGGCACCAGGAATCATGGACATAACACCAACAAGAAGAATCATGTTGAAAATAAGAGCAAGATTGGCAACAAGACCAAATGCTCTGTAGTATATGAACATAAATAAAGCAAGGAATGCCAGACCATACAACATTGCACGCATACCGTTTTCAATGTTCTGTTTACCTAAACTTGGTCCAATATTTCTTTCTTCTACAATCTGAATCGGAGCAATCAGAGCACCTGCTCTAAGAAGCAGAGCCAGATTATGAGCTTCTGTAGGACTGTCAAGACCGGTAATACGGAACTTGTTACCAAGACGGGCCTGAATTGTGGCAACATTGATTATCTGTTCAACCTTTCTGAACTTAACTGTCTTGTCACCGCTGTCCTGAGCATCAACAACCTTATATTCAATAAAGTTGGTTGCCATAGGCTGACCGATATGATCCTTGGTGAAGTTGGACATGGTGTTACCACCCTTGGAATCAAGGCTGATATTCACTTCAGGACGACCGTTTTCATCCATACCGCTCTTTGCATCGATGATATGATCACCGGTAAGGATAACATGTTTTGTTACAACAACAGGTCTGCCGTTCTTGTCAGCAAGAACTTCATCATTTGCTGATACGGTACCGCTGGCGGCACTCTGAATATCAGCGGCCTGATCAACAAGACGGAATTCAAGAGTTGCGGTTGCGCCGAGAATTTCCTTTGCTCGAGCAGAATCTTCAACGCCAGGAAGTTCAACAATAATACGATCAGCGCCCTGTCTCTGAACCAGAGGTTCGGCCACACCGAGTTCATTTACACGGTTTCTGATAATATTGATGTTCTGTTCTACGGCATAAGTCTTAACTTCCTTAATCTTTTCAGGCTTCATGACTGCCTTGATTTCGAATGATGAAGATTCCTCATCAGTGAAGACCCAGTCATTGTGCTTTGACGCAAGCAGTCTCATTGCACTGTCACGGGTATCTGCATCACGGAAAGAAATTACGACATCCTGCCCCACACTTCTGATACCTGATAAGCGGATTTTTTCTTCTCTGAGTTCAGTACGAATATCCTGAATCATCTGGTTCACAATCTTTTTGATTGCTTCATCCATGTCAACTTCCATTAAGAAGTGAAGACCGCCTCTAAGGTCAAGACCCAGCTTTAAAGGCTTGGCTCCGATTGACTTTAACCAGTCAGGAGTTGCAGCTGCAAGATTAAGTGCAACAACATAATTGTCACCTAATTCTGAAACCAGCTTTTCCTTGATACGAAGACGTAAATCATTATCCTTGAAACGGATAAGCGCCTGCCCCACATTTCTTTCTACTTTGCAGTCTGGGCAGTCCTGCTTAATCACATTTTCAATTTTTTCGTAGTCTTCCTTTTCCAAAGTTATACCTTTGGAACCACTAATCTGAATAGCCTGATCTTCACCATATATATTAGGCAAAGCATAGATGGCACCTACAATCAGTACTACAACTATCAGGATATTCTTCCATAAAGGATACTTGTTTAACAAAACCTATACTCCTTGAATTCCTTTGTAGGTTCTAAATACCCACACACATATAAGGACTTAACATTATTTTTTCTGACGGTTTGCTTCAACCTTATGTTCATCATAAGTTCCCTTTGGCAAAGGACTTACAACGTACTGTCTGTTGATCTTTACCTGGGTTCCCTGTGCGATTTCCACAGTAAGAATTCCCTGCTCTTCATTAATTTTTACGATTTTACCGACTAAACCGCCGTTTGTTAAAACCTCGTCACCCACTTCAAGCTTCTTAAGAGACTCTGCACGTTCCTTATTCTTCTTGTTACCAGGTCTTAAAACAAATAAATAAAAACAAACAAAGGCCAAACCCATTAACAGGAAGAAGGTCATATCAGGAGCGGCAGGAGCCACCTGAGAAGGATCAGCTGCCGGAACACCTTCTTCTGCAAAAGCAGTTGGAAATAAATTCATCTTTATCAACCTCGAATTTTAAAATAAAACACGATTTTGCATTATATATGAAATATGTGGTTTTAACAGAATTATTTATGAAAGGTGTCCAATAATGACTGAATGATCATTTAATACAGGCACTTTTTCATAAAACGAAAGAAATCATTTGATTGTTCTCAAAAGATTATCGGTGATATCTCATAAGTGCTGATTTTTACATTTTTTTTGCCGTAAATCATTAACAGAAAGTAAAAAAAACATTCCGAATAAACAAATAAAAAGAAACCAGGGACTTGCCCTGGTTTCCAACTTTAACCGACAGCTATCACTGTTAAATACACATGTAATTCACATGAGTAGGGAAAACTTATTTGTCTGCCGGGTACAGCTTAAAGAACTCCTCAGCGAACTCATTCAGAGTACCATCTGCTATATGAGCTCTAATCTGTTCCATCAGACGCTGATAAAATCTGAGATTATGGATAGTATTGAGTCTTGCTCCCAGCATTTCTCCACATTTATCAAGGTGATGCAGATACGCTCTGGAATAATGACGGCAGGTGTAGCAGTCACACTTTTCATCAAGAGGACGTGTATCCTGCTTATATTTGGAATTACGCAGTTTAATCACGCCTTCTGATGTGAACAGATGTGCATTTCTTGCATTTCTCGTAGGCATAACACAGTCAAACATGTCCACACCGCGAAGTACTCCTGACAGAATATCCTGAGGCTTCCCGACCCCCATTAGATATCTAGGTTTGTTTTCAGGCATTCTTTCGGTTATAAAATCAAGAATCTTATGCATATCCTCTTTCTTTTCACCTACTGCCAGACCACCGATGGCATAGCCGTCAAAACCTATTTCCATCAGACCTTTAAGCGACTCTTCACGAAGATCTTCATACACACTGCCCTGAATAATACCGAAAAGAGCATTTTTGTTCTGCAGTCTGTCAAACTCATCGCGGGAACGTTTTGCCCATCTCAGGCTCAAACGCATTGACTTGGCCGCTTCATCATGAGTTGCAGGGTAAGGAGTACACTCATCAAGAATCATTACAATATCAGAACCGAGTGCTTCCTGAATCTGCATGGAAACCTCCGGTGATAAAAACACCTTGTCTCCATTAATCGGATTCTGGAAATAACAGCCCTCTTCCTTGAGCTTGCGCAAAGCTCCCAGACTGAATACCTGGAATCCGCCAGAATCTGTCAGAATCGGTTTATTCCACTGCATAAAACCATGAAGATCACCGTGTAGACGCATAATGTCACACCCCGGTCTTAACCATAAATGAAACGTATTGCCCAGAATGATGTCAGCTCCGATTGCTTCAACTTCCTCAGGACTCAGGCCTTTAACTGTACCATAGGTTCCAACAGGCATAAAAGCAGGTGTTCTTACCACGCCTCTGGCAAATTTCATTTCACCGAGTCTTGCCTTTCCGCACTTGTTCTTTAAAGTAAATTCCAAAATCAGTGTCCTCTAAGTTTCTTTTCAATGTCTTCGGCAGTTTCCGCATTATCATTACGGGTGATAAACATGGCATCTCCGTAACTGAAGAAACGATATCTGTCACTTACGGCGTGTTCATAAGCCTTCATGGTATGATCATAACCGGCGAAAGCACTCACAAGCATGATTAAAGTAGATTCAGGCAGATGGAAATTGGTAATCAGTGCATCCACGACTCTGAATTTGTAACCCGGATAAATAAAAATACTGGTATCTGCAGCAAATGGTTCTATCAGTTTGCCGTTCTTTTCTGCTTTCATTGCCGCACTTTCAAGTGAACGTACGGAGGTTGTTCCAACTGCAATTACTCTTCCGCCTTCAGCCTTGGTTTTTAAAATACGGTTAACCAGCTCTTCAGGTACCACTGCGTATTCAGAATGCATGTGATGCTTGGAAATATCATCTTCCTTTACAGGCTGAAATGTCCCTGCACCAACATGAAGGGTGACAAATCCGGTATCCACACCAATTTCTCCAAGCTTTGCAAGAAGTTCGTTATCAAAATGAAGTCCCGCAGTCGGTGCGGCTACAGCCCCAGGAATTTTGGAATACACGGTCTGGTAACGTTCACGGTCAAATTTTTCATCAGGACGATCGATATATGGAGGGAGCGGAATATGCCCTATTTCATCCATAATGTTAAAAATTGTTTTGTCACCGGTAAATTCCAAAATGAACAAAGCATCCTGTCTTCCGAGCATAACTGCTTCATAACCGTTATCAAACTTAAGGATTGCTCCTTCCTTAGGAGACTTTGATGATTTCATATGAACAAGGGCTCGATGCTCATCCAGAACACGCTCAACCAGAATTTCAATTGCACCGCCGGTTTCCTTGTGTCCGTACATTCTGGCAGGAATTACCTTGGTATTATTGAATATAAGTAAATCACCCTTTTTCAAAAATTTGACTACATCGTAGAAATGATAATCAGCCAATTCACCGGTTGTACCGTTCAGAGCCAATAATCTGCTGTGAGTCCTTTTATCAGCAGGAAATTTAGCTATAAGCTCTTCAGGGAGATTATAGAAGAAATCTGATCTTAACATCATAATAAACAACAGCCTAACTTACAGTAATGTAAAGCGTTCATACACAAACAAAAAAAGTATCCTGAAAACAAAATTCGAAATACTTTAAGTTAATCTCTGTAATTAACTTCACTGAATAAACAAACATATCTGTTAATTCAGTATGATTTCACCAGTAAATAAAAATAAAATCAATATAAGCCAACAGACCTGTAATATTCTACTTACTTAATATTACATGTCAATTTTATAATTTTATTAAAAAATATTGACATATTTCACATTTTTAATATAATAACGACGTTCATTAGTCCTATGGTTATTAATCATTGATAACACCAGTCCTCATCAGCACATGCGTGAGTACTGGTTTCTTTTTTTATAGTCTCCTCAAATTTTACATACGATTTAAACTCATTACATACTGTTCGAATCAGTTTTAATCATTTATATACAGCTGCATCGAGCGTATAATAACCACATTTTTGTATTTGAATATTATTCAGGGAAGTACTACTTTATGAGCTCCCAAACCATAAACATGACACTATCGATTTTAAAAAAAACTGCATATGCAGTATTATTTCTGGTAATCGCACTTAATATTTCAGCCTGCGACACCGACAGTCATTCAAATCAGGTCAGAGCTATTGAAGATCTATGTAAAGCCAGAGTCGGAGTTCAGATAGGTACAACTGTTGAAATAGCAACCAATGAATATCTTGAACAGCATAACTGTCCACCGGTTGAACGCTTCAACAGTTCCCCCGATTCAATTGCAGCTCTTACTCAGGGAAAACTTGATGCTGTGGTAATGGATGAACTTCCTGCCGTAAAATTCGTAGAAAAAAATCCTACGCTCAAAATTCTAAACACACCGTTTAAAACAGAGTCATATGCAATTATTCTTCCCAAGGAAAACAATGAACTGATGGAAAAAATCAATACAGTCATTGATGATATCCATAATGAAAAGCTGTACGAAAGAATATACAACACATATGTAACTCATACAGATAACTATCACTACACAGCTGTAAACAATGACGGGCCTGAATTTATTATCGCCACAAGCCCAGATTTCCCGCCGTATGAATACTACGAAAACAATGAAATTGTAGGCATCGAAATTGAATTAGCAAAAATTATTGCTGACCGTCTGCATATGAAACTAAAAATAGAAAGCATGGAATTCGACAGTATTATCAATGCGGTGAGCAGCGGTAAGGTTCATGCCGGTTTTTCAGGTTTTTCAAAAACAGAGGAAAGAGCCAAGGTTATAAACTTCACTCATACCATCTGCTCATCTCAAATTTTTGTAATAGTACCTGACCATTCCAAAACATCCGTGCAGAATCATTCTTCATTTACAGACAAGTTCTACAATAACTTCATTAAAGAAGATCGCTGGAAAATGCTTGTTTCCGGGCTTATGACAACCATTATTATATCGGTGTTTTCCGCCATTATAGGACTCCTTGGCGGAACCGTTATGGCGGTAATAAGAATAATGAATTACAGAACCGGAAACTTCAGAATTCTTAATTTTCTGATAAGAATGTACGTTAATATAATCAGAGGAACACCTGTAATGGTTCAGCTTCTGATTATCTACTACATAATTTTTGCCTCAGTTGATATAAGCAAGATTGTTGTAGCCATTGTCGCATTTGGTCTGAACTCTATGGCATACACTGAAGAAATAATCAGAGCCGGGATGAAATCAGTACCGACCGGACAGTTTGAAGCCGGATATGCATTGGGATTAAAACCATTTACCATTATAAGACACATAATATTACCGCAGGCTTTCAAGAATAATCTCCCAGCACTAGCTAATGAAGGAATTTCATTAATCAAAGAAACCTCAATCTGCGGTTACATAGGTCTTATGGATCTGACCAGAGGAGGTGTTGTTATCAGAAACACAACATTCGAGGCATTCATGCCACTTCTTGCGGTTGCTTTAATCTATTTAGCTATTATAGGCACACTGTCAGCATGTGTGGCCCGTCTAGAAAGGAATTTAAAGAAAAATGAACGATAACATACCGGTTATGCGGATTGACGGCATCTGCAAAAAATACGGAGATCACGAAGTATTAAATAACATTTCCATTGACATAAACAAGGGAGATGTTATCGCAGTTATCGGACCTTCAGGGTGTGGTAAATCAACGTTTATCAGAATGCTTAACCTGCTTGAAAAACCTACATCAGGCAGAATTTTCTTTGGAAACACTGAATTAACATCGCTCAACGAAAAAGAACTTACCGAAATAATTCCAAAAATCGGAATGGTATTCCAGCAGTTTAATCTGTTCCAGAATATGACGGTAAAACAGAACATAACGCTTTCTCCTGTTCTTCATAAGATATACAAAGAGGATGAAGCAGACGCATGGGCTATGAACATGCTTGAAAGGGTAGGGCTGGCACAACATGCACACAAGTACCCTGCACAACTGTCAGGAGGCCAGCAGCAGCGAGTAGCAATTATAAGAACCATTGCAATGAAACCATCTATAGTACTGTTTGATGAACCAACAAGCGCACTGGATCCTGAAATGGTGAACGAAGTACTGAACATGATGAAAGAACTTGCTGACGAGGGAATGACAATGGTTGTAGTTACTCACGAAATGAAGTTTGCCCAAAACGTTTCAAACCGCGTGTTGTTCTTCAATAATAAAGGGATTCAGGAACAGGGAAGTCCTGACGAAATATTCAACCACCCTAAAAATGAAAGGCTGAAAGAATTTTTAAGTCAGATTGAAGCAAAATAATAACTAAAGTCTCTAATAAAATATAAAAAAAGTGAATCATACTGGTATGGTTCACTTTTTTTTGAATGACCAAACGATAAAAAAAGCGACACACAGGTGTCGCTTTGAAATAAATTACAAGCTAATTATTAGGTTCTGTTATATCTTGCAGTTCTCTTAAATGCCTTTTCCTGCGAATCGAAGAGGTAGCAAGCTTCTGCAGGAATACCAACTTCAAGAGAGTCACCGGTATCAACAGGGATTTCAGATGCAGCCTTAACAGTGAAGTCTTCACCATCTACATCAAGGTATACAAAGCTTTCAGCACCTAAGTGTTCAGCAACCTGTACCATACCTGATAAGCGGCTCTTTGAATCAGGGTGTTCAACTGGAACCAAGTGTTCAGGACGAATACCTAATTCAACCTTATCACCAACGCTAGCGCGACGAGCATCAACACAAGCAGTAATTACGTCACCGGTGTTAAGCTTAACCTTACAGGTTTCTTCACCGATTTCAATTAACTGACCCTTGAGGAAGTTCATCTTTGGAGAACCGATGAAGCCAGCTACGAACTTATTGGTTGGGTTATGATAAAGTTCAAGTGGAGTACCGAACTGTTCAAGATTGGTTTCTGCAGATTCCTTTAACGGACTTAAAACAACAATCTTGTCAGCTAAGGTCATAGCTTCAACCTGGTCATGGGTTACATAAATAATGGTTGAATTTAATTCCTTGTGTAACTTAGCAATTTCGATACGCATCTTTACACGGAGTGCGGCATCGAGGTTTGATAAAGGTTCGTCGAAGAGGAATACGTCTGGCTGCTGAACGATAGAACGACCGATAGCAACACGCTGACGCTGACCACCTGACAGAGCCTTTGGCTTACGATCCATTAAAGCATCAAGACCAAGGATCTGAGCAGCATTATTAACACGCTTTTCAATGGTATCCTTATCGAATTTCTTTAATTTAAGACCGAATTCCATATTCTGGCGAACATCCATATGTGGATAAAGTGCGTATGACTGGAACACCATACCTACACCACGATCTACAGGAGGAACGTCGTTCATAACCTTAGAACCGATTTTTAATTCACCTGAAGTGATATCTTCAAGACCGGCAATCATACGAAGAAGAGTAGACTTACCACAACCTGATGGACCAACGAATACGATGAATTCGCCGTCTTTGATGTCAAGGTTGATATTACGTAAGGTATCTTTTAATAAACTTGGATTATAGTTCTTAAGAACGTTTGTTAAAGTAACTTCAGCCATTTAAAGCTCCATAAAAATCTTTTATAACATGCGGTGCGCTAGACACCGCATTGCAAAATATCAATTAACCCTTTACACCACCGGCAGTCAAACCACCAACTAACCAACGCTGAGCTAACATAAATACGATGGTAATTGGTAAACCTGACATAACAGCCGCTGCTGCGAAGTCACCCCAGAGCTTGTTCTGAGATGCAAGGTACTGCTGAGAACCTACAGCAAGGGTGTAGTTATCTACGTCATTTAACAGAATACTTGCTACTGGAACTTCAGTAATAGTACCGATAAATGCAAGGATGAATACTACTGCGAGAATTGGCACTGACAGAGGTAAAAGTACGAGTCTGAAAGCCTGCCAAGGAGTAGCACCGTCGATTGCTGCAGCTTCTTCGAGTGAAGCATCGATGGTTTCAAAGTAACCCTTGATGGTCCAAATATGAAGTGCAATACCACCCATATATGAAAGAATCAGACCTGCTCTGGTGTCAAGACCGATGAAAGGCAGATATTCACCGATGTTATCAAACAATGCATAGATAGCAACGAGTGCTAGCACTGAAGGGAACATCTGGAAAATCAGCATACAGTTTAAAAGTGTAGTCTTACCCTTAAAGTTCAAACGAGCAAACGCATAAGCACTGGTTGTTGAAAGCAGTACGATAAACGCTGCAGTGAAGAACGAAATAATGATAGAGTTCCATAACCACTTTAATACAGGGAATGGAGGCATATGTTCTACACCATCAGCATCTACATATGAAATACCGAATGCAAGTTTCCAGTGATCCAGTGTTAACGAATCCAATCTTGGTAAAAAGAGGTCGTAAAAACTGTCTGATACGTTGGTTGCAAAGTTACCTTCACGGAATGAAATCATCACAACCATGTATAACGGAAACAGAACAGCAAGTAAGAACAAACACATTACAATGTGAGTAGCAATAATGCGATACTTTATTGACTTAGGTTGTACGATTGCCATAATTAGTCCCTAGCCCCCATCTTAGAAAGCTTTAAGTTAACTATAGATAAAGCACCTACTAAAATGAAGATAGTAGTAGCAATTGCAGATGCCAGACCGTAGTCATTACCACCAGCACCACCTTCGAATGCTAAGCGGTAGGTATAAGATACGAGCAAGTCAGTAGAACCTGCAGTAGTAACCACACCGTCTTCTGGTAAGAAGTCAGGACCACCGTTAGTTAACAGCATAATTAACACGAAGTTATTGAAGTTAAATGCAAATGAAGCAATGAGTAACGGAGTTAAAGGCTTCATTAAAAGAGGAAGAGTAATCTTCAGGAAGTTCTGAAGAGGACCTGAACCATCCATTGCTGATGCTTCATAGAGATCATCAGGAATAGCCTTTAACAGACCCATACAAAGAATCATCATGTATGGATAACCTAACCATGCGTTTACGATGAGAATCATAGAACGAGCATAGCCGGCTTCATTGTACCACTCTGGTCTCCAACCAAAGAAGAAGTCTAAAATACGGTTGATTTCACCAAAGTTTTCATTGAACAAACCTTTAAATACCAGGATTGAAATGAATGATGGTACTGCATAAGGAAGAATCAGAATCAGACGATAAATTGATCTACCCTTTAAGAATTCCCACTGAACAAGACAAGCGAGAACCATACCGATAGCAAGAGTAATGAATACGGTTAAAGCAGCAAAACAAACAGTCCAAATGAAAATCTTAAGGAATGGAGTAGAAATACTCTTATCGTTCCAAATTCTCTTGAAGTGTTCAAAACCGATACCAACGCGGAAACCTGGAGCCATTCTTTCTCCAACTGGCTTACCAGTCTGAGTATCAATAGTCTTGTAATAACCATCTTCCATATCAGGAACGATTAAAGAATCATTTGAAAGATCCTTAAGCATGTGTGGATTGCTTAATCTTTCCTGGTTGCCAAGAACAACTTCCTTCTGACGAACGTATCTGTTCTTAACAGCACTGAAAGTCTTAAGACCAGTGTAAGTAAGTTCCTGATTATCAATCTTAATCTTAATAGACTTTAAGTAATCTCTGAACTGAGTCTTACACTTAATACCACAATCTTCCATATCCTGAGTATAAGAGTTATCTACCTTAGTAACATGGATAACAGCTTTTGATGCAGTTGCCTTGTTTGCAGGCTTTTCCATCTGTTCCTTATCAAAGAACACAGTTTCTGGAGAAGCATAGGTGCGAACTTCAGCAGGATTGCCGTCAGCAAGCATAGCTGGCTGATTCTGAAGTACGATTACGTACTTGTTGCCTTCCTTTGCATAAAGCTTAAACTCGTAGTCACCACCTTCTACTCTATAGGTCTGGCTGAGGAAGTAATTCTCAGCTCTTTCAAGAGTGAAGAGGTTTTTAGCAGAGTAGTTTGTGAACGCGATGTACACGGTGTAAACCAACGGGAATATAATGAAAACCACCATACCCGCAACGGCAGGGAATATATATCTGTGAGGATATAATCCCTTAAGCCATGCTACAAGTAAACCACCTGCGATGACTATTGTAAATAAAATTGCG